>Ga0315289_10002111_pt1 | contig 30726 bp, 23 predicted proteins | sample YL17G11_40_MG_FD_203452 | JGI IMG/M metagenome (GOLD analysis project Ga0315289, IMG submission 203452) | Sediment microbial communities from Yellowstone Lake, YNP, Wyoming, USA - YL17G11_40 | ecosystem: Environmental > Aquatic > Freshwater > Lake > Sediment | place: USA: Wyoming | collected... | reverse complement strand
CAATCTACGGCCTACGGCCTGTCTTCACGCCATTCGTGCCGGACACAGCTTCATTCTCCCATTCCGTCGCCTGCTCACAACTTATCTTCCTCAGGGGTTCTGCCAAAATACGATGCCAGTTTTTCTCGGAACTCCCTTCGCGTCTCGATTGAGATCTGCAAAACTTTCGTTTCGAGTGGGGCTTGATCGGGCTTTACTATCTTGTTGCACTCGATCCGGCATATCCTACGGAAATCGATCATGTAGTATCCAGTCTCGCGACCTTCCTGGCCCTTCACTGGATAAGGAAGGAGGAAATCGTGAGGTGCGTATATGAAGTACTCTACAAGGGCATAAACGTCACCACGAGACATTCGCTCCTGCTTTTCCTCTGATGAGAACTCTGCCCATTGCCCCGGCCAAACGGCATTCTCTGCAGACATGCGTCGGTTGATATTAGTCAGATCATTCGCAAAATACGGATTTCGAAAGAATTGGGGAAGTACTTCGATCAGGGGACTGATCGCGAGTGTGTGCTCACCAATAGAACAACACGGCGACATAATAACTGCGAATGTTGGACTGTGCACTTCCACACGGTACCGGACAGGCGGGCTTGCGCCTGGAGAATCGATTTGGGGAGCACTCAACACATACCCCCGCACTACATCCCCAAACCTCAGCACCGGTTGGGGCTCGCTCTCGTAGAACATCGCCTTTTCCCACCTATTCTTTGTATTCTTTGTACAGATCGCTCACATCGTGGTAGTCCGTGGACTCCACCTTCTGCTGTACAGAGCGAAAGTCCCTGCTAATCCTGACTTCAACAATCGCCAAGAACTCCCGATGGGGTCCCAGTTCCAGCACGATTTCATATCTGTCAAAGGGCACCGTAACTATCGTAGAAGGCACACCGCTGTCGCCCGTGTTCTGCCCAGAGAATGTATCGCGAGTGGTCATACCTTCTTACCTTTCCTCTTTCGCATGTACTCCCGTACGGGTTCCTTAATGCTGGCCCCGTACTCCTCCGAGATCAACTCGTGAAGCTCATCGGTCACGGTCAGGTACTCACTGGCGAGCACACCCTCCGCGTATCCATCAAAATCCAGTATGAGCTTCAATTTGCCCTCAACGTCTTGGAAAGACTCTTTAAACGTCAGGCACCGATCTCCCTTTTTGATGCGAGCCTCGAAGGTCATATTCAAAGCATTCTCGAGTGGGAAACGCTTTAAGGGAAACGTGGTGTTGTAGTATTTATGGTAGGCTTGTGTCTCCTTTGCAGGGACAGGACACTCGTCAATGTACCGCAATCCAATCCTGGTAAGCTTGGGGACTTGTGTGATTTTGAGGAATTCCCCAACCGCGTGCTCTATCGTGTCTCTAAATCGATTGTCCTCCCTGGGATTCGAGTAGGTCTTGTGGAGGGTAGAGGATATGTCCAGGGAGTCAGTATGAACATTCAGTTCCGTACCTTTCTCAGACTTGAAATTCCAGATTTTTACAGTCGCCAAATCGTTGGCGTCCTCGGCGATGTTCTCGATCTGTGCCCGAGATCCCACGTTGGCAATCAGAACACCCCGTCTCAGTAACAGTGCTGACTGGGGGAACGCTGCCATGATTTTGACTTGGTAGTCGCCGATGAGTCTCTCCATCGAGAACAGGTTTGGGAACCGAATCTGAAAGATGACCTGCTTGACCGTCGGATTAGGAAAAACCTCTTTTATGGCCATCGCCATTCTCCTCGATTATGGGCAAACCGCTATAAGACGCCAGAACACGATAACGTGCAGATGGATAACCGTATTGTAGGAGCAAGCCGGCGGAAAGGCAAGTCGAAAAGCTACGAAATGACGAGGGGGAAATACCCATGACCGTCCATGCCGGTGTGACTGAAGTGCATGCCTTCAAAACGGAATCAGCCGTCGATGGAAACACCGGCTTCAAGCATCGACGGTCGCACCAGGGGTGGAAGCCTGTTGTCTGACCAGCGACCTTATGGCAGGCCGCTTGGCCTCTGCGGCGGGATACCTTGCGGGGTGAGAAGCCTTCGCGCGGCGCGGATCAACAGAAGGAGACACCGGCTCATAGGGTGGGTCATGGCGTAAGTCACTGGCCCCTCACGTTCTGGACGCAAGGGCTTCGGTGAGATTAGCCTATTTCGTAGGTCACTGGGCAGTGCGGATACGGCCAGCCCTCGGCGACTCGGGCGACGTGATCCTTCACTTCGCTAAGCTCCGTTCAGGATGACAAGTGAAGATTCGATCCCGGATCAGTCGCGTTTGTGGAGGTATTCGAGGATTTGCTCGCGGGGGAGCAGGTCGCCTTGGGCGGTGTACTTATCGATGCGCTTCTGTTCCTCAGCAATCAGCTCGGCGCGCGTGCCGCGCAGCTTGCCCTGGGAATGGGTGACCACTTCGTCCCACCGTTGCGGGGCGCCGGGGATACTGTACAGCTTCAGGGAAGGGTACTCCCGCAGCGCGACGGTCACCATCGTCATGAAGGCGCGCTGCTGGTGGAACGGCGAGGAAACGACGATGAGTCGCTGGTAGCCCTGCGCCCGGGCGAAGCGTACCACCTTTTGGGACTCGATCAGAGTGTGCAGAATCTCCGTCGGCTCCATGGGGACTTCCTCGATGATCCCGGCGGGGATGCCGGATTCGATCATTGCTTGGCGGCAGGCCGCCGCGCCGAGATAGCCGCTCTTGGGCGAGCAGTCGGAGATCAGGAGCTTCTGTACCCGATTCTGCTCGGCTAATTCCCGCCCCGTGGCGAAGACGGACTCTTGATTGGGCTGGGTTTGGCCAAACAGATACGCCCCCTCCACGACCCCGGAAGGCCGGACGTCCGCCAGGATCCTCAGGAGCAATTCCGTAGTTTCAGGCACCGACCCACGTTCAGGATCAAACAGTGACCTTGGGCTGTTCGGCTCGCGCGGGCGAAGGTACGCGGTTGGCGTGGCGCTTCCTTCTCCTCTTCTGAGCACGGGTCTTGACCAGGCTGTACACGAGGAACGGCAGCTTCAGGAGCATACCGGCCATGTCGCGGCCATTGACCAGCCCGATCCGCCGGGCCTTCTTGGCGATCCGCAGGAGCTGCGGCACGTCATAGAACTCCGACCGGATGCGGTTGCGGATTTGCTTGAGCTCCTTGGGCCCGAACTTGTCGGAGTACACGGGGCCGCCGATCCGCTCGTAGTAGTAGCCGGGCGTCGTCTCCACTACTTCCTTCAAGGGCGAGTATTTCTCGATGCGGAGCTTATGGAAACTGATGGTATCGGCCCCGATCTCCTTGGCAAACTTCGCGATGTAGACCATTTCCTCTTCCGTCTCGCCGATGTTGCCGTAGATGAAGTACCCGTGCAGGTGGAAATCGTATTGCGTCAGAACGGCGAACGCCTCCCGGATCTGCTGCTGGGTGATGCCCTTTTGCAGTTGGCCCAGGATGCGGTCGTGCGGCGACTCGACGCCGATCAGGAAGACCTTGAAACCCGCCTGCTGGGCCTTGTCGAGGAGCCGGCGGTGTTTCGCGATGTCGACCCGGGCCTGCACGGCGAAGATTTTCCGGATCCCGTTCTCGATGATCAGGTCGCATAGTTGTTCGGCCCGCTTGGGGTTCGTGAAGATGTTGTCATCGCTGAAGAGCACGACATCGGCCGTGACCGTCTTCAATTCCTCGAGGACGGATTCGATCGGCCGCTCCGTGTACTCCCGCTTCTGGCCCAGAGGATTGAGGCTGAACGTGCAGAACTTGCATTTGAACGGGCAGCCCCGCGTCGTCAGGACCGTGTCGAAGGTCAGACGGCTGAGCCGAATGCCACCCTGCGTCCAGCAATAGTCGTGTCCTCGGAGAGACCGATCCGGAAACGCCACGTGCGCCAGGTCGGGCAGGACCTGGTTTTCGTTGTGCACGATCGCGCCGTCGCGCCGATAGGAGAGTCCGAGAATGTCCTTGAAGGGGACTCCTGTCACAAGTTGCTGGATGATCTCTTCCCCCTCACCGCGGACGACCGCGTCGACGTTCGGGCAGCGCTCGAACACGTGCTCGACTTCCAGGGTGGCCTGGTAGCCTCCGACGACCGTGGTGATCTCCGCGGGCAATTGGCGGATGAAGTCGAGGATCTTCTCGAATTGCGCGTGCCAGCGGACGCTGATGCACAGCAGGTCAATCTCGCGGCGAATGAACGCGCTGAGCTTTGCAGGGTCCTGCAGAGCCCTCTCGTAGCGAAGGTCCAGGAGCGTGATCTTGCCGACGAGGCCCTTCATGCTCGCGGCGATATACTCCAAGCCGGTGGGTGGGAATACCCCCATCGCGGCGGTCGAATCACCGAAGTACGGATTCAGGGCCAAAACATGCTTGTATTTCATCATGGGCCTACTATAAGCTCACCGACGCCGGAACGCAAAAAAAATCTGCGGGCCGTACCACCCAGCTCACTCAACCGCGGTCTCGTCCGCCCTTATCCCCGGCCGCCACAGGGATTTGAGTTGACTCGTCGCCGGCGGGCCGGTGCACGCGGGCGGTTTGGCGTTTCCTCCTCTTTTTTTCGATGCGGCTCTCGATCCACTGACCCAGGATCAGCGGCAGCTTGAGGCCGATGCCGGCGATGTCCCGGCCGGTGACCAGCCCGATCCGCCGGGCTTTCGCGGCGATGCGCAGGAGTTGCGGCACGTTGTAGAACTCCGACCGGATGCGATTGCGGATTTGCTTGAGCTCCTTGGGCCCGTACTGGTCGGAGAACACGTGGCCGCCGCTGCGCTCGTAGTAGTAGCCGGGCGTGTTCTCGACCGCTTCCTTCAACGGCGAGAACTTCTCGACGCGGAGCTTCTGGAAACTGATGGAATCCAAGCCGATTTCCCGGGCGAACTTCGGGATGTAGAGCATTTCCTCTTCCGTCTCCCCGAGATTGCCGTAGATAAAGTAGCCGTGCAGATGGAAATCGTATTGCCGCAGGACGTCGAAGGCTTCGCGGACCTGCTGCTGCGTGATCCCCTTTTGCAGTTGGCCCAGGATGCGATCGTGCGGCGACTCGATCCCGATCAGGAAGACCCGGAAGCCCGCCTGCCAGGCCTTGTCGAGGAGCCGGCGGTGCCGGGCGATATCGATCCGGGCCTGGACGCCGAACGTCTTTTGGATCTTGTTTTCGAGGATCAGGTCGCACAGTTGCTCCGCCCTTTTGGGATTGGTGGCGAAATTGTCGTCGCTGAAGAGCACGGTGTCGGCCGTGATCGTCTTGAGCTCCTCGATCACCGACTCGACCGGGCGCTCCGTGTATTCCCTCTTCTGGCCCAGGGGATTCAGACTGAACGTGCAGAATTTGCACTTGAACGGGCATCCCCGCGCCGTCAGGATCGTATCGAACGTGTGACGGCTGAACCGGGTCTTGCCGGAGCCCCAGTAGTACTCGTGCCGGCGGAGAGAGCGGTCCGGATAGGCAACATGTGCCAAGTCCGGCAGCACCTGATTTTCGTTGTGCGCGATCCGGCCGTCCCGCCGATACGAGAGCCCGCGAATCTCTTCGAACGGGACCCCCGTCACGACCTCCTTGATAGTCTCCTCGCCCTCGCCCCGCACGACCGCATCGACGTTCGGGCAATGCTCGAACAGGTACTCGACTTCCAGGGTCGCCTGGTAGCCGCCGACGATGGTGGTGACTTCGTTGGGCAGTTGGGAGATGAAGTCGCAAACCCTCTCGAAGCGCGAGCGCCACCCGACGTTGATGCACAGCAGATCGACCTCCTGGCGGATGAAGGCGCTGAGCACCCTGGGGTCCTGGTAAGGCTTCTCGTGGCGAAGGTCCAGGACCGTTACCCGGCCGACGAGGCCTTTCATGCTCGCGGCGATGTACTCCAAGCCGGTCGGCGGAAACAGGCCGCGCGTGTCGGCCGAGCGTCCGAAATACGGACTCAATGCCAGAACATGCTGGTATTTCATCATGACGGCAGTATAACCCCGGACAAGAGAGCAGACAAGGTCGTGCTGAGAATTGACCGGGGGGGGCCCAAACGGCAGCGGACCTCTGTGTTATTCCCCCTCGTATTCCGGGAATTGTTCCCACGGCGTCAGCAAAATCCTGTAGGGCGGTTGATGCACGGTCCGCGACGCGGGCCGGCCCGCTCACTGGGGGGCGGGTTCCTGACGCACCCGGAAGAAAGCGACGATCTGCGCCGGTGGGCGCGCGCCAACGTGGATCTCGATGGGGCCCTCGAACCTGGGATCGTCTTTGAGGAGTGCGGCTAGCTCGGCGTTGTGAGCATTGTCCAAAGGCTGCTTGTCTGCGACCAAGCCCTGATAGTTCAGCGCCGTGATCACCACGTTTGCTTCGGCGAGCTTCGTGCGAATCAGTTCCCAGTCGATCGGCCCTTCTTCGTAACGCCACAGGAAGGCGACGGTGGCTGGTTCGTTGCGCCGGACCCACGGGTGGCTGATCTGCGGGATGCAGTAGTTGCCGCTGTTCCCGAGGTATTGAATGGCCGGATTCGCCAGGCGACGGTCTTGGCAGGCCTGCCAGAGGTTCTCCCAATCCCAAAGTTCGCACGAGGTCAACACCTGAGACGGTGGAACATTGGGACCTTTGCCGTCGTGGGTCGTGATGGTGGCGAACGGCGGTATGACGATCGTGGCGGCTTGCAGCGCGAACACGGCCGTGGCGCCAGCCGTGAGCAGTCTGGCCCGGGTCCACGAAGTCAGGGAGGCGACCAGCCCGAGCGCGACCGCCAGCGGAAAGAAGGAGGGAGTAATCAGCCGCATGCTGTGATTCCGGCCCAGGAGTTGAACGAGGATCAACGGGATTCCCGCCGCCAGGCAGATCCAGAGGACCGCACGCTGGTGCGGCTCCAGGCGGCGTAGAGCGTGGCGCGATACGATGGCTCGGGCGACCACCGCCACGGCCAGCAGCAGCAAGGCGATGCCCAGGGCACATCTGGCGAAGGTGTAGAACCACTGGATCAGCATGGGAAGGCCGAAATCGCCGAGGCTATGCCGAGCGAACGTGCTGGAATACTGAGCATAAGCCAGGGCCTCACGCCAGCTCCGCTGCCACCACGGAAAGGCAAGGAGGCCGCCAACCAGTGCGGCCTTGAGCAAGAACGCCGGAGACAGGCCGGACGTGTTCCTGCGCCAGGCGAGCACGAAGGCCATCGCCATCATCGGCGCCGCCACCAGGACGAAGGAGGTTTTGGACAGCAGTCCGAGCCCCAGGAAGAATCCCAGTCCGAGGACGTCGAACAGGCTTCGCCGCGGCGTTTGGAGCCGGCGCGTCAGGAAGTACAGGGAGCCGGCCACGCTCAGATAGAGAGGGAATTCGGTGCCGAACTTCACGGCGTAGAGCAACATCGTCGGACCGGTGGCCAGCAAGAGCACCGTGAACGCGCCGCACGCGGGTCCGGCGAGCCGCCGTCCGAGCCAGTAGATGATCGCCAGTGTCACGGCGAACATGGAAATCGAAATGTAACGCACTCCCGGCGTGCTCACGCCGAAAGGGATGGTGATCGGAGCGGCCATCATCCGGTACGCGGGGGGACGCTGGGGTTCGTGGCACCCGATCGTCCGGATGAGACCGTAGAGGCCCTCGGCCTGGAAGATATAACGGTCCTGAATGACCCGGTTGATGTACCCGGCCTCGTCCCAGTCCGTGCCGGTGGCATGCCGGGATGCCCACAGCGCCCCGGCGGCGAGAATCACGACCGTGATAAGAAGCGCCAAGGTCTGCCAGTACCGGTCGCCGGCTGTCTCCGTCATTGCCGAGGTCCGGAAGACAACCCAACCGCTTCGTTCTTCCCGATCCGCCATAAAGGACTTCCCTGTGCTACTGCGGAGGAATCAGGGCAACGAGGCGTCCTTGTGCAGCAATCCGCCCCGGGCGGAATCGACGGTCACGGTGAACGGGCCGCGGCCCTGGAGAATGAACTGCACCCGGACGGCTTCCATGCCGCTGATGGTCTCCAATTCCACGCGCTCCGGGCGGCACTCGACCGCCTCGGCCCGCTGGAAGAACCGGTCGGTCACGCGTCCGCTCGACAAGACCTTGATGCCGTCGCCTTTGATCGAAACGATATCCGGCGGGCTGATCTGATGGTCCACGTCCTGGGCGGTCCGCGTCGGCATCATCCGCTGGTTCTCCACCGTCACCCAGACCTTATACAGATTGCCGCCCAGCGGCGTCATGGTCAGGTCGCCGATCCGCAGCAGCGGCAGCGTGCCCGCGTGATAGAGCGTGAAGGCCATGTTCCGATGCAGCTCCTCTTCGAGCAGAAAAGAGGGCGGCGTCCGGCCCCATTCCTTCTTGGAGCCTCCGATCTCGATCGGTCCGTAGGTGGGATGGTTGTACGGTTTCCAGGGAACGAAGCCGTCGCCGAGGAGGACCTGCTTGATGAACTCCGCCTCGTCCTCGTTGGACGGTGTTTTGCCGTCTTTGTACAGGTTTCTCTCCGTCCACATTTCATCGGTGTAGGCCAGGATGCCCCGGCCGCCGTAGAGCCAGGTGTCCTCGTCGCCCCAGGTTGTATAGAGGTCCTTCCACGTAATGATCGAGCGGTAGTAGGGCAGGATGCGCTCGCCCCGCTGGCCGATGATTTCCAGAAGCCGCTCGTCGGCGCTCTTCATGGCGCCGCCTTCGCGGCCGGGACCGCGCAGAATCATGCCGCCGGAGTTGTGGTAGCACTGGGCCGCCGCGATGTTGGGATGGGCGAGCACGAAATCGGCCACGGCCCGCGTCTCCGGCTGCGAAAGCGGATAGTCCCGGGCGCCGTACTGGATGTAGCTGGGCTGCCAGTCGTAGGGGTAGTTGCGGTTCATGTCGTAGCCGCCCCGGCCGTCTTCGTTCACCCGGCCGTCGCCGTCGTTGTCGATTCCCTCCCAGCCCAGCAGGGTATATTCGCCCGGCTCATCGGGCTTGGCCCGGACCATCAGGTATTCGGGATAATCCGGATGACGCTTCCAGCGGCCTTGCGGGTCCTTGATCCGCATCTGCGTGACGCACCCATCGCCGTTAAGGTCCTCGCAGTCGTCCTCATCGGCGACGCCGTCCCGGTCGTTGTCGGTCGGCGCGGAGCCGCCGCGGGAGGACATGGCCCCGTTACAGTCGCGGAGCCAGCGGTCCCGGCCGTCCGGATTGACCATCGGCACGAGGTAGAGCACGTAATTGTCGAGCAGGGCGGTGACCCGGTCGAGCCGGCCATACTGATGGCACAGATACCAGGCGGTGTAGGCAACGACCTCGCCCGCCTGAACCTCGTTGCCGTGAATGTTTCCATCGATGTACATGCCGGGCTTGCGCTGCGGGTCGCCCACTTTCCGGGCCGTCACCTCCAGGCACCACAGATCGCGTCCCTCCGTGGATTTGCCGATGGAATACAGATCTGTGAGGTCGGGAAAGGCCTCGTGCAGACGGGCCAGGATGGACCCCAGGCCCGCATGATCGTAGAACCGGTTCCACGCGACCTCCACCTTGCGGGGGTACGACGCGCCCAGCGCGGGCAGGGCGCCATCCGCCGGATCGGTCACCTTGGGCTGGCCGCCCGACGCGGCCGACCACAACCAACACGCGAGCATCGACGCAACTACACCGACGCGAATCTGGGACATGGATGTCATGGCCTTTGCCTTCTTCAGAGTTTGAAGTTTCAAGTTTGAAGTTTGAAGCATGTCATTGCGAGCGAAGCGAAGCAATCTCCCATTCGTGGCATTGAGATTGCTTCGTCGCTGCGCTCCTCGCAATGACATTCCTCACACTTCCAACTCATGCTTACTTATTCTCCGCCGCTTGGAGCAGCGCAATCGTTCCTTCCGCCTGGCCGCCCAACATGGACACGACTTTGAAATGGACTTCCTGCCGGTTGGCGACGTGGATCGTGTACCGGGCCTTGGCGGTGCCGCCGCTGCCGGCGATCGTGGGCAGGAACGTGGTCTTCGCCCCCGCGAGGAAGCACGCGGGCTCCAGGTCCAGGATCAGCCGCGTCGGGTAGACCTCCTGCGTGGTCGCGCCGTGGGCCAGGGCGGTCGGGAGAAAGCCGGTATTGACCACGTGAATCTCGATGCCGTAGACCGAATCGGCCAGCAGGTGACACTCGATCTTGCCGACGCCGATCCGCGGGAGGCGCCGGGCCAACTCCATCAGGAAATCGCCTTGTTGGGCCGCGACTCCGGCGAGCATCGGGGCCGGCGGATTGGTCAGCACAAACGGGCGATAGCCGCCCACCTCGACCCACTGGCCTTTGAAATCGGCATCCTCGACCGCCTGCCACGGCACGAAGGCCTCGGGTGCGTGTTCGTCAAACCACTTGAGCCCCAGGCGCTCCTCTTCGCCTCGTTTCTCCTCCTTCTTGGGTGACTTCTTGTCCCCCTTGACGGTGTTGGGGTCGGGGGACGCATCCTTCTTCTTCTCCCGATCCACCGAGTTCTGTCCTCCGTCCTCCGTCTTCTGTCCTCTGTCTTCCGTCTTCCGTCCTCCGTCGTCTGCCTTCTTCGGTTCTGACAGCGCGCGGGCGAGCGCCACGTCCCAGGGCCGGACCGCCAGGGACAACCGGCCGCGCTGGAAGTACATCCAGTCGCTGAAAGTCCCGGGCTCGGAGATACTCTCCATCTCCTTGCCCAGTCCTATCGCCTTGCGGTAGAGCTTGCCGAACGCCTCGTAGTAGCCGACATCCTTCTCATCGACGGCCTCCATCGGTTTGGCCCGGCCCGGCGACTTGGCGGCCTTCGGGGTCTTGCGGAGGTTGTCCGCCGCCCCGTAGGTCAGAACGAGGCCGATATTCGGATGCGCCACGACGAAATCGGCCAGGGCCCGCGTCTCGGCCTGGCTGACGGGAAGGCCGCCCGCCTCCGGCGTGAAATACTGGTAGTTGTGCGGGAAGCTGCGATTGAAATTGGCGCCGCCGGGCCCGTCTTCGTTCCACCGTTTGTCGCGATCGTTGTCGAGCCCCTCCGGCAGCAGCTTCCAAACGCCCTTTTCCCCCTTCTGCGGATCGGCCTTGAGCAGCAGCCGTTTCTCGTTCGGGTCGAGGACGTACTCGCCTTCCTTGTCCTCGACGCGCATCATCGTGATCCAGCCGTCGCCGTTGAGGTCCTCGCCGGGGTCCTCATCGACGATTCCATCATGATCGTCGTCACGCGGCATGTTGTTGCCGCTCATCTCGATCCTGGGACTGGCGAAAAATCGCTCCCGGGCATCCGGATTGAGGCACGGGACCACATAGATCGTCGTCTTCTTCAGAAGCTCCGCCGTGGGCGGGTCCTCGCGATATTGCTTCATCAGGCGCTCGATCCAGGCCACGGCGGTGAACGGCCCGACCAGGTCGTTGCCCTCGATTCCGGCGACGACCAGCACCGCCGGCCGCGTGCCGCGGCTCTCGTCCGACCCGACGCCGATCTCCACGAGCCGGACCTGGCGCTTCTCCCGCGACTGGGCCAGCTCGCGGACGCGCACGAGATTCGGCTCCTGCTGCGCCAGGCCGGCCAGTTGCTCCGTCATCGACGGAGAGTTGGTGTATTCCACCGGCCACGCCGGCACCAGGAACGCCAGCGCGAGGAAAACCGACAACAATTGTCTTCGATAAGATCCGAGGTCCACGGGGTCACCCTTAACTAAGCGTTCTCACAATGGTTGCGAGGTCACACTCTACCGCGCGGTCCCCGGGTTGGCAATCTGTCCCTCACGCGAATCTACCCCGTCGTGGGCCCGACGGGCGGCGCTCGTCCTCCTGAACTATGATGGCGGTTATTATGAGACGGTACGGTGTCGCGAGCCTGCCGGGCGTCTCAGGTTTCGCCAGTCACGATCTGCGCGTGGTTGAGAGCGGCCGCGATGGAAATGCCGCCGATCGTCCATCGCTTATTCTCCGATGCCTCATGGCTTCGAGCTGAATATCAACTCGCTCGACACTACGGCCCAGCGCTCGTCGGCGGCTGTGAGGAACCAGATGGTCGCCTCTTGCGGTGGGGCCTGTACCACGATGTGAGAGCCATCGACCTGGCCCGGCACCGTCTGCCACTGCCGCTTGTTGATCGGTCCTGTCTCTGTCGTGTAGTGCAAAGCGGCCTCGACCAGATTCGTTCTGGGCCGCACTTGGGCCAGCACCTGATCGTTGACGATCCTGGGATACGAGACCAGCGGCAGCGGCCGGCCGCCGCGCAGACACCCGTCGATGAACAGCCCGATCTCGGCCGGGGTCCAGCCTTGCGGATGACCGTGCGGCATGTTCACCGTGATGCGGACCTGGCGCCGGCCCTTGACCAGCCCGTACGTCCTGGCATAACTGTCGAGCGGATAGGCGAAGTCGTTCGTGCCATTCATGAAGAGCACCGGCATCTTCGCCGAGCCGATATATCGGGACGGGTCCCACAGCCGGACCCACTTGTCCCTCTGCTCCGGCGTCATCTTCCCGAACAGCGGGAGCCACACGCTGTTTTCGTGCAGGAACCCGCAGCCATAGACCGGCACGGCGGCCTTGAACCGATTGTCCACGCCCGCCACGATACACGTCAGGTACCCGCCCCAACTGATCCCGGTGACGGCGGTGTGTCCGGCGTCGACCTCTTTCAGGCTCCGCAGGAGCGAATGGGCCAGGATCACGTTGGCCACCGCATGGTACGTCCACTGATTCTGGGGCGGCTGATCGATCGCGCCGAACTTCGTATCGTCGCTCTGGTCGGGCCCGCCGTCGGCCAAGCGCTTCTTGTCGGGCCCGCACCCGGCCAGATCCATCGCAATCGCCGCATAGCCGCGCCGGGCCCAAAGCTCGGCCCATTCCTTGAACGCGGTCCCACCGCCCCCGTGCACCAGCACGACCCCAGGAAAGCCTCTGCCGAGGAAAAGGGGACATTCTACTTTTTCCTCCGCTGTGGTGCCGTCGCGATTGCCCGTGGCCGAAAAAGTAGAATGTCCCCTTTTCCTCTCCAATGTCGCCGGACTGGCATAATAGGCGAACACGTGGGTCGGCTTGCCCTTGTAAGGCTGCCCCTCGTAGAACAGCGACCACACCGGCCCCTGGCGGTCGGCCCACTCGTATTGCGGCGGCCGGCTCAGAGCGGCCAGGTCCCACGGCTGGATAGCCGGCAGCGACTTCGCCGGCTGAATGACTTGGCGGTCCGGCCGCAGCAGGCTGCACCCGGACCCGGCCAGCAGGAGAGAAATCCACAACAGGCACGTCACACGCAGGGATCGCAAAACCACGTCAGCCTCCTTCTGTGCATCCAATGACACCCGACAACCTGCCTCGGCGGCAGACCAGTGGCCGATCATAGCTCGGTCTTCCACCGGCCGCAAGACGGCGTGAATACCCCCAGTGCAAACGCGAAGCCGTGACATATCCGGGGCGACAGAGGCCAGGCACGAATGAACCACGATCGCTATGAATTCCCACTAATCTGCCGGGGATGGACAACGTTTGTGCAACAGTTCAAAAGGTAAAACACCCCGCGCGCGAAAAATTTTTTATTCCTTGTGTCACCAGGAGTTACGCGCTTTTGGGGTCTCGCTCTTACGCAGAATTCCGGCACGATTCGTGCAACACGGAGCAAGGGTAGAGGGAGCGCGAGATCCGAGGCGGACCTCGGGATTGATGATTTATGATTTATGATTGATGATTTGAGAAGGAAGGAAGAGACATGGAGACGCATTTGAAGCCCCAGCGTCCGAGCCCTGACCCCCGGTCCTTGTCACCGGAGGACCGTGGATGGCCGGCGGGCCGCCTGCGCCGGGAGTTGGCCCGAAAGAAGCGCTGCTGCGAGAATTGCAGCTACGCGACCCGGCCATGCGGCAAGTGGCTCCAATTGGCCTTGTGGGAGTTCGCGGGCCTGCTGATCTGTGCCAACTCGGCGGAAGCGCCGGGCGAATTGCGGGGCGTCCCGCGCTCCGGCACGTGCCCCCATTTCCGCGCGAAGCGACCGCCGGCGGTACACGCGGCCCCGCCTCCGCCGCCCGAGGACAAGGCCTTCTACTATATCCCGCTGACCCAGGGCCAGAATGCCATCGTCGATGCCGAAGATTACGACCGGGTCCGCCGGCACAAATGGTGCCTGTCGCGCACGGGCCACCAGTTGTACGCCCAGCGCCGCTATCGGGGCAAAACCCTCCGCATGCACCAATTCATTATGAATCCGCCGAAGGGGATGGTGGTCGATCACATCGACGGCAACGGTCTGAACAACCGCCGGTGCAATCTGCGGATCTGCACGCAGCAGCAGAACGTCTGGAACCGGGGCAAGAAGTCCGAACGTGCGTCCTCCCGCTATATCGGGGTCTACCGGTACCCGCACCGGCCCGACAGATGGTTCGCCAGGGTCGAGTGCGACGGTGACATAACGCACCTCGGCCCCTTCGACACGGAGATCGAAGCCGCCCGCGCCCGGGACCGCAAGGCCGTGGAGCTCTTCGGCGAATACGCCCAAGTGAACCTGCCCGAAGAGTGGCCGCCCGAGCGCCGTGCCGCCGTCCTGGGAACGCCGCTCTCCTGAGCGGCATAGGAAAGACAGCCAATCGGGAGATTGGCGGTCCCGGGGGTCCCAGGGGCCGGACGACGGAAGACCGTTCGGAATCCCGCCTCGTTTGGAGTACCGCCTTCAGGCGGCCCGGACTATTCTTACCCGGCTAAAGCCGGTACTCCGAACAGTGAGCCATTCTTCTTGACATGGCATACAAATCATGCATATATGTATGTATAGATGGTGCATCAGGAGAACCGGTCATGAGAACGACAATGAACGTGGATGATGAGTTGGTCGCCAAGGCGTCTGAATTGACGGGCGTGCAGGAGCGGACCGCGCTGGTACGGATGGGCCTGGAAGCCCTGATCGCGCAGAAGAGCGCCCAGCGCCTGGCCAGACTCGGCGGCACCGAGAAGCGGCTTCGCCGTCCGCCCCGGCGCAGGGCGCGGAGATAGGTGGATGGTCCTGGTCGATACCTCAGTCTGGGTGGAGCATTTTCGTCGCGGCTTGCCCGAACTGGTGCGGCTCCTCGACGCCGGCTCGGTGGTCTGTCATCCGTTCGTGCTCGGCGAGTTGGCCTGCGGCAGTCTCAAGAACCGCCGGGAGATTCTCGAACTGCTCCAAACCCTCTGCACCGGTCCGGTCGCGACCCACGAGGAAGTCCTGTCTTTCATCGAAGCCCATCACCTGATGGGCCATGGGTTGGGCCACATCGACATGCACCTCTTGGCCTCCGCGAAACTCAGCGGCATCCCGTTGTGGACTTTCGACCGTCCGCTTATGGCCGCCGCGTCCGGTCTGACCGTCGCTTACGGTGGTCGCTAACACACCGGCTACGCTGATCTGGTGGGCGGATTGTTCGAGGGTTGCGCCGCGTGTAGGGTGGGTTCTTAACCCACGCGTCCATGGGCGCATCAGACGGGGACACTACTCCAATGCGCTGGATGTCGCGCACGTCTCAACGTCCGAGCGGGCATCGCGTGTAGGGTGGGTTCTTAACCCACGCGTCAGGTGCGCATTAGCCGGGGGCACGCGTGGGTTGAGAACCCACCCTACGGACCATCTCCCCTGTGTCAGCGCGTCCACCAGAGGACACGTCTCAGGCTCCTTGGGTCGCGCGGCGCAGTCCGTCCACGACGGGTTCAATCTGTCTGACCAGTCGAGTGCGCATCGGCCGGAGGCTTGATGGCGCACACATGGTAACGTCCGGGGGTTGCGTCGTGTGTGAGGCGGGCTCTTAACCCGTCCGTCAGGCGCGTATGGGCCGTGGGCACGCGTGGGTTGAGAACCCACCCTACGGACGATCTCCCCATGATCGCCCGTCTACCAGACGGCATGACTCACGTTTCTTGGGTTGCCTGCCGCAACTCATTCACAATCAACTCAGTCTGCTTGACCAGCGCGGCGTAACCATGCTCCGTGGCAAGTTGGTGCGCCTGTTCGGCCAACGGCAGCGCCTCGCGTGTACGTCCCATCTGCGAGAGCACCGACGCCTGATTGACTAACGATGTCGCAAGACCCTCCACACTACCCAATTGCCGGCAGATACGCTCCGCTTCCTTGAGCAGTGCCGTCGCCCCGTCCAAGTCCCCGCGCGCCTGCAAGATCCCCGCCTGGTTGCCTAGGCTGTGCGCCAGGCCGTCCAGATTGCTTGACTGGCGGCAGATGCGCTCCTCTTCCTTGTGCAGGGCCATCGCTCCATCCAGGTCCCCGCGCGCCTGCAAAACATTAGCTTTGTTGCCGAGGGTCGTTTGCAGGGCGTCCAGATTGCCCAACTGGCGGCAGATGCGCTCCTGTTTCCTGAGCAGAGCCATCGCCCCATCCAGGTCCCCGCGCGCCGTCAAGATCAACGCTTGGTTGCCGAGCGTCGCTTGCAGGCCGTCGAGATCGCCCAACTGGCGGCAGATGCGCTCCTCTTCCTTGTGCAGGGCCATCGCCCCGTCCAAGTCCCCGCGATCCTTCAAGATCAACGCTTGGTTGCCGAGGCTGGCTTGCAGGCCGTCCAGATTGCCCAACTGGCGGCAGATGCGCTCCTGTTCCTTGTGCAGGGCCATCGCCTGTTCCAAGTCGCCAAGCGATTGATAAAGATATGCAAGCTCATTTCGCCAAATGGATACATGCTCTCTGAGTTGTCCCTGCGCCTCATCCCCGGCATCCGCGATTCGTTGCTCCAGTTCCGCGATCCGGAAACGCTTTTCGTGGACATCGAGATTCCCGGCCAGAGTGATGTTGCCGGCGTAGCTATCCTGCAGCCCCGCCGACGCCGTGGCTTGCTCGGAGACGAACTCGAAGTGGTGGCTCACCCAGGACCAGAAATCGCGTGCGTGGGTCATCACGAGTGGTATCAAGTATTCCGGGAGCCAGAGGACGACGGGGCACTGATAGGTGGCTTGCCACTGTTCCCTGCTGACGTTGAGGCCCTGCAAGACCCTGTCGCTTTGATCGCCGGCAATCGCTTCTTCCATGTTGATGGTGAAAATCGCCTTCGGTCTTGCCTCGCCGACTTGCTTCTGAGCAAAACTAAGTATGTCGCGAGTGTCCCTGTGAAGCCGTACGACTTCGATGCCCTTGACCTCATTTCTGACGTGCTCAATGATATGATCGCGGAGTGCAGGGCTGTTGCAGAGCGCGACACTCAGCGAGAAGGTCCCGTCGGAGATCGTCAACATTCGCCGAAATGCGTCGATCTCCGCTCGCTGACGGGCAGTCTGCTCATACGCGGCAAGCGTAGCCGTTTTCTTGCTCATGGCTTCGTTCGTTTCGGCAGCAGCGGGTTCAGGCCGTACCATTCTTTTTCGTTCAGGTATTGCAGGATGGCGCCGCTCGCGAGGAGATCCATGCAAAGAGAGTCGTTGTCGTCGGTGCGTTCAAGGGCATGTGTTTTGCGGACCTGCTCGATGATCTTCCAGTGCTCCTTGCGCAACTGGCGGGAGTAGGAATGAGTGGCCTTTCTGGCCACGGTGTCCACCGTGGTTTCGGTCAACGGCAGGTCGCCCTCCACGATTGCATCGCGGATCATCGTGATGAGAAACCTCGGTTGTCCGCCGCTGCACTCAATGATCCTGTCACGCACGGTGTTGCTGGTGAATACGTCCTTTTCGTTCGCTCCGGCACTCTCCAGCCGCCGGGCGATGACGGCTCGAAACCTCTTAAACCCCGGTTCGTGCTTCTTACCCTCAAGGTCCCGGATTTTGGTCATCGGGACGACCGGGGGCGCAGTCATTCCATACCGGTTTGCGATCTCCCGCTCCTTGCACGAGTACGCGAGGGCAATGGGAATCGTGTAGATCATGTGGCACCGGAAAGCGGTGAGCTGCACGTGCCGTTCCAGGTACAGCCGTTCGGCGACCGATCCGCGGATTTCCGGTTGATGGAGCATCGATAGCTTGTCGAGATCATCGACGATGATGGCTATTCCCGCGTAGCCCTTCTTCCGGGCCTGTGTCACGGCTTCGCCGAGGACATCGTTAGCCGCGTCGATCCATCGCTCCGTCGTGGGCTCCAGGGCCTTACGGATTCGGTCCCGCGTGCTCGGGCTGCTCTTGATGGCGGCGGTGAAATTCCCCAACGCGCTCTCGATCGCCAGCGATTCCAGTTTGACTTCACTGCCGAGCAGCTTCTTGAGTTCATCTAATCGCTGTCGGAAGTAGCCCGGCTTCAACTCAATTCCGAGACGCTCTCGGCAATCGCAGGCCAGCCGGCGCATGATCGCCATGAGGACGTCGGGAAAATCTGCGTCGCTCGGATCGATGTCTTCCAGAACCTGGCAGAAGACGGTGAAGAACCGCTCTTCCGTGCTCTCAAGATCCTTCTGGACGCGGCGCAATTCGGTGCTCTTGCCGCTGCCGATGTGGCCGGCGAGCAACTGGAAGGTCGCCTTGTCCGAAAGCCGGATCGTTTTGCTCAGTTTCGTCACGAGGCCGGAGCTGCCGCGCACGTCGTCGAGAGGGACGTAGAGTTCGCTGTCCGCGCCGGACAGGGGGGCCGGATCGAACGCCCGGTAGATCTTCTTGAGGTCGGCGGTCATGGGCACGCTCCATTCTGCGATTGACAGTCAATTCATTATGGGCTTAAGCCACGCCACTGTCAAGCTTTGCAGAAAACGGTCAGTCTTCGCTTCTTGCGACTTGTCTCACGTTATGTGCCGTCGCGGTCTCCGGGCTCATCCAGATAGGACCGATAGGACGCTCTGCCTTCAACCTTCAGAGGAGGAGGCTCTGTCGGACGGCTGGGAAGGGGCCCGTGTGCTTTGCCAGCCGGGTGATTGCTCCGCCTACACCAAGCGCGATCTGGGCCATCCGGGAGTAGTCCAGGGTGTCCGGCGTGTCGGTCGGCAGGTGATAGTGCGGGTTGCGGAGGAAGCTGGTGTCCGTCAGCAGCAACGCCGGATAGCCTTGATCCCAGAAAGAACTGTTGTCCGAGAGACCGCCACGAGGAAGTTGCCTCGACGCGGAAACGCCCAGCGAAGTAGTCGCGGAATCCCCTCGGGAATCTGCTGGGTGCCGGGCTTCGTTGGGAGTACCGCCTTCAGGCGGTCTCGTTGGGAGTACTGCCTTTAGGCGGAAGATTCCGGCTAAAGCCGGTACTCCGAACGCGCCTCGATCCGGGCGGAGCCATCATTTGGCCTCGCCGTCTTCGGGATCGTCTGAATGGGACCGATGGGACCCATAGGACTCATCGGACGGATCGGACGAATTGGGCGCACCGCGGCGTCGCTGGCGGGCGTGGTAGAGACGCTCGGTGAAGCCGCCTTCCTTCAGGAATCGCTGCTCCAGGCTTTCGATCTGGTGGTCCAAGAGATAGTTCGCCTGGTGGATCAGGCAGAGGATGGCGTTGGCGGCGACTTCGGGCGGGGCCTCTTCGACATAGGACCGATACGACGCATAGGACCTATCGGACTTATAGGCGATCCTGCGGATCGCTTGGGCCTGCGGTGTCTCCTTGGACCAGAGGGGCAGGTGACGCTGGCGGTGGTAGGGGCGAATAACCATTCGCCCGTGCGAAGGGCGAAAGATCTTTCGCCCCTACAAGAGTCTTCTTCGAGGTCGCGGAGGCTTGGCTGGCCTCCGCGATGTTCTGCTTGCCACTGCGGGCAGCTTGCACCATTTGATCGTGGGTCCGCGAGCGGCGGTCGATGAAACGGTCACAGAAGGCGACCGTCGCGTCGTAAATGATTTCGGAAGTCTGATAGGACTTGAGGTTCCAATACCCGCCGTGGGGCGGGATCAGAGGGGGTTCATGGGTCCGATTCGTCCTATTGGTCCTATCGGTCCCATTCTTTTCTTCTCTCGGTCGGGACGCTCGTTTTTCCTCCATGGCCCCAATGATAGCGCCGGTGGGCGGCAAGATCAAGAGCCAATCGCCGTCGCCAAGACACCGTTGGCAGCATTTTCTTCCAGTCTCGCGGCGACTATGTCGCCGGCGGCATAAGTCCCATTGGTCCCATTCGTCCTATAGGTCCCATGCAGTACTTCGACCTCGAAGTACCGCTCGGCCCGGCCGCCTGCGTGGCTGTTGGTGCTCTCGATCAGGATTTGGGCCATTTCGCCGAGGAACTGGGCGCGGAATTGGCTCTGGAGGGTCAGGTCCAAGTCGCGAAGAATTCGGGAACGGGCTTTCTTGACCTCTGGCGGCACCTTCGGTTGCATCTTCGCGGCGGCGGTGCCTTTTCGGGCCGAGAAGACGAAGACGTGCATCTTGGCGAAGGCGACTTCCTTCGCCAGGGCCATCGTTTGGTCGAAATCGGCATCCGTCTCACCTGGGAAACCGACGATTATATCGGTCGTGATGGCGGGGCGGTCCAGGCGGCTACAGATCAGAGCGACTTTGGCGCGGAAATCGTCCGCTGTGTAGGGGCGGGCCATGCGGCGCAGGACATTGTCCGAGCCGGACTGGAGCGATAAGTGCAGGTGCGGCATGAGGTTGGGATGCGCGCAGAAGACGTCCAGCAGGGCCGGCGTGACATCCGCCGGGTCCAGGGAGCTTAGACGGATGCGGGCCAAGCCCGGGACCCGGGCGACTTGGTCCAGCAGGGTGGGGAGGTGCGGGTTCTCTGTGGTCGGCCACCGGCGCCGGCGGGCGGTGGTCTGGCCGTAAGAGCCGATGTGGACGCCGGTTAGGACGATTTCCTTGTGACCGGCCGACACCAGGGCCGTGGCCTCGGACAGGATTTCTTCCGGTTTCTTGAATCGAACATGCGGCCGGGCCGTCGGTATAATGCAGTAGGAGCAGAACGCGTCACAACCGTCCTGGATCTTGAGAAACGCACGGGTTTGGTTTTGAAAGGACGTGAGCGGGGGCAACTCTTCAGACGGACATAAGTCTTTTTCGCACTTGACTTTGGCGTCACTTTCTGGTCTAATAAGCGTGTCTGTGGGATGCAGATGCGGCGACGACATTACCCCTGCGGAGGCGGGGGGGGTTCCCAAACGCGATGCGTCGCGTTTGGGGTCCCGATCCGGTCGAGCCGAATCTGGGGCGGTGGACTCGGTGTGTACCAAACGACTCAGGGTAGCCGCGAGGTCGCATCGGTTCTTGACAACATGGACGTTCTCCCCGAGTGCTTTTAGCTCGTCTGTTTCGACCGTGGGCAGGCAGCCGCAGATGACGACGGCTGTGGGACCGTGTTTTTGGGCTTGGTTGATCAGGTGGCGGCTCTTGGCCGAGGCGGTGTGCGTCACGCAACAGGTGTTGATGACAACCAGTTGCGGCGTGTGCGCGGCATCGGTCTGGGCCAGCCCGAAGGTCTCCAGAAGCTGGCGAATCTGCTGACTCTCGTACTGATTCACTTTGCAACCGAGAGTTAAGATGGCGAAACTACGAAGCATGTGATATAATGTAGGCGTATTGCAGGCTGTTTACAAGGCCAACGCACAAAACGATAGTGGGACCCCGGACGCGATAGGCCGCGGCGGGGAAACCATACGCTGACCGAAGAGCGGGAGGTTTGTCAATGGCAGCAGCATCGGATGCGGTTTGGGCGATCGACTTGGGCAACAACTCGCTGAAGGCGCTGCACCTTGTGGCGGTGGGCGATGCGGTCCAAGTCATCGGATTCGATCACATTCCGCACGGCAAGGTCCTGGCGAGCGGGGTCAGTGCCGCGGAAAAGGAGGAGTTGGTCGCGATCACCTTGCGGCAGTTCGTCCAGAATAACGATCTCGGCTTCGATCCGATCATCATCTCCGTGCCCAGCCAGAACAGTTTCGCCCGGTTTGTCACGCTGCCGCCGGTGGAGGCCAAGCGGCTGCCCGAGATCGTCCGGTTCGAGGCCGCCCAGCAGATCCCCTTCGACATGAGCGAGGTCCAATGGGATTATCAGTTGATGAGTGATCCCGATAGCCCGGAGAAGAAGGTCGGGCTGTTCGCTATCAAGAATGAGGTGGTCAACTCGGCGGTGGAATCGTTCGAGCGGGAGGAACTGCAGATCAGCTACGTTCAGATGGCCCCGATGGCCCTCTACAACTATCTGTTGTTCGACCGGCCGGACCTGGTCGGGTCCGACAAGCGGGCCACCGTGATCGTCAACATCGGGGCGGAGAGCACCGATCTGGTCGTCTGCACCGCCTCGAGCGTCTGGCAGCGGTGCATCATGATGGGCGGCAATGCCTTTACCAATGCCATTGCGGAGACCTTCAAGCTCAGCTTCGAGAAGGCCGAGAAGCTCAAGCGCACCGCACCGGTGAGCAAATATGCCCGGCAGATTTTCCAGGCGATGCGGCCGGTCATTACGGATTGGAGCGGCGAGGTCCAGCGGTCGCTGGGCTTTTATACCGGCTCGAATCCGGACGTGAAGCTGGTGCGGGTGGTCGCCTTGGGCGGCGGCACCAAGCTCCGCGGCCTGGTCAAGTATCTCAGCCAGACCCTCCAGATTCCGGCGGAGAAGCCGGACGCGTTCAAGCGGCTGGCGGTGGCGCCCGGCATGTCGGCGGCCAAGTTCCACGAGAACGTGAGCGACTTCGGCGTGGTCTACGGCCTGGGCCTGCAGGGACTGGGCATGGCCCGGATCGAGAGCAACCTGCTGCCCAAGAGCATCGCCCGGTCGATGGCCTGGGCGGGCAAGATGAAGTACTTCATCGGGGCGGCGGTCATGCTGCTGATGGTCTCCGCCATGTGCCTGGGACGCGTCGTTTTGGACAAGGTCAACTACACGCGGAACGAGAGCACGCGTGCCAAGATCGCCGGCACGATCCGACAGGCCGGAGTGGCCACCGAGAAGAGCACCGGCATCAAGGATCGGGAAGCCGTGTACCAGGAGCGGATGAAAAAGGATGTCGAATGGTTCCGCTATCGCGAGGTCATTCCGGAGCTCCACGAGATCGTCGTTTCCGCCCTGCCGAACGAGAAGACCAACCCGGAGCAGGCGGAACTCTACCAGGCCTTCGCGCGGGGCGACGTGGCCAAGGTCAAGCAGATCGCGCGTCCGGATCGCAAGCAGCTCTTCCTGACCACGATCTCGATCTACTACCATGACGATCTGGAGAAAGCCCAGTTCCGCCAGAGTGCGATGATGCGCCGGGACGCCCTGATGCGCGACGCCATGATGATGGAGGAGTCGGAGGGCTACGACGATGAGATGCGGATGCAGATGGAGCAGATCTACGGCGCCGACTACACGCAACAAATGATGGGCACCACGGCCCAAGCGAAAAAGTACGCCGGTTTCGTCGTCATGATCGAAGGCTACAGCCCCTACCGGAGGATCGGCGATCTGCTCGATCCGTCGAATGTCAAGGACACGCCGGCCAAGTGGGGGTTCGTCACGCGGCTGGAGAATCTCAAGCAGTTCCTGGGTCTGGATGTCAACAGCCCCTTCGAGATCTACTCCAAGCTGTCCGACTACTACAAATTGGAAACGGGACCGGCGGACCCCGATGGGGATGTCCCGATGGGCGTGGGGCAATGGAAGTTCATTCCCGAGCCGCCGGCGCCGGGCACGACCCCCGCCACCGGCGCGTACGGCCTGGGGGGCATGGGCATGGGCGGCCCGCAGAACGGGACGTGGATTCTGATCGATCCGATGACCAACGAGCTGGTCAGTGCCGAGCCCGTGAAGGACCAGTACGGCAACCCGGCCATGGACAACCTGGGCAAACCGAAGAAGAACGTTCACGACTACTGGTTCAAGCTGCAATTCAAGATTCTGTGGCACGAGGCGCCGAAGAGTACCACGCCGGCGGCGGGGGCGATGGCGCCGCGCATGGGGTAGATACGGGCTGGACCGTGACGAAGCAGGCCAAAACAGGCAGGTAGGCAAATGGCAAAAACAAATATCAATATCAGCGCCAAGGATCTTCTCAATCTTCTCAAGAAGCTCAATTTCCTGAAGAACAACCTCGCGCTGCTGGTGCCGATTCTCATCGCGGTCCTGGCGGTTCTGTTGTTCGTGCCGACGACGCTTTTGTCCCGCAGCCTGCGCAAGACGATCGAGACGAAGAGCGTCAAAGCGAGTCAGTCCATCGACACTCTGATCCGCGACGTGAATCAGGCGGCCGAGGCCGAGGCGCTGGCGCCGTACATCGACGCGTACGCCCAGGACGCCAACGCGATGGACAACCTGATCAAGCAGACCACGCTGCGCGAGCTGCTCAGCTACAAGGTCTTCGCCGACCCGAATCAAAACTCGCAACTGGTGTTCGATCCGTACCGCCAGGGCTTCGTCTCGGGCCTCGAGGCGATGCTCTTGAGCCTCAAAGCCGGCGGCCCGCCCACGGACGCGGAGATCAACGCCGCCCTGGAGAGCTCGTCCCGCTCGCCGTACGGCCGCAGCGGCCGCCCCGGAGCCGGCCGGACCTCGACCGCCGGCGGCGCCTATGGCGGCATGGGCGGCATGGGCGGGGTCCCCGGCATGCGGCGGAACTTCCGCATGATGACCGAGAACGACCGCAAGATCGTCGAAGAAGTCTGTGCCGACAAGGCCCGGGTCGCCAAGGTCTATGCCAATCCCGTCGATATCGGCGGCTACGCCTACTGGAGCGACTGGAAATTCGAGAAATTGGACAAGGCCATCAAAGATGCGTGGTACTGGCAGATCGGCTATTGGATTATCGAAGACGTCGTCGCCACGATCCAGCAGATGAATAAGGACTCCGAGAACGTCCTGACGGCGCCGGTCAAGCGGGTGATGGGCGTGCAGTTCACGCAGTCCCGGACGGGACGCTCCATGCTGGGCCGGGGCCGCCGCATGTCGAACATACCCAAGGACAAGCAGACGCCGACCTACGCCACGGGCGTCCGCAATGCCATGACGGGCACCCCTTGCACCGGCCGCTTCTGCAATGACGTGCACGACATCATGCAGTTCGAGGTGCGTGTGGTCGTCAAGGCCGCCGATGTGATGCGCTTCATGCAGGAGTTGTGCAGTTCGAAAACGCACAAGTTCCGCGGCTGGCTCGGCGATCAGCCGGAGCAGACGTACAAGCACAACCAGATCAGCATCCTGGAAAGCCAGATTGCTCCCGTCGATCGCGAGGACTTCGACCACAGCAGCTTCCAGTACGGGGACGATGAAGTGGTCGGGGTGGACCTGGTTTGTGAATATGCGCTGTACAAGGCGGCCTACGCCTCGATTCTTCCGAAGGAGGTCGCGGCCGACATCGAGGCGTCGAAGACGGCCGCCACGACGCCCCGCCGGTAGAAGGCGTGGAAATGAGGCGGCAGGAAACTGATTCAAGTCTGCTGAGAGTGGGATAGACTATGAAGGAGCTCATCACCAAAATCGGACGTTTCTGCGAGAACCACGTCGAGAAGATCGTGCTCGTGCTCGTGGGCGCCGTCTGCGTGTGGCTGTTCTTCACCCGCGTGATCTTCAGCCCGAACGTCATGATGCTCGGTCGGACCGGCAAGGCGTATACGCCCGCCCAGATCGACCGCCACATCTACGATACGAAGGCCCAGGAGCTGCGCGCCAAGCTGCAGCAGCAGAAGAAGGGCGGGGTGGGCAAGCCCTACGCCCGGCGGCTCGACGGCCCGATCGACAACAAGAAGGACGCCGTGATTGCCGGCATCCTCAACCGGCCGCTGCCCAAGGGGTTCCTGGGCCTGTTCGACTCGCCGCTGGGCTTCATCAACGCCACGCTCACGACGGCGACGCCGGGGGCCGCCGCGGTGACCCGGGCGTCCTCGGATCGCAAGTATCGGCTGCCTTTGGTCCCGGATGTGACGGACGTGGGGGTCAACCTCCTTCGGGCCGCCGCCTACGTGCCTCTGCAGGAAGTCAACCTGCAGACGACCTATGACAAGGCGGTCGTCGAGCCGAACGACCTCGACCTGGTGACGGTGGAGGCCCGCTTCGACGTGGCGGAGTTGTACCGCCGGTTCCAGGCGAGCTTCGCCGGCGTGGACGTGCAGAAAGAGGAATGGCGCGACCCCTGCCTGGCCAAGCCCGTCTTTGCCGCGGTCCACCTGGAGCGGCAGCAATTATCGGACGACGGGAGCTGGATGGCGTGGCAGCCGGTGCCGCGCGCCCGCATCGAAGCCAACCGGGAGCGCTTCCGCGTGTACGAGCGGGTCAGCGACCTGCCGCCGGGCGGGCTGGGCGTTCGCTTGATGCAATTCAAGGATGACATGGTCACCTCGGAGTTGCTGCAGCCGGAAGCCTATCAGATCGCCTCGGCGGAAGAGGAATGGTTCCCGCCGAGCTTCTACGGCAAGTTCAAGGATTTGCAGAGAAAGGTGGACGCGGACAAGAAAAGGGACGAGAGCGAAAAGAATCGCAAGCAGACGACGACGACGGGGACCCAGCGCGACACGATGAATCGCGGCGGGCAGGGGGGGATGTACGGGGGGGGTACGATGCAGGGCGGCAGCGGCCGGGGCGCGCCGGGCTCGGCGCGGGGCCGCGGTATGGCGGGCGGGATGCAGGGGGGCGACATGTACGGCGGCCAGCAGGGTGGTCGCCGCGGTGGTCGCGCGGGCAGCATGACCGGTCCGGGCGGCTACCCGGGACCGGGCGGCCAGACCCGGCAGGGACGACGCGGCGGACCCGGCGACATGTACGGCGGCGGTGACATGTACGGCATGCCGGGCGAGATGGGCAGGCGAAAATCCTCGACCAACGAGGTCTACTTCGATTTCTACCCGGAGATGATCACGTTCCGGGAAGATCTTTCCAAGCGGACCAAGCCCTTGCTGATGTGGGTGTTCGACGACACGGTCGAGCCGGGTGAGACCTATCAATATCGCGTTCGCCTCGGGGTCTTCAATCCCGTGGCCGGGACCGGCCAGGTCGTGGACCGCGACCTGGGCAAGAAAGACCAGGTCATCCTGTGGAGTCCCTACTCCGAGATCACCAAGCCGATCGACGTCCAGAAGAGGACCTATCTGTTCGCCCGGGAAGTCCAGGACAAGACCACCACCGGCGTCCCCAACGCGATAGGAGGCGTTGGGGGCCCCAGCGCGACGGTGGAAGTGGCCCGCTATGCCCTCGGCTACTGGCGCACGGAGAGCTTCCAGGTCAAGCCGGGAGAGGCCATCGGCAAAGAGATGGAGCCGAAGAAGGAAGACGACAGCAGAGAAAAGCGCGCCAAAGACCGGGCCCGGATGGCGGCCGGTTACCCGGGGATGGGCGGGTCCGACCGCATCACCGGCCGACCCGGCATGCCGCCCATGGGACCGGGTGGAATGCCGGGCCTCATGATGCCGACCAGCCCGGACCAGCAGAACGTCCCGAAGACCATCAACTACAGCACGGGCAAGGTGCTCGTGGACCTGGTCCAGGTCAACGACTGGGGTAACGTCCCGACCCTGCGTCCGCGCCTGTACTATGACATGCTCTATACCGGCGACGGGACGAATCTCGAGCACATGCCCGTGAGCGCCGCCAATTGGCCCAAAGACGTAGAGGCGGCCTATCAGTACGTCCAGACCGAGAAGCGCAAGGAGCCGCAGCCGTTCCGCGCCTTCAACAAGGGCGGGATGCGCGGCCGCGGCACGCGTGGTGGTCGCGGCGGGATGGAAGGCTACGAGGACATGGGCGGCTACGAGGACATGGGCGGCTACGGCGACTACGGCGGCTACGGGGGAGGGGGGATGTACCCCTAGGACCCGGGACCCCGGGGACCGCCAACCTGGGTCCCCAAACGCGATACATCGCGTTTGGGAGCCCTATCCCGATGGGCCTTCGGAAAGCAGCCGCTGTAGGGGCAGGCCCCTGTGCCTGCCCTGGGGTTCGGGCGACCACAGGGTCGGGTTCCCAAACGCATAATTCCGCGTTTGCGGTCCCGGTCGCCCCTACGGAGCGGCGTTCCCAGAGCGGTCCTGCGCTTGGAAGCTCGCTCCCTGCGGAATTCCCGGAATTCGGGCGGTTGCCGGCGGGGTGCGCCTATGCGGCTATTCTGTAGCATTTGTATCCCCTTTTAATCGGAGGCTGTCCCCTTTTTCCCTTTTTCCCCTGGAGGCTGTCCCCTTTTTCCCTTTTTCCCCTCCCGTTTTCCCCTGAATGAGGAGTCGACCAGGTTTCCCTCTTGGGACGGACTCATCGTCATTTCGGCTTGCTTTGTGGTTCCGTTCTTGGGGGCAAGGATCGGCAAATGTTCGCAATAACCTGTTTGGCCATTTCACATTGCTGAGGCGACAAGGTATCGGCCAGCACACCTTGTTCTGTCCGTGACGGCGCAGACGGCCTGCTTGCAGCCTTCGAGCTCGTCCCTGATCCAGAGTCCGTCTTTACCTGGATGAAGTCGAACAGCTTGACGCCCGTGTTGCCTGAGCCGCTCCCAATCCAGAGGATACGTCCGTCCTCAACAGCAATTAACTTGGCTGTCATGCCCATCTTCTCGCCATACTCAATGTTGGCCACAAGGACCGCCGAAACGTTCAGGGGCGTACGGGGTCAACCCGGGGCGTACGGGGTCCGGGGCGTACGGGGTCAACCCTTAAAATACAAGTTAGGGCACTCTTGGCAGGGGGGTACGGGGTCAGGGGGGTACGGGGAGGGGGGTACGGGGTCAACCCTTAAAATACAAGTTAGGGCACTCTTGGCGGGGATGAGGTCACGTCGTAATTATTCATTATTGGTGACCGACTCCGGGGGGCCCGACTCCCGGAATTACCAGAAAGAGAGGAGAAGAGGCGGTTCAGGGTGCGGGAAGGTTGGGGCCTGTCCCCGCACCGTCCGCCGCTGAATCGGACGCGTCGGTCCGTCCGCGAGTAAGATCACACGTGCCCGGAACCAGAAGAGGCCGGGCACAAGCAGAGGAGGCCGGAATCAGGAAGGCGAAGCCTCAAGTCGAGACTCCTTCCGTAGGAATCCGCCTATGGGCCGTCTTCAAAAGGGGTTCGGCCCATGAACCGCAGCCTTTGGTCCGCAAGTTGCATTGATCATGAATCGGGACACCAAACTCAATTTGGGACCGTAAAAAGTAAGGCATCCCCGGAATTCGTCCCGGAGGCTGTCCCCCGGGTATCCCATGAAGATCAGACGCTGATGCCGCAGAGGTTGATAGGCAGGTGCTTGGCGTAGCGGAGGAAGTCGGAGTCGGTCGTCAGGATCTGGAGTTCCTCGACGGCGGCCACGGCGCAGATCAGGAAATCGATGGTTGAACCTTGGACGCCCTTTCGGCGGCATTGGTTACTGAACTCGGCGGCTCGGATGAAGTGTTCCGTTCTCAGGGGGATCTCCTCGAAGGGATCGAGCGCCTTGCGGAGGATCTCGAACTGCGCAGAGTTGGGCACGCCCGAGAGAAGCTCCTGTCGGATCGGCCCGATCAACACAACACGCCCCTCCCGGATCAGGTCCTCGATCAAGGCCGCGAGGTCCTTGTCCGGCGCTTTGCGCCGGAGCACTTTCGACCAGACACAAGTATCGATGAGGACCCTCATCGTCTGCGGGCGTCCTTATAGCAGTAGGCGGGATCGAACTCGATCTTGCCGATGAGTTTCAGCACGCCGAGCTGCTCGCGCCGGGCGACGTACTCTTTCAGGGCCGCCGTGACGGCTTCCTTCTTGGTCTTGTGGCCGCCCGCGGTCTGGGCTTCCTCGATCAGGCGATTGTCCAGGGCCAGATTCGTAGCCATAATCAACTCCTTTCCACACAGAGCATAACACATAGACGTGTGTGGATCAAGAGCAAATTCCGAGGACGCCAGAGAAAGTGCGCGAGGATAGATTCTGGCGGCTTAGGCCGCCGCTTTCGAGGTGCCCCGAACCTACCCCATAGTTGGAGGCTGTCCCCCGGTATCGCAACCCGGCCTTCGGCCGGAACCGATGCGTTTATCGCTTTGTGGGTACCAGCGGAGAGCCAGTGGATCGAGGCAGCGGACCCGCTAAAGATTACAATGACCCGATCAAAAGCTAAGAAAGGAAGGGAGCCACAGAGGTCACAGAGAAACACAGAGAAGAGCGAAGGTGGGAAGGCCAGAACGTGAGACGTTGGGACCTTCTTCTTTGGGCACCTTCTGACCTTCTTTGTTTCCCAGGTTCTTACCTTCTTTTCTCTGTGACCTCTGTGTCCTCTGTGGCCATAACTCCGTTTTAGCCTTAGAGCGGGTCGTTGAAAGATTAAAATGATTCCGCTGAAAAACCCTCGAAAACGGCCAAACGATTCGCATTTTCGGGGCCAAGAATGAGGGTAAAGAGGCCCCAAATGGTACTTTTTCAGCGGAATCTTAAAATAAGGGCAGACCCCCTGGTCCCCTCGAAGCCCCTCCACCAACGCCACAATTCCTCTTGACAATCGACCTACGCCGTGTATAGGATTCTCTCGTTTTGGCTGCCGACGTATGGATGGCGTCGAGCGCTGTTTGCGTTCGGAACCCTATGAAACATATAAGGAAGTCTCAAGCTCCGGTCAAGCTGGAGCTCAGCGGTGGCCTTTTGGACAGCATTTCCCGTATCGTTTCCGGCGGAGGGCTCTTAGGGTCAACCCTTAAGATAGAAGTTAACGTGTATCCGCTTGCTGCTCGGCCAGAGCGGCGACGATCTTGTCCGCCTACGGGCACAGACGCCGATCCGAGAGCGGCACCTCGGCGGGCCGGCGCCAGGGAAAACTGACCGCCGCCCCACTGCCAAGATCCCGTACGTCCGCCGTCTCCCGCTGGTTCTGAGCGGCGCGGTCGCAGAGCAATCGCTAACTTGTATCTTAAGGCGTTTTCCCATTAAGGGTTGACCCCGTTTTCCTGCCTCGCTAACTTGTATCTTAAGGGTTGACCCCGTTTTCCTCCCCGTTTTCCTCGGACCCCGTTTTCCTCGACTTGTATCTAAGAAGGTGTTTTAGAAGTCCTGTTTGGCGTACCCGTGAGCCAATCGGCGGCTCATGAGGTTGATCATGGCGATCAGAATCATGGCTTCGCTATTCTCCGGCAACTGCTCGTAGTCTTTGCTCAAGCG
>Ga0315289_10002110_pt1 | contig 30726 bp, 25 predicted proteins | sample YL17G11_40_MG_FD_203452 | JGI IMG/M metagenome (GOLD analysis project Ga0315289, IMG submission 203452) | Sediment microbial communities from Yellowstone Lake, YNP, Wyoming, USA - YL17G11_40 | ecosystem: Environmental > Aquatic > Freshwater > Lake > Sediment | place: USA: Wyoming | collected... | reverse complement strand
GTTGCTCGAAACATCACCTCTCATTTCCAGGCACCATCTCGCTGAGAGATGAGACGTTAAGGATGATTATTCTTGATTATGTAGACAGTTTAATTCGTGGCGGTTTCAATAGGATTGTCTTCTTACCCTTGCATGGCGGTAATTTTCCAATTGTTCAAGCGACCCTCAAGGAAGCGCAGATAGCTTATCCGGGGATTGAAATCATCGGAGTTACAAATGTAACGGGGCTTCTTGATTGCTTGAATGCGGGATCTGCCGAGTTCGGGATTACGGCGAATGAATCTGGTGCCCATGCCGGCGAAAGCGAAACGTCTATCATGATGGCCTTGGAAAAGAATCTAGTAATCAAGGACAGATTCGCACCAGGCTATGTTGGATTTACAGGCGAGAAAGAACTCAAAATTATGTGGGAGCAGGGTATGCCTGCCCTCACGAAAAACGGTGTCCTTGGCGATCCAAGGAAGGCTTCTGCGGATAAAGGCGAAATCTATCTTGATCGTCTCACAGAGTTCCTGATCCAGGAAATCAAGAAGCAATCACATTGACGGGACATACAAGAAAGCCCCCAAGATCATCACGGCCAGGAAGGCAAAGAACAAAGACCTGTTTTCCGATCGACCTAAGCCGCCAACTTCTGTATTTCTAACAGAAAGGTTCTAACGGCGTTCCGTCGGGGACGCCATGATTTCATATTGTAGAAAAATCAGTTGCCATGGCTTCTTCCCTTTCTGTACCATCCCCTGAGACCGTCAATCGCTTGCGGTTTGCTTTTCAAGGAGGGGCTCGACGTCCAGAGTGCGGCATCATCTGATAGTGGACCTGCCTGCGCGCAACCTCTCTCATTGATCGGCCCGACGGCCCTCTTTCCCGCCACGGCCTTGACGCAACCGCCCATTGGCCGTATATTACCGAAGAGGGCTCACTCTGCATTTACCCACTATGAGAAAAGAGGTCAAAGAGAGATTCTCTATATGCTCTGTCCCTGAGCGAGGCAGTGGGTTTTCTGTGCGGCGCTTCTTATTGTCGTCCGATTTGTCGATGTAGCCGGAGGGCATCGGGGGGATCAGTATGAAGGCGTTTATGTTATCGGTATTGACGACCGTGCTGCTCGCCGTGTGCATGGGTACCGCCGCGGGCAGCCACTGGGATGTAGCAGTGACGAAGACGAGTGGAGATACCGTATGGGTTCGGGTGGAAGTAGACCACGAGGGTTGGACCCCTTGCGCGGGGGATTGGGTGTGCATTAGTGATGCGTGGGTGCATCTGATGGTGGATCCCTGTCCGGTGTTCGTTCCAAGCCCCGGCTGCTATTACATACAGGGCTTCCACACTCTATGGCCCTCTCCGGTCACGCTTCAGTTACGGGCCGGAGTTGCCTATACTTTTAGTGGCGATGCAGTGGCATTTGTGGGGGATTGGGACCCTGCCACTGGTGGTTGCCATTTCTTTTGCTGGGAATCTAGTTCATTCCAGCTTGTTGACTTCGGCGCACCGGTGGCGACGAAGTCGGGGACGTGGGGAGGAATCAAGGCTCTATTCAGGTAGCTGGCGTTCCCACATGACCTGAACACCGTTCGCCGTTAGGAAAGGCGGGGGGAGGCTTGTTCTTGGATTGACTCAGACGGCCAACTTTTCTATTTCCACCACAAAGGTTCTAAAGGCGTCCCGCTGGGTACGCCAATTTCTTCGTCTTCCCGCGCCCGTGGAATCGGGTCCCGACGCATGCCCCACCGACGACCACTTCGCCCGGTAAACTGCTTGACCCCGGCACGCATTCGTTCTACAGTGAAACTGCAGTAACGGCTGCTGCATCAATTGGCTCAATCTTCCAGGGGACAGCTCATGATCGGGAAAACCGTATCCCATTACCGTATTGTCGAGAAGCTCGGCGAGGGAGGCATGGGCGTCGTATACAAGGCGCTCGATCTCAAGCTCGAGCGCCCCGTCGCTCTCAAGTTTCTCCCCCCCGACATCAGCGTCAGCCCCGAGGACAGGGCTCGTTTCCTCCAGGAGGCGAGAGCCGCCTCCGCCATCTCGCACCCGAATGTATGCGTCATCCACGACATCGCCGAGTATGAGGGGCAGCAGTTCATCGTGATGGAGTTTGTCGACGGGAAGACATTGCGGCAGCTGGTCCCGATTCCCAAGCTCCAGGATGCCCTCGGCTACGCCATCCAGATCGGCGAGGCGCTCGAGGAGGCCCACGGCAAGGGAGTCGTTCACCGCGACATCAAGACGGACAACATCATGGTTAATGCGGCCAACCAGGTCAAGGTGATGGATTTCGGATTGGCGAAGCTTCGGGGCTCGCTCAAGCTGACGAGGACCTCGAGCACCGTCGGGACGCTCTCGTACATGGCGCCCGAGCAGATACAGGGGGGAGAGGTCGACGCGCGGTCCGATATTTTCTCCTTCGGTGTCGTGCTCTATGAAATGCTGACGGGGCAGCTGCCGTTTGTCGGAGAGCATGAAGCGGCGATGATGTATTCGATCCTGAACGAGAGCCCACAGCCGATACAAAGGTTCAGGCCGGAGCTCTCCTCCGAAGTTCTGCATATCCTCAATCGGGCCCTGGAGAAAGATCCCGAGGATCGATACCAGACGATGCACGATATGGTGATCGATCTGCGGAGAGCGAAGAAAGAGACCTCGCGGGTTTCTCGCGGCGGCATCGCGCCACCAGTTGTGGAACAAGGGGCGACCGCTGTACTTGATGAACAAATGGCGACGAGAGAATACGGAGCGCCCGCGGCGGGTGAGCAAAAGGCCCCTCGCAGAGCCGTTTGGCGGATCGGGCTCATCGGAATCCTTGCCGCGATTGCGGTGATCGCCGTGTTAAGGTTTGAGCACAAACGCCCGCCATCACTGAACCCCGACTTGTCATTTCGCCCGCTTCAGGTCCCGTTTTCGGAAATAGAGTCCGTCGGCTTGTCACGGGACGGCAGCTGGCTCGCATTCGATGTCCGCGACGCCAACGATCTATGTTCGGTTTATTTCATGAACGTCGCCAAGGGGAATCCGCAGCGGCTGACGACGGAGCCCTACCGGCAGATCTTCAGCACCGAGATTTCTCCCGACGGGAGCGACATTCTCTACGATGGCATGCTCGGGGCCCATCCATCAGCCGTTTATATTGTCTCGTCCCTCGGCGGCGCGAGCCGCAAAATCGCCGAGCCGGGACGCTACGCCAGGTGGCGGCCGGATGGGCAGCTCATCGGCTACATTCGAGACGGAACACACCGCACTCCGAGCGAGTCCGGCAGGCGCGAGTTCTGGACCGTGAAGCCCGATGGAAGCGAAAATCGACTCGAGTTCATCGATAGCCTGAGCTATGTTTTTGGAAGTATTGGCTTTGATTGGTCCCCGGACGGAAAATCGATCGCATGGCTGAGATCGTCTCCCGATTTCAACGAGATCTTCATCCGTGATCTGAAATCCGGCGCGGAGCACCAGCTGACGGGGTTCAAGCTGCCGATCTACGAGATCGCCTGGGCGTCGAACAATCAGATCTTCTTTTCGTTTGCCAAGAGCGGAAGCACGAATATCTGGATGATCCCGGCGCGAGGGGGAGAAGCGGTTCAGGTCACGAAGGGCGCCGGACCCGATTATGGAGCCAGGGTATCAGGCGATTCGAAGCGGCTGTTGTACCTGCAAACCCGGGAGATCCGTCACATATGGACGGCTGGCATTGACGGCAGTAACGCCCGACAGTTGACATTCGACAATCAGTATCTTGGCGCGCCGTCATTCTCGCCGGATAAGAGGCAGATCTCCTACTACATGGCTTCTGAGGATATTCTTCATCCGACATGTCATGTATTTACCATGGATAGCGATGGATCAAACCGGACCCAAGTGACGAGCGGAGACGCCGGCTGCTTCAACGCTGCATGGTCACCCGATGGCAAGTATATCGCATACGGTTCGTATCGAATGAACGAGCCGATTGACTCATCTCGAGTCTATATCATAGAGGCGTCGAATCCGGGGACCCCGAGGCTCATCGGCAAAGGGATCAACGTGTTATGGATAAATGCTGAAGAGCTGATCGCCAGTACCGCGCCGCATCGGCAGAGTATCCGGTATGCTCTTCACAAAAGCGGACCCTTGCAGATCAGCCAGGATTCCACCCTGGAATATCCCCTGCACGACGAGAAGCACGCACTCGTATGGGACTATAGAACGGGCAAAAGAGGATGGTGGGTGAAGAGAACGGCGCCCGGGGAGAACGAGCCGCCAAAGCTGCTTGTTGCCGAGGAGTACTTCATCTCTTCCTGGCCGAGTGTCAGTCTCAAGTATCTCCTGTCCCGGCAGGCAAACGTGGAAGTGTGGAGAATCTCCCTTCCTGACGGGAGGCGTGAACGACTCCCTGATTTCTTGAACGGCAGAAATCCGTTCTATGACGAGGTTCAGATGAGCTATGACGATGAGCAGCTGGTCTATCTGACGGGGCAGATCGACGCGAAGCTCGTGCTGATCGACAATCTCTTCAAATAGAGATTGATGTCACGTGTAAGGCTGCCCGAAACCAGCCTCCATCATAAACGCTCCCCAAGACCACTTGTTTCTCGATCGAATTTTCGCTATTGCGCTGAAGAGCCGGCTCCTGTATTTGTATCAGGAAGGTTTTCGGACGACCCGGACAGGCCCCTCGAAGCACAAGGAGTGAGAGATGAGCAGTTCATGGCAAAAAGCAGTTTGCAGTCTAATTGTGGTTGCCGTTATTGTATCGCTCATGAGTGGAGCACATGGACAGACAGCCGGGCCGCCCTGGATGAAGGATTCCATCGTGAAGCTCGAACAGTCGCTCGTTGCGAAGTACGGCGAGGGCGTTCGAGCGGACGCGCGCCGCGGCATGGAGCAGGTCGCGAAATTCTGGCGCCCCGAAGACGGCGATGCGGCCCAATTCGAGGCATTCGTCGATCAGAATTTCGCCGGAGATAAGACGACGCGCACCGCGATGTTCGACCGCTTCGAGGGGCTCCTCGAGAAGCTCGGCGGACACATGCAAGAGATCGGTCTCGCGTTCCGGTGGCAGACCGATCTCGCTCTCGGACCGATTCTTCCCGTCGACGAGATGTTCGCCGGATACGATCCGTCGGCGCACGTCGGCGACGATTTCTTCCAGAACAAGATTGCGTTTGTCGCGCTCCTCAATTTTCCGCTCACGACGCTCGATGAGCGGCTGAAGAATGGGGAGAAATGGTCGAGGCGCCAGTGGGCGGAGACGCGGCTCGCGCAGGCGTTCTCGAAGCGGGTTCCCGCGGAGGTCAATCTCGAGGTCGCGAAGATCTCCGCGAAAGCCGATCAGTACATTTCGACGTACAATATCTGGATGCATCACTTGATTGACGCGAAGGGGCAGCGTCTCTTCCCGGCGAAGATGCGGCTCCTTTCGCACTGGAACCTCCGCGACGAACTCAAGGCCGATTACGTTGATTCGAAGAACGGGCTCGCGAAGCAGCGGATGATTCAGCAGGTCATGGAACGAATCATCACGCAGACGATTCCCGCCGCCGTCGTCGACAACCCGGCCGTCGACTGGAACCCGTACACGAACGAAGTGAAACCGGCCGCGGTGAAGGACTCGGACGCGGGGTTTGCCGTTCGGGGCGAGGTTTCGAACAGCCCCGAGCCTGACACCCGCTACGCCGTTCTCCAGAGCACCTTCAAGGCCTCGAAGCTGGTCGATCCGTATTCGCCGACTGCGCCGACGCTGATCGCCAGGCGCTTCGACGAGAACCGGGAGATACCGGAAGCGCGCGTTCGCGAGATGCTGGTACAGGTCGTTTCGTCTCCGCTCGTGCCGCAGGTGGCGAAGCTCATCGAGAAGCGCCTCGGCCGCTCGCTCGAGCCCTTCGACATCTGGTACAACGGATTCCGGGCCACAAGCGCCTATTCGCCGGAGGAGCTCGACAAGATCGTCGCTCAAAAGTACGCAACCGCCGAAGCCTTCGAGAAGGACATCCCCGGCATACTGGTGAAGCTCGGATTCCCCGAGGAGCGTGCGGCCTCCATCGCGCGGTACATCGCGGTCGATCCGGCGCGCGGCTCGGGTCACGCGGCGGGTGCCGGCATGCGGGGGGCGAAGGCGCACCTGCGGACCCGCGTCGGGGCGGGAGGAATGGATTACAAGGGTTTCAACATCGCGGTCCACGAGCTCGGGCATAACGTCGAGCAGGTGCTCTCGCTGAACGACGTCGATCATACGCTGCTCGCCGGCGTGCCGAATACGGCCTTCACGGAGGCCTTCGCGTTCGTTTTCCAGGCGAACGATCTCGCCCTCCTCGGGCTCGAGGCGAAACGCGACGAGAAGGCCGAAGCGCTCAAGACGTTGAACGATTTCTGGGGGGTGTACGAGATCGCGGGGGTTTCGCTCATCGATATGGAGGTCTGGCACTGGATGTACGATCATCCGGATGCGACCCCTGCGGAGCTCAAGGAAGCCGTCATCGGCATTGCGAAGAAGACGTGGAACGCCTACTACGCGCCGGTATTCAAGAAGAAGGATGTCATACTCCTCGGCGTTTATTCGCATATGATAGATTCATACCTCTATCTTCCCGATTACCCCATAGGGCACCTCATCGCCAATCAAATCGAATCGCAGATGGAGAAGGCAGGCGCGATAGGGCCGGAATTCGAACGCATGGCTACGTACGGGAGCGTCGCTCCCGATCTCTGGATGAAACACGCGGCGGGCTCGCCGGTCGGCGCGGAGGCCCTCCTCGCCGCGGCCGCGAAGGCGCTCACGGTCGCCAAGGCGGGGGGTGGCAGGTAACGGCATGGGCACGCAAACTCCACGCAGGGTTCTCGTCACCGGCGCCCTCGGACAGATCGGCTCGGAGCTCACGCTCGGCCTCAAGGACCGCTACGGCGCCGATAACGTGATCGCGACGGATATCCAGCCGGACACGAAGAAGAAGCTCTCGAGCGCGGTGCCGTTCGCGCTGCTCGACGTGCTGAATCCGGAGAGCGTCGATGCGATCGTCCAGAAATACAAGGTCAACACGATCTACCATCTCGCCGCGCTGCTGTCGGCCGTCGCGGAGAAAAGACCGCGCGAGGGATGGGATATCAATATGAACGGTCTCCTCAACGTCCTCGACGCGGGGCGCGCGAACAAGTGCAGCGTGTTTTTTCCGAGCTCGATCGGGGCGTTCGGGCCGTCGACGCCGCTCGACGGCACGCCGCAAGATACGATCCAGAGGCCCGAATCGATGTACGGCGTGACGAAGGTCGCCGGAGAGCTCCTCTGCGACTATTACTTCAAGCGGTTCGGCGTAGACACGCGCGGTGTGCGTTTTCCCGGCATTATCTCGAACGGCACGCTTCCCGGCGGCGGGACTACCGACTACGCGGTCGAGATCTTCTACGCCGCGATAAAGGAGAAAAAGTACTTCTGTTTCCTGAAGCAAGGCACCTCCCTCGACATGATGTACATGCCCGACGCCATCAAGGCGGCGGTCAGCGTCATGGAGGCCGATCCGGCGAAGCTCAAGCACCGGAATTCCTTCAACGTCACCGCGATGCATTTCACCCCCGAGATGCTCGCCGGAGAGATCCGAAAGCACATAAGCGATTTCACGATGGATTACCGGGTCGATCCGATGCGGCAGCGGATCGCCGATTCCTGGCCGAACTACATGGATGACAGCGCCGCGCTGGACGAGTGGGGCTGGAAGCCGGATTACGACCTCGCGACTATGACGGCGGATATGATCCGGGTGCTCGGGCGGAGGCACGAACAGGGATTGCTCTAGACGAGCGTAAGGAGAAAGGCACATGTACACGGGATCGTTACGCAAGGAGCTTCAGGGCACTCTCAAGGAGATCGAGGAGGCGGGGCTCTACAAGGTCGAACGGATCATCGTCACCGAGCAGAGGCCCGAGATCAGGGTGCAGTCGGGGCAGGAGGTGCTCAACTTCTGCGCCAACAATTACCTCGGGCTCGCCAACAGCGTGGAACTCGTCGAAGCGGCATGCGACGCGATGCGCACGCGCGGATATGGCCTCTCGTCGGTCCGGTTCATCTGCGGGACGCAGGACATCCACAAGAAGCTCGAGTGCGCGATCTCCGCGTTTTTCGGGACCGACGACACGATTCTCTACTCGTCGTGCTTCGACGCGAACGGCGGCCTCTTCGAGGTGATTCTCGGCGAAGAAGACGCGATCATCTCTGACGAGCTCAATCATGCCTCGATCATCGACGGCATCAGGCTCTGCAAGGCGAAACGCTACCGATACCGGAACAACGACATGGCCGATCTCAGGGCTAAGCTCGACGAGGCGAAGGCGGCCGGCGCGAAGCGGATCATGATCTCGACGGACGGCGTCTTTTCGATGGACGGCATCGTGGCGAAGATCGATCAAGTCTGCGACCTCGCCGATGAGTACGGCGCTCTCGTCATGGTCGACGATTCGCACGCGACCGGCTTCTTCGGGCCGACGGGGCGGGGCGCGGTCGAGCACTGCGGCGCGCTCGGGCGGGTCGACGTCATCACCTCCACGCTCGGCAAGGCGCTCGGCGGCGCCTCCGGCGGTTTCACGACGGGGCGCGCGGAGATCATCGACCTCCTGCGGCAGCGGTCGCGGCCGTACCTTTTCTCGAACACGATGGCGCCCGCGCTCGTCGCGGCATCGATCAAGGTGCTCGAGATCGTGTCGCGGACGGGCGAGCTCAGGGAGCGCCTCGCAAGGAATACGAAGTACTTCCGGGAACGGATGACCGCCGCCGGATTCAACATCATCCCGGGCGTGCATCCGATCGTGCCCGTCATGCTCGGGGAGGCGAAGCTTGCGCAAGCGATGGCCGCGCGGCTCCTCGATGAAGGCATCTACGTGATCGGGTTCTTCTACCCGGTCGTGCCGAAGGGCGCCGCCCGCATCCGCACGCAGATATCGGCGGCGCATACCATGGATCATCTGAACAAGGCGATCGCGGCGTTCACGAAGGTGGGTAGGGAGCTCGGAGTCATTTCCTGAGACGCGAGCCATGTATGCGGAGCTTGCAATCGACTGCGCCCGCGAGACCGACCGGATTGCCGCATTTATATCGGATTTTGTCGCGCGCCGCGGGGCCGACGGCATCGTCCTGGGCCTGAGCGGCGGAATCGACTCGGCGGTCGTCGCTTCATTGAGCGCGCGAGCGCTGCCCCCGGAACGGGTCACTGCGCTTCTCTTGCCCGAACGTGACAGCTCTCCCGAAAGCGTGGAAGACGCGAAGCTGCTTGCGGAGCAGCTTCGAATTCCATACCAGGTGCGGGATATAGCGCCGGCCCTCGAGGCCTTGGGCTGCTATCGGACCAGGGCGAGCGGGATCGTTCGCCTGCAGCGTCTCGCGAGAGGCGCGGTGCGACTTTTGCCGGGCGCTGCGCGGAAGGGATATCTGGCGAGCCTGCGAGGGGGCGCGGGTCGGGAGTTCCAGGAATTCGTCGCGTTCTATCGCATGAAACACCGCGTGCGGCTTGTGGCGCTTTGCCGCGAGGCGGAGGAACGAAACCTCGTCGTCGCGAGCTGCGCGAACAGGACCGAATTCGAGACGGGATTCTTCGTCCGGTACGGGGACGATTCGGGAGACCTCGCGCCGATACGGCATCTCTACAAAACGCAGATATTCGAGCTTGGAAGCCATCTCCGGATACCGGAAACGATTCTGAACAAGGAACCGAGCCCCGATCTGTTCGCCCGAATCAAGGACGAGGAGATTCTGGGCATGACGTACGCGCGTCTCGATGGTGTTCTTTTCGCTGTGGCACGGGGGCTCAGCGATGATCGCATCGCCCTTGAAGCCGGTGTCGATGAGCCGGCGGTCCGTTACGTGCAAGAGATCCTGCGGCTGTCGCAGACGCTGCGCGACCCGCCAGCCTCGCTTCCCTCGCGCAAATTCCCTTGACATCGGGTGGGTTTTGCCCGTAAAAGTCTTCGAATTGCAATTGCCACGCGAATGCAGATGATGCATTGGTATACGGGTTTCTTGTATCGCTGCAAGGGAGGGCAGGATGAATGCTGACGTGCTCAAGAGATTGACCGACGCGGTTCCCTGGCTTGGAATCGCCGGTATGGTCGTTGCGGTGCTCACCTATTTCAGCATCATGCGAAAGCCGGCCGGAAACGAGCTCATGCAAAAGCTCTGCGATAAGATCCACGATGGCGCGTTTGTGTTTATGAGGCGGGAATACCAGATTATCGCGGTCTTCATCGTCGTCGTGTTCACGGTGCTTTCGCTCACTCTGAGCATATGGACTGCGGTCGCCTTTCTATCGGGGGCGCTCTGCTCCATGACCGCAGGCCTTCTCGGCATGCAGGCCTCGACGCGAAGCAACTCGCGGACGACCCAGGCGGCGATGGACGGGGGCATCTCGCGCGCGCTCTCGGTCGCCTTCCGCGGGGGATCGGTCATGGGAATCAGCGTCGCGGCGCTCGGGCTCGTGGGTCTCGGGTTCTTCTACATGTTCACGCAGAACCCATTCATCATAAACGGCTTCGCGATGGGGGCGAGCTCGATCGCGCTCTTCGCGCGCGTCGGCGGCGGCATCTACACGAAGAGCGCGGACGTGGGAAGCGATCTCGTCGGGAAGATCGAGGCGGGAATCCCCGAGGACGATCCGCGGAATCCCGGCGTCATCGCCGATAACGTGGGGGATAACGTGGGGGATACGGCGGGCATGGGCGCGGATCTTTACGAGAGCTACGTCGGAAGCGTCGTCGCGACGATGGCGATCGGCGCCGTCCTCATGGATCCGTTGCGCTACATGTCGCTGCCGATCATTCTCATCGGCATCGGTCTCGTCGCCTCGCTTCTCGGCATCTTTTCGATCACCTACCTCAAGCGCCTCAATCCGCAATCGGCGCTCCGGTACGCGACCTACGTTTCGGGAATCATCTTCATCATCGGGGCCTTTTTCGCCACGAAGGGCATCATCGGAAATCTGAACCCCTTCTATGCAGTGCTCGCCGGCATTCTCGCAGGAGTCTTGATCGGCGTGGAAAGCGAGTTTTATACGTCGGGTTCGCCGGTGAGGACCGTCGCGAACGCGAGCTCGACGGGCGCGGCGACCACCATCATCACCGGGCTTGCGATCGGGTTCGAGAGCACAATTCTCCCGATGATAACCCTGTGCGCCGCGATATACATCTCCTACGCGGCAAGCGGGCTCTACGGGATCGCGATCTCGGCCGTCGGAATGCTCTCGACCATCGGCATCGTGATGTCCACCGACTCCTACGGTCCCATCGCCGATAACGCCGGCGGCATCGCGGAGATGTCGCATGCGGGTCCCGAGGTTCGCTCGATCACGGACCGGCTCGACTCTCTCGGAAACACGACCGCCGCGATCGGCAAGGGCTTCGCGATCGGCTCGGCCGCGCTTACCGCGCTCGGGCTTTTCAGCGCGTACCAGAACACGGTGAAGCTCCAATCGATCAGCCTCTCCTCGGCGACGACGGTCGTCGGGCTGTTTCTCGGCGCGACAGTGCCCTTCGTGATCGCTTCGATAACGATGAAGGCCGTCGGAAAGGCCGCCAACAAGATGGTCATCGAGATCCGGCGGCAGTTCCGCGAGATAAAGGGGCTCATGGAGGGGACGGCGGAGCCCGATACCGGGCGCTGCGTCGATATCGTGACGAAGAACGCGCTCCGGGAAATGATAATTCCGGGAACGCTGGCTGTCGCACTGCCCTTGATCGTCGGCTTCACCCTCGGCCCCGAGGCGCTCGGCGGATTTCTCGCCGGCGCGACGGTGACGGGAGTGCTCTGCGGTGTCTTCATGGCGAACGTCGGGGGCACGTGGGACAACGCCAAGAAATGGATCGAATCGGGAAACCTCGGCGGCAAAGGGACCCCGACGCACGCGGCCGCGGTGGTCGGAGACACCGTGGGCGATCCGTTCAAGGACACGTGCGGGCCGAGCATGAACATTCTCATCAAGCTCATGTCGGTCGTCGCGCTCGTCTTCGCGCCGCTCTTTCTCCGCTAGGTCGGACGGCGGGCGACAAAACGAACGCGAAGCCCCTGCAAAAGTCCTTGCAGGGGCTTCGCGTTTCTATTTGATTTGAGGTAATGAACATTCGGATTCACCGGGTAAGGAGGTCGGTCTTGAGACGATCAGCATTGATTCTGGCTCTCGCGGGGATTCTGCTTCTGTCGGCCCCGGCGTTCGCCGTCGGCGCGAAGGAAACGGTGCCCTGCAGCGTTTGCGGATACCTTATCGATAAGGACAAGGCGCTCACCGCCCAATACGAGGGCGTCACGTACTATTTTTGCGAGGCGGGCTGCAAGGCGTACTTCTTGAACGATCCCGCCGCGTTTGCAGTCGGGACGGATATGGATCCGGTGTGCGGGATGACCGTCAAGAAGGCGGGCTCGATCGAGGCCGTGCATAACGGACGCCAACTGCATTTCTGCTCGAAGGATTGCAAGGAAAGGTACTTCGCCAGTCCTGCAGAGTACGAAATCAATTTCGACGTCGTTTCGAACGAGGTGAAGCCGCAGAAGGACATGAGGCACACGGTCACCTTCGAGGGGCGGCCGTACTACTTCGCGAGCGCCGAGAACAAGGCGACGTTCGAAAAGAATCCCGATGCATACGTCTACGCCGAATGCCCGGTGAGCGGAAAGGTGTTTCTCCGCAAGGACGCCGGCGGCACCGCTGTATATGAGGGCAGGACGTACTATTTCTGCTGCAAGGATTGTCTCGCGAAATTCAACAAGGAGCCGAAGAAGTACGCGGGAGCATTGAAGGCGGCGGGGGAGGGGTGCGCCCATGAGAAAAGGACGAAGGAAATGAAAAAGACCGCGGGCGCCGCGGATGAGGCCGGCTGCCCCGCCAAGAAAGCGGGCGGATGCCCCATGGAGAAGGCCTGCAAGAAATAGCGGGCACCGGAGGCACGGTCGAGCGTGTCTCGATGAGCGCATCGCGCATAGTGAAGAACGCGAGGATCTCCGGTCCGCAAGGGCCGGAGATCTTTTTGTCTTTTGACTCGACGTCTCCTTTGTCCTACTATTCTCCCATGGGATTCTCGGTGGGAATCATAGGTCTTCCAAACGTGGGAAAATCCACGCTTATCAATGCGCTCTGCCATGCGGGGGCGCAAGCCTCGAACTACCCGTTCTGCACGATCGACGCGAACAGGGGCACCGTTTCCGTTCCCGACGAGCGGCTTGGGGTGCTCGCGCAAATCCTCAAACCGAAGGAGATCATCCCCGCGACGGTCACGTTCATCGACATCGCGGGGCTCGTCAAGGGCGCGCATCGCGGCGAGGGACTCGGGAACAAATTCCTCCACCACGTGCGGGAGGCGAGCGTTCTCGCCCATGTGCTCCGGTGTTTCAAAGAGGAGGACGTGAGCCACGTATATGGCACGGTCGATCCGCTCCTCGACATCGAAATGGTCGAGACGGAGCTCTTTCTCGCCGACGTGGAGCGCGTCGATCGATGGCTCGAGAAGGAACGGGCGCGATCGAAGGCGCTGAAGAAGGAAGAGCGAAAGGAGCTCGAGTTCCTCGAATCGGTTCACGCTGCGCTGGCGCGGGGGGAGCGCATTCAGGGGGATGCGGTGAGCGCGCCGATGAGGGCGCTCTACGACGAGCTTCAGCTGCTCACCTCGAAGCCGCGGATTTTCGTTCTCAATACAGGGTGGGAGGATCCCGCCGGGCGCGGTCCCGAATGCGCACGGGTAATCGAGACGTACGGCGAGAAGATCACGTTCGTCGTGTCGGCCAAGCTCGAGGACGAGCTCGACGCCTTTTCCGAGGAGGAACGCTCTCAGTTCGTGCGCGAGCTCGGCGTCGACGAGCGTGCAAAGCGGAGATTCATCGAGAAATGTCACGACCTTCTCGGTCTTGTCCGGTACTACACGACAGCGCACGACAAGCTGCAGGCGTGGTCGATTCCGCACGGCACGAGCGCCCCGCGCGCGGCGGGAAAGATACACACCGACATGGAGCGAGGCTTCATCAAGGCCGAGGTGATCAGCTTCGAGCACCTCGTCCGATACGGCTCCAAGGCGGCGGCCCACGTCCACGGCAATGTGAGAACCGAGGGGCACGACTACCTCGTCAAGGATGGGGACGTCGTCCATTTCCATTTTAGTCCGTGATGGCGGCGCGCCCCGGCGTCGAATGCGCCCCGCGATACGCGAAGGTTCGCATGTCTTATAGGGGACATGAAACGGTCGATCACACGGCGGATATGGGTATCCGCGGATGGGGACAAACGCCCGCGGAGGCATTCGAAGAGGTTGCGGCGGCGATGTTCGAGCTCATGGTGAATGCGGCGGGGCTCGCGCCGTCGAGAACGATCAGAATCTCGCGCGAGGGAAGCGACCTCGTGGAGCTTCTCCTCGAGTATCTCAACGGCCTCCTCTCGGAGGCGGATGTCGCGGGAATCGTCCCCTTCAAAGTCTCCGTCGGCGCGCTTGAAGAGCGCGAAAAGAAATGGATCATCGAAGCCACCGCGGAAGGGGCGCCGGCCGCCGGGGCGCCCGGTAGGCTTCTCGTCGAGGTCAAGGCAGCGACGTATTACGGCGCTTCGGTGCGGGAGCGAAAGCGGGGCATGTGGATCGCCCAGTGCGTGGTCGATCTCTAGGACGGCCGCAAGGAGCAACGCTATGGCACGGGTCGAGCTGAGAAAGGTTCACGACTATCTCTGGGAGATTCCGAAATCCGGGGAAATGAACGTGCCGGGGCGGATCTATGCCGACCGGGCATCGATCGAGTTTCTCATTGCCGAGGAAAAGAGCAAGGAATGGGATGCCCTTCTCCAGGTGCGCAACGTCGCCTGTCTCCCGGGCATCCAGAAGGCGTCCCTCGCGATGGCGGATATCCATCCGGGCTACGGCTTTCCGATCGGGGGAGTCGGCGCGTTCGATCTCGACACCGGCGTGGTTACGATCGCCGGCGTCGGTTTCGATATCAACTGCGGCGTGCGCGCGATGGCCGTCGGGCTCACGAGGGAAGAGGTCGAGAAACGGAAGGAAGATCTCGCCGAGGCGCTCTTCAGGATCGTTCCCGCCGGCATAGGCTCGACGGGATCCCTCCGGCTCACCATGGAGGAGATCGACGAGGTGCTCCTGCGAGGCGCCCCCTTCGTGATCGAGCGGGGGTACGAATCCGCCGATGATCTCGCCTACGTCGAGGAGGGAGGAGCCGTCGAGGGTGCCGATCCTTCGTGCGTGAGCGCACTCGCCAAACAACGGGAGTTGAAGCAGATCGGCACGCTCGGATCGGGGAACCATTACCTTGAGGTGCAATACGTCGACGCGGTGTACGACGAGCAGGCGGCCTCCGCGTACGGGCTCTCGGTCGGAACGGTCGTCGTGAGCATTCACACGGGAAGCCGCGCCCTCGGGCATCAAATCGGCACCGATTATCAATCGGTTCTGCGCAGGGCGAGCGAGAAATACAAGATCCCGGTCCGTGAAGCCGAGCTCGTCGCGGCTCCCATCAAGAGCCCCGAGGGGAAGCGGTATATATCGGCGGTGATGGCGGGAATCAACTGCGCCTTCGCCAACCGGCAGGCGATCGCGCATCTGGTACGGAAGGCGTTCAAAGGCGTCTTCGGCGCCGGCGGCGGCGACATCCGGACCGTATACGAGGTCGGCCATAACAACCTCAAATTTGAGCGGCACACGGTTGACGGCGTCGAGAAGGAGCTCCTTGTCCACCGGAAGGGCGCGACGAGGGCGTTCGGGCCGGGAAGCCTCGGAATCCCCGATCGTTACCGCGCGGTCGGGCAGCCCGTGCTTGTCGGGGGAACGATGGGAACGAGCTCGTACATTCTTGTCGGCACCGAGAAAGGAATGGCGGAGACCTTCGGGAGCGCCGTTCATGGTGCGGGGAGGCGGATGTCGCGAAAGCAGGCCCTCAGGGAATACCGCGGCGACACGATAATCGCCGCGCTTGAGGCTCGGGGCGTCATTGTCCGGGTCCACAGCACGCAGGGCCTCGCCGAGGAAGCTCCCGGCGCCTACAAGGACGTGGAGAACGTCGTCGCGATCATGGAGGGGGCGCTCGTCAGCCGGCGCGTCGTCCGTCTCAGACCGATGGTCTGCGTGAAAGGCTGAACGGGTGGAGAAGGTGAGGGCGGGGCGCCCGGGCTCTCGCTAGCCGGCCGCCGCCCTGCCGGGCGGCTTCCCGTGCTTCCATTCGTTTATCCACGCGGGATCCGCGTACGCGCGGTACTCCTGCGCGTATCGGTCGAGCTCGGGGGCGAAATCCTTGATAATCTCCTCGGCCCCTTCACAGGTGGGCCGCGCGTTGAACTCAGATACAACCTGCCGCAGAATATCCGGAGCGTCGATGAGCATGCACGGCGTCAGGAGGTTCTCGCGGTACGGCTGGAACGAGCGGATCCTTTTGAGGAACGGTGAGTTGATCGCCTCCTTGAGCGACGTGTCCCTGATGTTGTCGACCGCGAAGTGGCAGAAGACGCACGGCTCGACGTCTCCCTTCGCGTTGATGTGGAGGTACTCGCGGCCCGCCGCGATGCATCCATTGACGTAGGGGCCGTCGTTCCAGAAATCGCCGATGAAGATCGGACGCGCATCGCGCAGCTCCCGGGAGCGCTTCCGGAGCCAGTCACGCTGCTCTGGGGTCGGCATGAGATCGAGCGACGGGCGTCGCCCGATGGGAATGTACTGGAAGTACCAGATCACCATGCATCCCTTCTCGATGCACATATCGACGAACTCGTAGCTCCCGATCTTCTCGATGGTGTGCTTCGTCTCGGTGACCGAGGCGCCGTAGATCATGCCGCGTTCCTTCATCAGATCGAACGCCCGCATCACCTTGGCGAAGGTGCCGGCGCCGCGGCGCGCATCTGTCTCTTCCTCGAAGCCTTCGAGGCTCAGCATCGGCGCGACGTTGCCGAGCGCGGCGAGCCGATCGGCGACCTTCTCGGTGATCGCGGTTCCGTTCGTGTAAATCTGGAAGTACATGTCGTTGTGCTTCTCCCAGATGTCGAAGATGTCCTTCCGGGTGAACACCTCGCCGCCGCTCATCGTATTGAAATACATGCCGAGCTCCTTGCACTCGGTGAGGATGCGGTCGATGAGCGCAAGGGGAAGCCCCTCCTCCTGCTCGTATTCCCCCGCGTAGCAGTCGGGGCACCTCAGATTGCAGCGCATCGTCGGGCTGATAACGACGAACTGCGGCGGCTGGAACCCTTCCTCCCGGAGGATCTGTTTTCGCCGGTCGATTCCCGTGAGGAGCGCGTTGATGAGAAGATTGCGGATGAGTTTTTCCCTGCACCGCGGCGAGATTCTGCCGAGGACGTCCTTGATAAGGATCGAGGACGGATGACCTTGCTCGAAAAGCTCGCGAAGATGGTGAGTGTTTCGTTTGTACTCCGGATCATCCGTGAGCATTTCGGCGAGGGTGAGCATGCGCATGATGTTCTTCGTTGACGACTTCGGCATGAGCATCATGATCTCGGAAACGATTTTTTCTTGTGCGTAGCTTTGTGCACGTTTACGGAGCCCCATTTCACATTGACCTCCTGCCAACGAAAACCAGGTCCGCTCGTACATTAAACCATCATTCGTCCTCCAAGGGCTCCCATTCCGCTATGCTTTCGATTCGCACACGGCACTTGCCGGTTGTGACCCATGTGCTCTGGGCATTGTAGTTCCAGTCGAGGTATTCGGAGGCGCCGCCCCCTTCGGTCGTGATAAGAAACCGGTTTCCGATGCCCCCGAACGCCGCCGCCTGATCAGACGGCAAATCGCGGTCCCCCGCGTTGGCGTCGACGGGGACCCATCCGTAGCCGGGGAGGTAGATCTCGCACCAGCGATGAAACACGTCGTCGTAGCTCGCGTCGTCGCCGCGGACGACGAGGGATCCGACGTAGCGCGCGGGAACGCCCGCCGCCCTGCAGAGGGCGATGTAGCTGAACGAGTATTCGGAACAGGAACCGTTGCCCCGCTTGAGAACGGTGGGCGCGGTGTTCCATCCTCCCGAAAGCACGTATTCCATGTTGTCGATAAGATACTGAAAGAGCCTGCGAGATTTCCAATAGAGGTTTGTTTCGTCGCCGACCACGTCCTTTACGATCTTCCGGATGTAGGGATTCGTGATGTCGTACTTGATCTCGTCGGCGAGATAGAGCTTCTTGACGTCGGCCGGTATCTCGGAACCGACGTTCTCGGGATACAGGAAATACCGGATGGCCGACGTTTCGATCGCGAGCCGCATCGAGATCTCGGTCCCCTGCGGGGGCTTCAAGTCTTCGAAATGGAACACGGCGATTCCCTGGCCCCAGCGGTCCTTCTCAAAGCGCGACGGCTGCGGCGAATAAACGATCGGTTTCAGAAGCCTCTGATTCGGCCGGTCGAGGGGGACCGCGTAGCTGATGTCGAGCGATTGCACCTCGCCCGTTCCCGAGGTCGTCGCCTCGCTCGTAAAATCGATCGTCGCGCGCCGCGGGTCATATGTCTTGAACTGCCTGCCGTCCTTGACGACGATCTCGTAGAGCGCGTCGTCCTGGTAGTCGACGTTGAGAAGATGTCCATCCTTCCACGCGAGCCCCCAGCTGAATCTCCCCGGCGCATCGAGGATGACAACCACGGCTCCGCTCGCCGGATCGATGCCGTAGATCTGATCCTTGAGCCGGTCCGAACACCAGAGGTAGCCGCCGCCGAAGACGATGCTCCGCGGATCGGTCGCGGGGGCCTTGAAGGATACGATCGTCGTTCCGTCGCTCGGATCGATCTTCGATATCCGTTTCTCACTGTTGTCGCAGACCCAGAGGGACGTTCCTTCCCACGCGATTCCCGTGGGGCCGGCGGCCGGTGCGTCGATCGTGACGACCGTTGCACCCGATGACACATCGGTCGCGTAGATTTTCGCATCCGAGGGATCGGTGCTCCAGAGGAGCTTTCCGTCCCAGGCGAGGCCCGAGGGGAAGTATCCGGGAGAAGGGATCGAATCGAGAATCTCGCCGTTCGCCGGGTCAAGGCGGTAAAACATGTCGGTTTTTCTGTCGGCGATCCAGATGCACTTGCCGTCCCAAGCGACGCCTGTCGCGTGTCCTCGGGGAAGGTTCGTTCTCTTGGATATATCCCCGGGGGTGGCGAAGGACGTCGAGGACATCGCAAGCGCCACAATGATGATCGAGGTGAACAATCTCATGAATGAACCCACCCTTTCATAAATTGCGCCCCGTGTTCATAAGCCATGCGCATGGTAGTATGTCGTGTTTAACGAATAAGCCAGGAACCTATTATAGATGAAGTTCCCGGTTCCGGTCAATAAACATTATGGCGTGGTTCTGGAACCACGGCCGTGGCGACGCGCCATTTCGACGTTTACAAACGGCCGGTTAGCCGATAGAATATAAGAGGATATATGGGCATCGATTCGTCGCTTCGAACGAACAAGGGCACGGGGGATGTCGGTCTGTTCTTTTAAAGGGAGAGGCGCGGCTGTTTATCTGGCGGCCCTCTTTTTGATTCCGGCGGTTTGTGCGCAGGGTGGGGAGGTTTGCGCGCAGGGCGGCGTCGTTGTCACCGCGAGCCCTCCGGCAACCGCCGTCGGCATCGAGATTCTCGCGCGGGGCGGAAATGCCGTCGATGCGGCCGTTGCCGTCGGTTTCGCACTCGCAGTTACCTATCCGCAGGCCGGTAATATCGGCGGGGGTGGTTTTCTGCTCGCCCGTCTCGGATCGGGCGAGACCGCATTCATCGATTTTAGAGAGAGCGCGCCCCGCGCCGCCTCGCGGGACATGTATCTCGATTCGCTCGGAAACGTAATCGAGGACATGAGTACTCTCGGGGCGATGGCGGCAGGCATCCCGGGCACCGTCGCAGGCCTCCATGAAGCGCACAGGCTCTACGGATCACTGCCCTGGGGAGATCTCGTCGCGCCGGCCGTCTCTCTCGCGAGGGACGGATTTTGCGTACGCGAGCGTCTCGCCGCCTCTCTCGCGAGTCTCCAGTCTTTTAAGGAGCGTTTTCCCGCGCTTGCGCAATTCATGCGGAGCGACGGAACGCCGCTCCATCCGGGTGATACTCTCAGGCAGGAGATTCTGGCGGGCACTCTCGAACGCATCGCCCGCGGCGGTCCGGAGGCCTTCTATCAGGGAGCGATCGCGGATGCGATCGTATCGGAGATGCGATCGAGCGGCGGGATCATTTCGAAGGAGGATCTTGCGCAGTACCGCGCGTGCCGGCGGGAGCCGGTTCACGGTCTTTATCGAGGGTATGAGGTGCTCTCTGCGCCTCCTCCGAGTTCCGGGGGAACGATACTCCTCGAGATTCTCAACATCGCCGAAGGCTTCGATCTCGGCCCGATGGGCTTCATGTCCGAGAAAGCGATTCACTATCTCGTGGAGGCCGAGAGAAGGGCATACGTTGATCGCGCGCGGTATCTCGGCGATCCGGATTTCGTCGAGAATCCCGTGTCGAAGCTCACTTCCAAGGATTATGCGAGAGCGCTGAGAAAGTCCATAGGTCCGCGGGCGACTCCCTCGGCGGATTTTTCGGCTCAACCTTCCCCGGGCCGGGAGAAGGGGGAGACGACCCATTACAGCATCGTCGACAATAAGGGGAATGCCGTTTCCGTAACGTACACTCTTAATGGAAGTTACGGGTCGAAGGTAGTCGTGCGCGGCGCGGGATTCCTCCTCAATAACGAGATGGATGATTTTTCCATCAAACCGGGTCATCCGAACCTCTATGGGCTCGTCGGCGCCGAGGCGAATGCGATCGCACCGGGGAAGCGGATGCTGAGCTCCATGGCTCCGACGATCGTGCTCAAGGGCGGCAGGACCTTTCTCGTTCTCGGCACGCCGGGCGGTTCCACCATTATTACGACGATCGCGCAGATCATCATCGATATGATCGATTTCAAGATGAGCCTCGAAGGGGCGGTCGCCGCGCCGCGCTTTCATCACCAGTGGCTTCCCGATTTTATTACGGTCGAAGGTGGGGCTCTTGGAGCGCACCTGAGACGCGATCTCATTCAAAGAGGGCATCGGATCGAGGATCGAGACGATCCGATCGGCGACGCGCAGGTCATCGAGGCCGGCGATTCGAGCGCGTGCGGCATGAGCGATCCACGGGGGGACGGGAGCGCCGGCGGAGTCGGGCCCGAGGAGTCGCCTCGGCGCTGAAAGGAGCTGTTCATAGGGCTATGCGGACGTTATTGATTGCGGCATTCATTTGTGGCGTCGTGTTCGCTCCGGCGCCTTCGCGTGCGGAGGCGGGAAAGCAGATCGACCCCTACACGATGCAGGAGGTATTCTGCAGGTTCCCGTTCGCGCAGGTGATTCCCCTGGACAGTGTCGGGGCATGGGGCATCATGTACGCGGACGCGTACGGAAAGCTCCATCTCCTCAAGGCTACACCGAAGGGCTGGAAGCTCGAGTGGGAGGTCACGAATCTCGGAGCGAAAATCAGAAAATTCTTCGTGCGTGATGTCGACGCGAACGGGCTTCCCGAGATCATCATCGCCACCGTGACCGGACGCATCCTCGTGTACGGCATGGAGGCGTATCAAAACACCTGGGAGAACCTCGAGGACAACTTCACCTCGATCGAGGCGATCGAGGTCGCCAACGTCGATGACGATCCGCAGCTCGAGTTCGTGTATCTTGCCGACGGCCGCCTCTATATCGTCGACGGGATCAGCAAGAGCAGGCAGTGGGTGAGCCAGCGGACCTTCGGGGCGATCGAGATTGCGGTCGACAACGTCGACAAGGATCCCCAGATGGAGATCATACTCAACAGCGGCGTGATCATAGATTCCCGCTTTTACAACGTTGAAATCGAATGGGGCAAGCCGTTCGGTGACCGGATCGCATTATATGACATGAACAACGACGGAATCCCGGAAATCATCGGCGAATTCGCCGATTACTCGCTGCGGATTTACGACGTGTATGCGCGCAGAGAGGTTTGGTGATCCGGCTCGTTGTAGCTTCGGCTGGCTTACGCGCGAGGTTCTCGGAGCAGGTGCCGGAGTAGTCGCGAACTAGTGTAAATACACCAAGAAAAGTCCTTCACAAACTGACTCATTTGTGGTATACTCGCGCCTCGGAATTACTACAACCGCGGCACTCAACCCAAGAGGAGGAGGGGACCTTGAAGAAGAAGCTAATGTCTTGTATCATCGTGCTTTGCGTCATGATTCTGGCTGCCGCAAGCGCGGATGCGACGACCTTCAGGACCGAGAGGTTCGCGCTGAGGGGCACGGGCTCATTCATGGAACACTCACCGTTTTTCTACGGGCAGATCATCGGCGGGACTTTGTTTCCGGGAACATTCTGGATCGTATTCGACGACACGGGATGGCCGGTCGACAATCCGGTGACTCCGGAGAATGAGCGTATGGTTTATGTATTCGCACACTATTTCCACTACCATAACACGGTTGGAGCGGAGGGCTGGGACGGGTATTTTCCTCCGACCGGTTCCGGTGAGCCGGCGCCGCGGTGGCGCTTCTGCACGGTGGCGGGAGATACCCTCGGCGGAAGCTGCACCCAGATCACGATCACGGTGCGGGACTCCAATGCAAACGGCATCATGGAGGGCAGCGAGTACGCATCGAAGGTCATTTCGGGCAACCTCGTCGCCTACATCAACTACGGCGGAGGCTGCTTCCAGAGCTTCTGCGGCCAGGGCAGCTTCTCGGGAACACTGAACGTCGTTAATTCCCAGACAATGGAAGAGGAATTATACGTTCCATCGGCGACTTCAGCTTCCGGAAGGCTTTACATGAGGGACGACGGCTGCACGGTCGGCGTCGAATCGAGCAGCTGGGGCCAGATCAAGTCCATTTACCGCTAGGGGATCCGGTAAAGCCGAAAGGATGTGAATGATAATGAAAGGGAACATAGTTACAATCCTCTTCCTCGCGATGGGGCTTCTGCTCTCGCCATTGAGTGCTAATGCCCTACCGCCGGTCGGGGTGACGCTTCAGTTCGATTTCGAAGGCATGGGTAACGCGATGCTTGCCTCGCCCCCGGAGTACGAGGGGGACATTATCGCGGGCGATGCGCTCGTTCTGGGCGGAACGTGGTGGATCAGGATCGACGATTCGACCTGGCCCCCGTCGTCGACTCCCCAGGCCCGCTGGGATTACCTTTTCAATAATTTTGCGACTTTTGATCCCCTCGCGCATGCCTGGACCATTGTTCTTGACGAGCATTCGTGCGCGACCAAGCCGGTTTGGCGAATCGATCACCCGGTGAACGGAATGATGACCGGCACGCTCGTCGTCGTCGTGAGCTATTCGGACTGGGACGTTGATGGGGTCCTCGATCTGAACGAACGGATGTTCGGCATGTTTTCGGGCACTCTGCTCGTCATGAAGTACGGCACGGGTGAATTTGCCGGATACTGCGGCAACGGCGCTTACAACGGTTCGCTCACGAATGACGATCCTGCGAATTGGGTGAGTGACTTCGTGGAAGGCAGCTGTCTCTTGAATCTCGAGAATTGTCAGGTCGGTACGCGTGAAACGACGTGGACCGCTATCAAGTCGATTTTCAAATAGAAAGGGAACTGAGCTTAGCGGGGTTGGAAGCCGATCGCGATCCTGACCCACATTGATTTTCGAATTCCCTTCTCCATGCCGGGAGTGAAGCGAATCTTGCGGGCGGCTTCGACGGCTATCCGATTGAGTTCCGAAAGGGGAAGCTCTCGAGCGACTCTGACGTCCTCGACTTCCCCCTTTTCATTTATGAGAAGCAGGAGCTCGACGCTCCCTTGCGGTACTTGCTTGATTCCCTGCGGGTATTTCGGCCACGGGATGTAGAGCGGCTTCGGCTCAACCGTCGCATTGCGCGAGCCCGCCCGTCCGCGGCCTCCACCTCCGCTCCCCTGCAGGGGCAGCATCTCCGATTGCGGCTCACCGATCGCCTCGACTCTCCCCACTTCGTCAGCGATTTCCGATTCCGCGGCGGTCGCCTTCTCGACGACGGGGGATGCCGGGCGCGGATCGACGGATAGGGAGAGAACGCGGAACGGGTTGTCCTGGTATGGATAGCGGTCTTCCCCCTCCTCCCCTGGAAGTGGTTCCGTTTTGAAAATACTGAAATACCGGGCCTGGAAGAAGAGCAGGAAGGCGGCGTGAAGGAGGATCGCGGCTGCAATGAAGATCGCCCACTGTCGCCGGGTGTTCCGGATCCGCGGGCTTTGTCTGATGCTACTCTTCATCGGATCTTTCTCGAAACGACCATGGGCGCTCCACAGACCGGGCATCATAGTACACGGACTCGGCGCGAACGTTCCACACCTAAGTATAGGATTGCGTCTTTTCGATTGCAAGAATGCCCGGTCCGGAGGCGGTCGCCGGATGGGCTGGTTTTCGCGCCCCGCCGGTATTATATTGAAAAAAGACCTGAACGAGAAAGAGGTGTCGAGTATGGACGTCTACGAGGCGATACGGACGAGGACGAGCGTACGGGGCTATCGCTCCAGCCCTGTCGAGGAGGAGAAGCTGAAGCGGATTCTCGATGCGGCCCGCCTTGCTCCCTCGGGGAAGAACGGTCAGCCGTGGACCTTTATCGTCATCAAGGATGTCGAGACTCGCGCGAGGCTCGTTGACGCATGCAGAGGGCAGGCATTCGTCGGCGAAGCGCCGGTCGTCATTGCCGTGTGCGGCGAGGAGGATCTCGCCTACCAGAAAATGGGCGGGTACTGGAACAGCCTTCCCGTCGACGTCGGTATATCTCTCGAGCATCTCATGCTCGCCGCCGCGGCGGAAGGACTCGGGACCTGCTGGATCGGGGCGTTCAAGGAGGGAGAGGTACGCGAGATCCTCGAGGTTCCCGAAGGGATCAAGATCGTCGCGCTGACGCCCGTGGGGTACCCGAAGGAGGAACGCGTCACGAGGCCGAGAAAGCCGCTCGAGGAGATCATCATGTATGAGCGGTGGCGTGGAAGGTAGCGGGGGGTGCACGATACCATGAAGATGCATAGAATTGCCCGGAGCGTTTTGATCCTTACGATCGTCGGGACGCTCGTTTCCGCCCAGCAAGCTTCGGCGCAGAGCGTGTTCACCGGACGGGGCGCCGGGAAAACGGAAGTGCTTGTGTCTCGACCTATCGCCCTGACGGAAGTTTCCGTGCCCACCGCTGGAGTCTGCGCCCTGAGTTTTTCCTCGCCGAAAGCCGATACGGTCGAGACGTTCGACGTGCAGGTCGATGAGGAGAAGGGCGCCGGGATCGGTAAGCAGCTCGCCGTATTCGCGATTATCACCGCGATCGTCGGCTACGCCGTCATCGAACTGATGAAATCGGATAGTGGAAAGTCGACGGAATCCAATACGTCCGGGAAGCCGACGCCGGGCGTCGCCGCATCCGCCAGGATCACGATCCCCCTCACTCGCTGACGGTGAAGGTCCTGCTCTCGGCCGCGGTCATTCCCGTAACGAGATCCTCGACGCCGAGGTACAGCATGTACGTTCCCTTTTCGAGGGCGCTGATATCGATCTGAAGATTGTCGGATACCATGCTTGCCTGGGCGCGCTGTTCGATACTGCTCTCGATGTAGGGCTTCGCCTTGTCACGTTCCCCCTTCATGCTCGACCACATATAGGCGAACGTTTTCTGGAGGCTCGCGGCCGAAGCGTCGTCGTCGGGAGCCGGGTTACGAATGGAATAGATCAGCCGGTAGCGCGATTCGTTCCGGTCGTCGAGCTTCAGGTTATAGACCTCGTACATGAGGCAGAGTCGCCCCTTCTCGCGGTACGAGGGGATCGGGTCGAGCACCGTCGAGCACGAGCCTCCGGGCTGCGGGATCGTGAGCTTGATGCTGCTCAGCTTGAGGGAACGGCCGTACATGTCGCGGATATCGATCGGGTATTTCCGGGTGCCCTTGCGGAGGTCCTTATCGAGAACAACCTCGAGGACGCACGTGGAGGACAGCTGGCGGGGCAGAATCTCCATGGAATAATTGCACACGAGAAACCTTCCGTTCCGTTTTTCGATGACGGGGAGGCTGTCGGGTCTGAACGTTACCCGGTCGCGCGAGAACCGCGTCCACTCCATATCGAAGAACGTGATGAAGAGATCCCATGTGGGGCTCTTCGACTTCGCGAGCGAATCGGGGATCGCGATCGAGAATTCGAGTCGCGTGCGTTCCTCGGCGCCCCGCCGCTCGACGATCTCGACTCCGATCGGGAACGGGGCGAACTTGATAGGATACTCGTAGCGCTGCGGAATCGAATTGAGCATCGCGACCGATGCTTCACCGTAGAAATCGCTGATGGGAAAATGGTAGTCGCCGTTGAGAAACTCATCGTTGAAATAGAGGTTGAAAGAGCCTTTCGGGAGAAGGTACTGCCAGACGATCCAACCTCCCGACGTGCCCCCGCCGAGATCGTAGAGCTTCTTGTCGGGAAGACCGAAGCGGATCATGGCGGCGCCTCGATCGGTTTCGCTCCCCCTCGAGTCGCGCCGCTCATCCGATAGGGTCCAATCGGCGACGAGCACCCGCGTGAAATGCTCGAGCCGGCGCTCATTCAGGTCGGTCGCCGGTGTCGGATCGTTCTCCGCCCAGAACCTGCGGGCCCAGTCCTCCCTTTTCGTGGGCGATGAGCTCAGATAGAGTTCCCGGTCGTCGCGGGAGAGGAGCGGGGCGATATCCTCATACGGGTGTCGTTCCCGTTCCTCCATGAGGAGGAAGGCGCTCGAAAACGCACTCTGCGCCTTGTCGAACTCCTTGTGTCTCGTGTAGAGCATGCCGCACACGAGGTGTGCCTTCGCGCTCCGGGGATGATACATGACGGCACGCGTGCCGTACTTGAGCCCCGTCTGGTACATCTGGCGAAACGAGTGAAGAAACGCAAGGTTCACGAGGGTTTCCTCGTCCTTCTTGTTCTGACGGTATGCCTTCTCGAGGTATTCGATCGCCTTCACGAGGCGCGGCGGGAAGCACATACTCTTGTAATACTCGTACTGCTCCATCCGTCCGAGCTGGAACCAGGCCTCGAAGCATCGCGGATCGATCTGCGTCGCGCGAGTGAACGAGACTTCCGCCTCGCCGAGGAATCGGCGCGCGATGAGGGTGAGTCCCTGCTCGATGTAGAGCAGGGGGTTCTGCGGATCGAGCGCGATGGCTTTGTCTATCTCTTCGGATGAGAGGAGGCGCGTGCGCGGTGTGCCCGCGAGCCGGTAAAGAACGGAGAGCTGGCGGTGGAGCTCGGCGTTACTGAAATCCCGCTCGACTTGTGTCTTGAGGTCGGCGATCTCCTTCCAGACGTTCTGTTTGTCATCAGACGAAACGGGCTCGATGAAATCGCCCTCTTCGACGACCTGTCTGCGGTCGGGGTGAAACGAACATCCTGAAAGGAACGCGAGAGTCAGGATCATGAGATGAACGTGAGGACGATATGCCAATCTTCTCCCCCATGATAAAAGCGCCGTGAACGCATAATAATGCAGAAAAATCCCCAGGAAATCAATGCAATCGGGGCACCTTGACCCCTCCGGCGAGCCGCCGCCTCACCCAAGGTACGATATTTGCATAAATAATGCGAGGATATATGCGCTCGCTTCCAAAAGGCTTGTAAAAGGGGTTCATGATCAATGCAGGCGGTTCTCGAGGCTCTGCCGCACGAGTTTCAGCAGTTCAGGGAAGTCGTTGAGACGCTCTCGAAGCTCGTTCTGCAAGCTCGCATTTTCCCCGCGCGACACCCTGCAATCGAGCGTGCGCTCGGCACGGCGTTCATCCACATCGACGGTGCGCTCCAGCGCAAGAAATCGCTCAAGCTCCAATTCGTGAACGGGGTCATCTACCTGCTCAATTTCGAGATCGATATGACCGAGACGCATGATAAGGCGATGCATCTTTTCCGGGAGATGCTCGTGCGGCATTCGATCGGCGAGATCGAATTCATGAAGGGCACGACGAAGGAAGAGATTGCAATGCTCGCGAGTCTCCTGGCGAGCAGCGGGAAGGGTCAGCCGACGGACGTCGCCTCTCTCGGCGCCCGGATACAGAACATATGCGTGCGCCACGGGTGCGTACCTGAGGAGGCCGGGGTCGATGGCACGCGCGAGACACCGGACCGTACCGAGGCGGCCCGCCCGGCGAAAAACGGAGGAACAAGCGGTAACGAGAGCAAAATAGGTAAAGTCGTTCGGGGCGTTCTCGAGAAGCTCGAGAAGGTCCAGTCGAGGGACGGAACGAAAGCGGGAGCGAAGATTCTCGAGGTCGTTGAGCGGGAGGGCGGGAACACCGCGACGATCCTGCTCCTCAACTCGCTCAGAGAGTTTGACGATTACACTTTTTCGCATTCGGTGAACGTTGCCGTGATTTCGGCCGCGATCGCGCGAAGCCTCGCTCTGACCGAGGACTTCGTCGACGCAATCGCACACGCGGCGCTCCTCCACGATATGGGGAAACTCTACGTTCCGCATGACATCATAGAGAAATTGGGGCGCCTGACGCCGAGCGAGTGGCAGGCGGTCAAGCGCCATCCCGTCGACGGCGAGAGGATCCTGCGGGAGGAGCGGCTCGACCTCGTTTCCTGCCGCGTCGCGTACGAACATCACATGCGCCACGATCTCACGGGCTATCCGACGCCCAAAGGAGGATTCGAGGTACACAAGGCGAGCGAGATCGTCCGAATCGCCGACAGCTACGATGCGTTAACGACGAGGCGGCCGTACCGGAGACAGATCAATCCGTACGAGGCGATCAAGCTCATGGCGAAGGGGAGCGGCTCCGAATTTCGTAAGGACTACTTCGCCGCATTCCTCCGCGTGCTCGGAAACGTGCCCATCGGAAGCATGGTGAAGCTGAACACGGGGGAAACGGCGATCGTGGTCGATGTCGCGGCGGGGAGCGGGGATCTGCCGCTCGTTCGGGTCCTCGCGGATGCTTCAGGCAAGGAAATTAACGATGAGATCATCTTCGATCTCAACGAGCGGGACCCCGTGACCAACAAGCCGAGAAGGCAGATTGCGCTCATCGTGGATCAAGCGGTGCGGGACGTGCACGTCGGGCAGTATATCGCGAGATAGGTTTCCCGGGGCAGAAACAAAAAATCACCCAGGGCGATCCATCCTCACGTGCGGCGGTCACCCCGGGTGAAACGTTGACGCGATTCTCAGAGCACTTCGCTTTTGCCTATCTGGTCCATCGGCCCGAAAAACGTCCAGACGTACTGTCCATCGGCGGTCGTTGCATGAATGATGAATTCGAGGCTCTTGCCGGCGGTTATCGGCGAACCGGTCGTTCTCGAAAGGCACACCTCGCCGTCGGAAAGGATGCACCATCCCTTCGCGGCGAAAACGTCAATAATCGAGCCTTTTGGATCCTTGAGCTCAAAGGCGTAGATTCCGTCCTTTGATGCGGTAACCACCAGTTTAATGAGGTAGTTTCCACCTTCCAGCGCTTGCACGGTCTTCTTTACCGTCGCAGGAGCGCCCAGAGACGGAATACTCAGGAGAAGGACCAATGCAGTTGCGAGCAGGCAGCAGGCGGTGCTTCTACCGTTAAACATCTCTTTTCCTCCCAAGCAGTTATGCTGCGTAGTTCATAGAATTTATAAACAAATGAATCAATCACTTGTTTTCTATGACCTTATTATACCATAACCGGCTGGGGATGTCGAGGGGGTGCGTGCAGTTCTTGAAGTGGCATAATACTTTCTACTTTGAAGCGGGGAAATGCGGGGGCGACCCCGGGGTTCGTCCCGCCCTTCATGCATTCGACCAGGGGGAAGAGATGGCGATCAAGATTCTCGTGGTAGATGATGAAGTGCACATCGCAAGAATCCTTCAGCTGACCCTGGAGCAGGCGGGGTATGCAGTCGCTCTCGCCTTTGACGGCAGGGAGGCTCTCGAACTGCTCCGGAAGGAAAGGCCTTCCCTCGTGATTCTCGATCTCACGCTGCCCGTGCTTGATGGTTATGAGGTCTGCGCCATGATCAAGGAAGACGAGCGGACGAGGGCGATCCCGGTCATCATTCTTTCCGCGCGGGATCTCTCGAACGAGCGCATCAAGAAGCCGTTCACGGCCGATCTGTTCATGGAGAAACCTTTCAATACGGCGATTCTCCTCGAAAAGATATCCGGGCTTCTCAGAGCGGCTGGATGAAGAGCGGGTCTTCCTTTGCGTCCCTATCTCTTGCCTCGCCTTTACAATCGCCTAAGCCTGCGAACGTGGTCTTTGCCTCGGCAAGATCCATCAGCTTACGCAGCGTCTCCTGATTTGATCCGCTTCGGGATAACGCTTCGCAGCATCGTGCGAGCTCTTCGATCTCTTTTCGTTCCCGGTCGCGCAGGGAAGATACCGCAGACCCGAGAGCGGTTTCGAGCTCCGAAAACGCGCCCTGCTCGCGGCCGTCGACGGGCCTCGGGAGCTTGCCTCCCGCAATCGCGGCGAGCTCTCGGTGAAGGAGCGCGAGGGGTTGAAACAGGCGCGCAGTTATGATGCTCGAAAGCGCGAGGAATGAAGCGATGATAATGGCAACGAAAACGAGTGTATTCATGAAAAGAAGGCTTTTCAGTTTAGCCGCGACCGATTCGAGCTCGGGAACCTGCCGCGCCAGCGCAGACTGGTTTGCGATGAGCGCGAAGTAGAAGGTGAGGCCGAATACAAGGGCAACGGTTAGCATGCCCGCGAGGAACAGGTATCTGACGCGGCTCTTAACGCCGCGGGCGAGCGAATCAGCTCCATCGAATAGTCCGAGGTGATCGGTGTCTCCGGTCATTTCATGCTCCTTGCTTTAATGCCGCCTGGTGCACGGGCATTGACCATTCCGGATGCAAAGGT
>Ga0315289_10002109_pt1 | contig 30726 bp, 14 predicted proteins | sample YL17G11_40_MG_FD_203452 | JGI IMG/M metagenome (GOLD analysis project Ga0315289, IMG submission 203452) | Sediment microbial communities from Yellowstone Lake, YNP, Wyoming, USA - YL17G11_40 | ecosystem: Environmental > Aquatic > Freshwater > Lake > Sediment | place: USA: Wyoming | collected... | reverse complement strand
TATAGTCGAGGGTTGTAATCTGCATTTGCAGACCGTGATCCGGATCATATTCAGGCGCCGGAATCTTCTCAAAGATGAGTTCAACCAACGGCCGTAGATCCCGGCCCGGAACCTTCAAATCGAGAGTTGCCGTTCCCGCTCGCGCGTTGGTGTAGATCAGCGGAAAGTGGCATTGTTCCTCGCTGGCGTCAAGGTCGAGGAACAACTCAAGTACTTCATCAACCACCGCGCTGATCCGAGCATCGGAACGGTCTATCTTGTTGATCAGAACGATGGGAGAGAGTCCGTTGTCGAGCGCATTCGAGAGCACATAACGCGTTTGCGGCAACGGCCCTTCGGACGCATCCACCAGCAGCAGACAGCCGTCAACCATCTTGAGCACGCGCTGCACCTGTCCGCCGAAGTCGGCGTGGCCCGGCGTGTCAACGATGTTGATGGTTCTTCCCTGCCAGACGACGGCCGTGTTCTTGGACAAAATCGTGATGCCCTTCTCCCGCTCGAGATCGAGCGTGTCCATGACGCGCTCTTCCACCTGCGGATGAAGACCAAACACTCCCGATTGATACAGCAGCGCATCCACCAAGGTTGTCTTTCCGTGATCAACATGGGCGATAATGGCGACATTCCTCAAATCTTCGCGATACTTCATCATTCTCTTTTCATTGTCTCCTGTTGATTCTCATGGGGGTTTCTTCTCGCGCGACAAATTCTGTGCGGCATCGTTCATCATCGAACCCTGCGGCACACATTGCGCGTTGGATTGCCATGTCATTCCTTTGCACAAGTGCGATGTGGATGATGGTGATGAGGGTCGTGAAGCAAATACCTTAGCACATCGTGCTCATCCACGCCAGCACAACGCAAGATCCGATCCGCCCCCACCATCATCATCAAGAGAAGGATGAAGAGGTGAATGGGATTTTCTGCAGGCTCTTCGAGTATTGTCAGTCTTTTTATCCCAAAGGTGGTGACGGAAAAGCACACCGTCTGGTTCATCAGACTCGGTTCGTAGAAGGCGATGATCCCGTTACTGTCCGTATAATAGGAAATGTCGCTTCTGGTCGCGAGCGCGACCAGCGGAACACCGCGCCCGGTCTGGTCGTCCACAACCTGAATCTGAAAATACTTGCCGGAGTCCTGCGCGAACAGGTCGCGATGTGTGTCCACGGAAAGCAGCAAGAGCAGTGCGCCGAGTATGAACGCATAGTCGGCGGGGGATCTGTTGGCCTTGTCCATGCGGCCTGTTCTCACCGATTGTGATGTTTGTCTATCCACCAGCAAGCGAGGAACAGAAGCGCAGAGAGTGGGACGGGAAAGATGATGAAGGCCCCGGGATTGATGATTCCGACGATGACATAGGCCGCGAGCGCTATCGAACCGCCGATCGCTTCCCATTTCCAAGCCAGGGCTAATCCCAAGAGCGAGAGCCCCGTCAACGCCAGTTGGAGCATGGCGTTGCCCGTCAGCGGCGTGGCATCGGGCGCTGGGAACAGTATCAGCGGAACCAACGCCTCTCCGACGAAAAACATCAAACACAAGATGATGAATAGCGCACTGAGTATCCGTGCGACCCAGCGAATGATTGTGATCGCACGGCCTGCAGAAGATACCGATGTTCCCATGATCTCCTCCTTTTGTTTATGCCGCGTACCGTCTGAACACGGCTATTCCACACTTGTTGATTGCAACGTTTCGGGCACCCACGTAAAGGCAAGCTCCAGCAAGGATCAGAGGCACGGAGATCACGACGGCCGTCGCCGTTTGGCCAATCCTGAAGCCGTTGCGCAGAATTATAAATATCAGAACCGCCGCCACTATCCCTCGGCGGACGACATATAGGCTTGTCTCGCCAGCTTGACCAATTCCCAGTAAGGCGGAGAATAGCCATGACTCTGCTGGAATTGCTGTGCCAGAATTCGCAGTCTTTTCACAGTGTCTTCGTGCAGCCGGGAGAACCACCTATTCTGCAAGGCTGCTGTGGCCGTCATTCCTTCGGGGACTGGCCCAACAGCGCCGAATTTGTTGAGGATCGCGCTGTAAACCTTTGCGACTCTTGCGACCGGCAGCATGTACCAGTCATAACCGAGTGGTGCCCCGTTGTCGGCACTCTCCAGCATGATGTCCACCACCGCATTATCCAAGTGGTCTTTGTAGAGTGTCTCGTAATCGCGCCATTCGGCGATCACGCACAGTTGCGGGTCATATTCAAGATCCGATGGTTCCTGTGTGATGAAGTTCCTCACACCAAAAGCAGATAGCCAGGTTCGAGCTCCGGCGCTGGAAATGTTGGAAAGTCCAGCCCAGAGCCTGACCCCAAAATGGTTGTAGGCTTCTGATGCCACTTCGGAACAGAACATCTTCGAATTGTCCTGTGTGTCCATCGCAAAATCGTAAGGAATATGCCCAAACCTCGCGCGTTCGAACATGTACTTGGCGGCCTTGTGAGGCAGCATCGGATTCGCTTGCAATGGCGGCAAGTCCGAGCGCACTCGTAAGATCATCACCCGCAGCTTGGTATCCCCCAAGTAATCGGCAACGCTTGCAAGCCCCACGCCTTTCTCGATATGTGATTCAATGATGGAAACGATGCCGGTGCTCTCGTCAACATAGAGCAGAGCCACATGAGAGAAGTTGCCGGGGTAGTCGTTGCCTCGCGCGATTAAAGCTGATGTAGGTGCACCACCCCGCGACACCAGAATATCGCCACTGTGGATTGCGACGCCCAGGATGGTTGCCGAAGGTGTTTCCGAGGGCGCGTTCGCTTCCACGAGAGCCTGTGAGACAGCCCCTTGGGGTGACTGCAAGATTGCCTCTTCAACTGCGATGCGACCACCGTAGAGAAGCCTGTAGATGCAGTCCCGTCCCGCTTTGGAGTCCATATCCCAATGCACTGACTGGCCTTTCAAGGCATCCCTGAGTCTCCCGAATGACCTCATGTACTCGCTGATCGTGGACGGGCAAGCGGCCAGAAGCACTCCCAGCTCAAAGAAGTTAGTCTCGACCTCACCAAATACGGGCTCCGCAGGAGACAGCAGATCAGTCTCGAAGCGTTCGCAGAGACTGTCAACCTGGGAGAGTCTCCAGGTGACTGACGAAGACAAGTCGGTGCAGTCTTTGGTCCGTGCTTCCTTGAATCGCGATTCCAGAGATGACCAGTACTCGTCGCGATTCCATGCGAAGGGTTCTTTATTCTGCGCAAGAGGAACCGGCGCTATAGGATCTGGGATCAAAAGCAGCAGATACAGAACGAAAAGAATCGTCGCCATACCAAGGATCCATCCCTTGCGCTGCGATCTCATGGTGCCGAATAAGCTCCTATTGAGAGTGGAACACTCAGTTACCGTCGAGTATGCGTTGGACGAACTTGTCGAAGTAATTGCATACTGCAGGAGGCCGCATGCCTGTGTCTCCAATCGTGTTCGTACTGTCGAATTGGAGTTCACACAACAGATACGGCATATACAGTTCCATTTCCTTGACGGCTTTCAAGTTCTCTTCAGGAAGGGTTGCTTCCATTCTTGCGATCATTGCAAGAAACTCCGAAGGTGGAATCAAGGCGAATTTCGCTTTGCCTGAATACCGGCTCGCCAGTTCCTGAATTTCCCCGAGCGTCGTGGCATTGTCAGAGCCGGCCGTGAGGTGATAACATTTGCCCATAGTCGCCGGGTTTCGCGAAATGGCGAAGCACGCATCGGCCACATAGTCCACGGGTACCAAGTCAAGTAGTGATTCCGAATAACCCGGCAACATCGTCAGGCCGCCTTTCAGATACAAGCGCAGTGCTCGATAGAAGCCATTATGGTTAGAGGCGTAGCCCGTCCGCGAATCACAAATGACGATACTTGGTCGAAGGATGGAAATTGGCAGCCGTGTCATCCGTTCTCGAACCACGCCCTCGGCCTCGAATTTACTTCGTTCATAAGTGTTTCGGTGCTGCTGTCCTGTATCCAGTTCACTTTCCTTGATCAGCCCATGGCGCAAACCGCAGACATACGCCGTGCCGATATAGTCGAGTTTCGTCAAATTGCGGCACTGCGCGGCAAAGGAGAGGATATGCTGTACTCCACCGACATTCGTCCTGCGCGCTTCCTCCAACTCCAGATCGAAGCGTGCGGCGGCCGCGCAATGGATGATGTGAGTGATTCGTCCCGTCAGAGTCTCATAGTCCGCTGGACTGAGGCCGAATTTCTCCTGGGAAACATCCGCGTCGAACACTTCGATTCGTTTCAGCCACGGCAAAAGATCGCCGCCGGATTCTCGCAGAGCGGCTTCAATCCGACTCCGGGAAGAGGCGCTCTGGCGGCTCCGCACCAGCAAGTTGCATTTCACATTTGTGCTAAGCAACCACTTCCAAAGCAGCGCTTGGCCGATATATCCCGTCGCACCGGTTAGTAGCAGCTCGCCGCTCATTTCCGGCCTCCTTCCGTAGATGCGTACAGTGCTTCAATGACGCCTCGATACCGGTCAGCAACCAGATTCCTGCGCAGCTTCAACAGAGGGGTGAGGCAGCCGCTTTCCTGAGTGAACTCCTCAGCAATGAGGGTGAACGCCTTCACTTTCTCAAACGGCGCACAGTCCGCAGTGGTGACTTCAATCTCCGTGGCGATTAGAGAGCGTACGCGTTCATGATTGAGGAGCAGTTCATAGGTTTCCCATACGATGCCCTCGCTGTTTGCATACTCCTCGATGGCACTCCGCTGCGGAATCACAAGCGCGACAAGATACTTGCGCCGGTCACCATAGAGCATCACCTGCGAAACATACGAGCTTCTGGCAATTCTGGCCTCGATTGCCGCTGCCGCCACCTTTTTTCCATAAGAGGTAACGATTAGATCTTTGATCCGTCCTGTAATGATCAAATTGCCGCGCGCGTCAAACCGGCCCTGATCTCCGGTGTGGAACCAGCCGTTTTCGTCAATCGCCTGCGCCGTCTCCTCCGGCTTGTTGAAGTACCCGCGCATCACATTCGGTCCTTTGACCAGAACTTCATCGTTATCGCCAATCTGAACCTGAACTCCCTGCACGGGCTTACCAACGGTTCCGAGCGTGTTGTCCAATATCCCGTTTGAACACACCACGGGCGATGTTTCAGTCAGTCCGTAACCTTCCACAAGGTTGTATCCAAGCACATAGTAGGCCTTCGCCACCTTGCGATCCAGCGGAGCACCTCCCGAGGCAATAATCCGCAGCCTGCCACCACCGATCTTTCGGAACTTGGCGGCGATGGTCTTGTCCAGCACAACGCAGCGCAATCGCAGACCAAGCGGAATGCGCTGTCCACGGTAACGCAGGTCAGTGCGCTTGTTGAGATTGGAGATCGTTTGTGCTACGAGCCACTGTTTCATCTGTGAGTTCTGACCTACCTCGTGCACGGCGTGCTCGAACGCCTTCTCGACAACTCGGGGGACGGCAAGCAGAATCGTGGGGCGAACATCACGGACATCCTTGGCGACCGTGGACAAGTTCTCCGCGTACGCGATTGTGGCTCCACTGAACAACATCGCATAGTAGCCGCATGTGCGTTCAAACATGTGGCAGAGGGGCAGATAGGAGAGGAAGACATCATCGACTGTGATTTGGTACCGGGTGATCATCGCCTGAACATTCGACAGAATATTGGCATGGGTTAAGACGACCCCCTTGGGCTCGCCGGTCGTCCCCGATGTATAGACAATCGTCGCAGTGTCTTCCGCCAAGACGCAAACCTCCTGCGTAATCGTGTCGCTCATCGGTTCGCACATCTGGTCGAAGGTCAGGACTTCTGATCGCGCATCCACGCCGGAAGAATCAATCAGGATTAGTTTTTCGAGATCGGGAAGCTGGCATTGTATGTCCGAGACCATAGCAAGGAGCGCGGCGTTCTCCATCACAAGTAGCTTCATCTTCGAATCAAGAATGACATACTTGACTGTGCTGGAAGACGAGGTCGGATAGATGGGAACGACCACCGCTCCGACTTGTAGTGCGGCCAGATCGGTCATCACCCATTCCGGCCGGTTGCTGGCAATGATACCTATCGCGTCGCCTTTCGCAACGCCTATCCGTTTCAGACGCGCCGCTATCGTACTGACCTTTGTGAACAACTCCGCATAGGTTATCGTCACATACCGCCCCTGATGCTTGAACATCAGCGCGGTTCGGTGCGGGTTCCGACTTGCGGATTCCCGGAAAGATGCGTAAAGGGTATCAGGCAATAGGTCTCCCTTCTCTCTGCGTGCACACGGTGAGACTTGCTTCAAGTCATTTCCTGAATCATGTTCCTGTGACTGTAAAAGTTGTCCTCTTGGCACAACTTGCTCTATGGTTCTTGCAGATCTTCGCAAGGACGAACTGGATGATTTGTGCCCAATGTGCTCCCCCACAGCCCTTCACAGCCACCAAGCGCAGATGCTTGGGCACAATGTATTTGTTCATACCAGCACAAGACAAAATCCAACCGCTCCCATGACCATCATAAACAGAACTCCACAGATTGCGCGCAAGTCCACGACGAATTGCAGTCTCCAGACCATCCATTCGTTCCATGAGAACACTCATCATCCCGGCGTCTTCATGCATCACCCTCGCATGCTCGGAATGTAGCTGATTCACGGCGTACAAAATTCCTTCCTGCTGTCGGAAGACTCGCACAAGCAGACTCTCCATGCCGTCCAGGTGATGCAGGATTTCCGTCTCCTTGCTGATCCTATCCATCGTGTTTTCCGCCCGCTAGTCATATGTGTCAAAAGAAAATCATGCAAAGACTGTCAGCTACCCATGAAAAAAACCACCCCACCCCCACAATCATCATGAAGAGAAGGATGTGAAAACAGCAACATCCATCGCGTCTCCTGTGTCGAACAGCTCTCGAAGACGTGGCAGCAAGGTTGGGATCAGCAATCTGACTTTCGCCACAATTCGATCGCGGGATTGCAGCACTGCAATATTGCGCCTCATAATCCCTTTGGATCAAACCAATTCGTCACACCCCGTATTCTGTCCGCTTCATCCCTGTCGAGCAGGAAGCGTCCCAGGCGGTAGAAGTGATTCGCCGTTGCTCCCCGATCGAAAAGATCACGGTACGGAATGGCGATCACGACGTATCCCAGGAACTCCAGGTCTTCTCTGATGCGACGATCTTGTTCCCGTGTTATGGGATTGCCGTGGATGTTCGTGCCCATGCCGTCTAAGAATATGCAAATGCCGGGACGACGCCCTGAAGGATCCTCATAGAAAAAGTCTGGGTTGGTGTAGTTGCCAACGCCACCCAAAGCTATCCGCTTCCTCACAGGTTCAGAGAATCCTGCGCGCAATAGCATCTGACGAAGGATTTCTTCAGGGCTATTTGATCCTTGATCTTCCGGAAGATTCTGATTCGGTGCTGCAATTGGAGGCAAATCATGTGTCAACACAATGCTCTCTCCTTCTGCCGTAAGTATGCTGCGAGCCGTATGCCGATTCAGATGCCGGTGGTAGTACGCATTCCTAAATGTGTACAAGCAATCAATGCAGGCCGAATCACAAGCGGATGGGCAATCTGAGGTCAGTTCAAGGGCGACATTTCGAACAGCTGTCCAATTCTCGATGATCTGATCCAAGAGACCCGAACCGCCCGGCATGGGATCGTAGAGCAGCAAATTAAGCGCGGGCACCCCCGGACTGGCAATCACCAATAGCTGAAGGTCATCAGGTTCCATATCCAGGACATTTGCCGCTGCCATGCGGATAGATTCAACAAGACTGTAAGCCTCTTCGCGTGATTGAAGTGCTTGAAACGACAGACAGTCAGCCACGACATCAGTATAGAACCCCATGTGCGCTCCAGAATGACCACAACGCGTACGATGATCCTCGAAGAATCCTTGAAGATCGGCTGCTGAAGCAAAGGGTGAGCGCGCCTGCCCGCATACTCGACATACAGGGTAGCCAAGTCTGAGATCGGTTCCACTCGAGGCGGAGCTTCCGACGTTTACAAGGCGCAGATGGACGCCGTAACGATGCAGCAAGCCCCTATTGTTCCATCTGTATCCGTGGCCGCCATTGTGACGCCCCAGCTCGTATCCATACACTGCTACTGCTGGCTGAAAGCGGTAATCATCCTCGTCAGTAATATGGGACTGGTGGGGCATATCTACATCGCAAATCGGTATCGCCGGTAGAAGTTGTGCGCCCGTCACTCCGACAACGCCAGCCTGTTCCTCAACTGGCGAGACCGCCTCATTTCGTGTGTCAACGTTGAAGTGGATGGGCTCTACAGCCTCCAGATGATAGTATCTCGGCACAAAGATGTTCGCATTGGCATAGATCAAGGTACCGGGACAGTATTCGCGTAGTGCTACCGTGGAGGCTCTTGGCAGATCAAAATCAGTTACGCCGTAGACCCCGCGCGGTACAATTGCGCTGGCCAAGATGGAGCCTGTTTCCAGTCCGTATCCCGGAAGGAATCCTTCGACGGCCAGCACCGCGTAGGTGTTTGTATCATCCACCCCTTCGGCTTCTTTTCTGCGACGCTGCTGATCGCCACGCATCTTCATAATGTAGCGGTGGCAGCGCGTTCGCAGTACTTCCTGTTCTGGTTCCAATACGCCTTTGACTCTACGAAGATCTTCCAGTCTGTCCATCTGATTGCGAGCCCAAGTGACGCGATTGAAAAGGCGTCTAATGACTTTCGTTAGCTCTTGACCCATCTCCTCAACATAGGATCGAAGTACCGTCGGGTCCACAACTTTGATATCTTCGACAGGCCAGCCCTGTCTGAACGAATTGTGAACGATGCCAGCCAACAATTCGGCGTGTTTGGTCACGGCGGTGGTAAGCTGGCTCACGTCGAGTGGCTGATTCCGAATGTGTCCCTGTTCCGTGAACAGATACCCCTTTACTTGTTGTGGGAAGCAATGAGCAAGAGTTCTTTTGACCTCCTCGCGGTCAGTTTCGTTCAACACCGTGTCAGACCGTACAAGCTGGAACAATGTCGTAAGCACAGTCGCATGTACAGGCTTACGAACCATCAAGGTGTTGCGCAGATTGAAACGCGGGGGATAAATCACGCCAGCCAACAAGCGCAGTGGTTCCTTGAAGTAGGCGCGATCATGGCTTGCAGGTCGAGCATACGTCATGTTCACAGCAAGTCGGTGCCGCCTGCCAGCACGCCCAGCTCGCTGCCAGTAATTCGAAGGCAGTGGCGGAACATTGCGCATTAGAGTAGAATCTAGAGAGCCGATATCAACACCAAGTTCAAGAGTCGGCGTACACACGAGTGTATTCACGGAATCGGTTTCGCTCTTGAACATCCGCTCGAGAATCTCCCGATCTTGGGCAGGCACTTGCGCCGAATGTTCACGCGCTCGAAGCATCGCAAAACCGTGATCCAGCACCATCAGGTCATAGTCATCGGGGCTCTCGGCTTCGAAACGCATTGTCCCCTCGCACCGCCATGCAACGCACGCCAGATTTGGTGTGGCGCGTGTGTGAGTCCGGCGGCAAGTCGTGCAACGGTATATCCCCGTATGCGGTGAAAGACGCAGCCTGTCCGCGTCAATCTGATGCGCTCCTCGGCAGCCCGGCATAGCATTCCCGTGTGATCCTTGAAGCGTGACGCTAACCAGAAGTTGAAGTTCCTCCGTCAGGACTGTCCAGAGTTCTGTGAGGAACTGACCAATCAAGTCTGTTGGAACACCCCAGCGGCGAGCATACTGACGCATCAGCGTGTCGCCGCGTTCGCTGATCCATTGATCAATCCTATTTTTTTCGTCTTCAAGCTCCCGACGCAGCTTGACTCCCTTGGGAACGCCACGAAATATGGGCAAGTAACCCCGCATCACTTCTCGATCTCCGTCGCGCCAGTAATGGGTAAAGATTTGACCTCGGCGATCCAATAACACAAACCCGCGCCGCATCACATCCAGAACCGTTGCAATGCCTTCGCATAACGAGTCGGGTGGCACACCCGTTCGCTCTGACCACGTTCTCACGAAATCGAGATCAGGTCGCACTCCCGCATACACGATTTGCATCCTACCCCACGGCTCTAAGCCGACTCGTTGTTTCGCGCCTGCTGTGATCTCGCGAAGCACTTGTATCCGCAAATAGTAATGGCGCTCTTCCTGATGCCTTGTCCCTTCCGCTTCCTTCGCGTGTGCTCGCCAGACTTCCGGCACAAGCGAGCGGCTTAAGCTGTCATCCCGTTCCAGCACATCATCAAGATATGCCGTTAGATCACCAACCGACACTGCTCCCTGACTGATGCGTTCATACATCAATGCCCGCAAGCGGTAACGCCGCGCATGATCCTGCATCCAGCCTGCCTGAAAAGCGGCTTCTTGCCGGTTGTCCGCGAAAACCAGAAGTCGTTTGCGTTCTGATCGATGAATGACATTCTGAGCAAGCACATGAACATCCGAAACGGTGATGGCGCGAATCGGGCGAGCAGGTTCGCGGTAACCACCCGGTCGCCACTTCGCCTGTGTGTTGCACGCAACGCATCTCGGTAACGCGATAGTTGGCTGATGGACTTCTTCCAATGATTTTTGTTTGACTGCCCAGAGTCTCACCTGCTTACCTTGGCGCCCACAGTGATCGCAGCGCTCCAGTTCGTTCGGATGAAACGCTCCACAGAATCGGCACATGAACACAGCGGCTGTGCCGCGCGGCGCTTCTTCCTGACCGTCTTCTTCACCCTCTTCCTCGCCTTCTTCTGCCGAGATGACCTTATCCAGCAGTACAAGCCGTTTGCCACCGTGCTTGACTGTCAGTGGCCGCCAAAAGGAACGATCTCCTACCGCTTCACCACCCTGCGGATGCTTTTCAAAGAACTCAAAATCCTGAACCTCATGTGCGAAGTAGTGCTGTCCACAGGTCGTGCAAGTTAGAACCGGAAGTCTAAATAGCGCCCTGTTCGTTTCGTCGGCAAAGGCATCATCACCGGAAAGCCAAAGCCTTGGCCCGTCAAGGTCTTCAGGAAACGTCACAACCGCGCTCCCAACACCACGCACAAAAGCATGAACAATGGGTCGCACAAAAGGCGATCCGTTTTTGATGGCTGAAGTACCCAATGCAAGCCAGCACAATAATTCTTCTTCACTGACCGATCGTTCAATCTTCTCTGAAAGCAGCTTGACAACATCGGAAAGCAGCTTGGGTCGGCGAAGTATCTCCTCGAGTTGATGAATCAGTTCGTTGCGCGAAAAGGCATCGTAAAGCTGCTCTGACCACGCATCGGCGTTGATCGCAGTCCCTGAAAGCTGTGTGTACGCTTCGACAATTGTTCCCACATCCGGATCTTCACTTCCGACCGTCTCAAGAATGCGCTTCAGGATGGCCGCAGCGTCACCTTGCACGGGTTGCGGTAGCATGCGTTCTTCCGCCCATAAATGCGGTTGGTACTCCTCGCCGATCAACGAAACAGAATTACGCTCGACCCCGAAGAAGCGCGAGGCAAAGTCGCGTCCGGCTTCCGGACCGCGTTCGGGATCTACAATCGTTGCGGATGTTGCTATGCAAACGGTGTCATTTGGTTCCTTGCCACAGAACGAGCGCAGGCGGCGGATCAGACAGGCGGTCTCAGCGCCGATCGCTCCACGGAAGGTGTGGGCTTCGTCGAAAACCAAGTAGTTCAATCGAGCCTGATCGAACAGAGCTACATCTCGTCCTCGTGTCAGAAGGAGTTCAAGCTGCTTGACGTTGGTCAGTAGAATTCGCGGCTGCTTGCCTGCTGCTCGCATCTCTTCACGGGAGGCGCGTTCTTCAAATGGGTGAACTGCGTAGGATTCCCCACGGTTGTCGCGCTCCTTCAGAGCAGCCCGGTAGTCCGCTCGCGATGATCCCTGCGGCAGTCTTGTTCCCGTAACGCCGGAACTCTTCTCGGGAGTTTTGCCGATGTACATGCCGAAGCTGATTCCAGTTCCCGCGAGCAAGTCGCGCAATCGTTCGAGCTGATCTTCGGCCAGTGCGTTCATGGGATACACGATGACAGCCACAATCCCTTCCGGTACATTCTCGTCGCGAATCTTCAAACAGCGGCTGATGATGGGGTAGAGGAAGCACTCGGTTTTGCCCGAACCTGTGCCAGTGGAAATTAATGCGTGCCCGCCTTGCGTGATTGCCCGGATGGCCGTTTCCTGATGACCATAAAGACGAGGGTGCGGTGCCAGATTGGGAAGCAACGGGTGTAGCATGCCATCGGCAACCAAGTCGGATATCCTTGCCCCTTCGCGGAACGCCCTACTGAGCGAAATGTACGGCCCCTTCATCAGCGGCGTGTTGCGCGTCTCTTCAAGGTTCAAGAGCCGCCGCATTTGCCCGTATAGATTCGGATCGGCAAACGGATAGGCCGTGAGCTGATATTTCAGAAAGTCACTGACGACTTTTTCAGTAAAGGCGATGGGATTCAGCATAGTCAATTCCTCTTGCGGCGCTTTCTGGGTTTCTCTTCCTCGCCAAACAAATTCGTCGGAAGCGGATTGCCAAATATATCCACAGAGCCCCCTTCTGTCCCCCCGTGAACGGAGGGAGACTCTGATGCCCCCCTGCTTGCGGGGGGGATAGGGGGGGTGTGAATGAGCGGCTCGAGCGTGCGCCTGATCGTGGGATTCGCAAGCTGTGGTCGAGTGTAGAAAGTCCCCGCACCTTTACGCGTTCCACCCCAACGAATCAAGAACCAGTCGCCCGGCAGCGTAATGTTTTCGCGCGGCACGACTTTTCGCGCCATCGCTTCAATGTCTTTTTCGTATTGCTCAAGAGCTTCAGCTTTCTTGCTACGGGGCTTCGTTACCAGTTTGCCGGCCTTCACGGCTTTGACTGCCCACTTCATCGCCCTGTCATAGGCTTGCTGCGCAATGTCTCCGGCATCCCCTACGGTTGCTGTTTCAATTTCTCCTTCGACGCTTTCTTCCTCTTCTATCTCCTCGCCAGCTTCTTCCTGCTCTTCATCCTCGTCCTCGCCATCCTCGCTCGATTCTTCCTCTTCACCAGAAACAATCTTGGGTTTGGACTTCTGCTTTAACTTCTCAACCAACTTTTCCAGTTGATCGTCGGACATTTGCTCCAAACGATCCAGCGACAGCACCGGCATATCACCGAGATTCAGCAACACAAAGGTGTTGGCGGCGGCCTTACGCAACTCGTAATCCAGCAAACCTTCGTACAAGATGCCAATGTACTCCGAACCCAAATCGGCGAAGTTAATCACATCCCAAATGAAGATATTCTTGTTGCCTTGCTTGACCTTCACTTGCGTGCGCGTCAACAGGTCAAGAATCCGGTAGACCGAGGCATCGGTGATGGGTAGCGTGGTTTTCTCAAAGGCAGTCAATGCTCGGCGAATGGGATCACGGTGCTCCAGACTTCCGGGAACGAACAGCTCGCCGCCATAGTGCGGAACCGGAATGTCCGGGTGTGGACAGCCCTCATGGATCATGCGGAACAACGCCAGTGTTCGCGGCCAAGCATAGTAGAGGCGCTGCAACCGGTCAGACGATCGGCCATGAGCCATGCGATCCAGAATATCCCGCAGACCATTCAGTCCATAGGACTCATGGTAATAGCGGTTGGAGCGTGGCAAGAGATCACGCGCCTCTGCAAAAAACACAACCACCATGCGCATGATGATGCGTGTGGCTGCAATGTAGATATCGCGATTACTCACACTACCATCGGTCTTGGCAAGCAAGTCCTCGATGGAGGTACGCGACTCACGAATCAGAAGCTCGACCGCCTCGCGCACGCGTTCACCCAAAGAGCTGGAAAGCTCCGCTTGACCTGAACGGGCGGCATAGATTGCTTTGAGCAGCGGCGGGTCTTCACCGGCATTTTCCGGTGTCAGTTGCACACTGCCCAGCAGGATTTGAAGCGCTTGAACCTGCACGCCGGGCTGGCCGGACTCAAACCAGAGTTCTGTATCCCATTCACACGACGCATGATAATCTGGACCAGCGAAGATCAGCCGCAATTGACGACCGTTGGTCAGTATGGCAAGCTTCAGACTGGACTTGCGCAGCCACTCGATGACTCGCGCAACCGCTCGACGACCGTTGCCGATTCCGAGCCGCGTTCTTCCTGCGCTTTGACGTGAGCCCAATAAGTTAGCGTCAACTACAAAGACGGGAAAGACGAATCCGTTACCCGATTGCCAAATCCGCCGCGGACGAATCGCTTCACCAGTTGCCGAACGCTGTGTCCATGATGTATCAACGGCGCTGCCCTTCAGCCAGTCCCGGTCTTTGTAACCCAACACTCGCTCGAAGACAATGTCCAGCAGTTCGCCAATCGCCTTGTCATCCCCCTTGCGAACCTTCAACACCGCGTCATAAAGGCGGTCCACATTCCATTTGAAAAGCTCTTTGACTTCAGATACGGAGATCTTCTTGACTTGAGCTGCCGAAAGAAGATTTCCTTCATGGCTGAGGGAATCCCACCAAGCGCGTTCGAAATCCTGCTGCGAGAGGTTCATGCTTCCACCTCCGGCAGACGGATTTCCAGTGTGACCGGGTAAACCTGAACCTGACCCCGCATACTGTAGCGCTTCGGGATCACTTCCTTCATCATGCGGTCATGGTCTTGCTTAAGGTAATCCAGCAGGTCGGTCAGATCCTTCGTGCGAGTTTCAAGCTCCAGTTTGATGTTACGAAGCTGCTCTTCCTTCGCACGCTGGTCTTCCGGCAGGAGCGAAAGTTGTTGCACCGCCAGCAGCAGACGGTCCCGTTCGTCTTCAAGACTCTTCTTCGTCAGGCGCTTCAATTGCTCCTTAACCTCGCTGGAACGATGGGCGAATTTGGCTTCTTCTTCCTGCAGCGCGGTCGCCTTCGCGTTAACCAACTGGATGCCTGCACGCTCTGTAAGCTCAGTCTGATAAGCCTCCATGAAGTTCTTGACATCTTCTTCGATTTCCAGCCAAATGTCCTGTGCCCGACGAACTTGTTCCTCTCCGATTGCACGACTTGAAGGCCTGTCATCGGCTGGGACCACAGCGGGCAGTGGTGTTAGCAGTCTCCCCGATTTCACGGGAATGCGAATCGTATTTACCCAGTGATGAAACGGCTCGCGTAGTTCGTTGACCGCAAGCTCTTCGACTGACAAGAGCACTAAGCAATCAACACCTTCCGGAACTGAGCTAAAGCGAACCGTCCAGGTGCTGTACTGAATCTCCTGACCTGGATAGCGAAGTTGATTCAGACGAACCACCGCTTGACGAACCAGTGGATGACCAAGGTGCATCAGTACAGTGTCTTTTCGTGACTGATAAACGGGACGACCATACTTCGTTTCAATAAACACAGCGGGGTCAAAAGCCAACCCTTGGAGATCATTCATTTCTTCCCTCCGCAGCGTCTGGTCTATCAGCGATTCCCAAACTATTGGTAGAGGAAAGATAAGTCGATGAACGCCGTCACGATCTGTAGACTCCAGTCGCGGCAAGCCTTTCTCTATGCCTAGCGCGGTCTCAAGCGTGGACCTCAACGATTCCGGCGACAGGTCAATCGCTTTGGCCAAGGTGGCAACATCGGAAGTGTCCTGCCTGCGTTCTTCATCTGACAAAGGTTCCAAAGGAAGGTGAGATTGTTCTTTTCGAGCTGATGTCTTTTCCTCAACATCCCTCTTAATTTCATCCACGTCCTGCGCGTCCAGGAAGCAACGTTGAAAGGCAGAATCAAAAATCTCACCCATTGAACCCAAATCCTCTCGGATCTGACTCGCCTTGTGAATCACGTAGGCAAGAAACTTTAGGTCAGCATCGTCATCACTGGTGAAGTGGAAGACTTTTACATCGCGCGCTTGCCCATGACGGTCGAGACGGCCATTGCGCTGTTCAAGCCGGGATGGATTCCATGGAATATCAAAATGAAGAAGAAACCTCGATGTCTCCTGCAGATTCTGGCCTTCAGAAGCCGTGTCGGTGGCTACGAGAAGGCGAACTGGATCACCAGGATCATTGAACGCTTGCTTAATCTGTTCGCGCAAGCGATCATCCATTCCTCCGAACAACACGCGTATTGCCCGCGAGTCCGCGTAACGCTCCATTAACCGCCGGTAGAGGTAATCCAAGGTGGTCTTGTACTCCGTGAAGACCACGAGTCTCTCGTCTTCACTCCAGGCCTCATTCGCGCGCAAATTCTCGTCTATCAGTTCGCACAGAGCTTCGAAGCGGGCATCGTGGTTTGGAATCAACTCACTACCGCCGCGAGTTAAGGCCAATCCGTCAAGAGCAGCGTTAAGCTGACTAATCTGGACGCGGAACTTGCCGACAAAAGGCTTAAGCCAGGTACCAACGATACGCGCAAATTGGGAAGACCTGTTCTCGGATTCCTGATCGTCATCCACTTCGTCGCGAGCAGCCGATTCGGCCGAGCTCAACTCGGCAAGTGTTGCATCGTCCTCGTGCTCTGCGCCTTCAAGGAATCGATACCACGAAACAGCAAACGTATGGGCGCAAGAAAGCAGCCGATTGTTCAGAACTTCGATTGCAAAGTGCCCGATTGTTCAGAACTTCGATTGCAAAGTGCCCGACAAGTTTTTCACGTCGCCCTACTGTTGCAAGGTACTGGATGAGTCGCTTCTTCAGATCAGCAAATGCCGTCGAGACTTCTTTCTCCGCTTCCGATAGCGTAATTGTCTTCGGGCAGATTTCACGTTCAGCAAATCTCGGGGGCAATCCATTTTTCTCTGCTTCGTCGTTCAGGTCTCGTTTCAGACGGCGAACGAATACTTGTCGTAGTCTCTTGCGTTGCTCTTCTGACAGCTCATTTGATTGTGAGAAACGGCCGGGATCAAGTTGCTGAAGAATACCAGTGAAGGATCGTGTGTAGCCGTTGTGCGGCGTTGCAGTCAAGAATAGCTTGTGCTCAAAGTGGGGCGTGATTGTCTGGAGTAGCTTGAAAAGATCACTACTCTCGCCAAAGGCAGAGGGCATCAAGTTGTGCGCTTCGTCAACGATCAGCAGATCCCAGGGTAGCCTTGGTGATCCTGATGATTGACTGCAGGCAGATCTAAACTGTTCGCGCACATCATCTTGACGAAGGTAGTGATACGAGGCGATGACACGCGAGTAAATGCGCCACGGATTTGCATCCAACCCTAAGCGTCGTTGTAGCTGGTAAGTGCTGCTTCTCTCCACAATATCAAATCCGAGACAAAACTTTTCTTTCATCTCGGATTGCCACTGGAATCGCAGCGACGATGGGCAAAGAATCAGGACGCGTCGCACACGATGTCGAATCAAGAGCTCTGTGATAATCAGTCCCGCTTCAATGGTCTTGCCCAAACCAACATCGTCTGCAATCAGTAGTGCAATCCTCGGCATCCGCAGAGCCTTGATAAGCGGCTCCAACTGGAAGTCTTCAGTCTGGAGCGCGCCGAAGTATGGAGAGTATGTATTAGGCGCTCCAGATTCAGCATTGCCAGCATTGAGAAACTTCGTTATGGCTGTCCATCGAACGGATCGCTGCATAGCATCAAAGAGATGGGATTCCTGCGGAGACTGTGTTGTCACTCCTGGCAGCGATTTTGGAGTGAGCAGCATCTTGTCCGCTTCGAGTTCCCAGATCAGCGAGTCAGTCGGAGTACCATCAAAATCAGCATAATCCACCTCTGTTCGATGGAATCGCCCGTGGCCGTTCGCGTCATACTGTTCAACGGCAGTGATGTAGCCACGACGATTGCGAACGGTCGCGAATAGTCCGACTTGTGGGATTGAAGTGTCTGCCATGAATATTCGGTGGATTAATGATGAGTGTGCCCTTCTGCAGGCATCCGTGATACTGGCACGGGCATTACAACTGGTGCAATAGTTTTAGGACTCTCTGTTGAAGCTCGTTCGTGGGATAGACTCTGCACTATTGGATCGCGACGATCGAACTCACCAAGCCTCAACTTACGTAGTCTGAGCATAAGACATGACTGCTATCAAGAAAAAGAAAACGACGCGAGGTAACATCTTCATAGCAAGACCCCCTGTTAGAAGGATTCTTGAGGATGCGTGAGAAGGGCGATATAATATACGCTTGACTGAGACAATAATCAAGGGAAAAAAGGAAGCTGTTGGAATTCGTGTTAGCCCGTTGGGCAATTGAAAATTATGAAGTTGGAGTATTGACCCAGAGGGCAAGGTCTTAGGTGTGGATAAACCGGATCACATCGTCAACCATCCCCAATGAGTTAGTAGCCGAGGTGGACAATCGCATGCCTGTGATTCTGGGGAGTGATTGTATTGAGCCTTGGCTTTCGACAAGAGAACAGGATATGAAGTCCGCTGTTCCGGCAATATTATCACGGGCACTGCGGCTCACCTTCATCGCACCTTTGCCGCTGTTGCCAAACGAAAAGGGTTGAAATATGAATTCAAGGATCCACGACAACTCTCTCTGCGCATCGCGGATACTGTGAAGAGCATGGCGGTAAAAGTTAAAAGAGCTGTTGTGAAAACGCCCAAATTCACCCTGACAATGACCAAAGATCGTACAAAAACTATCATCTACGAATTCGATTTTAACCCGTGTGAAGTTGCAGGTGGAGATGACCCTACCTGCACCCCACCTGCAGCACTACCTGCAGAGATAGAATGAGTAAATACAAGTATTTAAGAGTGATTTGCAGGTAGGCAGGTAGTAAATGTAAAAATGTTCAGGGTATAGGGGTGGGGTAGGGTACCCCCCTCCCCCCTATATTAAGGGGGGTGGACTTTTTGGAAAAACCCTCTCTGCACACCTGCAAAGGCATCTAAATTATTGATATAGAGATATTTACACTGCAGGTGACGATGCAGGTGACCAAAATCACTCCCTGCATTACCTGTAGTATTCGACCCCTAAAAACCAAAGGAAAAAAACCTATGATACCAGAACACCTAAAAAAATCTCTACACCACCTTCGAAAAATCGATCCAAAACTCGATGCGTTCTTTCGACACCCTCAAAAACTAACTACACCCGACAACATCCAGACTCAACACAACCATGATCTTGGTCTCTATGATGAACCAGTAGTCCAGAAAGGTCCCAGTTGGATGCAGCTGGCGCATGAAGACATTCAACACTACTTCGGAAGACACCCGATCGAAGAATAAAATGGCTTCTCGCCAAGATAGACTATCATTAGCGGGTTGTTATACATACAGGATAAAGAAGTTCGTGGTGTGACTCATTGGGAATAGAAGAATCTGAGCCAATGATTGAAGACAGGTGGTTTACAACTGTATCTCAAGGTCTTGGTCCGTGATGGAAACACGGGTGCAGATAACGCCTCGTTTGGGCACTGGAGGTCATAAATGGTGGATTGCTGTAAGTTCCAGTTTGTAAAAAAAGATAGCATCTTGTCGGGACACTTGATGGTGCGTTGTACTTCTTTTGGGTGAATGTTAATAAGGGCTTAGCTCCGTCAGAAAAGCATTCTATCTCGATGAAGATTTCTCTTGACTTTCTCAGAGAAGTGGCTCATATTTTAATATAGATTTACTGCTTGCTTTGATTGGGAACAAAGATTGGGGAGATCACAATGAGCGAACCCTTTGCCAAATGTTAGGCGATGGTGAGAGGTTCGCTTTTTTGTTTGCACCCTGTTCATGTTCGGACTTGCTGCTTGAGGATTGGTTCTGTCGCATCCCAGGGAATGCCTTGCGCTGAGAACGGAGCCGCCTACGGTCATCTCCTTGTCAAAGGCACACAAGCTATGGATGGCTTGTCGTGTGCAAGATTCGCGAGGTTTCTCCAATATTTAGCATAGAAGTGGGTCTCGTGACCCGTTGGACATGAAAGGCGATAACGCGGCATGGGTAGCCATATTTGGAGTCTGTGAAAGTAACCCGTGCCTCGCTTAACAAAAGAGGTGGAAAGGGGAACCGATGAAGTTCAAGATATTGGTTTTCGGAGCCATGCTATTGGCAGGTGGGATTGGAATGATGCCTGTTCAGGCCGCCACGTGCATCTGCCAAGGCGCCCGCGACTACACCGGCTACGGCGGTGAAGTTATCAACTACCAGACCTACTCTCTACGGTTGAGTCAGGGTAGCGGTTCTGCGTGGGTTCAGTATCAGGTCTACATACCTTCCCAAACCTGCGTTGAGACCGGCATGCAGATCTGCATCAAATTCGCCGACTGGAGCACATGGGGTGACGGACCGGATGTCAGAGTCTGGAACTTTGTGACATCCGGGTGGCTGACATGGTCACACGTTGGTAACCAAGACGAGCGCACTTGGGTCTGCAATTCGATCACGAATTCTAACGAGTACATCGACATGGATAACGGCGATGTCTTTTTCCAAGTGGTCGCTGACGGAAATGATGATGTCATTCTTGACAGCGTCAGAGTTTGCTATACAGCTCTTACGGTGGGCACACCAACTCTGGTCTTACCGACAAATGGAGCTACCTGTGTTCCCGCATTACTGACGCTATTTGAATGGAATGATGTCACAAACGCTGACCTTTACGAGATCACTATCATTGGTGTCGGGACATATCAGGTTTCTTCGTCACAATATATACATTTTTTGCCTCTAAACCCGTTCTGGTCTTATTCGTGGAAAGTTCGTGCCAGAAGAACCTTCGATGGCTGCAGTGTTTGGGGGGATTGGTCAGCAACCTGGTCGTTTACAACAACTGGGACGCCATCTGCTCCCACTCTGTCGAGTCCCTCCAATGGGGCGACCTGCGTGGTTTACAATCCTACCAGCTTCAATTGGGGAGACGTTTCCGGTGCAACAAGCTATGAGATTGAAATCCCAGGAGTGGGCACTTATACGAGAACCACCTCCGATGCCAGCATAACTTTAAGCGCGAATACAACTTATCAGTGGAGAGTTAGAGCTTACAGATGTAACTGGAGCAGTTGGACATCCTACTGGAGCTTCAACACAAACGATCCTGTCTCTGCACCGTCCTGGGCAACGGCAACGGACGGCGACGCCAGCTATTGCAATCAGGTACACATAGAATGGGCTGTTGTCTCTGGTGCAGATAGGTATAAGTTACTGCGCGGCAGCACATTAGTGGATGAATGGATTCCAGGCACGTCTTACAATGATGCAGGCGGCAATTGCGGACAGACTTATACATACAAAGTCTATGCGCATAACGACTGTGGATGGTCCAGCAGCTATGCATCCAACACAGGTTGGAAGCTGTGTGTACCCGATGCACCCAGCAGCGTTAATGCCAGTGATGGTAGCGGCAGCTACTGTAACAGCGTGCACATTACATGGAGTTCGGTGTCGGGTGCGGATAGGTACAAGGTGCTACGTGGCAACACGTTACTGAGTGACCAGGTTTCGTGCTGCTCATACGATGATGACGAGGGCAATTGCGGCCAGACGTACACCTATAAAGTGTATGCAAACAACACTTGCGGCTGGTCCACGAACTACGGATCGAACGACGGGTGGATGCTGTGCGGGCCAATTGCCCCCTCTAACGTTTCGGCATCCGACAATACAAATCCCGACTATATTGAGATCACCTGGTATGACAACTCCAGCAACGAGACTGGCTTCAGGATTTATCGGGACAACAACCCCACACCGCTTATAACATTGCCTGCTGGCACGATTTCGTGGCGAGACAGCAGTGCAACAGGCGTCCATACTTACTGCGTGTTCTCGTACAATAACTGCGGAGAAGCTCCCGATAACCCCACTGACGATAACTGCGATCAGGGCTCAGTACTTCCAATTGTCAATGTCAGCGGGACAATTCAATTTAACAACTGGAGTTGTCCCGATGAGGGAATTCATATTTACTTCGACGATGATGAACCCTGGCCGCCGATTGTGACCGACTCACAAGGCCATTTTACACACCAGCTAACTCAAGGTGAACACGAGGTTCGTCCCGATACATTGGGTGGTCATGTATTCTATCCTCCCGAATTCGATGGCATGATTAGCACGGATACGAGTCTGTTTTTTGAAGATCTCAAGGTGAACTCTATCCATGGGATTGTTTCTGGTTCTTGCGGGTATTCGATCGGACAGGCTCAGGTTGTGATCCGGGCAACCGACAGATGCGATTCGGTAGTTGTGATGACGGATCCCGTCTCGCACGGGTACTCAGCAAGTGTGCCGCCGCAGCATTATCAGGTCTCGGTCACAGTCCCCGGTACACCCATTGAGTTCGCGACCCAAGAAGTTGACATGACAGCGGGGCATGACACGACGCTGAATTTCATCTATCATCATCCCATTGAGATCGAATTCGTGGGATTTCCAGACCCCGAGACCGGCTGCGATATTCCCGTTCTACAGCAAATGCAGACATACAATATTACGATTCGTGTCTTCGAGCGGTTTGACGAAGGACTGTGCTATGTGGACAGCGGGGAAGTGCATATCAGCGACTACATCGGCGACCAAGAAGACACCGTCATTACCTTGGAACTGGATGCGAATGGAAGTGCATACTACACCTTGACTGCTGGTGAACCCAACATCCTGTGGGACCCGGACCATGCCTACCAGAAGCAATTCGAAGTGCACGCACTGGTGGGTGATCGTGATACAAGCCTCGTTCAGTGGGTCTATGTGGAAGGCCACAAACCTCGCGCCGAGACATTCGTGACAACCACGCCGGAGTTGCCGTTCCTTATTCTGCGAGATCCGCCGGGGGACCAGAGTTACGGCAGATTGGCCGAGAGCTGGTCTACCTGTCTTGGAAACAGCTTCTTCTATGCTCGCGACACGACTCAAGCACATGACTCGACGTGGAAGTTTGGATGGGCGGTTGGCGATGAGTTCGGTGTCCCCTTCGACATCCAGTCAGTCTGGCAAAACGGCACACAACAAACTGGTGGAGTGACCACGTCGGGGGAATTCAGTGTCTGCCTTTCAACAGAAACCGAGTATCGGACCGCCGAGGCAGAAGACTTGCCGGGATCGGAATCAGATGTGTATGGAGGGTGCGCCATTAACATGTTGTATGCTGTGACTGACGTTCTCACTATAGGAGAAGGGTGTGCGATCAACATTGATCAGTCCATCGCTTGGACAGCCAACGGAGTAGAGACTTCCTTCCTGTATACCGATGCCTATATCCGCAACGAGCTAATCCCACTTATGAATTGGCATGCACAACACGCAACCAATCCGGACTCTGCACAATACTTCTTGGACTCACGGGACCTCTGGCAGAACATACTGGATTTGAACGATAGTCTCAAACAAGCAGCCGACTTCGTGGAGAACCGTTCCTTCAACAGCGGACCTCAATGGTGCAATTCAACTACCACGACAATTAGCCAGAGCCTGACTATCCAGTTTTATCCAAGCATAGACCGGACTGTAGCAGAGGAAGGGCATTTCTATATAGCGGGGAAAGGATGGGGAATTGAACATCGCACAGTTTTCCACTTTCAGACGGGCGCTTCTTTGTTCGGGGGACAGTCCCATTCAAGCACCGTCGGATACTGCTTGCAGGATAATGATACTGACAATCCTTTCTTCGACCATTTCTCGGTCGATATCAAATCTGATCCGGTTTACGGCACCCCTGTTTTCGATCTGCTGGGTGGTAACAGCAGTTGTCCCTGGGAACATCCGACCGCGCCACGGGAGGGAGTGACGATCAGCACAATCCCGACAGAACAGAATAACGTTGATCCTGCCTCTGCCGCGGTTTTCACAGCGAACCTCGGCAACACAAACATGGACGAGAATCGTTTTTATGACCTGTGTGTCATCCAGGAAAGTAATCCTCACGGTGCGCTCATCAAAATCAACAGCATCCCCATCGAGGACTGTGTGGCGCGCTTTATTCCTCACGGACAGGTCATCCAGCAACTATTGACTGTTGAGCGTGATGTATCTCCTTACTACAGTTTCCCGGACTTGAAAGTCTCGCTGACCTCAATCTGTGGCGATGCCCAGATCGCCAATACCGCCAAATTCTCCGTGTTCTTCCGTCCACCGTGCAGCATGGTTCACATCGCGGAGCCCGACAACAACTGGCTTGTGAATCAATTGAATCACGACACGCTGGATGTGGTGCTTACCAACTACGATGAGACTCTGGAAAATCTGGAAAGAATTGACTTCCAATACACCGCGCACGGACAATCAGACTGGACGACTGCTCACTCGATTCCAAAAGCCGAGTTACCTCCGGACAATGTGTACTTCCCTTGGGATGTCAGCTACCTGCCCGACGGGGAGTACGACATTCGCGCCCGTAGTGTGTGCCAGAGTCAGCAGTACGCGAGCGATTCCTTGTGCGGACTCTTTGACCGCAGTTCACCGCAGGTATTCGGGACTCCTGAGCCGACGGACGGAGTGTTAGATCCCGGTGACAATATCTCGTGTGTGTTCACCGAGCCTATCAACTGCTCGACTGCCAATTCCATCTGTTGCTCACTCCGCTGTGCTGACAATGGAGCCAGCGTGGCTGCTGCCATCACGTGCAACGGCACCAGCATCATGATCATGCCTCAGGTGAATTACGGCTTTATTGAGGACCGACAATTGATTGCGAGTCTGCACTGTATCACGGATCTGCACGGCAACATGGTGGTTCCGACATCATGGTCATTCTGGGTGAACATGAGTCCCCTCTGCTGGAATCCCATAATGCTCGCAGCGAGTGTGGATTTCGCTGAGCCGCTCATCTTTGCATCCGACCTGATGAACCGGTCCACCCAGGCAATGTCGTTCACTATCACTGACTGCCCGAGTTGGATCACACCGAGTGATTCGTCTGGCCAGATCCTTCCGGGCAACTCCCAGACGGTTCAGTTCACAATTAACACTGTGATGGGCGCTGGAGTATACCGCGATACGGTGTATGCGGTCTCCGGGAGTTGGCACGAGCCACTGTTTTTTGAAGTGGAGATCTTGGGAGGATGTCCGAACTGGCAAGTCGTGCCGGGCTTGCAGTATCAAATGGACGTCTATGCCTCAGCAGAGTACTGTGGACAACCTTTTACCGGCGGCAGCTACAACAAGTTGGCGGCCTTTGGCCCCGGCGGTGAATCGGACTGCCGAGGAATCGGAGAGTGGTACGAGTACGGACCTGACCAGTTCTGGTACATCCCGGTCATGAGCAATGCGGGTCCCGGTACAGAAACCATTGCATTCATGTTATGCGGCGGCGCTTCCGGAACCGTCTCGGTCTGCAACGAGACAGTTCTCTTCGCGGACAATACAACCATAGGGGACATAGCAGCTCCATTCCCGTTGACAGCTTGTGGTGGCGACCCCTATACTCCCTCCAATCCGAATCCGACTAATGGAGCGATAGAAGTCCCGCTCAGCGCAATCCTGAGTTGGACGGGCGGTGATCCCGATTCAGGTGACACAGTGACCTATGATGTGTATTTCGGGATGACTACTCCGCCACCGAATATCGTGATGGGACAGAGTGATACAACATATGATCCGGTCCTTGTCGAGAGCACAACCTACTACTGGAAGATTGTGTCGCATGACAATGATGGCCACACGACCGAAGGCCCAATATGGAGCTTTGCAACCGAAGAAGGTGCGCCTCCAACGCCCTGGTGGAATCCGGATTGGGGATTCCGAAAGCTACTGTGTGTTTCAGACGCACCTCAAAGTTACCCGATGTGCCTCACAGTTTACAAAGAAAACGGACACGACGACACGGGTGGAGTTGTAGATTGTGAGAATCATTGCAATGCTGATTTCTCGGACTTGCGCTTTGTGCTGGCTTCTACACAGACCGAACTTTCCTACTGGATTGAAGAAACAGGAACAGACAATGGGGATCACTTCGCGTCAGTTTGGGTGAGTGCATTTGGAGGTGACAGTACTTACCTCTACTATGGCAATCTAACAACTTCAACAACGAGCAGTGGACTCGGGACATTCGATTATTTTGACCACTGGACCACCGACAACACCGGCAACTGGATTCACGGGGTTCCCGCCACTAACCATCACCAGTGGTGGGAGAACACCAAGTCCTTTATTTCCTACAGGGCTTTGGAATCCAAATCCAAAATGGTGAGCTGGAATTATGGGACATGGGATTGGACCACGATTGGCTGGTCAAGTGACAAGACGAGCCATTGGAGTAATGTAGATCACGTCATGTTCAAGTGGAGCATGAGGACCAGCGATGGTGCCAGCAATTCTATTGTGCGGGTGCAATTGAGTACGAGTAGGGGAGGCACCATTACCACGACCAGTTTCAAGAGTGTGCCCCGACCAGACTACAGCCATAATCTGTCGTTGAGCTTGGCCTACGATTCGAGCATCGTTCGCTTCGAGTGGAAGGATTTGGACGCGGGGACAATGCTGGCAAGTGACTCCATAACCGACCCGTTGAGAATTCCACTCCCAGGGGATGTACGGTATCTCATGCATGAAGAATTCGACCTAGGTGGAGGGATTCATTCATGGCTGTCACCCACCGAGCTTCACTGGGGCAACAAGCCACAGAATGGCGGTTGTGAGTGGCACACCGACTACTGGTTTGTCAGAGACTATAGAGAACTGTCACCGACTTGGTGTGTTTTCGGGCAAGAAGAGGATCATTGCCTTGACAGAACTCCCCTCGCCCCACAAATCACGATTGGCATCGAGGGTCAGAGTGCACGCTTGCGTTGGAAGGAAATCACCGAATCTGTGGCCGGTTGCCCGATCCCGGTCGAGGAGTACGACGTGTATGGTGCAGATAGCTGCGACGGGACCTACGAGTATCTGGCCACAGTCACAAGTGACACAACATACCTTGATACCGACGCTTTTTCCACGACTTTCATGAGGTTCTATTATGTCGTAGCGGTGGGCAGTCAGGGTCAGTTATCACTCACGCCGCCGCATACACTGCGGGGGCTTCGAACCGACCACGATCTCCGGCGACCGCCTCAGGGTAGAATAGAAACTGGCAGGGAATCGAAAGCAATCGTTCCTCAGGTCCGCAGAGCCGTTCGATCGCGTTGATAGGAGTATTCGCGAGAGACCCTTTTCGGGAGAAGCAAAGAAGATGGTGCTGATCGGATAGGACAGCGTCAGTACAGTTCACGCTCTGCGAAGTGGAATACCCCGGGCTTTTGTCCGGGTTATTCTTTTGGAGCAAGCATACCGCTGGTTCCACACACGAACACACGGCGATAATACAGTGTATCTCAAAAATAACCGAGGGAAAACCCGCGCCGCGGCACGTGCCTCACGTGCCCGGCCAAGATACTCTTAAGCGGGGCAGGCGAGACGCCTGCCGCCGCGATACGAACTTCTCCTCTGATATTTTTGGGATATCTTCTAATGCGGGTCGCCGCGAAAAGAGCTGAACCACACACATTCAACCTAAAAAGAAGCTCACGACAAGCTCACGACTCTGTGAGCTCCTTCTTTCTGTCCGGGCAACTAATCTTCTTCTTCGGGTTCTTCTTCATCACCCACCTCACCGGGTGGCTCAAGTTGCTGGAGTCTCTTGCGGGCGACGGCAATGCCTTCTGTAATCGCCTGAATAATGATCAGAGTGTCTTTGTCCATGCTTCACCTTCCTTTACTCTTTCCACCCATAAGAACTCCTTCTGTTTGTTCTATGTTCTTATTAAAGGAAACATCGAGTTGATAAGTTTAACATTATTAGGACTTAAAGAAAATCATCGAGAAAATCGACATTTATTAAAAGTGCTTGACAAAGTGCCTGATTATTGTTATTATACTTTCTGTGGGGGAAAGGCCATGACTCGGACATGGTCGCCTTGTCGGATAGGACATACGGCGATAATAGCAGGAAAACCAAGTAAATAAGAATTCGAAAGGAAACAACAATGAAAACCAGAATTCAACCACTGGTGTCACCCCGGTGGATGTAGGTCACGACATTGTACGACTTCAGTTTCAGCCGATCGAAGGGGGTCACGCGGTTAGTGGTCTTCAAGTTGATGAATATCATGTGAACGAATCGACAATTATGTCCGGCAGTGTTTCAGGAATGTTGCTTCCCCTGCCTAAAGCCTATTCACTGGAACAAAACTATCCCAATCCGTTCAACCCGACGACGGTGATTCGCTACGATGTGAAACAGACCGGCCTTGTTTCAGTGAAGGTATTCGATATTTTGGGCCGAGAAGTGGCCACACTCGCTTATGGAACGATTCCAGCCGGTTCCTACACGGTTTCGTGGGACGCGACAGGTCAACCCTCAGGGATTTACTTGTGCCGGATGGAAGCGCTAGGCTTTTCACAAACACGAAAAGTGATATTAGAACATATCTCAAAAATAACGGCATTGATAAGCTATTGAATAGGTCCTACTTACAAAAAGATGAGCGAGAGAGGATGATGATTCAAATTCCGGCCGGATTGCGCTGGAATACGATCTCGGTAATGTAGAAACGGAAAAACTGCTTAACCCGGCTCGGCGTAAATCTCTCGAACTCCCCTATGATATTTTTGGGATACGCTCTAGTTAAATAAGATAGTTTACCAATTCCATAAGGATAATCAACTATTTGGGGCTTGAGAATACTACTCAGAAGAAACGCAAGAACGATAATCAAAAGCATAATTTCTTTTTCACCCTCATTCAAAGGAGGTTACTATGCGGACACTTTGGATTGCTTGTGTTGCGGTGTTTTTCTTAACCGTGAGCGTTTTAAATGCTCAAATAATGATTAACGAAGTTCTATACGACACTCAAGGTAACGATGACCCCAATCTGCTGTTCACTGAACTCTACGGCCCGCCGGGGACAAACCTCGATGGCTATTCGCTTGTCGGCATCAACGGGAATGGCGGTGCACAATACCGCACAGTAGCGCTCTCCGGCACCATTCCACCGGACGGTTATTTTGTTGTCGGCAATACCGCCATTGTCACCAATGTCGACTTGATCATCGGCGGCGGGACGGGAGCCGGTGTGGACTGGCAGAATGCTGGCTCGGCGTCGGGTGATGACTGTGACTGTATCGAACTTCAATTACTGGGAACTGCAGTAGACAAGGTTCGCTACGGCCCGTGTGCCAATCCGCCGGGATGCGAAGGCGAAGGTGGAACGAATGCGCCGGATTCGTCTCCCAGCGGCGGCATCAACCGCTCCATTGGCCGGCTTCCGGATCACCAGGACACCGATGATAACGCCGCAGATTGGGGAACTCCTGTTACTCTTACTCCCGGTGAACCCAACGAAGGCAGCCCCTGCGATATGCAAACTTACACAATCAGCCAGATCCAGGAAGACAACGCCGACGGAACCCCGACACACTTGGGCGAATTTGTTCACGTCAGTGGCATTGCCACCATCGATAACTACGTTCTCGATCCTACGACAACATCTTTCTATATGCAGGATGATGACGCCGGAGTGAGCATCTTCGGCAGTACCGGAACCGTTGATGTTGTGCCCGGCGATGTTGTCGTTATCGAAGGCTGGGTTTCCCCCTACAATGGTCTGACCGAAATCACGCCTTCGGGTGGCGGCAACTGCACCTGGGATATCGAGGTGGTAGACCAAACGGATGTTCCCGATCCCCTGATTCTTCTCTGCAACACGATTGCTACGCTTGGTGAAGAGTACGAAGGCATGCTTGTAAAGATTGAATGTGTCACAATCGTGGGTGGTGATCCGTGGCCTACTGAAGGTGAAAACGCTAACATCGTCATCAGCGATGAGACAGGCACCTGCATCCTGCGTATTGACAGAGACACGGACATCGATGGCCAGACTCAACCCCCGGAACCGTTTGATATAACCGGCATCGCCACTCAATATGACTGGACATCCCCTTATACAGAAGGCTATCAGATCTTGCCGCGCGACTATGATGATTTCAGCGACTGCTCGGGAGCTCTCGCCGACATTTCGGGAACGGTGGGTTATCACGCTAGTGGTTTGCCGATTGGTGGGATCGCGATGGATATTAATCCGGGCGGATCGACTACCACCAGTATCTTGGGATTGTATCATTTCGTGGATATGGCGATCAACACATCGTACATGGTGACCCCGGACGGGAGCAGCGAGACGAGCTGCGACGCGTGCATCAGTTTCTACGATGCATCCTTGGCGGCTCAGTTTGCCATTGGCCTGATCGAATTGGACTTGCACCAGCAGCATGCCGCCGATGTTTCCGGCAACGGCGACGTGACCTTTTATGATGCGTCGCTGATTGCCCAATATGCGATAGGGCTTATCACGGAATGGCCATGTGATTACAATTGGTGTTTTGATCCCAGTAGCAGGAGCTATAATCCACTTACAGGTGACGAGACGGGTGAGGATTATGATGGGATGTGCTTGGGGGATGTATCGGGGAACTGGTCAGGCGTGTTCTTGGCGGGTGCGTCGCAACGGGAGCTAAGGCTTCAGGATGGATTCACTGCTGACGGCATTTTCTCGGTCAAGAATGTTGGTGACCAAGCAGCGTACGCTATAGAGTTTGATTGCCGGTACGATCCATCTCAATTGAGATTTGAAGGTGCTGAGTTGGCAGAGGGTATCGACGACTGGCATTTGTACACGCGTGCGGAAGCCGGAGTGATTCATGTAGGAGCATTTGGTGTCACCCCGGTGGGTGTAGGTCACGACATTGTACGACTTCAGTTTCAGCCGATCGAAGGGGGTCACGCGGTCAGTGGTCTTCAAGTTGATGAATATCGTGTAAATGAATCGACAATTATGTCCGGCAGTGTTTCAGGAATGTTGCTCCCCATACCTAAAGCCTATTCTCTGGAGCAAAACTATCCCAATCCGTTCAACCCAATCACGAACATCCGCTACAGCCTACCAGAGATGGCTGGTGTTCGTTTGACCGTATTCAATATGCTTGGTGAACAGGTAGCGGTTCTCGTGGACAAAATTC
>Ga0315289_10002108_pt1 | contig 30733 bp, 35 predicted proteins | sample YL17G11_40_MG_FD_203452 | JGI IMG/M metagenome (GOLD analysis project Ga0315289, IMG submission 203452) | Sediment microbial communities from Yellowstone Lake, YNP, Wyoming, USA - YL17G11_40 | ecosystem: Environmental > Aquatic > Freshwater > Lake > Sediment | place: USA: Wyoming | collected... | reverse complement strand
GTTTCTTGCATCTTTTCTTAATGCTACTGCCGCTGCGCAGAAGGCTCTAGATGTTGCTAAAAGAACCGGAAAAAATATTTCCATTGTCGCATCTGGAGAGATTGGTGCAGAAAGAAGAGGAATTATGCCAGATTTTGAGAATAAGCTAGATAGGGATAATGAAATTTTCTGTTTCGAGGATTACGCATGCGCGGGTTACATTGGCACACTTTTACAGATCAAAAAGTCTGATGAGTTGCTTAATGCGGGGAATGTGTTCGCACGCCATAAACTAACTCTTAATGAGGCATTGTTGCAATGTGCAAGTGGAAAGTATCTGGTCGATAATGGACTGGAAAGGGATGTCCGATTTTGTAGCCAACTTAATGTTTTCTCGGTAGTACCCACTATCCATAAAGAAAAAAATGTGGTAATTTTGAAGGGAGCCTAGTTCTGGTCCTTGCCACCAAAAATGGCACAAAAACCCTTTTTCCCACGTCGGGTGCGGCGCGGCCACATCGCAGATTCTGGGACCATGCGAGGCGCTGCAGGTTCTGGGAACTGAAAGCACAGCGCAGCGTTTCTTGATGAAACTTCTTCCCAAGAAGTTTCTGTGGTGGGTTTCAATCCGCTCTTCCGCATTCCCGGCATCAAAATCCAAATGTCTTTAATCCAAAATCCTATTTTAGTAACATTTTTATATAAGTTATACTGAATTTATATTATGCAAGAAAAGGGTAGGACAGACAGCAAGCCGAAAGATGCCGTGGCACCTAGACTCTCTATTCTCAGAAGGATTGCTAGCTTCTTCCATCTGAAGGATGGGGCCCACAACGCCGCCCTCCAATCGATAGATGTAAGGAAGATATTTGAAATCGAATTTGAATGCGTATTACGCGTATCCGATCTGATGGATGAGGATACAAAGAAAAAGGCGAGAGACAACAAAGAATTGGTTTTTGAGAACGCCCTTGCAAAATACAACAAATACACAAGCTGCATACTGAAAGCCGTGGCAGAGAGAAAAATCGATGTCAAAGATGAAAAGGTGCTATTCCCGTTTATTACGGGCGTGCTTTACAATGATCTGAAAGCAACCTGGGAAAATAATACTCTTCTTCTTGGTTCTCTCGGGAATAATAAGTTCAACTGCTACACCTCTACGATACTTCTGGCTGATGTCTGCATAAGGCTTGGAAAGCGGATAAGCATCATCTTGGCCCCGGAGCACGTCCTGCTTTCAGGCAGAAAATACTGCCTTGAAACAACCAGCGCGGATTCTAGGCTATGCATCTATCCCAAACAGGAGATAAAATCCCGCTATGCCTATCATCAATCGGGAGGATTGGATTACATATACATAGGCAGTTACGTATGGGCCAGCCTTTCGTACACAGAAAAGGGCTGGCATGACAGAGCCATAGAATGCTGCAATGCGGCGATAGGGATCAATCCCAAAATCGAAGAAGTATACAATAACCTAGGAAGGGCTTATTTGGGGAAAAAGGAATATGCCAAAGCCATTGAATGCTTTGACATCTCATTGCGAATATATCCAAGGGACGGCGATGTGCACCTTAATATTGGAACTGTTCATTTTAATCAAAATGAATTCGGCAAGGCAAAGGAATATTTCGAAAAGGCGATAGGATATCTGCGCCAATCGCCACGTTCCGGCCACAAGCTGGCCGTAGCATACCATAACATGGGCAATGCATATTGCAAATCAGGTGAATACGACGCTGCAATCGAGAGCTACAAAAAGGCCATTGAAATAAATCCTAATGATGCAGACAGCTATACAAATATGGGAAGCGCCTACCTCGATAAAAAGGATTATGCCACGGCCTCCACGTGCTTGAATAAAGCGATTGGCATCGATCCCAATCGAGCAGCTGTATACCACAATCTGGGCGTCATTTTCAGCAAAAATAAGGAATACGACGCTGCGATAGAGCATTACAAGAAGGCCCTGGAAAAGGACCCCGATCTCGCGCCTACGCGCATTAACCTGGAACTCGCGTACTTAAACAAAGGGGATTTCGATGGCCTGAAAGAATGCTGCGAAGAGGCGCTGCGAAAAAACCCGGAGGATATAAACTCCCGCCTGAACCTGGGCGTCGCATACCTCAACAAAAACAACCCGGACAAGGCGATAGAGATCTGCGAGGAAGTGCTGCAGAAATCAGTAAGGAACAGGGTGGCATACCACAACCTGAGCGCCGCCTATCGGATGAAAGGAGACACGATCAACGCCGACAAATACCTCAAAATCGCCAACAGCCCAGCCGTGGAATAGAACATCCAGACAGCGCAACCCGGCGAAGCGCGGGGAGACCGCCCGGGAACGGTGGGGATGGTGAAGTAATCGGCACAAAAACCTCTTTCTCACGTCGGCAATAGTCGTATTCTCCGACGTTAGCACCGACGTTGGAATGATGCTATTTAACGTCGGCGCATAATGGAGTGATTACGAGATGCCAAGAAGGTGTTGGAATAGGATGACGTTTTTGCTACGACCTCATCCTTTTTCGTTAATCTTATAAATCGCATCAAATATCTTTAGTCATGGCAAGAATCGCGGCGCTAATCGCTGTCGCACTGATGGGTCTGCTGATCTTCGGATGCATAGGCCGGCCACAGCCCCCGATGGGCAGCTCCGTATGGGTCGCGAACCCTGAGGAAGGCTCTGTCTCCAGGATAGACAAGGCCACCAACAGCGTTATAGCCAAGATCTGGGGCTTTTCGAACCCATATGGCATAGCGGCCGACAACGAATCAGTATGGGTGGCGAACCAGGGAGTGCAGCAGGAGCTGTACTATCTCCCGATCAATGGGGCAATCTCAAGGATAGACAAGGCCACCAATTCGATCGCTGTGACACTCTGGGGCTTCTCGGATCCTAAGGGCATCGCTGTCGACAATGACTCTGTATGGGTTGCAACCACCTATTCTTCCGGCTCGGATCCGGGCACGGTCGTAAGGATAAACAAGTCCACGAACGAGATAATGGCGAACATCACTGTAGGCATCAGCCCGAACAAGGTGGTGATAGACCAAGATTCGGTCTGGGTCACAAGCCGAGGGCTGTGGTGGAGGGCCACGCTTTTGGATGCTGGCATGGTCTCAAGGATAGACAAGGCCACCAATACTAATGTCGCTGACATCACGGTCGGAAGGAGTCCGCGGGACATCGCTGTAGACGACGACTCTGTATGGGTTGTAACCGACAATAATGGGGATGGCGGAGGCGATACAATCGTAAGGATAGACAAGTCCACGAACGAGATAATGGCGAACATGACCATCCACGACGCGCAGGCACTCTCTGTAGACAATGATTCCATCTGGGTCGCGAATTGGCACATTTTTCATGATAGCGAAGTCATAAGGCTGGACAAATTCACAGGCAAGGTGATAGCGAATATCTCTGTGGCCACCTGGGACCCATATAGCATCGTCGCCTATGGGGACTCGGTTTGGGTGGACGAAGACGGCTCGCTATTAAGGATAGACAAGGCTACTAATGAAATAATAGCGAACATCACAGTCACAGCATCTGGTAGGGGTCCTGTATTTATCTGCGATGAGATTGGCTATAAATAGGTCCCAAAGACAAGAAGATGTTGGAATAGGATGACGTTTTTGCGACCCATAAGGTGCACGACTAGGATTGATTTGATCATCCCTTCTAAACTGCCGAAAAGATACCTTTTTATATGTTATCACTAAATGATGATAATATCACTAAATGATGATAATATGAAACTGACACAAGAGAAGACTTACAAAGTAGTAAAGGAGATACTTGCAGGAAAAACATTCAGGCAGCTGGAAATAAGCAGGAGTACTGGGGTGTCGTTTGGCCAGGTGAACAAGGTTGTGAACTGGCTCGTAGAACTGGGATATGTGACTAAAGGGAAAGAGGGATACTCCCTTAGGGGAGCCGTGGCGATTGTCAACATTTTCCCCCTCTATCGGCAGATGAAAAACCTCCTTATAGGGGAGTTAAGCATCGACATAGACAACAAACAGCTCATTGATGCCCTAAAAAGGAACAAAGGGGCCCTGTGCCTGACTTCGGCATTGCAGGAGTACGACTCATATTACAGGGACTCCGCAGTAAGGGTCTATGGCGATGACAAGCTATTGAAAGAGCTGGGGGACTATGAAAAAGGGAATACAAAGATAGAGATCTACAGGGATGACATTGGAAATGAGAGGGACATGGTAAATAAAGAGGGGATTCCTGCCACTGATGAAATAAGGACAGTGATAGATCTCTATTGCAGCTCGTTTGCATATGCTTCCGATAGGCTAGTAAGAAGACTGTGGATGAAATGATGTGATCCGAATGGACATGGAAGATTATTATTCCTCTGAAATCACAAGCGTGACTCGTGAGGAATTCCTGAAGTTTGTGAAATGGTACAACAAACATATAGGCCATGAGCCCATGATTGTAGGCGGATGGGCTGTATTTACATATGCACCATTAGGCAGGGGATCAAAGGATGTTGATGTCATATTCCCAGGAAGGGAAGCAATGGATACGACATTAGGGCAGTTCTTTCATTCGGAGGGATATAAAGAGAAAAGAACAAGCCTTTTTGGAGGGACAGAATTTGTGAAGGAGATAAGGACAAAGAACGGCAAGAATATTGATATGATAATAGATGCAACAACTGAGGATATCAAAATCAAAGATGAGAATACAGGCATAATACTTGACTGGAGCCCAACAAAGAAAAATAGGGAGAGAAAGGAATATTATGGCGCTGTATTTTATGTTCCGACCGTGGAATTACTCATCGCATACAAGCTTGGAGCCTTGATAAAAAGAGAAACAGCACTGAGAATCACTGGAGATTTTGTAAGATATTCCTCAAAAATACTCAAAGATGTCAGTGATGTTCTATGGTTGTGTCATGACAGGGATATAGATAATGAAAAGCTGATGGAATTCATAACCGAGATGAAGATGAAGAAATACCTGAAAGAAATTGAAGAATTGGTAGAAAGATACGCGAGAGATGCAAAAGCAGAAGAATTCCTTCAGGAATTCAAAAACAAGTTCGGAAAATTAATTAAGGGCTAATTGTCTTTTTGGGTGTTTCCGGGCTGCTAGGAAGGTGTTGGAACCGGATGACGTTTATGGGTCGGCTGAGGCTATTTAACCAAATCGAATTCATGCCAGGGCTTATGCATGATTTTCCAGACCTTCATTAAATATTTTGCAATTTTAGGTTCTAGTTCACAGCATTCATCCCACACCGGAATTCCGTTTTTATCTTTCTTCCCTAAAGTGCACTGGCACAATGCAAGATCCTCGAATATGTTAATATCTTTATCTGTTATTTCAAGAGTTATCAAATATCTTCCAGTATCACTGCCTTTAGAACGCTGCAATAGTTTGCTTTTGATATATTTCATGAATTCACTTCTTTTTCGCCATCTTTCGCTCGAATCGCTTCTGCTCCTTTATGGCCTTCTTTAGAGTCATGTCAATCGCCTTCTCAAAGACATCGTCTTCCAGATGCCAGATCAACCTATCGTCGCAGAAGAAATTGTTTATCAGCATCTGCCCGAACCTGTAGTCTGGATACAGCTTCCACAGCACCTTCAGCTTGTCAAGGATCCTGTCGATGCGTTTTGGGTCTCTCACGCTTCCACCTCGTCCCTATTATCGCTTTTATATCTACTTTAATTATAAAGTATATTATAAAGTAACATTTAAAAACCTGATCTTCGTTAATGTATCATGGACTCCAATATACTTGAGTTGGTGGCGGAAGCCAAGGTATTGAATTCCAAAATTGTGTCTCTTCCTCGGATACTGATATTGATAGCTCTTAAGGACCTTGGCGAAGACGGATCCACTTATAGGGAGTTGAAAGCGGCTTTGGACATGGAAGATGGCACGCTATTCTCGAATTTGAATTCCCTCGAGGAAATGGGCTACATCAAAGGGAAAAAAGTTGAGCTTGGGAATAAGGAGATGCATTCATACTCGATAACTGGAGATGGAAAGCATGCGCTTGATTTGTTGAATTCATGGTTTGTGAAATATTTGAAGTGAGATTATGGGCGAATTGAGGAAAGTATTGGGATATCTGAAGGAATTGGGAAAGGCACCTAAAGTGGATGAGTTCAAAGACAAGCTTGTTATTCAAAAGACGGTCTGTCTGCTTGAACTCTCAGGGATAAAGCTAGGTTATCATTTTTCGTTGTATGTCCGCGGGCCTTATTCCCCTAGCCTAACTAAAGACTTATATGACAACAAAGAGATGGTGAACAAGCTCCAAACCGATTATGTGCCCGATGCGCATGAGAAACAACTGCTCCATATGATATCCGACCTCAGCGACGGGCTGGACCCTGTGCTGTTGGAGATAATGTCGACCTATGCTTATTTCATCAGAACACTTAGCTATGATGAGAAAAATGCTATTACCAGCTTGAAAAGGCTCAAGCCGTTCTATTCCGAAGGACGGATAGCTGTCGGTGTGTCCAGAGCGAAGCAATTGTTCTTCAAGCCTACGGGAAAGGAGATAGAAGCCATGAAAGAAGAGTTCGGTGAATGGGAGAATGCAAGCCTTTCTGACCAGAAGTATTGAGGATTGGAACTATGAAGGGTCCTTCTAATGCAGAGGTATGGATGGTAGACTTTATGGGCTCTAAGGGCCATGAGCAGAAGGGACAGCGGCCAGGGATTCTTTTCAAGGATCTGGACCATGTTAAGATGGCAGTTGTAATTCCGTGCACAACTACACAAACAACAAGTAAATTCCCTCACACACATTTGATATCCGCGACACCTGAAAACGGCCTCAGCGAGGATAGTGTCGCATTGGTGTTCCAAATAACTACAGTCGACAAGAAGAGATTGATTAGGAAAATCGGAAGATTAGATAGTGGAGACATAAACAGCATAGCGGAAATATTGAGAGACATGCTGCATCTTTAGGGAGCACAAAGCCCTGGGTGTTGGAATAGGATGACATTTATGGGGCTGGCTGCTTATGCTTTTGGCTGCCTTACTTCTTCTCAGGCCCGTTATAGCACTCATTGCATTCCCAGTCCTCCACGGCTTTGCCGTACTTGAGGGCCCTGTACACACGGACTTTCTTCCCGAATAGTCTAGTCGATCCTGTCGGGTTCTTGGATATCTTCAGGGGAGGTCTGTGGCTGCCGAAATAGTGCCCTCCCGAATAGTGGCCGTCATCATATAGCCTAATCCTCATTCTCTTGCCGCAGGAGCTGCAGTTCCGGATCAGGTATTCCTTGCTTTCTTCCTTTATGAACTTTATGTAATCTTCACAGCAAAGCTTCAGCTTCTTGATGGGGGTGCAGTCCCGGTTTATGATGGTGTGTGTGGCAGGATTATTGCATCTGGACCTGTCGCATTTCTGGGATGGCATAATTTCACTTCCTTCTTTTCAGTATCTTCCTTTCCTTACGAAAATAAGGTATCTTACTCGTATCCGTTATGCTTGCCAGCCGCTTCAGCTCCGCGAATTCCTTCTTATCAAAGGTGTGAAGAGTCTGGCCTCTGAGCCCTTCATTAAATTCCTTTTTCGTGATCAATCCTTCATCGAAATCTGGCACGGAGGAGCCGTAGCCTGTCTTCTTGGCATACTGGTACATCCAGTAGAACCAGGATTTCTTCATAAAATCGCCTTATGCCTCACTTTTTATCTTTTCCCTTGGTTATTAACCATTCCCATAATGGGATCAAAACTATCTTAGTATCCCCTATCCTCTCATCTTTTTCTGTATCTTTTGTTATGATCAACCCCCTCTTGAATTTGAAGAAGTCCATGAAGTATTTCACGGACTTCAGGTCCTGTTTTACTATACTTTCCTGATACTTGACCTCAATCGGGAATTCATTGATGAAATCAACTTCCTTATCCTGTTTCCTGTAAAAGAATCTGCTTTCATGATTCTGCAGAACCAAGGTCTCAATAGTGCTGCCCTGGTCGGCACTGTATAAGGATGCCAAAGCAACGGTCGAAGGATATACTCTTTTCAGCTTCTTCTCGCTTGTGATCAGATTCTTGCTGAAGTTATACACTTTTTTGATCAAAAAAGCCTTTTCGAGATAGAAAATATAGTTCGATATCGTTTTCCTGTTTCTCTTCAGATCGTTGGCCACAGAATCATAATCAAAGATCATGCCCGGTTTAGCTGAGATTATTGAAAGCAGCCTGACAAGCAATTCTGGCTCATCGACATCGAAAACTTTTGGTATGTCTATATACGTGACCCTGTCTATGACCAATTCTCTGATATATCTCTTGATTTTTGATTCGTCCCTCTCATGCATCAGCTCGGGGAACCCTCCTGTTTGTATATATCTTTTCAATTCATCATTTATCTCCTTCTTGTATAGGGCGGGTCTTTTTTCTTCGTAGTGTACTCTCTTTAGTCTTAGATATTCCTTGAATGGGGGAGGTCTAATCTCAAAAGAATAGGCCCTTCCGGCCAGACTTTCCTTCGTTTTCTTTTCTATCAACAGGCTGCTTGAACCCGAAATGAAGAATTTAAGATTCCTATGGTTGTCATAAAGGATCTTGAGCTCTCTCTCCCACCCCTTATGCTTCTGCAATTCATCTAAGAATATGGAGAGTTTGTCTGAATTTATATCGATGCCTACAAGTGCGCTATACTTTTTCAGTATCTCTTCTATACTAATATCCTCAAAAAGATCAAAATTGTAATATAGGATGTTGTCCTTTTTGGTATTCTCTAATAAGGAATCAATCAAATGATGCAGCAAAACCGTCTTGCCTACTCTCCTCAATCCCACTATCGAGATTATTTGCTTATCTTTGGTATATTTGGATACCTCGTAGAATAAGTCTCTCCTCTCCATTTTTTTGAATTCTTCAGCTATTTCTCCGGTTTTCCACCAGGGGTTGATATCTTGCATTTCCATGAATAATATAGGAAAAGAAGGTTTTTAAATCTAACCTTTATGACCGTTAGAACGGTCATGTTTAGCTATTTCATGGCCATCATAACGGTCATGTTTAATAGTACTTTTTTGTTCTTCGGGGTATAAGCAGTAATGCCTAAAGATTAATACCTATCACCCTAAATGGGACAATATCATCACTTTTGGAATAAACCCGGGATTATCAAGATTTTGATAATATTATCAAATTACTGATAGTATCCGGTTTTGGCCCATATGATCCACTTTTGGATCAGATGATTCAGGGGCGCGATAGGATTAGGCGGCTCTTTTAGCATACATTTAGGCTGACAAATGTAAGATAAGTTTAGGGGGCACAAAGCCCTCCAGTATTGGAATGAAAAGACGTTTGTGGGTCGGGGGCTATTTCCTGCTCTCAATAAGGCAGTATCCCTGGAATCTCTTAGGTTTCAGCTTGTTTTCCTGGTCGAAGTGCTTCCTGCACAAGTAGAACCAATGGCTGCCTGTGCCACCACCTTGTCATCGTATTGCTGCCTTAAGGTATTTTGGAAGACGCAGCGATTGCCACTCTTGCCATCCTTGCCTCAGGTTCTTTGAAATATGCAGTGTTTGCCATTTGAATTCTTTGGCAATCTTAGCCTTGGCATTGGCAGGATCAGCTGCTGCAACGGCTTTAAGGGCATAGTAAGGGGCGCCGAAGGCGTGTTGGGGGACATGCGCGGTTGCCACAGCCTGACCTGCTGCGCGAGCTGCGAAACAAGCAGTGTCATTGCCTTTTCCTTTCGCTTCGCGGGCGGCAGCGTGAGAATCAAGTGCAGCCTTTCGTATATCTCTCATCCTGAACACTCCCGTGCGAACCCATGCCCGGCATGCCACTATGGCTTTGCGGGGCCTGCCATCCTTCGGGAATGCATCCTCAAAAAGTGGAAGCACCCGCTTGGCGCAGTCCGCAGCCCAAATCGCCAGTGATCTCTGTTCTTGTTTGTCGAATTTCTTCATTGCATCATCCCTATCTCATTGGGAATTAATCCAAATTTATCAGATTGTAGCCGGATCCCAGCCCGAGTTCTATTGAATACTTGAATTGGGATTCGGGATCCACGCGGGGATGCATCTTCCTGAAAATATCCCCTGCAGTCTTGTTCACCATGTCAAAGGAAGCCTTGTCCGCGGCAAGTATGTTCGTTGACAGGATGAAGCCTATATCCTGCATTTCTATCTTCTGGGGGTCGCCGACGCAGTCGCACTCCTTTACTATGTTCTGCATCACGTTCAGGAACGCAAACTTATCTTTTCCCATCTCATTTATCAAGATCCCGGAATATTCAACAATCCTTTCTTGGAGGTCACTGGGCTTGACAGATCCCCACGGTATGCCGATAGCTTTCTGGGGACAGACGACTATGCAGTGAGCGCAGCCTATGCACTTGTCCTTGTCTATGGATGCCTTTCCCTCTACCATAGAGATCGCTTCCACGGGGCATTCATTTATGCATTTCATGCAGGCAATGCATTTCTTTGGATCGACTTTTGGCTTTATGTTGGAATGCAGCGCGAATTTTCCTTTCCTGGAAGCCAATCCCATGCCTATGTTCTTCAATGAACCTGCGAAGCCAGTGGCTATATGGCCCTTTACATGGGAAATCACGAAAATGAAATCATAATCACTCAGGGACTTGCCGAAATATGCAGTGCCAAAATGCTTCAGCTTTTTATCGGGCTTGATTTCCCAGTCACCCTTGTCATCGCATATGTCTATGGGAGCGAAATCGAATCCGTGCGCCAATGCTGTCTTTATGTGATCGCTGGTGTAGGTTCTGCTTCCCTTGTAAAGGACATTCGACTCTATGAGGTTTATTTCCGCCTTTGGATTCATTCTCTTCAGGGAATCGTAGATTTGTTTTGCAATGGAAGGCTTCAGATAGGTGATGCACCCCATCTCTCCGAAATGCACCTTTATCCCTATTCTCTTTGCTTTCTTCACAGTCTCGACTAGGCCCTTGGAATTCTCCATTTTCTCTATTATTGGCCCCAATTCCTTAGAAAAATATGCTTCATCCATATGGATATCTGCAGGTTTGCTTTTTTTAAACCATTCCATCAATTTATCGGTTGTGCTGACCGACCAAGAATCAGTGCTCCCTGGCGATCAAGAAAGACCCAGCCAATAGGATGGCTGCGCCAAGGAGCTGGGCCGGAGCCAGGATATCATTGAGCCAGAGGAAGGCTATGATGGCGCCAGGGACAGGGGCGATCTGCAGCAAGGAGCTTACTACCCATGGGCGAGTAGTCTTCAAAGCAGTGAAGAAGCAGAAGAGCCCCAGCGCGCTGAATAGTAGAGAGCTAATTATGACTAAAGATAGGTTCTCTGCATTCAGGCTGAGCGATACGGGGGCTATATTGAACAGCAGAATGCCAAGGAGCAATAAGAGTATCCCTCCCACTACATTGCTGAACAAGGTAAGGGTGAGGGGATTTGCCTTTTCCAATACTTTCTTTGAGGGGAAATAGGAATATGCTGTGAATATCATTGCCCCCGCGATTAGAATGTCACCTAATTGGGCATTCTTGAATGATGCAATATCTGCATTTGTTGACAGCAGGAATGCGCCAAGGAACAAAAGGAAAATAAGGCCTGCTTGCTTCAGGCTGAGCCTTTCCTTTAATATGATAAAGCCAAGGATAGCCACGAATGCCGGCTCAAGGCCCATAAGGAAGACTGCCTTGACAGCAGAAGTCATGCTGAATCCAGTGTAAAGGAGAATGTTGGCTATCACTGTCCTTGACCATATAGTCTGCAAGGTGCCGTTGGTCTGTTTGCCGAAAAGCCTGCTGAAATCAAGCCTTTCCTTCAGTATCAATGAAAGGATGAATAGGAAGACAGCGGATGCGATGAATGCGAGCGCTGCAAAAAGAACTGGGGGGATTTGTTTAGTGCCTTGGGCCGCAACTATGGTGGATGAGCCTATGAATACTGAAGCAAGGATGGCAAGATATAAGCCAGTCTTACTGGGTTTCTTTGGCATGCCTTTCATTGGATGGAGATATTTTATAACTTCTACCCCTAGCGATCAGGAACGCTCTGCCCCAGCGTAGCTCTCCGGGAAATAGGATTTAAAGGCTATGATATGATGTTTGATTATGCAGAAAATGAGCATTATATTAGAATTGTTGTTGATTGGAATTCTGCTTTTTGGATGTGTTTCGCAAGTTCAACAAAAACAATCTCCGAACCAATCTGCAACAGATTTGACTAATGCCACCATGAAACTTTCATGGCCAATAGGATGCAAATTGGGGACCAATTGCACTTCCATAATCTACCCGGATATTAATGGAGGGGGATCGCACTGCGGATCTTCGGGATATGCAGGACATGAAGGGACTGATATAGTAATCAGCTGGGAATCCATGGGCAAGGGAGTTGATGTATATGCTGCAATGGATGGAAGAGTGCTATGGGTTTTCGATGGGAAATACGACAGATGTGTTAATTTTGGAACAATTCCCTTATTAGTTGAAAGAACCGAAAATCCCGACTGTGACGAGCCTGTAGGAAAAATGGAACCGGGCACATCTTCAGGATACAGGGTATGCACTGAATCGGGCAAGTACTGCCAAATTGGAATTGGCAGAGACAAGGATTGCTTCTGGTGTTTCAATGGGGGAAATGTTGTTGTGATACTTCATGCAAACAGCACAAGCGATATGAACGATTCGAAGGTATTCGCAACAAGATATGATCACCTGAAAAATGGTTCCATACTAGTAAAACCCGGGGATCATGTAGTTGCTGGACAGAAAATAGCTGAAGTCGGGAGTGCTGGGCGTACGAGTGGGCCTCATCTGCATTTCGAAGTTTGGTCTGATTATTATACACCCATAGATCCTTGGTCTGATTCCTGCGATCCTAAAGAGGTCTTCAGCAATTACGGCTGAATTTGCGCCACAGCCCATATGACCTTCTTCGACCATCCCTCATGCTCGGAATTAAGGCTCTCAATCAAAAGAACTAACCAATGCCCCGATGCGTATTTATACCTCCTCAGCCCCATATATTCATGAGCCAGAAGCACAAGGAAAGCAAGGAGCAGCCAGAGAAAGAAGGCTTCTTTTCAAGGAAAATTTACCCGCTGTTGGAAGTGGCCACCAGGACAGAGCTGGAGAACAGTCTCAGGCAGATATGGGCGCGGGGGCCAGAGAAGGCGAATTACAAAAAGGCCGTGCTTCTGACTGTGACGACTACTAACAAATGCTCATTGAAGTGTGGGCACTGCTTTGAAGAGGCAGGTCCAGAGGGCAGGGATTTCCTTGATACAGGCAGAGTGGAAAGGCTTGCAGAGGAATCGGTGGATCTCCTCAAAGACTATGATGATAATAGCATAAGGATAACTGGCGGCGACCCAATCCTGCATCTTGACATATTTAGGATAGTGAATGCCTTTTCAAAGAGGCTGAAGGAGTTGAAGTGCAGTGAATTGGATGTGGAAACTAATGGGTGGTGGGCGACAGATAACATCAAGACAAGGGATATTGTCATGGGACTGAAAGATTCTGGGGCTACCCTTCTAAGCATGACTGTTGATTACTGGCACAGGAAGCAGAGGAAATTCCCCAATTATGAGCATTTCGAAAGGATAGATAAGGTGGCAAAGATAGTGGGATTGAACTTCCGCATGATATCAGTAGGCATGCCGTCCGCGGCAACGGATAAGGATGACAAGGAAGATGGACTCTTTATCCCTGAGGTGACACCCATAGGCAGGGGAAGGAGCCTGCCTGAGGAGTACTGGGGATATCATCTTACTTGCCGCGCTGCAGGATGCAGGCTGATCCCTCCCACACAAGCCATAGTCGTAGGGCCCAGGCTGCAGCATGATGAAATAACCATAGGACCTAACGGTAATGTGTATGCATGCAATTCAGGCAAGGCATTCAAGGATGCCAGCCTCGCGATAGGCAACATATACGACAATTCTCTTCCTGACATAGTGAAGAAGCAGGACAACTTCATACTGAAAATACTCAGGGAGAAGGGATTGAGGGCCCTGACCGCAGCTAAAGGACTATCATTACGCCAGCATTGGGAGATGTATGACAAATTCAGCCCCTGCGGGCTGTGCCATGAGATGCTGAGGAACCATGGCAAAGAGATAACTAAGAGATTAAAAGGGGATTACTCATCCATCCAAAAGATTCTTAGCAAGGAAAAGCTTGCCACAAGGCTTGCGACCCATGCCATAATGATGTTTGGGAAGAAAAGGGTGCTGGATAGGATCCCTAAGATATTCTCGGGCGGGTCGCCGTTCTGATGCTAGGGGCCACCAAGTCCGACTCCTAGTGATATTTTATATTTAACGGGCACTCTTCGAATGAATCAAAACACAGGATTTAAATACTTGGAAAACAAGCATATAGTGATTATTATGAAAGAGAAGTATGTCAAACAAATCCCAGAGGCCAGGCTCTCGAAGGGACCCGTCAGGAAGGATAGGGTCAGTTTTCAGCTTCAAACAAACCCAAAGAAGGAAGGCATCCTAAAAGTCAAATTTTCACAAGATCTGATCGATGCCGCGAAGGAAATATCAAAGAAATTCTATTTCATACCCTACGAGGCAGTAATGAAGAATATCCTGGCTAGCGATATTTATGCCGCTCTATATATCTTATATTCAGATGCAGAAGACTTGAGGGAGAAAATACCTTCTCCAGTGATAATCGCTGCCGGGCGCAAGCTTCTAGGGTCTGATGAAATGCTAATGGGAGATTGGATTAATCAAATAACACCCCAGAGGGTTATGGCAGCAGATGTCGGGCTCGAGAATGAGTGCGCACATTATATAAACGATTTTGAGAAAATCAGGGAAAATTATGGGGAAGGGATCGCTTCCATAGGACTGAATGAGTCCTCCTTGGGGAAAATGAAATTGAATGTTGATCTTGTCATCAATTCGGGCCATTCCAGCCTTGCGGCAATATTCGCAGCTAAAAGCGAAAACCCGTTGAAGGTGGCCCAAGAAGTTGATATGATAAAGACAGGGCATCAGATTCCAGATCACGAAGTAGACGAAGTATTAAAAATAGTTCTTAGTGAATAGGATGGGATACCATGGGCAGCTTTGTTGAATTGAAAGAGAGTAAGGAATACTCTAAAATCAAGAAAAGAAACGAGAGTTTGAGGACTTCTTTTACAGACAATACGCTCTGGAACATGGCTGAAGCCTATTGGAGAAAAAATGACGAATTGAAGGGTAACAAAGAGATGAAAGAGCCTGAGAGACAGAAGGAGCTGAAAGAGTTTGAGAAAAAATTAGTGGGATTGGTTTGCTGCAACCAGGTGGCGCTCTACAAGGAAGTAGAGAAGATGGATTTTCCCGAGAAAAAGAAGGCCCTGAAGGAAATAGCAGTAACCATAGCAGACGGCAGGTCCAAATTGAAAACTACTTTCAATGAGAAACCCCTTGAGCCCCCGGCATTTTTCGATGCCTCGGATATGGTATTCCTTTTCTATGGCGGGATTCTTGAAGGTGGTAAAATTGCATATACTGCACTAAAGCCGATGACAAAAGAGCTCATCAAAACAATTGCGGGAGCCGCCGCGAAAAAAGCCACAAGAGAGGTTTCGGGCATGGATTTAAGACTTATAGCTCGGGAGTTTACCAAAACAATCGAGGCAAAGGCAGCTGCGAAAGGTGGGGCAATAGGTCTATCGCAGATAGATTCAAGCGTAGGCCGTATTCTCACCCGTTTCCCAAAAGGAGTTGATGTGCAAGCGGCCGTGGGAAATCCCCTAGCCAAGAGCGCAGCCCATGAATCTATCGAAGCAGCCCACGAATATATCCTAAGATCCTTAAGCGAGAACAAAGGAGAAGGATTTTACAGGATGTTTACAACGAAAGCTAAGGATTTCGCAGGAGATTTGGCCAAAACGATAGAAGCTGAATTTAAGAATGGAAAAATAAGTAGAGAAACCATAAATCCGACAATAGTGGCAAGAGAAATAAGCAGCACGGTCTCTCTGATTTCCAGGATCTCGGCAGCTGCAGCTGACGATGTAGAAATGATAATAAAGACATTATAGTGGACACATTACAAATCATTTGCTCTTTCTCTTCACCCCCAAGACTTTCCTGTATCTATTTGTGCTAAATTAGCCTTGGCATATCTATCACAAATATTAGGGGACTACAATTTTTGAATTTTTCTTGGGGGACTACACCTGGAAGTTGATGGGTGACTACATTCTCCCGGATTTGTAGTCACCTATGCAAAATATAGTGGCAATGAATCACTCCTTCACAAAGCCGAACCTCTTGTTCCTCGCGGACGCTCGCCCGAGCATAACCTTTAAATCTAAAGGGTTTGATTTGGATTGCATGGAACAATCGAGATTGCGGGAGATAAAGAAAAAGATACTTCTGTTCTTGCCTCTCGGGATCATAGTCGTAGGATTGATGCTCTTTCTGCCGGCAGGCTCATTGAATTATTGGCAAGCCTGGCTATTCATGGCTATTTTGTTTATACCTTTCCTTTTTGTGGTGGCATATCTCTTGAAACATGATCCAGAACTTTTGGAAAGAAGGCTGAGAACTAAAGAAAAAGAGGCTGGAGAGGTCAATGAAACGTCCGGCGAGAAGATATATGAGAATCCTGAGCTTTTCGGACTATGCGTCGACTGAATCCATGGCGTTCGAGACGGGACGGCTGCCGGACCCGCTTTGCACTCTAAATGGCTCAAAAAGGTTCATAATCGCTTAAATTCCGCATGGAATAAAAATCCTGCCATAGAAATTGATTGATGCGCACGCATAGTGGCAAGAATGATGAAAAAGATAAGAATAAGGATAAGGGCAAGGATAATGGAAAGAATAAGGATCGCCCTTTTGCCTATACCTATCCCAAGGACTTCTTCGGGATAATAGGCACTATATTCAGGTCCGTGTGGGCACTGCACCGTAAGGATGCATTAGTGATTGTCATATGTGCAGTCATGGCAGCCGCGCTGCAATCCTATGCTCCGCTCATATTGCAGCAATTAGTAGACGGGTTCACCACTGGCGCCTTCCTGTCGCAGTCTGACCCCAAGTTCCAGACCTTGCTTCTTTATTTTGCCTTGGCTGGAATAGGTGGTATTGTGTTCAAGACATTAGCAGAGAAAGCATCGCACTATCTCGCTACAAAAGTCGAGGATTACTGGCGCTTCGCTGTGCTGCAAGGGTATTACGATCTTCCTATCAGCTGGCATGACCGCCAGGACTCGGGAGAAGTGGCTTCAAGGATAGACAGGGGAGGGAGCGCAATATATACTATCATCTATGAATTGTTCGGCCAGGTATTCTTCGTAGATATAGTCACTTTGATATTCATACTCCCTCTCGCCTACTTTGTCAATCCTTCCTTCTTCCTGGTCCTTTTTGTGCCAATACCCATATTATCCACAATCACATTCTTCATATCCCGCAAGATAGCTGAAGGCCAGAATAGGCTGAATGAGCTTGACAAATTGGCCCAAAAAGCCCTGTTCGATGGAGCAATGAACATAAGGACAGTGAAAGCATTCGGGAAAGAGATGGAGGAGACTGAAAGATACAAGACGAGATGGAGCGAGTATCACGAAGAGGAATATGTGCTCGAGCGCTTGAGATTTATGCAGTCATTCATCTACACCTTCGCAGACATCAGTACAAGGGTGATACTGTTGTTCATAGGGCTATACTTGCTGCAGACAAGCGGAGCGACCATAGGCCAAATAATACTCCTCCTTTCTTATCAGCAGCTGGCATTCCAGCCTCTCAGCAGATTGAACCAGATGTTCACGCGCATACGCAGGCAGGCCAACAGGGCCAAGATACTCTTTGACATGATAGATGAATCAGACAGGTTGAATGCCAAGCTGAGGCCATTGGAGCTCATGCCATTGAAGGATGGGATAGCATTCAGGAATGTCTCGTTCGCATACAACAGCAAACACAGGGACCATGCAGTCAAGAATGTCTCATTCACAGTGCCAAGAGGCTCTACTGTGGCACTTGTGGGAAGGAGCGGGGCAGGCAAGACAACCATAGCTGCCCTCTTTGCAGGATTCTATGATCCCACATCAGGCAGAATATTGTGGGATGGAGAGAACATATCACTTGCCAGCAGGAAATCAATTGCAAAACAGGTGTCATATGTTGCCCAGGATTCCACATTATTCAACAGAAGCATAAAATCGAATATTGCCTATGCTGACGAGCATGCTGATATCGAGGAGGTGGAAGAGGCTGCGGAGAGCGCCCATGCCCACGGATTCGTCACGGGGATGCAGAAAGGATATGACAGCATAATAGGCGAGAGGGGAGTTCGTCTCTCTGGGGGACAAAGGCAAAGGATAGCACTTGCCAGGGCATTATTGGCCAAAGGAAGCCTTCTCGTGCTGGATGAGAGCACAAGCCAGCTTGATTCAGAAAGCGAGAAAGCGATAAGGGAAGCTGTGAAGAACCTCAAGGGCAGAGTGACTCAGATCATAATAGCGCATAGATTGTCCACAGTTCTTCATTCAGACAAGATACTTGTAATGGATAAAGGAGAGCTTGTGGCAATCGGGAAGCACAAGGAATTGCTCAAGAAGAGCAAGATATACCGCAGGCTGTATAATCTGCAGTTCCAGGATTAGCCCCTAACGATCAGGAACGCCCTATCCCTTCACCATCCCGGACCTCTGCGACCCCCAGATAATCTCGGATAAGACTATCTCGGATAAGACTAGTTTTATAAGAGTTTCTCCCAAGATAAGGTATGTTCAAGAAGATGGATAAGAAGATGGTGTGGGGCATAATCAAGAATGTGATCATAACCTTTGTTTCCTTGTTCCTGCAGGCTGCGATTTTCTTCGCATTCGCTGGGCGGCTTGACATTCCGCGCGGCTGGCTCCTCTACGGTCTCGGTTTCATATACGCCTGCCTGAACACTGCGCTCTTCCTGAAATACTGCCCCGAGCTCCTGGCGGAACGCGGCGAAATCAAGCCAAGCCTCAAGGCATGGGACATAGCTTTCTGGGTTCTCTATTTCCTCATGATACTGGTTCTCCCTGCGGTGGCCGGATTCGATGTCGGCAGCTCCCCGCTGTCCCAGCTCGGCCTCGGGCCGGCGTTCGTAGGGACTGCGCTCTTCATATTTGCGGGGATCCTCAGCACCTGGGCCCTGCTTGAGAACAGGTTCTTCGAATTGACGATACACATCCAGAAGGAGAGGCACCAGTATGTCGTAGCCACAGGACCTTATGCCCTTGTGAGGCACCCTATCTACGCGAGCATCGTATTCACATGCATCGCAGAACCGCTCATGCTCGGCTCGTTCTACGCGCTCGCATGCTCGGCCATCATCCTCGTCCTCTTCGTGATCCGCACTGTTATCGAGGACAGTATTCTCCAGAAAGAGCTGAAAGGCTACAAAGGATACGCGAAGAAAGTGAAATACAGGTTTATCCCCTCTGTTTGGTGACAAACTGCGGCACACGGTGACACGCTATAAGGAATATTTATAAAATACAGTATGGATTAATCAGTTGAAAAAGAAGAAAGAAAAAATAAGAAGTGAAAAAGAAGAAGGTGTTTGATTTGAAAGTGCGAGATTTATTGAGGACTCCGTATTCACATTTCGATATCAATGACACCCTCGAGACCATAGTGGAAGCTTTTCATGACAGGCACATAGCGTCGGCACCCGTGGTCGACGAGGGCAAGTATGTTGGGATGGTGAGCGACAAGAGCATAGCCAGGAGGTTCCTCCCGAGCAAGTTCCTGGGCATCTGGAGCATGGATGTGGTCGCTCCGATCACGTTGCTGAGAAGGATAAACGCCAAGGAGCTGATGGACAAGGGGGGCATGGTTGTCACACCGGATGAGAGCATCATCGATCTCCTGCCCAGGATAATGGACAGGAAACTGGATTGCATTCCTGTAGTCGAATCAAAGAAGAGCAGAATACTGGTCGGAGTGATCAGGGGAGCAGACATCATCAGGCTTTTCCTGCAGTACTTCGCGGCATACAATGTCAAGGGGATAGTGAAATCCGCAGTGCCTGACAGGCTTGAGATGGAGACGCTGGTCGGAAGAATGCTGGCGATCGTTGATGAGGAAGGATTTGTCCCTGTGTTCTCGCTTGCTGTGCGCCTCGGGATCACCCGCGAGACTGCTGAGAAGCTCGGGTTGGAGCTGGAGAAGCACGGGCTGGTTAAGGTGCATTACAGATTATTTGTGGGACCTGAACTTGTGAAAGTGGATAAGACAGGATAAGTATAATCAATAAGGATAATCATAGAGAATCATAGGGATAGACATAATAATGATATAGTAATAGATGATGGATGGAGCGGGAGATAAAATGACAAATGGTCCAAGAACAAAGGAATATCTGGTTGTCGCCGATGATATCGAAGCGACTGTCAGGATAGATGACGACCCAGCGCTGCTGGTGGGGAGCTATGAGCTCACGGTTGCGCCGATGGATCCTGCCACGACAGCATTTTACGATGATTTGAAGGCCGACCTGCTGGGCAAAATCAATATAAGCCCGCAGGAGCATCTCGATATGAAGATGGCCGAGGAACTGAAGCAGAAGTTCCGCGAGCTAAGCATCAGGATAGCCCATGAAAAGATCCCTCACCTCACGGACAGGCAGGCAAAGTTCATATCGGGCATAATACTCCAGGACATGCTAGGCCTTGGTCCCATCGAATTCCTCCTCCGCGATGACAATCTCGAAGAGATATGCGTCAACACTTCGTCCGAGCCTGTATGGGTCTACCACAAGGAATTCGGCTGGCTGAAGACAAACATAAACGTGCCGAACGAGGCAAAGATATGGAATTATGCCTCGACGATCGCGAGGCGTGTCGGACGGCAGATCACTGTGCACAGCCCATTGCTGGATGCATACCTTTCTACAGGCGACAGGGTGAACGCAACCCTTGCGCCGATCTCATCGACAGGCAACACGATCACCATAAGGAAGTTCGCGAGGAAGCCCTGGACTATAACAGATTTCATAATGACCAAGACCATCTCCGCAGAGGTGGCATCATTCCTCTGGCTGGCGATGCAGTATGAGACATCCATCCTGATGGCTGGAGGCACGGCGTCGGGAAAGACATCCCTGCTGAACGTGCTAAGCTCATTCATACCCTCGAACCAGAGGGTCATATCGATCGAGCAGACAAGAGAAATAACACTGCCGCCTTACTTGCAGTGGGTCCCATTAGCTGTCAGGGAAGCCACATCGGAAGGGCAGGGAGAAGTGAACATGCTAGATCTCATGATAAATTCATTGAGAATGAGGCCCGATAGGATTATAGTGGGAGAGATCAGGCGGGCTGAGGAGGCCCAAGTGCTGTTCGAGGCCATACATACAGGACATTCGGTTTATGCCACACTCCATGCTGAGACAATATCCGAGGCTCTCAGGAGGCTGGCAAGCCCGCCGATATCATTGCCTTCTGTCATGCTTGAGTCACTGCCATTGATGGTGACCATGTTCAGGGACAGGAGGAGGGGCATCAGGAGGGTATTCGAGATCGGCGAGGTCATCCCCTCACTGGTCGATAACAAGCCGCCTACAATCCAGCCAGTCTATCGCTGGTCCGCGTCTACAGACACAATGGTGAAGCTGAGGAAGCCGACGAGGCTGTACGAGAATCTGAAGACATTCACATCGATGGGCGATAATGAGATAGAGAAGACGCTCGAGGATAGGCAGAAGGTGCTGATGTGGCTCGTGGAGAAGAGAATAAACTCTGTCGATGGCGTGGGCAAGGTCTTCGCCCAGTTCGCGAGGAATCCAGACAGAGTCCTCGAAATGATAAGCCAAGAGGGACAGGTCGGACAAAAGCCCCTCTTCGGCGACCAGCCCAGCCAATAATCGAATGGCTGTAGAAGTAAAGGTGTGATGCATGCAAGAAATACAGTTCCTTCCGATACCGTATAAGGATCTGGAAAGGAAGCTACGGCCCTTGAGCTCCATATTGAACTACTTCACGGCGCTCTTCCCCTTGGTGGACTATGACTTGAAAAGGCTTAGCAGCAGCATCACGGGAAAACAGTATGTGATCGGCACGCTTGTCGCATCATCCCTGATATTCATGCTGCTGGGCCTTGGGATATGGGGAATGACAGCGATCGCGAGGCCGCAGCAAATAGAATCCTATACTCTCGTCATATTTTTCTTCGCAGCCATTTTCGCAATCATATTTTTCTTCTATGCGATGCTTATCCCGAGATGGCAGATACAGCAGCGCTCTGCATTGATAGAAAAAGACCTTCTCTTCGCCATCCGCCACCTGACAGTGCAGACGAACGCAGGAGTGCCTTTGTTCAATGCCATGGTGTCGGTCTCGGAGGAGAGAGGGTCATTCGGCTATGGATCGGTGAGCAAGGAGTTCGCGAAGATAGTCAAGGAAGTTGAGACAGGAAAGGACCTGTCTGAAGCTCTCAATGACAGCGCTGCGCGTACACCGTCGCGATACTACGAGAGGATAATGTGGCAGATGTCAAACTCAAACAAGTCGGGTGTGCCTGTCAACAAGACGCTCGGCCAACTTTTAGAATATTTGTCGGATGAGCAGAAGATAGCGTTGAGGAATTATGGCGCGCAGCTGAGCCCGCTGTCACTGGTCTATCTATTGACAACAATAGTCGGGCCGACCCTGGCCATCATCTTCCTAATGATAATAAGCACCCTGGCATCGATTCCCGTCACAGAGATGCTGTTCGTTGCTGTGCTCATGGCCCTTGTAATAATGCAGATATTCTTCCTGGGCCTGATCAAGAGCAGGAGACCCACATTATCGGTGTGAGGGAATGGATTGCAATTGAGGTTATAAAATGGATCACATTAAGAATCTCGGAAAGATGCTGTACTGCGCCGGAGTGGAAATGCCTGCAATGAGATTCGCAATGCAGACCCTCGTCTATGCTGTGGGCTTCGGTTTGGCCGCAGCCCTCGTCTTCCTGCAGGTATCTCTTTCGCTCTCCTCACTAATATTCGCAATAGTTTTCTCCGCTGTCATATTCTCGATCTATGTTATCCTACTGCTCACAGCGAACAGCAGGATTGCGCTGGCCGAGGATGCGCTGCCTGATTTCCTCTCATTGATGTCATCGAACATACGCAGCGGGCTCACTCCGGATAGGGCCCTCTCGCTCTCCGCAAGGAGGGAGTTCGGCCCGTTGACAAAAGAGATAAACATCGCCACCAAGCTGGTCATCGGAGGCCGCTCATTTGACGATGCCTTTGAGACAGTAGGGGTGAACCTGGGCTCAAGCATCATAACGAAGGCTGTGAGGCTGATAGTGGAGGGGAGCAGGGCAGGAGGCAACCTCTCTGAGCTCCTGGACAACACATCATCAGACATCCGCCGCTTCAATGCGCTCAGGAATGAGGTCAGCTCGAACGTGATGATTTACAGGTTCTTCCTTTTCACAGCCTCGGCATTGGGCGCACCTTTCTTATTCGCCACCGCGAACTTCGTGATATCATTGGTGCACGGCCTCCAGAGCATGGCTAAGATCGATGGGATACAGACCAGCCTAGGCGGCCAGGTATTCCCAATTCTGGAAAAGATGTCTACGAACTCGGTGATATCTCCGGATATAATATTCTATTTCTCGCTTGGTGCCATGTTCTTGAGCACACTGTTCGCCGCGCTTGCGGGAGGGGTGATATCGACGGGCAAGGCAAGCGATGACTTGAAGTATTTCCCTGTCCTCCTCATAATCGCATTGGTCGTATTCATGGGGACAAAATTCTTGCTTGAGCAACTTTTCGCCACAATGTTCTTTGTGGTCCCAAGCTGACCTATTCCTTCCATGAAAGCTGCTGACACCCCCATTGCCTGACGGGAGACAGGACTAGCAAATCTTATAAAGTTTGTGAATAAAGCTATTCAGAAGGTAGACCAACAAAGAGGGGATGAATATATGGAAAATAATATGAAAACTGTTAAGGGACAGGCAGCATTGGACTTCCTCATGACATATGGGTGGGCATTGCTCCTGATAGTATTAGCTGTTGGTGCTTTGTTTGCACTCGGAGTCTTTGATATCAGCGGATTCCTCGGATCAAGAGCCACGGGATTCGCGCAGGTGCATGTTGCAGCCTGGAGAGTCGACGGCGCGGGCGTGCTTACGGTCAAGCTGACCAACCAGGTTGGGGCTGACATCAATGTGACGAACGCCACGTGGACATACCTGGGCACAGCGACAACCAACGCCACAGTAAACACAACCATAAACAACGGCCAGACATCAGCGACCCTGACACTAGGTAGTGTCTCTGGAATAACCTCAGCTGGAACGAGCTATACTTTGCCTCTGTCAATGACATACGTAGACAGGGCAACAAGCTTCGCTTACCAGACTTCGGGAACTCTTACTGGGAAATCAGGCTAAGCAACTAGATGTTCTTTTTTTTTCTTTTTCTCTTTCTTATTTTTTATTTTTCGATTCCTCATTTTCAATTCCTTAAAATAGGGATCAGCCATTGACAACAGCCTTACTGAACTCGTTCCCGACCGAGACTGTCATGTTTGATGGAACCACGCCTCCGGAGACGCGGTCTATCGCCAGTGTCGAGTTCATCGTGGTCGTCACAGTTATGGGGCCCGAGCCGCTGCCGCTGGGGGTGGAGGTCGTGAAGTTCAGCTGGAAGTCATCGAGCAGCACGCTGATATATTTCGTTCCTCCTGGGGTGGTCTCGAGATGCGCGTGCGCAGTGAACTGGTAAGTGCCGCTCGAGTTGAGGGTGCCGGCGGGAATCGACGTATTCCTGCATATCCAGGCTGTTGTGCCTGTGATGCTGGCATTGTCTAACGGGGTGCCAAGACCAGTACCTCCAGGGGAACGCAGGTATACCGACAGATTGCTGTTGGCCCAGGCCGACCATCTTGTGACCCGGTAGCACCAATCGATCGTGCCGGAGGAAGGCTGTGTGGCTACAGTCACGTTCTGGGCGATATAATCATCATTGTTCTTATCCCTTCCGGAGATTGAGACATTCTCGGAACCGCCGGTCTGGCCACTGTTGTACCATGCGATCGTCGAATCCGCACCTGCAGTCTTCGTCCAGTTGTTGTCATTGGCTGAGAAGTTCGCGTTCGCAAGCATCTGCGTTGTGGTCGAATTGTAAGTTGCTGCCGACGGCGCGGCGCTTATGTTCAGGCTGCCGATGAGGAAGGTTCCATTAAAGGTCGCGTTCATTATTATGCTGCTTCCCTGCGTGACCTGCAGGATGTTCAGCGCTGATCTGTTGATGTAGGCACTGATGTTGTTCGATGTACCCCCTATCACGCGCGCCGTCGCCATGACAAGCATGGCGTCGCTGCTGCTGGCTGAGACATTGTTGAGGGAATTCCAGGCGATCGCGGGGGTAGGGGAGCTGTTGACTGCGATGTCTATCGTGTAGTTCGCTACCGTCCTGCCGCTGCTGTTGTCAAGCGGCTGGAAGACGATCGATGTGTTGCTCGATTGGATGACGGATATGTTCTGCGGTGATATCAGCAGAGGCGATGGGAACGCAGAGGATATGTTCACTCTCGTGTTAGTGTATGAGTAGTTCTCCATGAATCCATCGAAGGCTATGAAATCGCTGCTGGATGAATTCAGGAATTGGGCAGGCATGGTACCAGTGAGCACGAGAGATGATGTGCCGTTTATAGTGTAATTTAAACTTGCGTTCGGCAGCATCGAGAGGCTGTATGAAATCCCATCGAATTGGTTGCTCACTCTATCTATAGCAGCCTGCGCTGTCAATGCATCGCTACCTTTTGTATTTGCATCAGAAAGAGTATATGTCAGCAAAAGCAGCGCGCTGAACAGTAGGAATATGGAGAGACTTATTGTCATGCCCTTCCTTGCTCCTAACTTTTGTATTCGGTCCATCGCTGCACCCGTATTTGCTGCACCTGCTTTGTTCATCCTGTCCACACCTCTAATCTGGCCCTTCCGTAATAATCGATATTCCCTGTGCTGCTGTTCCTCACTACGAACGCCCTATCTGCAGCAGCAACATTGTTTATGTTCGTGTCATTCCCTCCAAGAGTGATGGTGCGGTTGAGCGTGAAGGAAGCTGTGCTCCCTGCCACGGAATAATTGTAATACTCGGCTACGAAGCTCCAGGATAGGCCTGTCCCGGCTGTCTGGTTTATGCTCAGTTCGATCGCTGTCGCATTCTGGCTGTCGAGAGCGTACAGCTTGTCCAGCAGCACGAGGGTGTCGCCTGCTTTCCTCTGCATATCGACCAATGGAACATTGCTCGCTGACAGCTGGGAAGAGAAAAAGGCTATGGAAGTGGCGAAGACCGCGATCAGCAGCAGAGACAGCATCGAATCCACTGAAAAGACGAATCCCCTCCTGGCCGCTCGCCTGTAGATTGAAGGAACTCCCTTGGCATTCAAGGTCCCAGCTGATTTATCTATTTCATTCATATAATCTCAGCCTCATCCATGCTGCGCTTCCATTCCAGACGACATAACGGGTGAACAGGAATGATATGTTGTAATTGGAGGAATTTATGCCTGATTGATAGAGGACAGATCCGCTCGCATTGGTGATCATGAAATGATAATCAACGACTTCAGGTAGCCCCATCAGTGTCTTTGTTGTGTTGTAATCCGTAGCAAGAAACTTAGCCACCTTCAGCGCGCTGAGATTGTTCTGCGAGGCAGCCAATCCTATCGACTGAATGCCGGAAGCACTCATTGTCTCCCAATTATCAGGCACTCCTCCGCTTTCCACTAGCATGTCCCCAATCATGGTGCCTGCGGCCAGAAGCCTGTCCTGTCGAAGATTCGCAAGATTGTTCTTCTGCTGGATATCCATTGAACTTATGAAGAATACCAGGATGAATATGAAGAAGATCATGGCTGCCAGAAAGTCGATCGCATTGACCTGCCCCTTCCTAAATGTCCCGGTTCGGTCCTCAGCCAATCACAACACCTCCAATGTTTCTCACCGTGCCGCTCTTGTTGATGTTTGTGTTCGTAGTGACATTGTTAGTAGGTATGGAACATGCTTGGAAGCCGCCATTGGTGTAATTCACAGATACTAGCCTCGCCGTGCCGTTGACGCTGATAGTATAGTTGCTGTTCCCGATGGTCGCTGGAAGGTGCAGAGCGGCCTGCGTCCCGTTCCCTCCCGAGGCCACTGATGCGATCGTGACAGCGACTTGATTGCATGCGACTGCTGCGGCCGCTTGGTTGCCAAGGGAATCTGTCGCAGTAGCCGTGTCAAAATAAATGAATAAGGATGCGCTAAGGACCAGGAGAGCGATCCCCATGATAATGACGAATTCGATGCCTGCCTGCCCTCTAGTAGTTCGCATGTCATTGCCCCGTGGAATTTACCACAACCGACCCGCTGGAATTGACCGACAGAGTCACCGTCTGCCTGCCAGAATTATTGGTTATCGATCCGCTGACGTTCTCCCTCGGATACGCGAACACGTCATTCACTCCGGTTGATAGCGAGACCCTTATGAGCACCCTGGTGCTGTTTATGGACGTGTCTGTTATGCCTGATGGCATCATGACATCGACGCTGGTTTTGGAGCCAGGACCGAGGACATACACGAGATCGGCCGCCTTCGCTATCTTGTCAACCGTATCGCGGGCCTGAGCGATCCTAATGCTGTCGGAAGCCGAGGTCATGCAGAAGAAGAATATGAATGCTACAAAAGCTATTCCTATCGCTGTGACAAACAGCAGTTCAAGCGAGACCTGGCCTTTCAGCGCCATTAGCTGACGTTTCATTAAGGGATATCTGCAATACGTTTTAAAAGATATCAGATGAGGAGGGCTTGACAGGATACTTTGCTGCTGGTGTTCCCTCGCGGTCGGGAGCGCCCCGCCCAGGAGAGCTAATCAGGCCTTGATTACCCATTTCCTATCTGCTATCTTCTTGCGTATCGCGGGATGACAAGGCCTGGCGTGAAGCAAAGGATAAATGACGCGCTGCTCAAGCTCGGGGAATCATAGGCTGGATTGCGCGCCAGCAGCCGTCTTCCGTACCCTATCGGATGATTGTAGGAATGAAAATCAGCTCATCGGTAGGAGGCTGGGATATAGCGCCATAGTTCCAGCCGCCTTTATCAGTCACCAATTCCAAGTATTCTGCGATTTCGGCCGCCTTCTCTGGGTTTTCGGCATTCAAGATCTTTTTAGCTGCCCTCTTTACCCTTTTCGCATCACTCGTATTCTGGGCAATCCCGCAGAGGCATGACGCAATCCTGCCTGCAGCTTGGGGTGCGGCTTCAAATTTTGAGATGCAGTCCACGGATTTCAGGACAGCCTTTTTGCTTCCTGTATGGGATTGGATGCTCCAAAGGTCGTATGTGATCCATTTTGCCACATCTGGGTTTTCCTTGAATCTCAAGATGCAATCCTTGATGGTCTTTGATGAAAATATTTTGATAGTCTCCATTATATCTGATTCATTATGTGTAAATTCAGGCGTCGCGAGTATGAATGCTATTTGTTCTGCCGATTTTGGCATTTCTCCGTAATCTGAGATGCATTTTACAGCTGCCGAGAATATGTCTCCATTATCTGTCCTCTGGGAGATCCACATCCGCCATTCCGTCAGCCTCTTCCGGAGTTTTTGCCTTTGAGATCTTCCTGGCTGCCTTCATCATCTTTTTAACCTCGCCCGTACTCCAGTAGATGTCCCAAAGTCTGCTTGCTATTCTCTCTGCGATTTCTGGTGCTGATTCGAATTTTAAGATGCATTTCGCTGCCATTGAAACGGCCTTTTTATTTTTCACATGCATCCCCATATGCGCAAGCGCCCATGCTATTTCTCTTGCAGCCCAGTCTTAGTTTACAGAAGCCAGGAGTTCATTCAGCTGAATGCCTCTGTTGCAGTATTTTATGAACAAGTCCGAATTGCTTTCATATCTTCCAAGCAGATAGAAGAAATCGCCTTTTTTCTCTCCAGCAGCTTTAGCAACCCCTATAAACGCATTCTTGACCAGCTCTGGGTTTTTTATGAAATATTTGTGCATGCCATAGCTTTCGAGAGCATAAAAAGCAGCTCGTGAATACTCACCGGATGCCTTGGCAATCTCTACGAACATGTTCTTGACTAACTCTGGGTTTTTTACGAACAATTCGTCAAAATCATCGCATCCGAAAATTCGGAAAGCTTTGGTTGCGCCTGTCCCGGACGCCTTGGCAATCTCTATAAGTATGTCTGTGACCTGCTCTGGTTTCGCTACGAACAATTCGGTGATCTTATCGCTATTAAACGCGTTGAGAACGTAACAGGTGTATTCCCCGGATTCTTTGGCAATATCTATGAATACGCTCTTGACCCGTTCCGGATTCTCTACGAACAGGTTTGCAATTTTATCTCGTCCAAGCACCCTAAAGATATCCTCAGCATATCCTCCAGCGACCTTTGCGATATCGATAAATTCTTGCCTATGGCTCACAAATAGATTGGCGATCTTGTCGTCTCCAAAAACCTTAAGAGTATCGCATACTTTTGGGTCCTCAGTTATGATGTCATAATGCACTAAATTATGTACTTGGCTGCCGGCAGCAACAGCTTTTGCGATTTCAACAAATTCTTGAGGATAGCTTGCAAACAATTTGGCGATTTTATCATTTTCAAGCGTCCTATAAATTGTGTCATCCCAACGTTTAGCGATCTTTGCGATTTCGACAAACTCTTTTGTGTGATTTAGGAATAATATGGCAATATTTTTGTCATAATTAATGGCATCAACCAATCCTGCTCCGATAATTGTGTTTTTCGCCTTCTCGGGGTCATTTATGAAAAATTCTACAAGTCTCTTATTTGATAGAAAATCCCTGGTGCGATTTCCCACTGCTTTTCCGATTTCATGGAGATCCTCAGCCAACTCTGGATTTTTGAGAAGCAATTCGGCAAATTTCTCATGCCACCCCATAGTACAAAAAACATCTCCCGTGAACATCCCTGCGCCCTTTGCGATCTCAGCAAATTTTTCAGGATTATCCACGAATAGTTTCGTAATATGTTTGTTGAATGTAAGCTGATCTTCTGCCTCTCCTGCAAATCCCCCATAGCCTCCGGTGGCTTCGTATATTTCGCCTAATGCCTTGTTTATCTCGTCTAGTTTTCCAGCAGGATTTTGTTTTGGAACATGCCTGAAGAAATATTCGGTGATCTTAGAATCGTGTCCCCTGAGCATGTGGGCTAAAGAATCTAAATCAGATAAGGAATAGGGCCTTGGTTTGGCATCCAAGGAAGCGCTTGCGGGCATGGTGGTTTGCGTGGGCTCGGCCATGGGCTCTAGGGACTTAGAATTGTATTTTTCAGCGCAAAACGCCATACTCGCAGTTATTCCAGTGACCGCGACCGATGCCAGGACAACCCTCCTAAATTTCTGACTCACCATGTCAAACACCTCCTTCAGATAACTTTGTGCGGACGGCTCGCCCCATTCTTGCCAATGCGCGCTTCAGGAGCAAATCATCCTCCTCTATCCTGACCAGGGCCTGGGCTATCTCAAACCGTTCCTTATCGTTCAGCGGACCCTGGAATATCCTCACAGCGCCCCTGCACGGACCAGACGCCAGGAATTTTATGGGTCCGTCTCCTGCCATCTCCCTTATTTTCCTGTGCAAGAAATAGGCAAGTGCTGGAGCGATCATATGCGGCTCCCTGTCCTGGATATTTAACATCTCATCAAGTGTGAAAAGCTCGAATCCATCCACCTCTTCGTTAACGCTTAGGTTCTTGAGGTCGCTGAAAAGGCTATGCATTTTGGTGCCCTCATTCAGGTCCATGTAGAAAGTCT
>Ga0315289_10002106_pt1 | contig 30759 bp, 33 predicted proteins | sample YL17G11_40_MG_FD_203452 | JGI IMG/M metagenome (GOLD analysis project Ga0315289, IMG submission 203452) | Sediment microbial communities from Yellowstone Lake, YNP, Wyoming, USA - YL17G11_40 | ecosystem: Environmental > Aquatic > Freshwater > Lake > Sediment | place: USA: Wyoming | collected... | reverse complement strand
AAGTTTGCGCTAAAGTGCGCATTTATTCTGTTTCTGACCCAGCGCCGTGCCATCTCCGCTCAAGGTACAAAATCAGGCTGAATAAACCTCGGCTGATAATTACCAAGATAAGCAGCAAGAATTCTTCGTATGTCCGCACGACCACAGTTTTTATGATTTCAGCGCCGATGAAAAGCTCTAAACTCAGGGTCAAGTATCCAGAGAGAAAACGTGTAACGCAAGAGGGTTGGTAGGGATCTTTTAGTTTGCATTGAATAAAGCGAATAGCCACTAACGAAGCGCCAAAAGCCATTACGGCACCACCTAGAATGTATAAAAGGTCAGTAGTTATGGTGAGCAGAACATAAATTACCTCATAAACAGCGCCGCCTTGGGCGTAAGTGACATTTCCGGGTAGGAAAAGTTTACCGAAGTCGTTGACAGTTAAACTGAAAAAGGCGCCTATAATCGAAACTATTGCTAGCACAGCAATTATTGCAACGGTTAAATAGTCTGTACCTTTTTTTGTTGGTAAACTGCATTCTGTCATAGTTTATGCAACCAAGATTTATGAGTAATAACGGGTTTATATCCTAATATGATTTGTTCCTTTCCACCATAACTTAAGAAGCATTTCTGGGACAAGTAAAGTTAAGAACAACGGTCGATAAGTATTTATTTGCGGCTTAAATCTCTAAGGTGTCTAAAAGGCGCAAAAACTCAGGTTGATTGGCGGATGGTTAGAAAAGCGCGAATACGATTAACAAGTACCGATTACAGGAAACTTGAAGAAGTATGTGAGGAACTGAAAAGTATCGCCCAGAAAACAGGAGTCAAAATCAACGGTCCCGTCCCATTGCCCACAAAACGGCTCCGCGTCCCAGTTTTGAAAGCTCCATCCGGCGAGGGAACAGCCACATGGGACAGGTGGGAAATGCGCATTCACAAACGTTTAATCGACATTGACTCAGAAGAACGAGTCATGAGACGCATCATGCGCATACGCGTCCCAGAAGAAGTCCACGTAACAATAGAACTTATCTAAACCTTCGTTACTTTTTTGCTCCTCGTTTTGCCCGCGTCTTTAAAATCAATTTTCGGGTGCCTAGGCTGCCGTAGAAAATTATTTTATTCCATAGGCTAGTTTGAGTGTAGATTGTTTTTTCAAGCAAATAAATAGGTATAAGCTGTTAATGCTGCACTCGCCGTGAAAGCCAAGGCCCAAACCTTCTTGTTCCAACTGTAAATTTTGAAGCCGTCAAGAATGCCAAAGGGAATGAGATTAAAGAGAGCTATAAACGCGTTGAAAGAGGCGATTAAGAGGAAAAGCATTGAATACGAATACGAATTCGGAACGTACGCTGCTCCAAGAAACACCAACGACAATGAAATGTTCGTAATTGGTCCTGCAATGGATATTTTCCCCACTTCTTTCAAGCGTGCAGGTCCAGATATCATCACGGCACCTGGCGATATTAGCCTAAAAGGTGTAAATACGGAGATCAAAGTGAGAACGGCCCCCCATGTTGTTAAGCGAAACTCCGCCCATAATCCGCTGCGTTGCGCGGTAATTTTATGCGCCATTTCATGCACCAAGAATGAGGCTGTTAGAAGAAGTGAGAAAACGGAAGCCGTAGTCCACGTCCACCCCAGCAATCCAAAATAATTGTTATAGAAGGCAATGGAGAATCCAATGCCCACAATGAGCAATGCCGCAGGAGTCAAGTGTTTAAGCTCTTTGGGACTCATGTATACCCGTCCTTTAGCCTGTCGAGGCTGTCCAAAAGTAACCGAGTGCTCATACGAGCTGGCTCGTGGAGTAATAACTTCGGCAGTTGCTTCCTGCTTTTGCGCGTGCGCTAGTCCTATTCTCGGGCAATCATGTGTCTCCGGTAGACGGTGTGCACTGCAAAATTGACCTCCGCAGTAAGTACACCGAAACGGCATAAACGTCTCTTGCCCGCACTTTTGACAATTCATGCTTAACACGCCACACTCTTTTCCTTGCATAAAACCAAATTACGGTTTATATGTTTCCCTCAAAAACTCAGAAAACCATTAGCTGATGCGCGTAGTAAACGCTTAAAACCATCGAACCAAAACTAAAGAGTACATAATAAACAAGAAACTGGGGAGAGCAGTAACCGTTTGAAGGCTTTCAGCTTTGTCCACGCCGCAGATTTGCACTTAGGTTACGCGCAGTACGGCTTAGAATTGAGAAGGCAGGATTTTGACAACGCCTTCATGGAAATAGTGGACAAAACCATCGAGCTCAAACCAGACTTCATGATTATCGCGGGCGACTTGTTCCATCAGGCGCGTCCCTCAAATGTCACTTTAGAGAGCACCATACGAAGCTTCAGGCGCTTAAGGGATGCGGGAATCCCAGTTTTAACCGTTGACGGCTCGCACGATTCAGCCCCCAACTCCATCACGAGCACTATCCTTTATCCGCTGGACAGCGCAGGCTTAATTTACCACTTGCCAAGGCGCATAGGCGCTTGCTGGAGAAAACCAGACTGTTGCTACGTTTACGGTATTCCCAACTTTCGGAGCAGACGCAAAACCGAAGAGGCATTGCCCGCGTTCCTACAGCAGAACGTGCCAACTCCCGATCCGAAGCTAAGCAATATTTTCGTGTTGCACGCGGCCATTGACCTACCAAGCGTTAAGCCGCCATACATTGAAGCGGAGGTACCACCTGACCTTTTACCGGAAGGCTTTGAGTACTACGCGGCAGGTCACGTTCACCAACGGTTCTTAAGCAAGTTCAAAACAGGGCTTCTTGCGTATAGCGGGTGCACGGAAACCGTCAGCTACGACGAAAGCAAATACAAGAAAGGCTTCTACCACGTCAAAGTGAACGAGAAGGGCGAGTTTTCACCCGAAATCATAGAGTTAACTTCGCCGCGGAAGTTCGTGGTTTTGGAACAGGAATTCTCTGGGATGAACGCCCAAAAAATCACGGATCTCGCCGTGCAACTTGTCAAAAACGCTGACGAGGAAGGTGCCATAATAATTCCCGTGTTGAAGGGTGTTTTGCCCGCGGAAGCCAGCCGCTCCGAACTGGACATCGCACACATCCGAAGCGCCGCTGAAAAAGCCCTCCTCGTGCATCCCATCGTTCTGCTCAAGGAAAGCGCGGTTTCCGACGAAATAGTCCGCTCAATCTTCGAAAGCGAATTCAAAGACCTGAAAACCAAAGCCTTCGAGTACTTCCTCCAGATTTTCTCAGACAGGTACAGCCGCGAAGAAGCCGAAAAAATAGCCCGCTCCGCCATCAGCCTCATTGAACCATTGACGCGGAAGCAGGAAGAAAAAGTCAGGCAAACGCTGGAGGAACTGCTGAAGTGAAAATCGAAATCGTTCAGATGGAGAACATTCGCTCGCACGTCAAGTCCACGGTGCCCTTCACACGCGGTTTCAACTGCCTCGTCGGCGGCTTGGGCTGCGGCAAATCCAGCGTATTGTACAGCATTGATTTCGCGTTGTTCGGCGACCCCCTCGGCAGAAGCTTCGAGTACTTACTCCGCGAGGGCGCAGACTCGGCGAAAGTCACAGTCCAGTTTACCCAGAACGGGAATACTTACAAGATTATTCGTGGAATAAGAAGGCGTGGCAAAGGCATAAACCAAGACCTTGAAGAACTCAAACTCTTCCAAGACGAAACGCTAATAGCCAGCATGGATACTGGCGCCATAGCCGAGCAGTTCAAGGCAATAACGGGGTTGGACAGGGACTTGTGGCGTGAGATTGTCTGGGTTCGGCAAGAGCACTTGAAGGAACTCATTGATGCAGCGCCCAGAGACAGGCAAAAGCGCCTGGACGAACTGTTCGGCTTGTCAGATTATGAAGCCGCGTGGAGCAGCATCGCCGAGTACCAGCGCGAGTACGAAACAGAAAGACGCCTTTTAGAAAAAGACCCTGATGTTACAGGATTAGAAAAGTTAAGCGTCGATTACAACCGATTAATCGAGGAATTCACTCTTTTGGAGATTGAACTGCAGAACGCCGTAGAAAAACTTGCGGTCACAAAGAGGTATCTGGAAGAAGCCGATTCGAAACTTAAGAGGCTGGAGGAGAAGAAGCTCTTCATCGAAGAACTAAGAAGGAAAGAAGCCCGACTTCAACAGAACATAGCTAACATGGAGGAAACTGCAACCTCGCTGGCTCAGAGGGCTGAAGGGAAAAAAACCATCCTGGAAAACCTGCTGCAGCGCCTCAACTCCATAAACGCGCAGATGACATCGTGTAAGAACAAACTTGAAGAGGCACAAGTGCCAGCAAACCAGCCAGTCGAATCTTTGCGACCTTACTTGCTGGCTCTTGACGACAAAATCAGCAGCTTAAAGGCGGAACAGGAAGCCACTTCGCGCAACATGCAGGCAGACCAGAAACGTGTGACGCAGCTTTCAACGGAGACGGAGAACCAGTGTCCTCTGTGCCTGCAGCCGCTCAACAACGAATACAAAAGCGCCATGCTGCAGAGAATCCAAACTGAAAACATGGAAAGACAGAAGACAATAAAGCAACTGCAAATGGAAATCGAAGGGCTGCAACGAACAAAGAATATGGCGTCCGAAGCGTTCTCGAACTTGCAAACTCTTACTTCGAGAGTCGAAGACCTCAAAACGCGCATATGCGAGGAAGAAAAGAGCCTTGCGGACCTGCAAAACGAGTTTGGAGAAAAGAAAAATGCTGACGTAGAACTGCGAAGGCAGCTTGAAGCGTTGCGATTTGAAATTAGCAGGTTTGACATGGCGGATTTGGAAGCAGCGCGAGCGCAAAGAGAACAAGCTTTCAGGCAATTTTACCTTGTGGAATCGGACCTGCGGACCAAGGAGAACCGCAAGAAAGATCTCCTCAAACGTTTAGATGAAACCAAAGAAAGAATAGACCACGCCCAGCAGAAACTTGAACGCAAAGAAAAAATCGTGAAAACCATCCAAGTCATCGGCGCCATCCGCGACGCTTACAGAGGCATCCAGCCGAAACTGCGCAGCGAATTCGTGAAAGTCCTCCGCAACTTTGTGCAGCAAGTCCTCGACAGCCTCGTAGGCGGAGAAGCCCCGTTGCTGAACGTGGTAGTTGACGACACGTACACACCGTACGTTAAGAGCGAAAGCGGCGTTGACAGGGAAGTCGCGAACCTGTCAGGCGGAGAACGCACACTGCTTGCTTTTGCCTACCGCTTGGGGTTGGGGCAGTTGATTATGCAGTCGCGCACGGGTCACGGGCTGGGCATGTTGCTGCTTGATGAGCCCACCGAAAGCCTCGGCAGGGAAGACGGCAGCATCGACCGCTTAGCCGAAGCCATCAGCCGATTCAAAGCTATTGAACAAATTATTGCGGTGACGCATAGTGAAGCTTTCGCGGAAAAAGCCGAGCACGTGATTACCCTTGAGAAGGAAGCGGGAATAAGCAAAGTCTCCATCAGCGGAAAAGAATAGCTATTCTTCTTCCACAGTGTTCTCGAGAACGCCGATTCCTTCAATTTCTATGCGCACAACGTCGCCGTGCTTGAGGAATCTTGGGGGCTTCATGGCGAAGCCCACGCCCGACGGCGTCCCTGTGGCGATTACGTCGCAGGGTTCTAGCGTCATGACACGACTGAGGTGGTGGACGATTTGGGTCACGTTGAGTGCCATGTTTTGTGTGGTTGCGTTTTGGCGGAGTTCACCGTTCACCCAAGTTTGGAGCCGCAAGTTTGAAGTGTCTGGAAGCTGCGCTTTGGTGGTTATGCATGGTCCTGTGGGTGCGAAAGTGTCAAAACTCTTTCCTCTGGTCCACTGTCCGTCTTTGAACTGAAAGTCTCGGGCGGAAACATCGTTGAATAGCATGTAACCAAAAATGACATCTTGCGCTTCTGCCACGGTGATGTTCTTGGCTTTTTTGCCGATTACTATGGCTAGTTCGCCTTCGTAGTCGAGCTCTTTCATAAACTTTGGCTTGACGATTTTCTCGTTTGGACCGATTATGGTGGTGTGGGGCTTCATGAAAATCACGGGTTCATCTGGAGGTGGGGCTTTCATCTCGGCTGAGTGGTCTATGTAGTTGCGACCTAAGCAGATGATTTTGGGAGGAAACTTCAAAGGCGCCAGAAGTGAAACGGCGTTCAGGGGAGCTGAAACGCTTTCGATGCCGTTGGGTTTTGCTTGTCTGAGAAGTCCCTCAGCGGTTTTCAAGGCGTCGTCTTCCGCTATGAAATCTTCTATCCGTTCGGGCAGTTCTTTTTTGAGGCGCTTCGCCAAAGCAGGCAAGCACAGCACTTTATGCTCGCTAAGGACGCCATAGCATTCTTCACTTTTGTAACGGTAACGGGCGATTTTCATGTGCCATTCCAGCTATTGAAATAAACAAAAGAGTTTGGATGATTAAAAAATGGGAACTAAAAGCTGAGGAGGCTTATTCTGCCTCGTAGACTTTTCTTTCGCCGATTTTCAGTGTGTCCTCTTCGCTGGCTATAACGCGATAGGAATCTTTGAGCTCTTTTTGATGCAGGAATTTCTTCAATAGCACACGCACGTACTTCTTGGAAATGCCTTCAGCTTCGGCTTTCACGGTCATTTTGCCGCCGTCATTAGTTACTTCACCGTTTGTTTTCTCCTTCAGAAAAGCTGCAAGTTGCTGGACTAAGTCTGCTCCTTCGCCTTTAATTTTTGATGCGTCAATTTTTATTTCTACCATAAACTTTCACCTCACGTTCCAGTACAAATTAATAACTTTGAATCGGCCCGTTTAGCCGACGGAGATTTCCTCCTTCAATCCGTTTTCAGGGTACGGGAACACATGAGTGTTCTCAATGGGGAAAACTACCGTCACCTTCTCGCCCATGATGAGCCATTCCCCAGTCATCGAGGACTTGATGGCAACTATTAACTCGTCGTTTTCGAGCCTGATCTCATATCGTATGTTTGGTCCCTCGAAGGTTATTCTTTCCACTTTGCCCTGAACGACGTTTGAGTCTTTTGAAGCGTCTTTTTCCACGATTAACGTTTCAGGTCTGACACTTAGAACGGCTTTTTTGCCTTCTGAAACCGTGCCGTTTAAAGCCTGAACTTTCAAGCCTTCGCGGAGCTCAATCACTGCACTGTCGCTGTTTTTGCTGGAGATGTAGCCTTCCAAGAAGTTGGATTCACCTATAAAGTGAGCGACAAAGATGTTTTCAGGCTTCATGTAAAGCTCCTGTGGAGTGCCAACCTGCAGGATTCTGCCTTTCTTCATAACGGCTATTCTATCGCTTATTGCCATGGCTTCGGACTGGTCATGAGTGACGTGTATGGCGGTTAAGCAGAGATCCTTTGCCATCTTGCGGATTTCGTACCTGATTTCGTTCCTTACCTTCGCGTCCAAAGCGCCCAGCGGCTCGTCCAGAAGCAGCAGTTTGGCGCCTGCGGCTAAGGCTCGGGCAACGGCTACTCTTTGCATCATTCCGCCGCTTAACTCGTTCGGGTAAGCGTCCAAGCGTTCGTGGAGCTTTACCATTTCGAGCACTTCATGCCCGATGGTTGTGGCTTCAGCCATGTCGAAGCCTTTCACTTTTGGACCGTAAGTTACGTTATTCCAAGCGGTCATATGTGGAAACAATGCGTATGTTTGGAAAACGAAGCCGATGTCTCGGTCTTCAGGTGGAACGTCGTTAACGAGTTTGCCGCCGATGTAGATGTCGCCGCTGTCAGGTTCGATTAAACCAGCAATAAGCCTAAGCAAAGTTGTTTTTCCGCAGCCGCTTGGACCAAGAAGACTAAAGTATTCTTTGTCTTTTATGGTGACACTTACATTATCGACTGCCGTGATCTTGCCGAATTTCTTTGAAACGTTTACGACACGGACTTCAGGCATGAGTCTACTCTTCCAAGGTTCTTTCGACTGGGTATAGCCTTCTGGCTAACATACTAATACTTTTCTTCTCTCCCCACGACAAGCCTCAAGACCAACAGTATTATGAAACTGAACAGGATAAGGAAGCCAGCTGCTAAAGCAATATCGAATCCCGTGGCGGGAACGACTTTTTTAATCCAGTCGACGAGAAGCACTGGCACGGTCTTCAGGGTCGGAGACACCGCTAAGGTAGCACCTGTTTCGCTTACGCTACGTGTGAAAACCATGATGGCACCAGAAAGCATGGAGTACTTGGTTAAGGGGAAAACGATTGTTCTGAAAACACCCAAAGGCTTGGCGCCCAACGTTCTGGAAGCTTCCTCCATATCAAGGCTTATTCTTTCCACGGCAGCCGACATTGACCGCACAAAGTAGGGGTAAGTGATAGCTAAGTGCGCAAAGATGAGCAGCAACATTTCGGGAAGACCGTAACTTTTCCAGAATATCCCAAGCGAAACACCCAACGCGATTGAAGGCACAACCAACGGCACGTTAACCAAGATGTCGAATACTGAGGACATGACTTTGCCAGCTTTTTTGCGTGCGATGATTATGGCGGTTGGCAAGCCAATTAGGATATTTAGCACGGTGACCGTGGCACCTAAGCCGTAACTGAGCAGTAAACTTTGCCAGTAACCGGACCATATGCCTGAGCCAGTTAGTGCATTGGGAAGGGTGTTTGTGAAAATCGCTTGAAAAGCTGGCAACGCAACGAATAACGATGGCGTAAGGATTAAGGCAAAAAAGACTATGAGGGTAACTGTATTTCTTGATTTCTCCGCTTTCTTATAGCTCAATTTCCTTTCGGTAACAGGTCTAACCCGTCTCAAAGGCAATCGAAGTTTGGGTCCAAGCAGTCGAATTGCCACGAAAATCAGAAGCGAGATGATAATGAGGATAAAGCTCGCAAAAACTATTGCACCATTGTAAAGTGATGCGTTCACAACTGAAAACTCTGTTTTCATATTTTGGATGAAGACAGGACCGTTTTCGAAGCCGCCACCACTGAAAACCCCTGCAACCACGATTGTGGCTCCAGTCTCCGATATTGAACGAGCAAAAGCCAAAATAAACGCAGAAATCATTGCAGGTCTCAGGATGGGGAATGTTACAGTTCTCATGGCAGTGAACGGCGGCGCACCCAGTGTTCTTGACGCACGTTCAAACTCCATCTTATAATCAAGAAGCGCGCCAACCAAAGTTCGGACCACTACTGGAAAAGAAAAAGTAAAGTGCAAAAGCATCACCAGCAGCCAACCAGGAGAAATAAGAGAGCCACCAAAGAGCGCGGATATTCCGTCGGGGTTGTTCCAGAAAAGCAGCAAAGAGTAACCCAGTGCTGTGGTGGGTATTACGAAGGGAATATCGGCAAGGGTGTCAATGGCACTTAGCCACCTTGATTTTCCCCGGGCGATTAGCCAAGCCATCGGTACACCGGCTAGGAGGTCAAATGCGGCGACGAGTAAGGCAATTATAAATGAGTTTTGTATGGCCGATAAGGCTCTGTTGACGAGGCTTGGCTGGTTTAAAATGAATTGTATGCTGTCCCATTTGATTACGATGCCTATTATTGGCGGGAGTAATATGAAGCCAAAGAATATTATTACGGCAGATATGTAAACGCCGTATTTGATGGCTTTACGCGAGGATAGTTTGTCTAGTGCCTCTGTGATTTTTTGAGTCAATGTGTCCCGCTCAAGACCCGCCGATTCCAAATTCTCTTATGCTTGATGTCTGTTAGACTTTTGCGTTTTCGTTGATAAGTCTTGTGTATGGAAGTGTGTCAGTTTGCCCGTCGAGTCAACATCACTGCCATTGGCTCATTGACTCTAGAGTTCATCATCCAAGAATAATGGAAACGGCGTGTTTGCTTAAGAACCTTTACGCTCGGAATAATTGTTCACCAAATAATTCACTGAAACGTTCAACTTACATTTCAGTCTTTAAATAAGGGAGGGGGTAGTCTTCTCCGAGCAGCTAGTCCCCAAAGCGCCAATTACTTAGCAAACATGAATAAACTGTCGCTTTAACGGGTAAAAACATATATTTCCAGATTTTCCCTTTAACCATCTAACTTTAAGGCGCACACCTCATGAAAGACCTTTCCGCCAAAATCGTGGAACTCAAAAAAGAGAAAAAAGCCATAATCCTCGCCCACAATTACCAACGACCAGAAATCCAGGAAATAGCCGACTACATAGGCGACAGCATCGAACTCAGCCGCAAAGCCATGCTGGAAACTGAAGCAGAAATCATCGTTTTCTCAGCAGTGGATTTCATGGCTGAATCTGCTGCTATACTTAACCCAAGCAAGAAAGTCTTGTTGCCCACGCTTGGCGCACGTTGTCCAATGGCACAGATGATTACCACAGATGAGATAAAACGCCAGAAAACGCTTTACCCAAATGCGCCAGTGGTGCTTTACGTGAACACGCTCGCCGAAGCTAAAGCCCAATGTGATATCTGCTGCACCAGCGCCAACGCAGTGGAAGTCATAAACTCTTTAGACGCAGACACCATCCTTTTCGGTCCAGACCGCAACCTTGCAGAGTACGCTGCCGAGAAAACAGGCAAAAAAATCATTCCTCTTCCAGAATGGGGTTTCTGCCCAACGCATCTGCTGTTCCAGCCGGAAGACGTAACTATCCTTAGGCAGCAGCATCCAGACGCTGTGGTCATGGTTCATCCTGAGTGCAGCGCTGAAATGCGCAAGTCAGCAGACTTCATCGGCAGCACCTCGAAGATGTGCAAATTTGTCAAGGAAAGCAACGCGAAAACGTTCATTGTGGGTACTGAAGAAGGATTGCTGCACCGTTTGCGCAAGGAAAACCTCGAAAAACAGTTCATTATCGCGTATGAAGGTGCAGTGTGCCCCAACATGAAGCTTACGACGTTAGACAGGCTTTATGCATCGCTGAAAGAAGAGAAATACGTGATTAAGGTCCCTGAAGCAGTAGCTAAGAAAGCTCATGTAGCGTTAGAGCGAATGTTCCAAGTGAAAAGCTAAACGCTGACAATCACGGTTTTAAGAATCTTTACGCCTCTTTTCGTTGCCAACTCATCACTTAAGTGCCTGATTTCAGCGGCTTTACCTTTCACGGCAATAGCTTCTAAACAGTCCCGTTCACCGATGTGGATGTGCAGCGTTGACGTCACAAGTTCCGAATGGTGATGCTGAACCGCGGTTAACTCGCTTTCCAAGTCTCTTACGTCATGGTCGTAAACCATCAGCAGCACACCTGTTTGCGGCGTGTTTGCTTCTTCCTGAAGCCATTTTCGCTCGGAAACGTACAGTCTCACAACGTCCTGAATAGCCTTGGAACGGCTTTCGTAACCCATCTTGCCGATAATTACATCAAAATCCTTCAGGAGTTCAGGTGGAAACGTTACGCCTACACGGGTGATTTTCGACATGAATTTCACTGGTGAAACGTGGTGTTTTGTACCTAAAAGCTTTTATACGTTCAGTAACACGAAAATACAATAAAGTGTTACTGAGGCGCGGAAATGCACATCCCCGATGGCTACCTGGACCCAACAATCATCGCAATCACATGGGCAGTAACCATCCCATTCCTCATTTTCGCCTGGAAAAAAACGAAAAAAACCTACAGCCACTCCATCGCGCCAACCCTGGCAATAACAAGCGCACTCGTATTCGTAGTTCAAATGATTAACTTCCCAATTGCAGGCGGCACAACCGTACACGTCCTAGGCGTCACACTTCTCGCAGTAATTCTCGGACCGTTCCCAGCTATGCTCAGCATGACCATGGTACTCCTAATGCAAGCATTCTTCTTCGCTGATGGCGGATTGCTGGCGTTCGGAGCAAACGCGCTCAACATGGCCGTAATCGGCTCATTAAGCTTCTTCATAGTGAAACTTTTAACGCGGAAAACCTCAAGCAACAAGCAGTTCGCTTCAAGCGTGTTCATTGCGTCTTGGGTTGCAGCGCTTTTAACTGCGTTAGCTACTGGTTTAGAGTTGGGCTTCTCCAAGGCGTTTGCAGGCGGTGTAATGCTCACCGTTCCGAGCATGGTTTCAGTTTACGCCATTGAAGGCTTGGTGGAAGCAGTCATAACAACAGCCTTAGTGACTTCGTTGCAGCGGTTGCAGCCAGCAGTCATGATGGGTTTGAAGCTCCTTAGAGGAAGTGAAAAGCTATGAAAAAATACATATTAGTGGCAGCTTTGATAATCCTCGCGCTTGCGGTCTTGCTACCCTTTGCATCCAGCGACCCAGATGGACTTGAGAACCTAATTTCAACATCCGGAACCCAGCAGCACGAATCCTTTTGGAACGGCTTAATGGCTGACTACTCAGTAGCTATTGGAAACCCGTACTTTTCCACCTTGCTCGCAGGTATCTTTGGAACAATGGTGGTTCTGTTAGCAACTTTCGTGCTTGGAACCGTGGTTGCTCCGAAAGAGAAAAGCGAAAACGTAAAAAAGATTTAACACACCTTTCCATGGTGAAGAACGTATGCAAAACCAAGATGAACTCGCATCAACCATTGGCACCGCGCGGAAACTGCACGGGCACTTAGGTCCTTTCCTAGTCATCGGCGTCAAAATGGGTACAGCAGCCAAAAAAGCACTCAACGTTTCCGCTGAACAGTGCACACTTCTCAAAGCCCATGCAGCATTGCCGCTTTATCCGCCTTTCTCATGCCTACTTGACGGGATACAGGTTTCTACAACGTGCACGGTAGGCAACCAACGCCTAAAAATAGAAAATGCTGAGGAAATAAAAGTAAATTTCACAAAACAAGACAAAATCAGAATCGTGAAGATAACGCTCAAGCCAGAGATGGCGGAAATACTGAAGAAGAAACTTAGCGAGAATGCACTCAACGAAGAATTCGCCATGGAAATCGCGCGTTTGCCAGAAAATCAACTGTTCAACGTGCAAGTGCAATAGGTTTTTTAGCAATCTAACATTCTGGATATACGAAACAGTCATGAGTGACCTCGAAATAGCCAAAAGCGAACTTTACGAGGAAAATTTGACTTTAGTTATAGTGAAAAATGGCGTTGTCCTCTTTGAAACGAAGACCCACAGAATCAGCGGCTTCTTAGAAGCTGTTGAGCAGTTAGGCAGCAAACTTGAAGCTGCTTCCCTCGCCGACAAAGTTGCTGGAAAAGCCATTGCGCTCCTTTGCGCTTACGCCAAAATACGAGAGGTTTACGCTGTAGTTCTCAGCAGAAAAGCCCAAGCAATATTCAAAGCAAACAAAATAGCTTATCAATGGAGAGACCTGGTGGATAACGTTCTAGACGCAAACAAAACAGGCATGTGTCCCATCGAAAAAGCAGCCGCAAACATCACCGACCCCGAAAAAGCGTACCAAGCATTCAAGAGTCTGTGGGAAAACATGAAAACCTGCAAGTAACCAGCGCGAACGGTTTATATCCGACCAAACCAGAAGAATAAAGATAGCAGCACAAAAAGAGAGACAATTTTATGGGAAACGAACCATTTCACTTGACTGACGCAAATTTTGACGAAACCATCAAGAAAAACCCTTTAGTTCTCGTTGATTTCTGGGCAGGCTGGTGCGGTCCATGCAGAGCCCTTGCGCCAACCATTGAGGAACTGGCAAAGGAATACGCTGGAAAAGTCCTCGTCGCCAAACTCGACGTTGATGAAAACCCTGGCACAGCTGAAAAATTCCAAGTTTACAGCATCCCCACGGTAGTGCTGATTAAAGACTGCTGTGAAGCTGAACGAATCGTCGGCTTATGCCCAAGAAAGAACTTTGACACCGCACTGCAGAAGCATTTGGCACAAAAGTAAATTGTGAAAAGCAATTAGCTCTTCATTTTCTCGTACATCTTTTCTAGCGTCCAGCGGATGCTGGATTTGAGCTCTTTGAATCGTTCCTCATCCACGTTCTTGATCACTATTTCGCGGATCAGGTCGCCTTCGCGGATGATGTTGTAAGCGAACATTTTGTCAGGCGTCAACTGTTTCATCCGCACGAGTTCGTTGTCTTTTTCCTGCATCTTCGCCAACACACGCTCAACCAGAAAGTTGCCGAAAGGCGGCGTGTTAACACTGAAATGCTTGCTTTCATCCGGCAAAACATGGATTGAGTCTTTTTCAATGTAAATTATCGCCAAGGATTCATCGTTCATCGCCTTGAGCGGAATAACGTTTTCGGGTTCTCCACCACTGTAACCAGCAGTTTTCTCTTCCCTCGCCAAGGCTTCCTCTGTTGGCTGCGCTGTTTCCTTGGTTGGCTGCTCTGCTTCCTTAATGCTTACCCGCTTGAAACCTTTCTCAAGCAGAATCGAGTTCACGGCTTCAAGGCTGGTTTTGAGCTCTTTGTTTTCAGCATCCAACTCTTCAATTCGCTTTTCAAGGTGCTGTTTTAGCGCGACGAGAGCTTTCATTCTTTCTGAATCTTGCGACATCTTCAGGGTCACCGTTCTTTCGCGTTCATTGCTTATCAAGTCTTTCGGCTTTAAAGCCTTACGCATCAGGCAACTTTGCTTACGCTGATTTTCTTAAGCTGGCCTCGGTACATCTCCACCACTTCCGCACTGGTAGTTGCGTCCTCAGCGGCTTTGTCAGTTCGGTACTTCCCAGTGAACCGTGGAAACCTAATCGCCAAACCACTCCCTTTGCGGATTGAATCCATGGCGCACATGTGAATCGGACTCAACGTGATCTCTGCACCTAAAATTTCCAGAACCACAGCTGGCTCAAACCACATGTCAGCCTCCAAAGCAGACTGCACACGCGAATGCTTCCGCGGAATCTCGTGTTTACGCAGCATTTCAGGCAGGCCAGCTAAGTCCTTGTCGGTGAAGCCTGTTCCGCACTTGGTCACGGTCTCAAAAGTGTCATCTTTAATATTGTAAGTGGCAAGCAGTAATGCGCCGTAGGCTCCTGCGCGTTTTCCCCTGCCGTAAAACGCTCCAACCACGACGAGGTCCACGGTGTCGGTCATTTCGCTCTTGTAGTCACGCTTGTACTTTATCCACTGCCAGCCTCTTGCACCTGCTTGGTAAACGGATTCTTTTCCGATAGATTTGCACATTAAGCCTTCGCAGCCATCTTCTATGGCTTCCTCGAAGAAAGCTTCCAACTGTTTAGGGGTTTTAACTATGGCGTGCTTGGCCAGCGTGACCCTGTCGCTCTTGTTTAGGGCTTTTTCCAGCGCCTTTCGCCTGACAGGGTAAGGTTCACGAGTTAAGTCTTTGCCGTCAACGTAAAGCGCATCGAACATGAACAGGGAAACGGGGTACTGCGCGATTGCCTCTTCGATGCCGTACTTGCGTCTGCGGTGCATCAGTTCTTGGAAGGGGCGCATTTCGCCTGTTTCAAGATCCATGGCAACGCATTCCCCTTCCAGAATAGCCTCTTTAGCGTTAACGTATTTTTTGACGAGATCGATGGCGTCTGGGTACTGGTCGGAAATCTTCTCCAAACGCCTAGAGAAAAGGACGACTTCGTTTCCTTTCTTGTGCAGTTGAATCCGTTCGCCGTCATACTTGTACTCGACTACGCATTTTCCGCCCAGCTTCTCCAAAATCTCCTCTGGAGACGCAAGCCTTTCAGCCAGCATGGGTCTTATCGGCTCAAAAACTGCGACTTGAAACTTCTTTATGCCCTCTAACCCTTTCTCGGCAACGATGCTTGCGACTCTGCCGAGGTCAGAGCTGATGTTATAAGCGCGTTCGATTAATTCACGGGATTCTTTTCCGCCACCATAAGCTATCGCCAAAGCGTCAAGCACCGTCATGTCGGCTATGCCCAAACGCAAGTTGCCGGTTACTGTTCGGAGGATGTACTTTGCCTCTTTTGGCGATGCATCCGAGAGAAGCCCTGCTAACATCGCCATTTTAAAGTCCACTGCTCCAGAACCAGAGGTTTTGGCCATTTTGTCAAGTGTCTCATAGACTCTTTGGACGGTGAGGGTTTTTTGGAAGAAGGTAGTTTGTTTCTTTTTAGCGATGAAGGCTATGGCGGTCTCACCAATGTCTCCGCTTTTCTGCAAATCGTTTTCAATGTCGCTTTCTTTCCCGCCAGAAACTCTTGCAAGGGCTTTTATGGCGAGTTTTTCAGCCACACCTATTTCGACGCCCTCAAAATCAGGATAAATTTTGCCCTGTGTGAGATATACAACTTTGTCGAGCAGGTTCTTTGGCGTGTTTTTGAGGAGCGCAACTAGTAGGTCGGTCATTTCGAGTCGTTTAGTGGTGGCTTCAATTTTCTCGTAGGCATCCGCGATTTCGACGTAATTCAACCCTTAAGCCTCAGACAAGTATAGGTTAATAGAATGTATTAAAATAATTTCATCGTGAAACGTTGCAGCTTTTTTTCTGGAGAGTTTACTTGTGACTGCCTGAGTGCAATCGCAAAAACAGAAACATTCACCGCTTAAACAAGTATGTTTGTTGGTTATTATGCTGCAATATGCATTTGGCAACTGGATATTTTTGCACGCGGGCACTTCGCCCGTGGTGTCCCAGACCGTTTTGACCCTTATGTTTGTGGTTCTCGGCATCCTCTTGGTTGGAATAGGTTTGCTATTTAGTTAAGAACAAAGAGGCTCTTCTGCAGCATCGCTGGACATTGACGACAGTGTTAATTCTAACGTTGGTGCCTGCGCTCTTGGTAATGGTTCCTACGATGTACCGTTTCTACACAGATCCAGATGCCATGGTTTTTTCGGGCATGTCGATAACCCAGATTATTCATGCGGCGGTTTCAATTTCTGCACTTGCCACAGCAGCGGTTTATGCTTTTGGGAAGTTGCCTAGAAATGTGAAGAAGGGTATGCGTTGGACAGCAGCTCTCTGGATAGCTAGCATGGTTCTTGGAGTGTTGCCATTCCTGCAAATGATGGATCTGATACCCACATTCTAGTAACGGTCACCACATCTTTTTCCTAACGAAAAAGTCAAGAACGCAGTTAACCATAGGTAGCTTTGAAGCAAAAAAATAACAGGGGAAAAGAAACTCTTGTGCTTCACGGCGGTTTTCATCGACAGCCATTCAGGCGGGTCTACCGCAAAAAATTGAGTTCTTGTTTTACATTCCGTCTACTAAATGAGCGGTTCCGTCGGGACAATACACCTTATCGCCTTTTTCGGCAACGTAGTATCGTTTGCCGCATGGTCTCATCTGAGAGCATCCGTCACAATCTCGTGATAGCACTTTTATTTCGCCTCCTATAGTTACCTTCAGGCTCACTGGCGCGTTTTGCCGAACAAGGTTCTCATGTTCGAACGTGCCTTCAAAGCCGATGAAGTTGGCACAATAGGGGATTGTTGCTTTTATATATTTCTAACATGTACAGCCATACATTCTTCTCGAAATCCCCTTTTTCAGGCTACACACCAAGTTGTTTAACGCTCTGGGTGCGACAGTGGAAGGTTTATTATAGAAATCAGTGGAGAAAGAAGCCGAGACATATCGCATGAACTTTGAAAACTGTATCAAATTCGCTAATGAAAACCCTGCCAGTTTCGTCGCCACAGTTGACGAGAACGGTCAGCCGCGAGTGAGAGGCTTCCTGATGTGGTATGCTGACAAAACGGGTTTTTACTTCCACACGGGGACAATGAAACCTGTTTACAAGCAGCTGAAAGCTCAGAACTGGTCATTTTTCGGATAGCTAAAGGCGAATCATACTTCTGGACTATGGAAACCAACTTTGAGCCCAAGAAAGCATTAAAGTTCGGATAAAAGGGACTATGCAAATTGAGACAGAATTTTGAGTGGTGGGGCTGCCCGGATTTGAACCGAAGTCTATAGAGAATTATAATAAAAATAAAGCATTAAACAAAAATCTAATGATACTAGCATCCTTGAGGCGCACTTTCAAAGTTCTCAAATCAACGGGAATACTAGCGCATTCAATCAAAGCACAAAGAATCGTAAATTGTTGACGACAAAATCCACAGGGTTAATTTTATTATGCACTTCTTAATCTTGCACTCTGTTTCACTTGCCAAAATGCCAATGAAGGCATATAAAGTAACTCTAACAATAGCAAAATGGGTGATTATGTTGGGTTACAACGACGGAAGCTTTTGGCCCATGATACATGCCAAGAAGCAAGTTAGAGAATTAGAGGAAGAAAACGCCCGACTAAGAGCTGAAAACAAGCAACTTAAGGCTGAAATTGAAGAACTGAAAAAGAAAATTGTAAGTGGTGGGGCTGGAGAGATTTGAACTCTCGTCTATAGCGCCCGAGGCTACAAGCCTGGACCAAGCTAGCCGACAGCCCCTCCAACTAGTGCTTGCGGCTCTATCTTGATTTAGAAGTCACCAAAATAAGTATTCCTCAACCGCTTCACTCAGAAATTCAATCTATATAATAGGGAGGAGAAGGCTCCGAGAGAGCACTAGCAGCAATAGTCATATTAATTTTAGAGTATGTCTTGTTTAGTCAAAAAAAATGGGAAGCGTCAAAAGTTGAGAAAGTTTCTAACTACTTCAGCAGAATCGGACCTAGCGTTTATGAACACAAGAGCTCTTTGCTACCGTAGGACACCTTTTTAGAGGACCAAGCGCAGACCGTTTCAATTCTCCATTAAGTTTCTAAGTGAAGAATGCCTCGTTTTCAGTCACGGAACGTCTTTTTTTGTGCAGTAAAAGTTGCCTCCGACGCGCAAAAAGGCAGGGCATTTTCCATCGTAGCAATGGTTTAACCATTGGCAGGGCGATTGAACTTCGTGAACTCGACGCCTATATCTATAAGAAATTGTTGGAGTTCCATGATTTTCTTGTTTGGGAAGTTTCACAGCGCTTTGCATGATAATCCCTCAAAAGTTTTTTGCCGTTATACTTTTGATTGTGCCAAATCATGTTATTAAAAATGTGTTGCAGTCATGATACAACAACAAAATATTATAAATTATCCGAGAGAACCCCCAACAAAAAATCCAGAAGGCTCAATGTATAAAAAGTGTTATTTAGCAGTGAAAAGCTTTCTTGTTTCAGGTGCACAACTTGCTGTTTCAAGGAAGAGACATAACCTCAATCGAAGACTTCAGCAGAGAAGAAATCGACTACATATTAAACATGAGCAAAACCATGGAACCCCTCGCCAAAAAAGGCTCAGACATGCTCAAAGGAAAAATACTCGCCAACCTATTCTTCGAACCAAGCACCCGAACACGATTAAGCTTTGAAGCAGCCATGCTAAAACTCGGCGGCTCCACAATAGGCTTCGGCGACGCTGAAAACACCTCAGTCAAAAAAGGCGAAAACCTCGCAGACACCGTCCGCACCGTCGAAAACTACGCAGACATCATCGCCCTGCGACACCCACTTGAGGGCGCAGCGAAACTTGCCGCGGAATTCGCCAAAATCCCTGTAATTAACGCGGGAAGCGGCGCTGAAGAGCACCCAACGCAAGCCCTTCTAGACCTGTACACTATTCAGAAGGAGAGGGGAAAAATTGACGGGTTAAAAATCGCTCTTGTCGGCGACTTGAGGTATGGGCGAACAGTGCACTCACTGGCTTACGCGCTTTCAATGTACAATATTGAGTTGACGCTTATTTCTCCTGAGTCACTGAGGATGCGGCGTGAAGTGCTGCGAAAAATACAGAACAAAATTCCAGCAACGGAAACCCAAAACTTAGAGAAGATTATTCCCCAAATAGACGTCTTATATGTCACGAGGATACAGAAGGAACGGTTCCCAGACCAAGCAGAATACGCCAAAGTGAAAGGCGTTTACAGGATTGACTTGAAAACCCTCACTAACGCAAAAAAAGACCTGATAATTCTTCACCCTTTGCCACGCGTGGACGAAATCGCCTCAGAAATCGACAGCACACCGCAGGCGCGTTATTTCCAGCAAGTCTGGAACGGAATCGTCGTCCGAATGGCGTTACTGGCGCTCGTTCTAGGCGCAGTAAAGTGAATTCTGCTTAAGTCGCGTTGAACCTGTCGAACGTGACCAAAGTGCCAATTGATCCGCATGAGGGGCACTTGTGCAAATCGCCGAACCAGCTTTTTCGGCAGTTTTGGCAGTACGTTGCTTTGCGGTCGTACGTGAAAAATTCCACAGTCTCCTTCTCTAATAAGTGAGCTGTAAGTTTCATGAGTTCTTCAGGCTTGTTTTCAGTACCATTCATATCTATTATGGTTAGGTTTCCGCCTTGGTTTAGGCCTTTCAGTTTTTGCTCGGTTTCCAACTGTTCAGATGGAACGGACAGGAAGTTGCCTGTTTGAAGTTGCAGTCTGCGCGTTGTGGAGTAGAAGGGCTTTTCTCGGTTTCCTGAAAATTTGACTTTGGCAACTCCGTACTTTTCAATGTCCAGCTGCGCCAGCCGTGCAGAAGCTTCAGGACTATGCAGGATAGCTGGGAACATGCGTTTGCCGTGCTTACGTCCTATCTTGTGAACGAAAGCCAGCGTGGTCTGCACGGTTTCCTCAGCGAATTTCAGGCTTTCCTCTTGGCTCAGGCTTTTTCCAGTGAAACTTTCGACGGCTTCTTTGAATCCCGCGAAGTTTATGATGCTTGTGCAGTTTTCCAGCCTGAAGTATATGTCGCCGTTGGTGCTTTGCATCATGAAAGGCAAACTGGTTTTTCCGTATTGCTTTAATGCTCTGTGCTTTATTCCTAGTGCGCGTGCGGCCAGTTCACATCTTTCTTTCAGGATGTTGAAGAATCTGGTTTTGTCTTTTTCGCTTTCATGGGCGATTCGGGGCAGGTTCACCGTTACGTATCCCATGCAGCCAGTTCTTAACGTGTCGGTTTCCCAGTCCTCGGTCATGTCGGATTCAAGTTTGACTCCTGAGGCGGAAAAAGCAGTGTTTTTTTCTCCTGCTTGCAGCATGCTGGCGAAGTAGACTGTTCCCTTGTCTGCTGCTAGGCTGTGGGCTTTCAGGAGGATTGCTTGGGCTTTTTCGTCTTTGAGAGCTTCACTGTTGACTTTGATGATTAATTTCGGGTTGAGAACAGGTTTCGGTGCATTCTCTTCCATGCATATTTCGATGGCAAGAGAAGCTAAGAGTCTGCTTTCTTCAGCGAATTCTCCATAAGTGCTCGCAGTTTTTCCTTGCGGACCAACGGCTGGTTTGTCGGCAAGGAACTTTGGAATCGTAAGACCAAGCACCAGTGTAGCCTCTGCATGCTGATTTACATACTTGATGAAAAGGCGCAGGTTCTCCTTTATTCTCGATGGCTCCAAGCCCTTTGCATATGGTGCCAGAAACACGTTGAAGTAGTCGATTGTTTGGGTTTCGTTTACTTCTTGACGCGCCAACAATAGAACATTGAACGCTATTGCTAATGCGGCTTCAAAGCTTTCAGGCGGCTCGTTAGAGAGTTGAAGCGCGTTGTAGTTGTCAAGCCTTAAGCCGTTTTGAAAGAAGAATCTGAGGTCATGCATCACTTCACTGGGCTTCAGGACCCACGTGCTTAAACCATTGATGTGCAGCGCACCCGACATATGGGCGTCTGCGATGTCTCTTGGGAAAACGTTGAGGAGAGTGTATTCTCGGAAGACAGTTTTTCCCGCTATGGACAGCAGAGAATCAGAATCTTCCGCGCGGTCTTTATCTTTAGCTTCTATTAGCGCGGTTACTTCGTGGACTGGCAAGCCCAGTCGGGTGAGTTTGTGGCGGTAGTCTTCCATGCCTTTTTCTATTAGAAGAGCATTAACGATTTCCCTGATTAAAGGCGCTGTAAGATATTTTGTTTTTGATTTTAGTATGATTTTTTCGGCTTCTTTGGCTACTTTCTGCGCTAGATCAGGTGGCATTTTCGCCTCTCTTATTAACGAATTGGCGATTTTGTTTGCGTCAAACTCTTCGAAGGTGAAGTGTGAAGTTCGGACTAGCATGCCTTTGGGTTTAACGGCTTTTTTCTCGACTCTGTCGGCTACGTCAATGACCATTTTGCCAAGGTCGGTTAAGAAGTATTTTTTTGCTTCCGCATCGGCTTCAACCAAATCTGCCTTGAGCAGGAATTTTAAATGGTAAGCGAATCTTCCTGCGTCTCTGCTGGGGTTCATTTTCAGGGAGTTCATGAGTTCGGTGTATGAGAGGGCGCCCTTGTCAAAAAGGAGGTTCAGGATTTGCAGCCTCAGCGGTGACGAAACGGCTTTCAGAACTTTTACACCGCGGGCACGATGTGGAAGAGACATCCTTACAGTTCCCTCTTGAGTGGCTGTAGCTATTGTCGATGCAAGAGTTTAAACCTTAGCCAACAACGAATGTTACCAAAGAAATCACTATTTCGAGGAAAATAGCGGCTAAACGGAGCCTTTCTCATGCCATTAAATAGTGCTGGGCTGAATTTTTCTTAGAACTGATGTGCTTTGCGATGACTAAGAGAACATTACTGTCGTGACACCTGTAGTGTGCATCGACCACGACGACGAAGCTTTCTATATTGATGTTGAATTGCCCGGAGTTGACAAAGAACATGTGGAGTTGTCCGTTGGTGAGCAGAGCATATGCGTGGAAGCCACTAGGGACGACGTTGTTTATCTGGGCTGTTTCAGCCTTGCGCATGCAGTGAACGAGGACAAAGCTAAGGCAAAGTTTGAAAATGGTTTGCTGAAAATTGAGGTTCCGCTGAAAGCGCCTATTAAAGGAAAGAGAGTGAAGATAGAGTAAGCGCGAAGTTCGCTAATCAGCACTTTCTCTCTTTTCTTTGATTTGTCAAAAATGCTATTTTTCTTTAACTTCGCCTTTTGCCACTAGTTGCTCGTAGTATTTCCTGCATGTGTTCATGGAAACGCCGTGGCGCTCACAGAACTTGGTCAAAACTTCCTCAACTTGTTCTTTAGGTTTTTTCTCATGGATCATTTCTTTCAGTTCTTTAATGTGATGTTTATCTTTTTCAGTCATTCTTCCTTATCCCTTCTGCAGGCACTTCCTATGCAATGTAATGGTAATGTGTTTTGGTCTCAAAAAGATTTCCTACGTTGCTTCTTTTCGGAAAAATCCAAATGTTTCATTCACATGTTACCTGATGAGGTTTAATGCATGAAAGAATACGACTGTGTCCAAGTTAACCACCACAAAAGCGTCGGTAAAACAACCAAGAATATTAGGAGAAGGCTGGCGACTCCACTCTTACGCAGTAGCGGGCTCTCCAACAGCGGTTAACCATTACTTGCTGTTCGAAAAAGGCGAATGAAAGAACCATTCACTTTTTTTCTGTCTTGGGCAAGACTTCGCAACTGTAACATTTTCTATCGTGAATAGACACGGTGCCGCCACACTTGGGGCATTTCCATTTTTCTGCTTCTTTCGCCATAAACTTCTCTAAGCCGACCTGTTTTATTTGCAGGAGATTATCAATTAAGCTAGTATCGTATCTACTCACGTAACGCTTGTTCAATCTCTCCACCTTAACGCATGGAAACGTTGAGCACTCAAAACAGAACTGAATCTTCTCTTCTTTCAGCAATTTACACCTTCCTTTTATGGACGCACACTTCTTTTTTTGAGTTCTGCAGCCCGTGCATTGTGCCTTTCCAGTTCTCTGAGCTAAGCCAGTTGCGGTTGCTAGGTAACGCATGCAAACACCGCAGTTCATTCCGCAGGGCGCAACTAAATCTTGGCGCAGTATCACTTTTCTCACTTGTAAAAAGAATAAGGGCACTGTTCCCTTTTCAGGTTTGCGTCAGCTTAGTGCGTTTAAGCTTTTTCTCTCTTCTTGCTGGAGAAAGCGTATTCCACGAAGGCTAAAGCCAAAACGCCTACCCTAAACTGACCCAGAACAATGCTCCGATGAAGTCAAACATACATTGTACACCAGTTTATTGCTTTTTTTGGCTTGAAAAGCTCTGGAGATTTTTAAACTTTTAGTTATGTTTAGATCCGTTTCCTCGTGAAAACTGGATGTTCAATGGACAAAGGCTAAGCGCAAACCAATAATGCGCAACCGCAAAATAGGTTATTTTGGTCTCTTTCTCTCTCTTTCAAGGGCAGAGTCTTTGACAGACCAGAATGCAGATGTTTGATTTTCCAAGTGAAACCAATACTGCTGAATGAAGACTTTTCAACATTTAACGGGAGCTTAAAAAATTAAGATATGTCAAGCCTAGGCTGTTTTGCCCTTTGCGTCGATGTCCATTGCCAGAAAACATTCAACTAAACTGTTTTCGGTTTTATGTTTGTTTTTGCGTTTTAGAGTTGTCAATTCCTGTTTACTTCCAACGACGCTTCACTGTGCCCTCGTTAACGGTTTAACGGTTTGTCTGTCTTTTCCCCTACGTAAAAACCTCATACAATAAGCCATTCACATTGAAGGCTTTGCGACGTAAGCGAAACCTCTATATTTACAGATGAAATTCCTTTTCGAAAGAAGTCGGGTGGGCCCGTAGCTCAGTCAGGCTAGAGCGGCGGACTCTTAATCCGTAGGCCGCGGGTTCAACTCCCGTCGGGCCCGCCACCATTTTGCATCCCCAACTATTTGCAGGCTCTCACTCCCGACAAATCAATTTGTTGTACAAGAAAAACGCCATAGGAGCGGGTGCAGAATTCTTCTTAAAGGCAAGAACTTAAGGCACTTGTCCAATGCTCAAACAACCCACAAAAATAGGAGACTTGCACGCGACCCTTCAAGCTCAGATTATAACCGAAGTTTAACCAGTACTTCAATCTTTATATAAGGGGGCTATAGTCAAGAAATAGCACAACAGAACAGCACCTAACCTAAGCACTTGATCCCAACCGAACAGCCTAGTTTTTCGTGCACTCATGCAGTTGTCCATGTTTCGAGCTGTTTAAATATCCACTTCGGACTATTACTTACATCTTCAAATCTTAAACTGCGGGTTAAAATGACTGACGCTCAAGAATGGCGGCAAATTCTTGCACTGCTCAAACTAGCCGAAATGGGCGCACATAGGCGAACCGCCAAAATCTCAACCGAATACTTAGCAGAGAAACTTGGAATCAGCCAGCAAACCGCAAGCCGATACCTCATCGAACTCGAACAAAAGGCATGGATCAAACGCACCATAACACACGATGGCTGCCTCATAAGAATCGACACCGCAGGCACCGCAGAACTCCAAAAACTCTACTCGAACCTGAAGTTCCTCATGGAAGCCGCTTACCCACCCAGCATAACCTTGGAAGGCACAGTGTTCACAGGTTTAGGCGAAGGAGCATACTACATTGCAAAGGACTTTTACAGGAGGCAATTCATAGAAAAACTCGGCTTCGACCCTTACCCAGGCACGCTTAATCTCAAACTTACATCTGATTACGACATTAAAACACGCATGGAACTCGAAGCGTACCCAGCTGTAGATATTGAAGGCTTCAAAAACGAAGACCGCACATTCGGCCTAGTCAAGTGTTACCCCGTCATGATAGACAACAAAGTCAAAGGCGCCCTCATAACAGCCCTGCGAACCCACTACGACGTTTCCGTCCTTGAAATCATCGCGCCAGTTTGCCTCCGAAAGCAGCTGAACCTTAGGGACGGCAACAAAGTAAAAGTGGAAGTCATGATTATGCCCTAAACTAGAACGGTGTCATGTAGGAGTAACTTACTTGATATGACGCTTGCGGTTTGCTTCTTCTGGCTAAAACGTAGCCAAAGGCTAAACCAGAAACCAGCCCTCCAATGTGCGCCAAGTAGTTCACGTTCGTCCCTGAACTCATCATAAGCAAAAAGAACCCGAATATCAACGCCCCCATTATGGATTGCCCAATGCTGCGTCTAGCGTAGACTAAGCACGCGCCAAGCATAGCAAAAATGGCGCCTGACGCTCCAACTGACACAAAGTCCAGCCCCAGAAGCAGAGAAAGCAGGTTACCAGTTAGCCCTCCGAGGATGTAAATTGAAAGGTATTCTGGCAGAGAAAACATTTCTTCTCCTCTCAAACCGAAGATAAGGAGGAAAAGCATGTTCCCCGCGATGTGAATTATGTTGGCGTGAACGAAAATGGAGGTGAAAAGCTGCCACCACCAACCGTAGACCAGCACCATGCCGTTTACTTGACCCCACTGAAAAATCATGAGGTTACTTGTGTTCAGAAAGTCTCCGCCGGCGACTGAAGTGTAAACGTACATTGCAACATTTAAGGCAATCAGAACGAATGTTATCTTGTATTTCTGGCTGTTACTCATACCCTTTCATCTAGCGTATTTCTCTACTATTCTCTGCCTAATCTTCGACGAACTGTCCAACTCATCCGCTTCAAATTTTCCAACATTAACAACCTTCACGTTTAGTCCGTTTTTTTCCACGTATTCCTTGACGCGCCGCTCCATACCACCTTGATCATATCCCAAGGCTATGACATCTGGCTTCACGGTTTTGATGACATCGCCGATATCGAAGTCTTCCAAGCCTAAAACTGCTTCGTCAACCACTTTCAACGACTCCACCAATGTGCGGCGTTGATTTTCGGGCATTACGGGTTTTCTGCCTTTTGTTTTCTCCACTGTGCTATCACGTGCGATTATGACTATTAGCTGCGCGTTTTTTCCGCCTGCTTTTTTTGCTTCTTCGAGGAACTTTACGTGTCCCAAATGCAGCAGGTCGAATACGCCTGATGCCAAGACTACTTTTTTCTTTTCGTGTTCTTTTTGCATTTGGGTTTGTGTTCTCCTGTTTTTAATTGGGTGGTTGCTTACTCGCGTTAGGTTTGGTTCAGTTCTTTTATGGTGTCCCGAGATAAAAATTTGGTTATCCTAAATCGAGCCTATTCTACGGTTGGCAACTCAAAAAACTGTGGTCTCGGAAAAGGGATGTGTTTTTTACGGGGAAGATGGGATTTTGATTGCGCCTATCAGCTTCAGTGCATCTATGAGTCCTTCGCAGTAGGCGATTGAAGTTAGGCTTGTTTCAAACTTTTTTTTGTCCTTGTAGTATTTTGCGTCTTCCAGATAAGCCATGGCATAAGCTACGATTCCGTTTATGCTTTTTTCATCCAGTTTTATTGTTTTTTTAGTTCGTTTCATTTCTTGGAGGGCTTTCTCAGTTGAGCCTATATATTTGTCCACTAACGTTTCGATGCTCATCTGGTTAGGCTCCTAATTTTTTCTGGTGCTCCGGCGAATGCGATTAGTGCTTCTGCTTCCATGAAGTGGAGTTGTCCGGGAAAAATCAGGCTCTGCGGGGGCTCTCCGAAATCGTACTTTAACAGTTCGTTTATGAAGTCGGCTTTTAATGTGGGTGTGTTGCTTCCTGCTCTTGCGATGCCAACGGCAAGCGCGTCATTCGTGGCTATGTTCATTTTCTTTTTCTGCTCAATGTCCATGAGCATTTTTAGTGCTTCTTTTATGGTTAAAAAGCGCTTCTCGTCCACCTTCAAGTCCAACAGGCATAGCGTGTGAAGTCCGAGTTGTTTGTTTTGGGCGATGACGTTGTAGGGGGTTTCTGAGAAGTTCTCAGGGAATGGTACGGTGACGGTTTTGCCGAACTTGTAATTGTGCAGTCCGCTTAAGCCGATTATTGCGGAGATTATGCTGGCTCCGTGAACTATGCGGGTTTTCACGCCGCGTTTGGCTGCTTCAATGCGCAGCGTCACGTGTGTGGTTGCTATGAATGGGTCACCTGGAACGAGAAAAACCGTTTTGCCTTGTTCTGCAGCGTCCAAGATGAGTTTTCCGTTTTCCTCTTCAAGATTGCATCTAGAAACTACGCGGATTTGCTTGCCCACTAATGTTTCGAGGCGTTTCATGGAGAAGTCTGGGAGAAGGCTCGTGTAGAGCTCGATGAAAACGTGGTCAGCCGTTTTAGCTTCTTCTAATCCGTTTAGGCTTATGCCTTTTTCATCATGCAATCCCAAACCTACGAAGACGAGTTCCTTCAACGCAATGTTCCTCAAGAGTAACATTCAGAGAATCTAACTTAAAGCGTTCGTTCAGTTGCGTACTAGCTGCTATTTTTTGACTATCCCCCTCTATAAATAGATTCAACCACAGCTTAGACTAACGCGGACTAGCTGCTCGCAAAAGACTTTACCCCCCTTATAAAAAGGCTGAAAAGCGGCGTGAAATGCTGATTCATGGCAGGCGTGCGGAGATTTGCGAGCATTGCTAAATATGTTTTGCCACCATAGGTGCGATTTTTAATAGAAGAATGTCAACGAGGGGCAAGAAATGCATGCCAATATGTTCATCATATGGAAAATATCCGTTATAGATCCATTGTTCAAGTATAGATTCTGCAAACACAAAGTATTAAAGATAAATCCTGTTTTTATTGAAATTGGGTTGGGTTCAGAGGGAAATGTATTTGATGGTTCGCCATCTAGGCATCTTCCGTACCACTCTGGACCCTCTCCCGCTTCATACTTGATTTTTTCAGAAAAATTTCCTGAAAACTTTTTTTTCCTTCGTTGTAAACGTTTTAATTCTGGTTCGAGCGAAGAGTAAAGAAGCGATGGTTCGCTGTGAAGCTTCAATTGAAAAGTCAACGTTTAACGCTGCTGCTGGTCTCCTTGCTGTTCATAGTCAGCTTCCTGCTTCTAGCCTTATTCAGAAGCAGTTTTGGCACCGTAAATGCAGACGTGAATTCGTGGGCAGCCTCAATCCAGACAGATTCCTTCACGGTGATAGCCAAGGGAATTTCCATAGCCTTTGACACAAACGCTCTACTGGTAATCTCTCTGGTAGTATCTACGATTCTTTTTATCAAGCATTACAGAAGAGACAGCGTTCTGTTGCTGAGTGCCATGGCTGGAGACGCCCTGATAGTCGCAGTTTTCAAAACGGTAATTATGTCACCGAGACCTTGGAACGAATTGATTCCTGAAACTGGCTATTCTTACCCCAGCGGACACGTTACTGGAAGCGTGGTTTTCTTCGGGGTGCTAGCATATTTTGCGTGGAAGCACTGGACTTCTGCAAGAGTTAAAGTGACAACGGGTGGACTTTACGTTGCCATAACGACCCTCGTGGGCTTTGACAGGATATACCTTAATGTCCACTGGTTCAGCGATGTCTTAGGCGGATGTTTAATTGGAGTGTTCTGGCTGACGTTTTCAATATTTGCATTTCAATACTTGATTTCAAACCCGCGATTTCAAGGATTCATAAAGAACAGTGAGAAAACTGAAGTCAAATGCATATCTATTTCTAAACACTCCATCTGAAGATTAGGCAATTCAAACTTGAAAGAATGCTTTTTTAGAAGTCAAAAATGGGTGAAAAAATGAAGGTGTTTCCATTTAGCTGCTCTTATTCTTGATCAGGACTTTTTGGGAGGAAACCTATTCTTTTCACCCACCACCATGCGGCTGCAGTCGCAAGAATAGTGGAACCGATTATAACCGAAAGGTACCAGCCCGTATCTGCTGAAGTAAATTGGAATACGTTGGTTTGGGAGAATACGGTGGCTATTGTGTTTGGCACCAGAAGTGCTGTTCCGATGATTGTAAGCACGCCCACCATCAGTGTAATCTTGTTGTTGATTAACTGCAGCTGATTGGCGTAGATCGATTGGAGCACTTCAAGTCCAGAAGCCAAAACCTGCGAGAGGTTCTCTGCCAAGCCTATCTGAACATGCACTTCGTTAACTAGCGAGCCTATCCTATTAAGCAAGCGTGGATTGTCAGTAATAAGGTCAGCGTCGCCGTAACGAAGCGAGGAGAGCGCATCCACCGTTGCCCATAAACCCAAAAGGTATGAGACGAGTGCGTGTTTCATCTGGTAGATTTTTCCACCGATGAGGGAACGTGAAATCGTTGTGTCTGCAAGGTCTCGGCTTACGTCGTCACTGGCTTCATCAATCTCTGCCACTTGCTCAAAATTCATCGAGTTGTTCTCATCTATTATTCGCATAAGCAGAAGCGTAAGCCAGTCAGTCTGCTGCAGTTTCTCAGGCAACTTTTTGAGGAATGCACCAGCGTAACGGTGAAGTTGATAGAAGTGAGTAAGCTCGCTAGTGTGAATTGTCAGGACAAGGTTCTTCTTGAGCAGTATGAGCAGGGGCTCCACAGTAACATGAAAACGTTCCACATGAATCGACGGAAGAAGCAAACCCAGTTCGGTATCAAAATCTTCGTAGCCACCCCGTGCACGCGATGGATCGATTGGGATTTTCAAAAGCTTCTTTACTATTGACTCTGAAAAGCCAACCTTGGTGGCCATCTTTGCGGCTTCCTTTTCAAAATCATCTACGATATAGTCAATCCATGCGATAGAGGCCGCATCTACTAAGGGAAGGAATTCCTCCAAATTCTTGGAATGTATGCCCTGCGTGCCACTTTTTGAACGAGTGGCGCAAAAACCGGGGACCTTCTCAGCGCATGGGGCGTCAGTGTGGTTATTTTGAACGTTCATCATGCCGTTTCCTTCCAACTGTGGAACTTATAAGACTTTTTACACTTCGCGTTTTGAAACTGCGTTCGCTAACTATTGTTTCAAAGAAAGGTTAAGTTACTACGAGCATTGGGTAGGCAGATGGTGTGCATCCAAAAAGCAGATAAACCCAAACCACAACATAGAATATTCAGTCAAGATTTTTCGAGGTTCTGATTATGGCAAAATACAGGTGTACCGTGTGCAACTACGTTTATGATGAAGCAAGAGAGGAAAAAAAATTCACTGACCTGCCCAAAAAGTGGGTATGTCCAGTCTGCGGAGCCCCTCAGAGCGTTTTCGTATTGTTAACGGAAAAAACTGAAGAAATCAAGAAGGGCAAAACAGTCTCAGAAATATTAATCGACCAAATCGCAGAATGGGGAGTAACCTACGTTTTCGGAGTCCCCGGCACCTCGACCCTAGGCGTAGTTGACGCCATAAGAAAAAACAGCAGAGTAAAGTACATCCAAGTGAGGCATGAAGAGGTTGCCGCGTTCATGGCTTCGGCATACGGCAAACTCACAGGCCACGTCGCCGCTTGCTTGGGCGTTTCAGGACCAGGAGCAACCAACCTCGCCACAGGACTCTACGACGCCAGCTTAGACCACTCGCCAGTCTTAGCGTTAACAGGGCTCGTTGCTCG
>Ga0315289_10002105_pt1 | contig 30761 bp, 37 predicted proteins | sample YL17G11_40_MG_FD_203452 | JGI IMG/M metagenome (GOLD analysis project Ga0315289, IMG submission 203452) | Sediment microbial communities from Yellowstone Lake, YNP, Wyoming, USA - YL17G11_40 | ecosystem: Environmental > Aquatic > Freshwater > Lake > Sediment | place: USA: Wyoming | collected... | reverse complement strand
GGCCAAGTGAAGATTGTTCACTCCTTGGATCAGGGTCCCCGCCATCTCGTCCAGATTGGCCAGGTATTGGGGAAGGGTCTCTTCCCGCAGGTCCAGCCAGCCTCCGATCTTCCCCCCGGTGAGCCGGTCGCTCACATCGTTTTCAATCCCGTTGTAGTAGATGGAATCTCCCGCGGCGCTGAGGTCCCAGCTCTCATTGCCGTTCACCAGAAGAAGGCCCTCCCGGGTGAGGACCGTGACCGACCCGTTGTCCTGTTCCAGGTAGGTGATGCCCACCCAGCCCGACAATTCCTCCAGCAGTTGATTCCTCTGGTCCCGCAAATCGTTGGCCGCCGTCTGGCTCCCTTCCGCAGACCCAATCCGGTCGTTCAATTTGGCGATCTGCCCGGCCAGCCGGTTGACTTCCTCGACCCCCATCCGGAGATCGGTGTTCAGGTTCTGCCCGGCCTGTCCCAGCTCCTGGCTCAGGGAGTTGAACTTCCCGGTTAAAATCTTGGCTTTCTCCAGGAGGGCGGTGCGCTCGGCAGTTCCTCCGGGGTTGCTGGCCACCTCCTGCCAGGCATTCCAGAATTCATCCAGGGTCTGGCTCAGGGAGGATTCCTCGGTTTCGTTCCAGAGGGCTTCCACCGAGGACAAGACCAAGGCCTTGGACTCGTAGTCCTTCAGGGAGGAGGTTTTCTCATGAATCGCCCGGGTGGTATACCGGTCGAAGTACTGGACCACCGAATCGACCAGGACCCCCGTCCCAATCTTCAGCCGATTCAGATTCAGGGGGGTCTGGGTTTGCACAACCGCCTTCTGTCGGGTGTAACCGGGGGTATTCACATTGGCCATATTGTGGCTGATGACCTGCATGGCCAGCTGGTTGGCATTCATGGCCCCCCGGGCAATATTCAGGATGGCGCTGAGTCCGTACATCGGTTCACACCTTCCGGTTCAAAGTACAGGGAAGAGAGCCCGAAACCGACTTCTTCCCATTCTGGGCATAGACCGGTGATTCGGCCAGGGGCTCGGTAAGGAGGGAAACCAGATCCTTCCAGTAATTCAGGGATTCCTGTATATAATTCTTATTGCGTTCATTGATTCGGGCCATCCAGATTTTCATCCGTTCCAGCGCCTTCTGGCAGGACTTGATCCGCCCCGCATCCTCGGGCGGAAGGACGGCCAGGAGACGGGAGAGGTTTCTTTCCTCCTCCCCGGGGGACAGAAAGGCCAGGGCTTTTCCCACCGTCTTTTGAATCGACTCATGGACCTTGCGGATGGCAGCGGCGTGAATCTCCAGGGAATGGAGGGATTCGGTCAGGGAGTCGGCAGAGCCCCGGCGCAGATGTTCGGACTCCTTCTTCAACTCCTCCACCAATAGATGATACTGGAAGATCTCCTCTTCCAGCAGGTCATATAAATCCTTCAGGGGACCTGCTTCCACCTGTTTCACAGTCTCTTTTCCTCTTCCCAGGCCTTCCGGTCGTCCCCTTCCGGGAAGAAGCCGCAGGGGAACCGGTTCAGCCGCTCCGATCCTTTCTTGACCTTCTCCAGGAGAGAAAGAAAATGGGAATTTTCCTCTTCGATCATCCGGCAGATCTCCCGCAGATGATCCTTCAACTCCTTCATCGACCTTCGCTCCCCTCGACCTTGGGCCGAGCCTCCGGCGGCCCCTCCCGGGCCGCGGCACGGGCCTTCTCTTCCCTCTGGAGGACCTGTCGGTAGAGGACTTCTCCCAGCCCGACTCCTCCCCGCTGAGACATGTTTTTGGCCAGCTCCTGATCCATGAGGCTCTGGTAGATTTCTTTTCCGGGGCTGTTTTCCAAAAGTCCATTCTGGGGGATGGACTGGCGCATGAGCTTCAGCATCCGGGACACCAATAAAGCCTCAAAATCCGCGCAGGCCTTCTTCAGTTTCTCCCGATCGACCTTCTTTTCTCCCGGTGAGGAGCCCGGGGTGGGCCGATCGAGGGATTGGACTGTGTTATGTATCGGCTTATTTTCCATTTTCTTGAATCTTAACGACTGATTTGCCACAGAGGGCACAGAGGACACAGAGACCCTTTTTTGCAAATACATGTAGAAAAAAGGGAACCCACAAGAAAACACTCTAAATGTAAGGGCAAGATTGCGTTTCTTTTGAACATTTATATCTCTGTGCTCTCTGTGACCTCTGTGGCAGAATTCAATAGATTTCCAGGTCCGCCTGGAGGGCCCCGGCGGCTTTGATCGCCTGGAGGATGGCGATGAGGTCCCGGGGCGTCGCTCCGATGGCGTTCAACCCCTTCACCACTTCACCCAGGTCCGCCCCGCTGGGAATAATGATCATCGGTTTGCCTTCCTCCTTGACCGTCACGCTCGACTCCGGGGTAACCACCGTTGCTCCGCCCGGGGAAACAATGGGACCGGTTCCTTCCCGGGGAGGAAGGGTGATCGAAGGCGTTCCGGCCTGGGCCTCGGGGGCAAAGGGAAGGGGCTGGGACACGTTGTACCTCTCTTTAATCTGGATACTCAGGCCGCCGTGAGCCACGGCCACCATGGAAATGCGGACCTTTTCGCCCATCACCACGGTCCCCGTCTTCTCATTCAGGATCACCTTGGCCACGGAATCGGGGGTCACCTCCAGCCTTTCCAGAGAGGCCATCATCTCGGGCACCCGGTCCTGGTAGGATTCCGGCACGGAAATCTTGACCGTCCCGGAGTCCACGCACCGGGAGTAGGACCCTCCCATGGAGCGGTTGATAATTTCCTTCACCTTCTCGGCGGTGGTGAAATCCGGGTTGAAAAGGGTGATGGCCAGTTCTTTTTTCCCATCCAGGGCCAGGGCAACCTCCCGTTCGATGAGGGCCCCTTTGGTGATCAGCCCCACCGTGGGGTGATTCTTCTGCACCGCACTGCCCGAAGCCCCGGAAACGGCGAACCCTCCGGTTACGATCGGTCCCTGGGCCAGGGCATACACCTGCTGGTCCGGCCCCACGAGGGGAGTCAGGAGAAGGGTCCCCCCTCCCAGGTTGGTGGCATCTCCCAGGGAGGACACATGGACGTCAATCCGGTTTCCCAAGCCGGCAAAGGGGTGGAGGGTGGCCGTGACCATGACCGCGGCCACATTCTTCAGCCGGGTGAGGAGGATCCGTTCCCGGGGAATATTGATTCCCATCCTCTCCAGCATGTTGGCGATGGAGCGGACGGTGAATTCCACGTTGGAGCTGTCGCCGGTTCCGTTGAGCCCCACCACCAGGCCGTAACCCACCAGCTGATTGCCGCGTACCCCCTTGAAGAAGGAGATATCCTTGAGCCTCGCTCCTTCAACGGCGGAAGCCCCAAGAAGAATCCCTAGGATCACCACGATGAATAATCTCGTTTTCTTCACGCCTTCCCCCTAAAAGAAAATAGGTCTTATTTGTCCTATAGGACTTATTTCCCCCTTATTAAAACGGCCATACCCAGTCCAGAATCCGGGCCAGCCAGCCCGGACGCTGTTTGTCGCTGACCACCCCCTCGCCAATGAGTTCGATCCGGGCATCGGCGATGTAAGTGGAAAGGACTATGTTATTGGCGTTGATGTCTTCGGTCCGGATCACCCCCTGGACGTTGATAATCTGGTTCTCGTTGTTCACCCGGACCTGGCGGTGACCCTGGATGACCAGGTAGCCGTTGGGCAAAACCTGGATGACCTGGGCGGTGATATAGGCGGCCAGTTGGGAGCTGCGGGTCGTCTCCCCCTTGCCGTCGAAACTGTTGTCAAACCCCGCTTTTACCTCCCCGCCGATCCAGTCCCCGGTTATTTTCTTCAAGACCCCCGTCCAGCTGGCCGCCAGTTCTGATTCCCGGGAAGTCTTGGTGGTCGCGTTCTTGGATGCCGTGGCCGATTCCACCACGTTTATGGTTACGATGTCCCCCACGTTCCGGGCTTTCAGGTCCGAAAAAAGATGGGTGGATCTCTTCGCCGACCACAGGGACCCCTCCGTCGTGGCCGGGGGCTGAAGGGCCTGTTGCGACACCTCGTGGGGGGAAGAAATGGTGGTCTTGGTGGAAGATTGGGTCATGCTGCAGCCGGTCCAGGCAAGGACCCCCAGGGCGATCAACATTACTTTTTTACCGCTATGTCGGTTCATTGCTTCTTACTCCTGAGGCATGCTGGTTTCGCATTTATCCATGTAAATGAACCGGGTTAGAAATCCACCTGTACGGTGTGATTGTCCAGAACCCGCCCGTGGACCTCTTTTTTGCTCAAGATGTTGAGCACCCGGATCCGGTCTCCCCTTCGCCCATCCTCCTTCACCTCTCCCGCACTCGTGATCCTGAAGGACGGATTCTCCACCAGAAGGGTCACCCGGTCTCCTTTCTTGACCAGGGGGGGGACTTCCACCATGGATTTCCTCAGGACCTCCTGGCTGTTGACCGAAAGGGTCATCCGTTTTGCCAGCACGTCCTGCAAATCCGTGGCCACATCCCCCGGAAGGAGGGTGATATTCTTATTCACCACCTGCACGTCTTTCTCCTCCACCACCTGGTGTCTGCGGAGAGAGTTCCGGGCCACCACCACATCGGCGTAAATCTCCACTCTCGCCTGAACCCGGACCTCCCGGGCCTTTTCCCCTCCCGCCCGCAGGATCAAGGAGACGGGAATGGTGCCGCCCTGGTAAAACCGGTCGGGAATCCTGGCCTCCCAGGAAAGGTCACCGGGGGGCACGGGCACTTTCTCCCCTCCCTGGAGGTCCTTGACCCGGACGGTCTTCCTTTCATCCCCCAGGGCCTTTTGCATCTGATTTTCCAGGAAGCGGGCGACCTCGGAGCGATCCAGATACTGCCCTGACGCCTCCCCCTTCTCCTTGGGCAGGAGCGCGGACTGAGGGAAGGCCTTCCCGAAAAGGAAGAAGGAGCCGAGAAGAACCAGGAGAAAGACCCAGACGGGAATTCTATGGGATCTCATGCGACCCGTTCCTACCTCTTGAGAGTCGAGGCCAGATGAAGCATGTCGTCTCCGGTCTGGATGACCTTGGAGCCGATTTCATAGGCCCTCTGGGTGGCAATCATGTTGATCATCTCCTCCACCACCTCCACATTGGACATTTCCAGGAAACCCTGGAGAATCGTCCCGTAATCATCGGTCCCGGGATTTCCCTGGAGAGGATCACCCGAGGCGTCGCTGGGGACCAGGAGATTGTGTCCGGTGGCCATCAAGCCCGCGGGGTTGGTGAAGTTGTAGAGCTGAATCTGAGTGCTGCCCAGCTCTTTCCCGTCTGAACCGGAAGCCACGATCTTTCCGCCGGGTTCCACGGTAATGGTGGCGGTCTTCTGGGGAATGGCGAATTCCGGCTGAAGCCGATTCCCGTGGGCGTCGCAGATGTAGCCGTCTTTGTCCATCTTTAAGGCCCCGGATCGGGTGTACACCTCTTTTCCGTTGTTCATCAATTTGAAAAACCCTTTGCCCTCGATGGCCAGGTCCAGATTGTTTTTGGTCTGGGTGTAATCTCCCTGGAGGAAGATTTTCTCCACCGCCACCACCGTGGCCCCCATTCCCACCTGGATTCCAGCCGGAAGCTGGCCCCCCGTGGAAGTGGCGGCTCCGGGCATGCGCAGGTTCTGGTACATCAAATCCTGGAAATTGACCCGGCTTTTCTTGAAGCCGGTGGTGTTCACGTTGGCCAGGTTGTTGGCTATGGCGTTCAAGTTCGTGTCCTGACAGGCCATGCCCGTGGCCGCAGCCCAGAGTCCTCGCATCATCTTCGTGTTCCTCCTTTTAAATTAAACCCTCGCCAGTTCATTGACCGCTTTGGCGTTCAGTTCATCCTGGACCTGCACGATCCTGTAGCAGGCCTCGAAGGTGCGCAGGGAATCGATGATCTGAACCATCTCTTCCATGGCATTCACGTTGGAACCTTCCAGGGCTCCCTGAAAGACCTGGGTCCCTTCAGCCTCTTTTTCCTCCTGCTCCCCTTCCAGCTTGAAAAGGGTCTTCCCTTCTTTCTTCAATGCCTTCAGGTCGGCAAAGGTGACCAGGGCAAGCTTGTCCCGGTCCGCCCCGTTTACCTTGATGGCTCCATCTTTTTCCACCGCAATCTGGCCTCCCGGCAGGGTGATTTCCCCGTTCCGGCTTAGAACCGGAAAACCATTGGACTGGACCAGGACTCCTTCCCGGGTTAAACGGAAGTTCCCGTTCCGCGTATAACGGACCCCCTCGGGAGTCTTGACCTTGAAAAAGCCCTCTCCTTCGATGGCCAGGTCCAGCGGATTCCTGGTGCTTTGGATTTCCCCCTGCTGGAGGAGCGTCTGGGAGACTTCTGAGTCCAGGGAAAGGATCGAGAGCGAGGGATGAAGGGCCTCGGAAAAGACCTCATGGAAAATCGGAACATCTTTCTTGAAGCCCGGGGTCTGGACATTGCTCAGATTGTTGGCTATGAGTTCGTACCTTCTCTCCTGGCGAAAAAGGCCGATGACCGCGGAATTTTGAAAAATGCCCACTTGTCTTCCTCCTTCAAGAGTCTATCCTTGGAAATAGCAAGGAGTGTGCCATCGGGATCGTGCGGTCCTTATCCTTCAGAAGGAGGAGGGAAGAACCGAGGTGATTTATTTTTATTAATAATTCCAAATAATTAGAACATTTTTTCTTCCCCGGAACTTTCCCCTGAATCGGCTGGAATCCACGCCTCCGGCCTCCCTTCGAGTCCCCCGTTGAGGCCAAGGAAAAAAATACCGGAACAAAGGAATTTCTTGCCTATTTTCCCGGCCCCGCCGCGGCCCGGTATTTCTGGTTCATTCGGTAGATGAAGGCCAGGATCTCCGCCACCACTCCATAGACCGATGGGGGGATTTCCTGATAAAAGTCCAGCTGGGCCAGAATTTGAACCAGGGCGGGGTCCTCTTGAATGGGAATCCCGTGTTTCTTGGCCAGTTCAACGATTTTTTCCGCCACCAGACCCGACCCCTTGGCCGTGACCTTGGGCGCCCGGTCCACTTTGGGAAGGTAATGTAAAGCCACCGCCTGGCGAAAGGGATTCTTCTTCTTCGGATCTTTCATGGGCTTCAGATGACCACGCTGAGCAGGGTCTGGGATTCTCTCTCCAGGTCCCGCAGATAAATTTCCTTCTCCATTTCCACCGGGCCGGCGGTCATCTGGAGGGAAGGCTGGAACCCCAGCCCTTCCAAACGTTCCCGCAGGAGGGGAAGGCCCTGTTTGAGGAATTCCGATACTTCCCCTTCGGAAACCACGAACCGGCAGAAAAGGTCTTTTTCCTTTATCTGGACTTCGATCCTCACCTTTCCCAGGTCGGGAAGGTTCAGCAGAAAGAGGACCGAAAAGCCATTCTCCTTTCCCGGAGCGGATTTCTCCCGGGGAAGGGAAAGGTCGAATTCCACAAACTGCAGCTGATTTCCCAGCCAGAGAGGCAGGAAGAGAAAGAACCGGTCGGGCGAGTCCGAAGGCCGGAGGTTGAGAATCTGATAGAGCTCAATCTTCTGGAGAAAGCTCCCCAGGTCCTGCTTCAGGTTCTCCAGGGTCCCGGCCTCTCCCGATTCGGGTCCGGATGAACCGGCCAGTCCTTTCAGGTGATCCAGGAGTTTCAGGGCCAGACCTTTGAGATCCTCCCGGACCAGAGGGTCCGCCGGTTCTTGCCTCCCCCCTTCGATCCACTGCTGGACCTTGCTCTCCCAGAAAAAGCCCGATTGGGAAAACAGTTTTTCCAGCAGATGGGGGCCGCGGGATTCCAGCTCGGAGAGGGAAAATCGATGGAATAGGTGGAGGAATTGCTTCCAGGTCTCCTTCTCCGTGGGGGCTATCCATTCCACCTTCTCCAGGTTGGACATCTTCGCCGCCAGTTGGTCCAGCGGGATATCCGTGGCCAGGGCCCTTTTCAGGAAGGAAACCATGGGGGGGTCTTCCGGGCTTTCCGGAGGGAGCCATTTCAGAAGGGTCCGGGGGCCGGCCTCCTCCACCCGGAAAATAAGGTCCGCGGAAAGGGGGAGGGAAACGTTGCTTTCCACGACCACCGTCCGGCTTCCCAGCTGGAGGGAGAAATGGTGGGTATCGATCTGTTGGAGCACTCTTCCCTGGACCCGGTCTCCCGGGCGAAAGAGGGGGGTTTTTTCAGGGTCGCGGGATCCTTCCGGAAGGGGCAGAAAGAGGGATGGAAAAAAGATCTTGATCTCGTCCAAGGGGAATGACCATTAACCGCAGAGCGCGCGGAGGGCGCAGAGAATTAAGAAAAAGGAATAATGGAATATTGGAATGATGGGCAAAAAAATAAACTGCCTAAACCCATTATTCCATCATTCCAGTATGCCAATTTATTTGCTCTGCGGACTCAGCGTGCTCTGCGGTGATATTTTTTTTCATTCACGGAGGTTGCGGTCGAAGGGTCAACTGGTGGTGATCTTCCTCAAATCCAGGATCAACCGGACTTCTTCCTGGGAAAGGCCCAGGCGTTTGGCGATATCGGAGACTCCGCATCCCGCCAAAGCCATTTCCACCACCGGCCCGTTTCCTTCCCTGCTGCCGCCCGCCGGTGCCGGAGGGGGGATTCTTCCTTCGAGCTTCTCCAGCAGCAGGTTCAGGCCGCGAATTTTTTCGTCCAGGGATTCCATCAGTTTTTTTATGATCTCCCTTTTCTCCGCCAGGTTGTTGGTAAGGTCCTGGGTGAGGGTCTCCGACTCCTTGAGCAGCTGGTTGATCCTTTCCAGGTTGGTTTCCAGGCTTTTCCTGCTCTGGGTCAATCCTCTGGCCTTCTTCGCGGGAGCCATCCGCAGCGTTCTCCTTACGAAAAAAAGGATGACCAGGAGGGAGGCCAGGATGCTGGCCTCGACCAGAAGAAGTCCCCAAGCATCGTTGAAATTCATCTCCACCTTCCCCTTCCCATCTTCAGATGGTAATATCCACGACTTTCCCCACCGGCGGTTTTTCTTTCGAGGATTCCGTCCCTTCTTCCAGCTCGAGGTCCTCTTCTTCCGCCTTCTCCTTCTCCGGCTCTTTCTTCTTCCCTTTCAGTCGCCGCCGCGCATCCTTATCCACCGGGACTTCCTTGGAATTCTTCGTGGATCCCGGGGGATTCATCTGACTCAATTGGCCAAAGACCGAGTAATCATCCGGCATGGGATTTCAGGTCCCGGAGCCGGGGAAGTCGGGCTTGGTTCCCCAGCCCCTTTCCCCTTTATTTCGTTTCCAAAATCTTGTTGATCTTTTCCCTCAAGACTTCCGGGGTAAAGGGCTTCACGATATAGTTGCTGACCTTATGCTTCACCGCTTCCAGAACATATTCCCTCTGCCCTTCGGCGGTGACCATCAGGAAGGGCAGGCTCTTCCACTCTTCGGTGCCGCGCACGGTCTTCAGCAGCTCAATTCCCGGCATCTGGGGCATATTCCAGTCGGCGATGATGAACTGGATCTTTTCTCTCTTCAAAACTTCCAGGGCGCTGGTCCCGTCATCCGCTTCGAAGATGTGGTTGTACCCCAGCTGCTTCAGGGCCTTTCTCACGATCCGCCGCATGGTGGCGAAATCGTCCACCACCAGGATGTTCAGGCTCGAATCGCTCATTCTCCTCCTCCCCCTCTTTTCCCCCTGTCGCCGTCCTCCCCGACGAAGGGATCGGCGGTCGTCCGGCCTTTGGATTTTCTCTTCATCCCGAGTCCCTCAGGTAGGGACGGATTTTGGATTTCAGCTTCAAAATGGCTTTGGCGTGGATCTGGCAGATCCGGGATTCGGTAAACCCCAGGACTTCTCCGATCTCTTTCAGGGTCAGCTCTTCATAGTAATAGAGCGAGATGACCGTCTTCTCTTTCGGGATCAGGTCCTCGATGGCCTGGGCCAGAACCCGTTTCAGCTCCTCCACCCCGAGGAGGTGGAGGGGCTGTTTTTCCGTGTCGTCCATGAGGAGGTTGATCAGGTCCTCTTCGGGGAGCTTGGGGATCTTGTGGCGAAGATTCTCAAAGTCCAGCAGAAAAACCCCGTTGACCTCGTTGACCAGGCTGTAGTAGGCGTCCAGGTCGATCCCCATCTCCGCCGCCACCTCTTGGTCCTCCACGGCCCTCCCTCTTTTCTTCTCCAGGCTATGGTAGGTCTTCTCCAACTGGGCGGCCTTCTGCCGCACCGACCGGGACACCCAGTCCAGGGACCGCAGCTCATCCAGCATGGCCCCCTTGATGCGGAATTCCGCGTAGGTCTTGAACTGCACCTTTTTCTGCGGGTCGAATTTGTTCAGGGCATCCATCAGGCCGATGACCCCGGCGCTCATCAGGTCCTCCACCGAGACGTGCGGAGGAAGGCGCATGGCCAACCGGTGGGCGATGTACTTGATCAAGGGAGTGTACTTCAGGATCATCTCCTCCCGGTTGGCGGGGTCCGGCGGCGGCACCGCCGCGGATTTCAGGCTGCCGGATTTGAGGCCGGCCGAATAGATCTTGTGGGTTAGGGCCCGCGATTTCAATCGCCTCTCCCCTTCTGTTCGGTTAGCTGTTGACATTGGAACAAATGCCTCCAGAAGAACTGAATCTGCCCGTGGGTCTGATGGGGCGCCGGCTTCTCCATCAGGTTCTTGGCCATCTCCATGAAGCTGCGGCTGGAAAGGGCCTGCGGATAGATCTCCAGGACCGGCCGCTGGCTCTTGACCGCCAGGCGAAGCTTCTCGTCGAAAGGCACGAATCCCAGATAATCGAGGGAGATGCTTCCCAGGAAACGGTCCACGGCCATGCTGATCTTGCGGAAGGTTTCCTTGGCCTCCTGGCCGTCCCGGGCGGAATTGATCAGCAGGGTGAATCTCTCCTTCCGGTACGTGCGGGACAGGACCTTGATCAGGGCGTAGGCGTCGGTCAGGGACGTGGGTTCCGGGGTCAGGACCACGATGGATTCCTCCGCCGCCAGGTTGAAATAAAGAACATTGGAAGAGATCCCCGCCCCCGTGTCGATCAGCAGAAGGTCCACCGTCCCGGCGATGAGGTCCAGTTCGTTCATCAGAAAGATCTTCTGGCTCTCATCCAGGTCCACCAGTTCCAGAACCCCGGAGGAGGCCGGCAGGATCGACATTCCCCCCGGACCCCGGGTCAGGATTTCAAAAACGCTCTTCTCCCGGTTCAGCAGGTGCTGGATGGTGTATTTCGGAGTCAGGCCCAGAAGCACATCCAGGTTGGCCAGCCCCAGGTCGGCATCCAGGACCAGCACCTCCTTGCCCAGGAGGGTGAAGGCAAAGGCCAGATTGGCCACCACGTTCGTCTTCCCCACCCCTCCTTTTCCGCTCCCCACGGAGATGACCCGGGGCCAGCGGCAGGGAAAGGCGTCGGTCTTCCCGTTTCCCGCCGGGCCGGGGGGGTCTCTTCTCTCCGCGCGGGTTTTGATCAGGGTCCGTAATCCTTCGGCTTGATCCATTCCTGTTGACCTCATCAATTCCATGGAATCCGGTTCAGAACCAAACTGGCCACCTTTCCCTTGCTCGCCAGCTCGATATCTTCGGGAACCTTCTGCCCGCTGGTTAGGTAGGAAAGGGGCCGCCTGAAACGCAACAACTGGTTGAAGAGAGAGGTGTATTCATCGGTCTCATCGAGCTTGGTGAAGATGTAGCTCCGGATGGGCAGGAGGCTGAAGCGCTGCACCACCTGGGCCAGGTCGAGATCTTTGGTCGTCGCGCTGAGAACCAGGTGATTCTCCACCCGGGGGTCCGCGGTTAGGATGCCCTTCAACTCCTCCAGCTGCTCCTGGGAATAGGGATTCCTTCCCGCCGTGTCCACCAGCACCCAATCCCGATCCCGGTTGCTCCAAAGGATCTCCTGAAACTCCTCCCGGCCGGTGGCGATCTCCAGGGGCAGGCCCAGAATCCGGGCGTAGGTCTTAAGCTGGTCCACCGCTCCGATCCGGTAGGTGTCGATGGTGACCAGGGTGATCTTCTGGGCCAGCCGCAAGCTGAAGTGCGCCGCCAGCTTGGCCAGGGTCGTGGTCTTGCCCACTCCGGTCGGCCCGATGAACGACCAGACTTTGGCCCCCTTCGCCTCCGGTCCGGTCACCTCCACGGCTTCCATCAATTTCCACCGAAGGTACTGGAGGCAGGATTCCGGGGTCCCCTCCCGGCGGGACTCGGCCCGCCAGCCGCGGAGATCTTTCGCCAGCTCCCTGACAAACTCCGGAGAGATCCCCGCCGACAGCATCTTCTGCAGGAAAGGGTTCTCCGGGGGGGAGGCGGAATTCCTTTGGGTCTCCAGCTTGGGAAGCCAAAAGGGGGATGCCTTCGGGGCCGCTTGCGGCTTTTCGGTCACCGGATGATCGGCCGCCGCCACCACTTCGACCAGGGACGGCCGGGGCATCCGGGTCGGGCCGGCCGGCCTCCGGACGGTCTTGGTGGAGAGGATAATGGCTTCGGGTCCCAGGGTTTCTTTGACCTGCCGCATGGCTTCCTGCATGTCCGCTGCTTCGAAGCGCTTAATCTGCATGGCTGAGGCTCACCATTCCCAGAGATTGAATTTTCGTTTGGGGAGTAATTTCACTATGCGACAGAACCGCGATTTGCGGGAGAAACCGGTCCAGGAGCTTCTTCAGGTGCCTGCGGATCCCGGGAGAACACAGGATGACCGGCTGGGCATTCAACTGGGTCACCCGGTCCAGCGTCTGACTGATGCTCATCAGGATCTTCTGGGCCACGGCCGGCTCCAGGGAGAGGTAGGTGCCCTGTTCTCCCCTGACGACCTTCTCCCGCAGAAGGTCCTCGATCTTCTGTTCGAGGGCCACCACCGGCAGCGTCCCTTCGGCCGTTTCGTATTGCTTGGCAATGGACCGGGCCAGTTTCTGGCGCACATACTCGGTCAGGATGTCCGGCTCCTTGCTCAGGGGGGCATAGTCCGCCAGGGTTTCCACGATGGTCAGGAGGTCCCGGATGGAAACCCGTTCCCGCAGAAGATTCTGCAGGACCCTCTGGACCACGCCCAGGGAGAGGTTGTTCGGGACCAGCTCCTCCACCGCCTTGGGGGAGTGCTGGGCCAGTCGGTCCAGGAGCTTCTGCACGTCCTGGCGCCCCAGGAGCTCATCGGCGTGGAGCTTCAGGACTTCGGTCAGATGGGTGGCCATGATGGTGGAAATGTCCACCACCGTGTAGCCGGAAAACTGGGCTTCCTCCTTCTTCTTCTCCGGAACCCACAGGGCGGGAAGTCCGAAGACCGGCTCTTTGGCCGGAATTCCTTCCATGCTCTTTTTGACCTCCCCGGGATTGAGGGCCATGAAGTATCCCATCATCATCTCCGCCCGGGCCACCTCATTGCCCTTGATGAGGATGCGGTAATCCCCCGGGTGGAGTTGCAGGTTATCCCGAATCCGCAGGGGAGGGATGATGAGTCCGAAATCGGAGGCAAACTGGCGGCGGATGGAGCGGATCCGGTTCAGCAGATCTCCGTTCTGCTCTTCGTCCACCAGGGGAATCAACCCGTATCCCACCTCCAGTTCCAGCCGGTCCAGATGGAGAAGGGACTCGGCCGCGTCGGCCGCGGGGGGCGGCGTTGCTTTCTGCTTCTCCTCCATCTTTTTCTGGGCCGCCTTCTGGGTCTCCTGGAAGGCGAGATAGGCCACCCCTCCCGCGACCAGAGAGAGAAAGATGAAGGGCAGGTGGGGAAGCCCGGGAATCAGCCCCAGGGTGAAAAGGATTCCCGCCGAAACGCCGATGGCCTGGGGTTGAAGCTTGAACTGCTGGCTCAACTCCTTTCCCATGCTGTATTCCGAGGCCGCCCGGCTGACGATGATGCCCGCGGCGGTGGAGATGATGAGGGCCGGAATCTGGGCGACCAGGGCGTCTCCGATGGTCAGGATGGTGTAGGTCTCGGCCGCGGTGAGAAAAGGCAGGTTCTGCTGGACGACCCCGATGATGAAGCCCCCGCCGATATTCACCAGAATGACCAGGATCCCGGCCACCGCCTCCCCGCGGACGAATTTGCTGGCCCCGTCCATGGCCCCGTAGAAATCGGCCTCCCGGGAGATCTGCGACCGTCGTCTCCGGGCCTCCTGTTCGTCGATGATGCCGGCGTTCAGGTCGGCGTCGATGCTCATCTGCTTGCCGGGCATGGCGTCCAGGGTGAACCGGGCCGCCACTTCGGCGATGCGGCCGCTGCCCTTGGTGATGACCACAAAGTTGATGATCACCAGGATGGTGAAGATGATGAACCCCACCACATAATTTCCCCCCACCACGAACTGGCCGAAGGATTTGATGACCACGCCGGCCGCCGAGGTTCCTTCATTGCCGTGGAGAAGGATGAGGCGGGTGGAGGCGATGTTCAGGGACAGCCGGAAGAGCGTGGTCAGCAGGAGAACCGAGGGGAAGGTGGAAAACTCCAGGGGGTGAGTGATATACAGGGACGTGAGCAGCACCAGGATCGAAAGGGTGAAGCTCAAGGAAAGAAGGATATCCAGCAGCAGGGTGGGGATGGGAATCACCATCACCATCAGGATGGATACCACCCCGACCGCCATGGCGACTTCGCTCCGGTCGAAGCGAATCCCTTCTTTGGTCAACAGGGGCGACGAAATGACTTTCTCTGCCATGGGGGCCATTGGTGCTTAGATCCTTCGGTTTTTCATCCGGTACACATGGGCCAGCAGGTCGGCCACCATCTGGTACAGGGAGGAGGGAATCATCTGTCCCAGCTCCACCGTTTTATAGAGCGCCTGGGCCAGCGGTTGGTTCTCCAGGATGGGAACCCCGTGAGCCTGGGCCGTCTCCTTGATCTTTTCCGCGATCCACCCCGCTCCCTTGGCCACCACCCGGGGGGCGGTCATTTCCTGCCGCTCGTAGAGAAGGGCCACGGCCAGGTGGGTGGGGTTGGTGATGACCACGTCCGCCTTGGGAACTTCGGCCATCATTCTTTTCCGGGCCATCTCCCGCTGAATGGACCGGATGCGGGACTTGATCTGGGGATCTCCCTCGGACTGCTTGTACTCTTCCAGGACTTCCCGCTTGGTCATTCGCAGGCTCTTCTCGTAGCTCCACCGCTGGAAAGCGTAGTCCAGGGCGGCCAAAGCGATCATGACCAGCAGAGTCTTGAAAAAGATCCGCGCCGAAACCAGCCCCACAAAACGGAGAATGCTCCCCACGTCCTGATCGGTCAGGGACTGGATCTCGGTAAGCTCCTGCCGCACCGTGGAATAGGCCACCCACCCGATGATCAGGATTTTGCCCACCGATTTGAGCAGCTCCACCAGGGCCTGCTTGGAAAAGAGGCGGGAAAATCCCGCGATGGGGCTGATCCTCTTGAGCTGGGGCTGAATCGCTTCCGTGGAGAACAGACTCCCGACCTGCACGAAGTTGCTCAGGACGGCCACGGCCGAAATGGCCAGCAGGAGGGGGGCCAGGGTCTGGAAAAGCCACCAGAGAATTTCGGCCTGGAAGGCCTGGGCATGGTCGAAATCCAGGGTCCAGGAGCCGATTTTCTGAAAACTGCGCACCATGACCGAAGAGAGCTGCTGCAGGAAATACGTGCTCAGAAGATAGAGAACGGACAGCGCGGCCAGGAGAACCGCCACCGAGGGAATTTCCCGGCTCTTGGCCACCTGCCCCTTCTTGCGGGCCTCGCTCCGTCGTCTTCCGGTCGCTTTTTCGGTTCGTTCGCCGTAAGAGTCGTCCGCCATCCTTATCTCCGCATCAAGGGCAGGAGGGTGGAAACCAGCCCCTTCCCGGCCTCCTGGAAGAGAACTTCACAGTAGGGGAAGACCAGATCAAGGGAAAACCCCAGGAAAAGAAGTCCCAGCCCGATGGTGATGGGAAAGCTGGTCATCAGGATATTCATCTGGGGAACGGCCTTGGCCAGGATCCCCAGGGCAATCTGGGTAAAAATGAGGACCGCCACGACCGGAGCCGAGATTTTGACGGCGATGACAAAGAGATTCCCCATGAGAAACAGGAAATGACGGTGGATTCCCGGCTGCAGATGAATTTCTCCCGGGGCCAGGAGGAGAAAGCTCTGGCCCACCGCCTGGAAGAACCAGTGATGCCCGTCCACGGCCAGGAACAGAACCAGGGTCATAAGATACAGGAACTGGGAGACGACCGGGGTATTAATTTGCGAGGCGGGATCGACCACGTTGGCCATGGAGAGGCCCATCTGAAATCCGGCCAGCTCTCCCGCCATTTGAATTCCGGCCAGGATGATCTTCACCGAAAGGGCCAGGATGAAACCGATCATGAGCTCGGCGGTCAGGAAAAAGGCGAAGGAGTAGGGCTCCGTAGGAAGAAGCGCGGGGTCCATCCGGACCCAGGGCAGGAAAATGAGGCCTACGGTCAGGGTCAATCCGATCTTCAAGAGATTGGGGAGGTTGCGGGAGCTCAGGACGGGCATCATAAAGAGAACCGGCGCCACCCTCATGAGGACCAGGAGGTACGATTGAAATTGGAAAAGGGACCAGTTCCATAGCGCCGTCGAGGGCATCGTTCCGTTTCCTATTTCGCGTACTGGGGCAGATTCACGATCAACTGCTCGGTGAAGAACATCATCTTCCTCATCATCCAGGGAGACAAAATCAGGAGCATCAGGAAGACCACGATGATTTTGGGCACGAAGATCAGGGTGGCCTCTTGAATCTGGGTCACCGCCTGGAAAAGGCTGACCAACAGGCCGACCACCAGCCCCACGCCCAGAATGGGGAGGGAAAGAAAAAGGGTGATCTCAATGGCGTCCCGAGCGATCTGGCCCACCAGGTCCGGCGTCATTTCAAGGTACCTCGCATGGAGGATGGAGCAAGGAGCAAGGAGCATAGAGCATGGAGTTAAAGGCCAGGGGGAAAAACCAGCTCCTGTTCGGCCCTAAGTTATTTGTGCTATTCTTTGGATTCATGAAACCCTTCTCTCTGCCTTTTTCTTTTACTCTCCGCTCCTTGGTCTTTGCTCCTTGCTCCTCGCTCCAGGCTCCTCGCTCTTTTAGTAGAAACTCTTCACCAGCGAACCCACCAGCAGGTTCCATCCATCCACCAGGACGAAGAGCAGCACCTTGAAGGGCAGGGAGATCATCACCGGGGGAAGCATCATCATTCCCATGGACAGAAGGACGCTGGAAACCACCATGTCCACGATCAAAAAGGGGATGTAGAGAATACAGCCGATCTGGAAGGCGGTTTTGAGTTCACTGATCATGAACGCCGGAAGAAGGACCGTGGTGGGAATGTCCTCCTGATTCTTGGGCCGGGTCATCTTGGACATCTGCACGAAGAGGGCCAGGTCCTTTTCCCGGGTCTGTTTGAACATGAACTGGCGAACGGGCTTCAGGGCTTCATCCAGAGCCTGGTCCTGGCTGATCTTTTTCTGCTGATAGGGGACCCAGGCTTTATCGTGGATCGTCTGATAGACCGGAGTCATGATGAAAAAGGTCAAGAACAGAGCCAGCCCGATCAAAAGCTGGTTCGGCGGCATCTGGTTCGTCCCCAGGGCCTGGCGGATAAAGGAAAAAACCACCACCAGCCGGGTGAAGGAGGTCATCATGATCAGGATGGCCGGGGCCAGGGAGAGAACCGTGAGGAGAATGAGGATCTGAATGAGAACCGTAACCTCCCCCGGGTCCTTGGCTTCCCCCACCCCGATCTTCAGCGTGGGAATCGGCCAGCCCTGGGCGGGGGCGGCGGCCAGGGGAGCGGCGAGGCAGAGGAAACAGAGCACCCCCACGGGAAGAAGCCGGAGAAAGAGCCTATTTCTCATTTCCCCTCTCCAGGAGCGTTCCCTTCCCCTTCTTCCATAAAAAGGGAAGCCCTTTCACCCAGGCGGGTGCCTGGGGCCTCATGTCGCGGGGTGACAGGCTCTTCTTCACCATCTCCTGGTTTTCGATTTTGGTCAAAAAGGTGATCTGCTGGGAAGTTACTCCCAGGGCCAAAACCTCCCCCGCGATCTCCACCAGGGAGATATGCTTCTGGGGGGCAATCAGCTTGCTGCTGAGAACCCGGATCCCTCCATCCGGTCCCGGACTTCCCCCCCCCCACTCCCAGCGCTTGAATACCCGCACCAGGCAGAAGAGGAGGACCAGAATGCCTCCCAGGGCCAAAATCATCTTCACCGTCGCCCAGATCATTCCCGGCCTCACGATCCCAGCTGTTTCACCCTCTCCATGGGGCTGAGGATGTCCGTCATTTTGATCCCGAACTTGTCATTGACCACCACCACTTCCCCCCGGGCGATGAGCTTCTGGTTGATGAAAATCTCCACCGGCTCCCCGGCCAGCTTGTTGAGTTCGATCACCGAGCCCTGCCCCAGCTGGAGAAGGTCGCTGATCAGCATTCTCGCCCGGCCGAGCTCCACGGAAACTTCCAGGGGGATATCCAGAATGAAATCCAGGTTGGGCACCTCTTTCAGGCCGGCTCCTCCAGGGGGAGAGACCTGTTTATCGGCTCCCGCATTCATCTCCTTCTGATTCGGCTTTCCTACGTCCTGCTCCATGGCGCATGCTCCTCAAGGTTTAGGAAGGGTTGACTTTCTCCTCGATTTGAAACGCCTTGTTGCTCCCGTACATTCCCGCTTTGCCCAGGAATTTGGGAACCTCCTGAATCCTGGCCGTTAACGGTTCGGAAACATCCTTTTCCAGAGGGAGAATATCCCCCGCCTTCAACTGAAGGATTTTTTGCGCGCTCACCGAGGCCTTTCCCAGCTCGATCACCACCTCCACCTCGGTGGTTTTCAACTGGTCCACGAATCGCCCGACCCAGCTCTGATCGCATTCCACGGGATCGGTCTGGAACCCGGAGTAGAGTTTGGCCTTGATGGGTTCCAGGGCAGCATAAGGAATACAGAGGGTGATCAGCCCGTTGACCTGTTCCAGCTCCACATCGAAGGGGATGGTGAGAACCAGGTCGGTGGGGGGAACAATGGAGGCGAACTGAGAGTTGAACTCACTCCGCAGGTACTGGAAGGACAGTGGATGAACCGAACTCCAGACTTTCTCCAGCTCGGAGAAGATGATGTTGACCACCTTCATGATCAGCTTGGATTCGATGGGGGTGAAATCACGGCCCTCAATCCGGAAGTTCATCCGCCCCGTTCCTCCCAGGAAGATATCCACAAAGGAAAAGACCAGCTTCGGATCGAGGACCAGGAGGCCGGTGCCCCGCAGGGGGTTCATTTTGAACACGTGGATGCTGCAGGGAAGGGGGAGGGTCCGGGTGAATTCCCCGTACTTCATCAAGACCAGCTTATGCGGAGTAATCTCCAGGCTTTTCCGCAGGATCAGGGTGAGCGGGTTGCGCAGGGAACGGGCGAAAAAATCGTTGACCACCTCCAGGGTGGGCATGCGCCCGCGGATGATCCGGTCCTGGTTGGCAAAGTCATAGGGGACCGAGTCCGGTCCTCCCCCGGGGGACTCCGCCGTGGTTTCCACCTTCCCGTTTTCGATTCCCTTGAGGAGGGCGTCGATCTCTTCTTGCGACAGGATCTTTTCCATAGCCGGTTTACTGGATGACAAACTCCGTGAAGTAAATGTTTTTGACTTTGGTCTCCGTGAGGAGATGGTTCAACTTCTCCTTGATCTCCTCCCGCAGGGCGTTCTTCCCCTCCGAGGTCATAAGGTCCCTGGAATTCTTGCTGGACAGAACGGTCAACACCGAATCCCTGGACTGGGGAAGCCTCTTTTCGAACTCTTCCCCCTTCTGATGGGTTTCCACGTGGAGCGTCACTTTCAGGTACCGGAGCTGTCCGGGGTCAGCCAGGTTCACCAGGAAAGGTTCCATCTTGTGGACCGCAACAGAGGCAGTCTCCGCGGTTTTTTTCCCTCCGGAAACCATCCCTTTCACCCTTCCCATGAAGGAGGGGTCCTCGGATGAAGAGGAAGACAGGAATAAAAACGCCACCCCTCCCCCAATCACGAGCAAGACCAACAATCCGGCCCCCCCGATCAACAATAATTTTAATGAATTCGGCGTCTTTTTGGGTTTGTCCGGTTCCACCGATTTTGCCTGGTTTTTTGGTTTTTCTATAGCCAAGGCCTTTTCTCCGTCCAGGAAGAAGGGATTTCAACCCGTTATCACCCGCCGGTTTTGGGCGCATTTACCTTTTTGCAATGGCCATGCCAAGGGGGTGGTGTCCGAATTTTTTTTTAATATATGGAATTTATTTTGATTTTTTAAATAATAGGGGGGTTGTTTTACTAGGCAATTTATGTCAATTTATGATTATTGGTCAATTAATTGACGGATAAAATTGAACAGGAGCTGGGAGGAAAAGGGCGGGGCTCCTGCCGAAATAGGAATTTAGTTAATTGATTTTCATCCGTTTTTTGGCAAGAAGTGGCCGGGGCTTCGGGCAAAGCCCCGGCTAATATTTTTTGAAGAATAGGTTAGAACCGAAATTACTTGATGCTGATGAGTTGGGCCAGCATCTCGTCGGTGGTGGTGATGATTTTGGAGTTGGCCTGGTAGGCCCTCTGGGTTATGATCATCCGGATGAACTCCGCCGCCAGGTCCACGTTGGATTCCTCCAGCATGCCGGCGGCGACTTCCCCCAGGCCTCCCTCTCCGGGCTTGTTGACCAGGGGGTCCCCGGATTCGGTGGTTTCCTTGAAGAGCAGAGAGCCCGCCCTTTCCAGCCCGGTTAAGCTGGGAAAGTCGGCCAAGGCCAGGCGGGCGATGTTTTTCACGGCTCCGTTGGTAAAGTGGCCGACGATATCCCCCTCCGATGTTATGTTGATTCCGGAGAGGGTCCCGGCGGCATATCCATCCTGGCTGAGGCTCTGAATGATGGAAGGAGACCCATACTGGGTCGTGGACGAGAAATCGACTTCAATGTCCGTAGCCGCGATCCCGTTGGCAAAGGTGATGCCTCCCGCGTAGAAGTCCACCGGCATGGCAGTGGAGAGGAGCCCGTTCGTGGTGAATGCGATGTCTCCCGTGCCGAAGAGCTGGGCCGTTCCCGGTGTCCCCCCGTCCATGTCGGACCCGTCGATGGCGGCGTTCCATTCCCAGGCCTGGTCGCCGGTCTTGGTGAAATAGACCGTGATGGTATGGGACTGGCCCAGGGTGTCGTAAATCGTCAGGGCGGTGGAATAGTTGGAAGTCGCCCCCGGGTCGGTGAGGTCAAAGGTTCTATCATCTTCCGCGGAGTCCAGGTTCAACATCATATTGACTTCTTCGGTTGTGCTCGGGGCGATCATGTTGGTTTGATCGACGACGATATCGTTCAGCGTTTCGATGAGGTTCGTTCCGCTGGAGTCATAGAGGTATCCCTGCACCCGGAGGTTGTTCACGTTCACAAAGTAGCCGTCGCTGTCCACGTGAAAGTTTCCCGCCCGGGTGTAAGACTGCTCGTTGGTGATGGCGTCCTCGACGATGAAGAATCCTTTGCCGTTCACCGCTAGGTCGGTGCCCACCGAGGTGGTCACCACGGTCCCCTGGGTGAAGGAGCAGGGCATGGCCGAGACATTGGCCCCGACGCCCAAATGGCTAAACCCGCCGATGCCTTCCAGGGACATTCCCAGGATATCTTCAAATTGGATCGTAGTGCTTTTAAAACCGACGGTGTTGGTGTTGGAGATGTTGTCGGCAATGACCTGCATGGCAATGCCGTTGGTGTTCATCCCCGACAAAGCTGAATAGAAAGAAGAAGCGATGGACATGGAATACTCCTTTCTTCTCTTTAATTCATGATGGATAGGATATCGTTAAATGCCACCTTGTCTCCGTTCACCTGGAGAGCCACCGCGCCGTTTTCCAGGGAGACTCCGTCCACGGTGCCAATCCGGTAGGTGGTAACCGGAACCGACTGCCCCTGGGCATCCACCGCGATCACCCGGAAGGTGTAGAGTCCGTCCGGAAGGGCGGCCCCGGCCTGGTTCTGTCCGTTCCACCCGATCGTCTGGCGGGAGGTGTCGCGGGCGCCGGCGTCGATCTGCCGGACCAGGCCCCCCTGGGAATTCAAGATCTGAATGACCACGTTGGCCGGACGGGCCAGCTGGTAGATTCCCTCTCCGACCGCTCCCTGCTGGATGGCCAGGCGGTTTCCCTGGGTTTCCACTTTCTTCCCGATCAGGCCGGCGGCCTGCAACTGGCTCATCGAATTCTGACTGGCCATCAGCTGGTTCAGGGTTTCATTCATCCGGGCCAGGGAGTCCACGGTGTTGAACTGGGCGAGCTGGCTGGCCATCTGGAAGTTATCCAGGGGCTCCAGGGGGTTCTGGAACCTCATTTGCGTCGTGAAAAGCTTTAAAAAATCCTCCTGGGTCAGGGTGGTTTTCTTGGTTCCCGCCGTGGCCTGGGAATTCGTGGTTGAAGTCGAAGCCACCGATGCAACACTCATGATTCCATCTCCTTTCAAGATTAAACAAATAAATCTAAATACTGGCTCCCCGAATGCATCCGACGAGGGACGGGGGAAAAGGAATCCGGGGCGCTGGCAACAGGAGCTTCGATATTTCCGGAAGTAAAGGAACTCCGGGAATCCGAATGAAAGGGGCTGTCTTTCCGCTCCTGAAAACGGCTTAAATCCTGTTGTACCAGGACGTCAAACTTCTCCATCTTGAAGCCTTCGCTCTCGATGATCCTTTGGATCTCCCGCTGGCTGGATTCCAGGGTCACCTTGGTCACCGGATTGTCCGTGTAGAGGGTCGTCTGAATATTTTCCTTGGTCCGGTGGATCTCCAGGCAGAGGTGACCCAGCTCGGGCGGGTCCAGGGACATCCTGATTCTTTCTTCCTGGTTGCGGATCAGCCAGAGGACTCTCTCGCCCACCTGCTGGTATATCCCTTGAGACTCCAATCTCATCGGGGCCGGGGCTTCTCTCCCCCCGGCCATCTTTTCTGCGCCCCCCAGGGGACCCGCGGCTGATTCGGCGGAAGCCCGATACAGGCCCAAAAGAGTCTGGCTTTCCTTTCCCGAAGGAGGAACCTGCCCGTGCCGGGTCCCCGGAAGGGGAAGGCCCTCTTTCTCCTCTTGGGAGGTGGTTGGGAATTCCCTTGCCACGTGGGAAGAAGCCGGGTCCTTGGACAGTGGAGGCGGGATCTGGGCTTCCTCCCTCACCGGGGTTTTCGCGCCGGCCGGGGGCTCAGGGGTTGGAGCCTGCCCCCCATTTTCTTTCACCGCAACCCCTTTCCCGCTCACCGGGTCCTGGGCCTTGGGAGCCTGCCCCCCATTTTCTTTCACCGCAACCCCTTTCCCGCTCACCGGGTCCTGGGCCTTGGGTAAGCCCGGGGCTTCTTCCTTCGGGGCCGTTGGATCGAATTTCTCGGTCCTTTCCTGGTTCATCTTTCCCGCGATCCTGGAGGTCGCCTGGACATCAGCGATGGAAAAAGAATCGGAAGAATTCTTTCCCGGCCTTGCTTCAGGAGCGATATTTCCTTTCTCCGCCTGGGGCTTGACCTCCGGGATGAAGTTCTGCTTGGGATCAACCCCTCCCGGCTGTCCTCCCTGCTCCTCCCCCGGTGAAAGAAGGTCAGAGGCCAAAGGGAAGGGAAGGGTGGCCAGTCTTTCTCCCTGGATTTGCGGATCTCCTGGCCCCTGGGCGTGACCCTCCAATAGAGGAGGGGGAACAGGGGGCGGAGCGCTGGGGATGGAAGTTGGTTCCCCATCCGGGTTGGAGAGCGCCGGTCCGGAAGGGTTCTCCATTCCCGGGGAAAGCCCGGAAGGGCCGCACCCCGCGAAAGCCGCAAGGAGAGCGGCCATGAGAGTGGAATCCGGGCTCTGCGCCGCCTGATCTTCAGACGCCGGATTCCCATCCGCCTTTTCCCCCAAACGTTGGGCCAGGACCTGGAGGAAGCCCCCCTCCCCCGGAGGATCTCCGGGAGGCTGGACCGTCTCTGCGGCTGGGGCCAATTGATTATTCACGGATGGGAGCAATAGGGTTTCCATAGTTCAGTTCCCTGACAAAGCAATGGGAATGCCAACTCTGACCCTCGTTTTTTTAAAAAAATAGCTAATATTTGCTGTGAGTTATAGATAAGTTGGGGCGGGAAGAAAAAAACCTTGAATCAGGGACCGGCAAAAATTACCTCCCCCCCCGGGGGAGGAAGGAAGAAATTTCTTCCAAGGGAGGAGCAAGAGAAATGCCAAATTCCAAATAGCAAACCAAGAAAACTTCGTTTCGGGGATTGAGGTTTGAAGATTGGAATTTGTTTGGGATTTGGGATTTGAGATTTAACCTGGGCTGGGTGCGCGACGAAGGAACCGCAGGCTAGAAGGAGCTTTTCCCTTTGCGTTCCGGCTGGTGTTTCAGAATCGTGATTTCGTCCACCGTTTTTTGATCGGCCTTCTCTGTCTCGTACTTGAATTTCCGAAATTGCTTTTCCTTCAATTTCTCCAGGATCTTTTTCTCTTTGGTCAGGGACACCAGGGTTTCCCTTTCCCGCTCCATCTCCCGGAGGATTTTTCTCTTCCTTTCCTCCTGGGAAAAAAGCTCCCTGCGGCTGTCTTCCCCGAACTGCCGGTAGAGGGTGTATTCTCCCGCCCGGATGCCCCCCTGGAATTTCTCCTTCAATTTCTGTTCATACCCCAGCCTTTTCAGGGTCAGTTTTTCGATCTCCTCTTCCTGGGCCCTCAGGCGGGTGGCCATCTCGGCCAGCTTCATCTGCGAGTGCTCTTCCAGGCTTCGTTTCCAATTTAAAAGCGTCTGTAGAGGAAAATGGAAGCGCATGATTTATTTGAAAAGGGCCTTCATCTGGTTGAGGGCATCGGCATGGGGGACCTTCTCGGCCACGGCCTGACGGAGGAAGGCATTGATTTCGGGCGTTTTCTTGATGGCATAATCGATATTCGGGTTGCTTCCCACCACATAGGCTCCGATATTGATCAGGTCCTCCGACCTCCGGTAGGTGGCCAGCAAGGCCACCAGTTTATTCCGCGTTTCGATCTGTTCCGGGGCAACGATATCCCCCATCACCCGGCTGATGCTCGCCAGGACATCGATGGCCGGATAATGGTTTTGGTTGGCCAGGTCCCGCGAGAGCACGATGTGCCCGTCGGCAATGGCGCGGACCGCGTCGGCGATGGGATCCATCAGGTCGTCCCCGTCCACCAGCACGGTGTAAATGCCGGTAATGCTCCCGGGGCCGGAGGTCGTCCCGGCTCGTTCCAGCAGCCTGGGAAGCTGCGCGAAAACGCTGGGGGTGTAGCCCTTGGCCGTCGGCGGCTCTCCTATGGCCAGGCCCACTTCCCGGGAGGCCATGGCGAAGCGGGTGATGGAATCCATCATGAAGAGAACATCCTTGCCCTGATCCCGGAAGTACTCGGCCAGGGCCGTGGCCAGATAGGCGCCCCTCATGCGCAGAAGGGGGTGCTGGTCGGAGGTGGCCACCACCACCACCGATCTTTTCCGGCCCTCTTCTCCCAGATCTTTCTCCAGGAACTCCCTCACTTCCCGGCCCCGCTCTCCGATGAGGGCGATCACATTCACGTCCGCCGTGGTGTGGCGGGCCATCATTCCCAGGAGGGTGCTTTTCCCCACTCCCGAGCCGGAGAAGATGGCCATCCGCTGTCCCCTGCCGATGGTGAGGAGGGCGTTGATGGCTCTCACCCCAACGTCTACGGGCTGGGCAATTCTTTTGCGCAGGACCGGATTGAGGGGTCGGGCATAGAGAGGGGCCTCGCCTTCATAATCAATGGGCCCTTTTTCGTCGATGGGCTGGCCCATCCCGTCCAGGACCCGCCCCAGGAGCCCCTTTCCCACCGAGGCCTGGGCCGGCGCTCCCAGGGGCATGATTCTGCATCCCGGTTCGATCCCCCGGACCTCTCCCAGGGGCATGAGCAGGATCTTTTCATCCCGGAACCCCACCACTTCCGCGGGTATGGGTTGGGGCCGGCCGGCCACCGAAATGTGGCACACATCCCCGACTGCGGCCGCCGGCCCGATCCCCTCGATCACCATGCCGACGACCTGGCTCACCCGTCCGAACCGCCGGATGGTCTCGGTTTTCTGGATGGCCTCGCCGTAGGGAAACCAGGGAGATGGGGAGGGGGGCGTCATGGATTGGGCCGGTCCGGAGAAAGGGTCGATTGTTCAAACTTCTGCCACACCGAAGCGGTCAGGGCGCCGATCTGGGTCTCCAGGGTGGCGTCGATATCCCCCCGGGGGGTTTCCAGAAAACACCCCCCCCGGGTGATGGATGGATCGGCTACAGCTTTTATCTTGTCCTCATCTTTCCCCTCCCGGCTGAAAGGAAAGCCCTCGGGGTGGTTCAGGAGATACTGGCAATCTTTGGGGTTCAGATGGAGGATGACCTTGCGGGGTTCCAGGACATACTGAAAGGCGGCCTTCACCGTTTCTTTCACCCATCCCTCCGGCAGGGGCAGATCGTGACGCAGGATTTTTCGGGTGAGGGCAAAGACGAGGCGCACCATCTCGCCCTCGTGCTTCTGGTAGAGATCCCGGCGCAGACGCCCGATCTCCTCCAGGATTTTGCGGAAGGTATCGAGGATCGTCTCCAGTCTCTTCTCCCCCAGTTCCCGTCCGTCCCTCTCCCCCTGGGCGAACCCTTTTTCGTACGCCTCCCGTTCAATCAGGAGCGCCCGGTCCCGGGCCTGCTTCAGGATCTTCTCTTCCATCTCTTTGGCCGCTTGATTCACCTGCCGGGCGTCCTCCGCGGACAGCAGGGGGGGCCACTGGACCTCAAAGGCCGGGGGAGATTCTCCGTCCGGATGCAGGGGGGGGCGGACAAACTCCTGAGGGGTTTCCCCGGAAGGAGAAAACTGGGGAAGGAATACCTTAGACAAAGACGTCCTCCTTGCCTTTCCCGGTCAAGATCGCCTTGCCTTCGGTCTCCAGTCTCTTCCCGATTTTGATGATCGTCTGTTGCGCGGCCTCCACGTCTCTCAGCCGCACCGGGCCCATGACCTCCAGGTCTTCCTTCATCATCTGGGAGGCCCGTTCGGACATGTTCTTGAAGATCCTCTCTTTCAGCTCGTCGGAACCGGTCTTGAGCGCCGTCTTGAGGGTCTCGCTTTCCACTTCCTTCAGAATGGCCATGATGCTGCGGTCATCCACGCCGATCATATCCTCAAACACGAACATGAGACGCCGGATCTCATCCGCCAGGCCCTGCTGCTGCTCATCCAGGGACTGGAGCACTTGGTTTTCCATGGAGGGATTCATCTGGTTCAGGATTTCCGCCGCCGAACGGATCCCCCCGACTTTTCCCCCCTCCATATTCTCCACCAGGGAAACCTCGTCCTGCAGGATCTGGTCGATCTCCTCCAGCACGGCGGGGGTAACCCTTTCCAACTGGGCGATGCGGTAGAGCACGTCGGTCTGGACCCGGAGCGGGAGTTCGTCCAGGATGCCGGCGGAATGGCCGGCATCCAGGTGGGCCAGCACCACGGCAATGGTCTGGGGGTGTTCATTCCGGATCAGGTTGGCCAGGGTCTTGGAATCCAGTTTGCGGATTTTCTGGAACAGATTCCACTTTCCTTTGAGGTTGATTTCGTCGATCAAAGCCTGGGCCTTCTCCCCCCGGATGGCTTTGGAGAAGACATTCCTGATGAACTGGCTCCTCTGGCCTTGATTCAGGACCAGGGGGCGGTGGGAAGAAGCCAGGGAGTGATATTCCGCAAAAACCGAATCGAACACCTCGGGCGACAGGGAGAAGACCCGGGACATGGAGGTTCCGAGCTTCTTCAACTCCTCCTCGTCCAGGTTCTTGGCGATCTCCGCGGCCAGGTCCTCCCCCAGGCTGAAGAGCAGGATCGCCGCCTTCTGCGCGCCGGTTAACGCCTCTGCGGGGGAAGCATTAGGAGTTTTTTCCTTCATTGATCCATCCCCTTACGATTCCCACGGCTTTGGAAGGGTCTCCTTGAACCAGCTGGACCGTCTGCTGCCGGAGGTCCGGAAGTTGCGCCACCGGGGCCGGCGGGGCCTGGGTGTCCGGAGGAAGGGCGGCAGGCTGGCGGCCCGTCGAGGGCAGGTAAGGAACCCCCTGGGCGTTCAGGGGGGCTCTCCTCTTGATGAGCGGCCGCGCCACGAAGAGGATGAAGAGCGCCGCCAGGATCAGGCTGAGGAGCGGTTTGTAGGCGATGAGAACGTATTCTTTCCAGCCTTCGCCCCCCTCGGCCTTGGCCTCTTCTTCGGCGATGGACCAGCTGAAAGGCATGTTGATCACTTCCACCTGGTCTCCCCGGCCTTCGTCGTATCCGATGGCCTTCTTCACGATGGCTTCGATCCTCTGCATCTCTTCGGCAGACCGGGCCTGGTACTCCCGGCTTTTCTTCCCCTTGGCATCGACCGCCTCTTTGACCGCCCCGTCCACGATGACCGCCGCGGAAATTTTCTTCAGCGTCCCCACCGGGTTCTTGATCCGCTTGTTGACCTTGGAAATTTCATAGTTGCGGACCTCGTTCTGCCGTTCCGCCTGACTGTTCTGGAGGGGAACCGGCTCCCCGGTCCGGGCCCTGGTTTCCTTCGCGGGGGGGGCTTTGGCTTTCTCTTCTCCCGCTTTGGCGCCGGCCTGGCCTTCGGTTTTGGAGCCCGCTACGCCTTTGGCGTTGGAGATCATGGAGGACTTCTCAAAGTTCTTCTGCTCGCTCCGGATCACCGCATTGGGATCGTACTTTTCCTCGGTGATATCGATCTGCTGGAAGTCGATGTCCGCCGAAACCCGGGCGATGGCCTTGTTGAAGCCCAGAATCTCTTCCAGCATTCCCTGGACCTTTTTCTTGATTCCCTCCTCGATGTTCCGCTGGTATTCCAGCTGGCTCGTGGTCATCTGCCCGAAGGAAGTGGACTCGCTCCTCTTGAACAGGATTTTCCCCGAGGTATCGACCACGGTGATGTTTCCCGAGTCCAGTCCCTCTACGGCGCTGGCCACCAGGTGAACGATTCCTTCCACCTGGGAAGCCTCCAGTCTCAGTCCCGAACGGGTCTTGAGGAGAACCGAGGCGCTGGGCTTTTTCTGCTCATCCAGGAAGAGCGATTCCTTGGGGGTTACCACGTGAACCCGGGCCTGCTCCACTTCCTTGATCTGGCGGATGGTCCGGCTGAGCTCTCCCTGGAGGGCTCTCTGGTAATTCAACTTCTGGACGAAATCGGTGGCTCCCAGGTTGGTCCGGTCGAACACTTCAAACCCGACTCCTCCCCCTTTGGGCAGCCCCTCGGCCGCCAGGGTCAGCCGCACATCGTAAACCTGTTCTCGGGAAACCAGAATGGAAGACCCGTTGGAGGAAAGCTGGAAGGGAATCTTCTTCTCCTTCAGTTTGTTGACCATCTCGCCCGCGTCCTCCTGGGAGAGGTTGCTGAAGAGGACCTGGAACTCGGGCTTGCTGTTCCAGTAAATGAGGGAGCCGAAAAAGACGAGGGAACCGATCAGCGCGGCTCCGATCAGGAGGTTGCGCTTCCTGGCGGGGGAATGGACCAGCTGGGATACTTGATCGAGAACGGGGTTGGCCATCTTTTCGAAGCTTCCGGGTTAGATTTGCATCCTCATGATTTCTTCATAGGCGGCCATCATCTTGTTTCGCACCTGGACCATCAGGCGGAAAGAAATGTTCGCTTGCTCCATGGCTACCATGGCCTGATGAACGTCCATCTTTCCGGTGATCATCTCCTGCACGCTGTGGTTGGCTTCTTTGGCGAGCCCGTCCACTTCCTCAATGGACCGCTTCAGGATCTTCTGGAAGTCGGTCAGGATGTTCTGGGCCTCCGCTCGTTCGGAGTCCATTTTCTCACCGGGGAGAGAAGAGATCCTTTTAATCTGCAGGTCATTCATCCCGTCACGCTCCTACGTTTATCGATTGCCGATCTCCAGGGCCTTGACGGTCATCGTCTTGGCGGCATTGAAAGCGGCCACGTTGGCCTCAAAGACCCGGGAAGCGGCGAGCAGAGCCACCATTTCTTCCATGAGGTTCACGTTGGGCAGGAGAACCAGTCCGGTCTCATCCGCGTCGGGATGGGAAGGGTCGAAAATCGTTTTCAGGCCTTCGCTATCCTGCACCACCTCCAGGACTTTGACTCCCATGGCTTCCGGCCCCATCCTGCGGGTCAGAAGCTCGAAAAAGGGGGAATCCGAAGGGACGGGCGCGGGAGTCAGGACCGCTCTCTTGCGCAGATAGGGTCCGCCTTCCTCCGTTCGGGTGGTGTGGGCGTTGGCCATGTTCTCGGAGATCACGGTGATGACCGTCCGTTGGGACTGGAGGCCGCTGGCGCTGATTTGCAGGGAATGGAACAGGTTCATGGTCTACCTCGTCTCGGTCACCGAAACTTTCAGGGCTTCGAACTTCTTGATCAGCGATTGAATGCCGGCCTGGAACATGAGGTTGTTCTCCGCCAGCCTGGCCATCTGCTGATCGATATCCACCCCGGGGGCCGGAGCCACTTCGATGTCCCGGGAAAAATCAACCCTTTCTTCCTCCAGGGTGGGCAGATGGCGCGCATGGGTTCTCTTCAGGGGAAGAACCGAGGGGCCCTCCAGGGAACGCTCAAAGACCTTCTGGAAGGGCAGGTCCTTGGAAACATAGTCCGGGGTCTCCACATTGGCGATGTTGCCGGAAACCACCTGGTGGCGAGCGGCCCGGATGTCCAGGGACCGCTGGACCAGGCCCATGGTCTTGTCAAACAGCTTTTTCCCGATCTCAAACTGGTTCATGGTAAGGTTCAGTCAGCAATATCCGTGCCAAAAGGTTTTCGGAAATCAGGAAAGCCCTTCCGCGGGCAGACCTCTCCTGTACTCATTGAGCTTATTTCTCAGAGTGCGGATGCTGATGCCCAGCATTTTGGCCGCATGGGTCCGGTTTCCCTGGGTTTTTTCCAAGGCCCGGGAGATTAATATCTCCTCCATATCCCTCAGACACAGGGAGGAGAACTCCGTTCCTCCTCCCTCCGGCTCTTTGGCCGAACCCGGAGCGGCGGAAAAATCGGCCAAGTCCAGGGTGGGCTGGGAGGAAA
>Ga0315289_10002104_pt1 | contig 30771 bp, 28 predicted proteins | sample YL17G11_40_MG_FD_203452 | JGI IMG/M metagenome (GOLD analysis project Ga0315289, IMG submission 203452) | Sediment microbial communities from Yellowstone Lake, YNP, Wyoming, USA - YL17G11_40 | ecosystem: Environmental > Aquatic > Freshwater > Lake > Sediment | place: USA: Wyoming | collected... | reverse complement strand
CCGATTGGATCGCTGACAGACTGTAGGCGCCGACGTAAGGAGGCGTACCGTTGCGGGTCAATTGCGCCTCCGCCTCTCCCGCGTTGCGGGATCGGCGGCTACGAAGTTTGTGATATTTGCAGGCTAAAACACTTCAGCTTTCAGTCCGGTGACTTCCCGAACGCGTTGGGCGACGCGCGAAAGCGTTTTGAGCGGCAAATGGCCGCAGGCCGGGCGATGTGGGGGGCGGTGCGCTGAATAAACCTGCACCATTGAGATTTGGGCGCCGGCCGTTTTAAGTTCCGACAGACGTTGAACGTATTCCTCGATTTCGTCGGCGGGCGGCTCTTCGCCGTCAATAAGCGGGAACAGGCTTTGAATGGCCACCGGCCGGTCGCGGGCGACGAGGAGAATGTTGGCCAAAATCCGTTTGAGCGGCACGTTGGAACGATTCACCCTGTCCATGTGTTTTTGCGTGCCGGCTTCGAGCTTGGCCCAGATTTCGTCGTGCGCGGTGAAGGCCTTGAGGCCTTCGCGAACCTCGGGCGCGTCCAGGCCGCTGGCATTGGTAATGAGCACGAGCTTGAAAAACGGATACTTGCCCAGCGAGCGGATGTGCACGACTTCATGCACGATCTCAGCGAAATTGGGGCAGAGCGTCGGCTCGCCATTGCCGCTCAAGGCGACTTCCTTCAACTCAAGCAGGTCGTTCGGCGTGTTTTGAAAGCCGGGGAACTCGCGCAGGCGCCCTTGAAAAGCCAGCGCCAGCAAGTTTTGCAGTTCGGCGGACAGGACGCGGACGTTCACTTTCCGGTCCGCGCCGGGCGCATCGCGATTCACTTCGCAATACAGGCAGGCGAAGTTGCAGAACTTGTCCGGGTTCATGTTCACGCCGATGGACAGGCCGCGTGCGCGCTGTGAAATCACCGCATAGACGAAGCGGTTGTCCAGGAAAAGCCGTGGACTGCTGAAAGAAGCCTCGCGGCTCCTTTTTTGAACCGGGGCTGGCGCGTGGTGGTTTGGAGTCTGGCTTGGCGTGGCCGACACTGGCGCATCCGATGATGCCGCTGCTTTTTCCATTTGGCCCACGATACGGCGGCCCGCCAGGCGCCTGCTCCACAATGTTTGGTAAAGATTTTACTTTATTTGTTCTGCGGCGAGACCTTCCACAGGGCAAATTACGTTGCAGCCCAAACAAAATTCGTTCAGCAAGGTGGCTAAAGCGAAACAGACCGGCCTTGACTGGTGACACGTCCATTTTGAGGGCGACAGCAGTCAATCCGCCAATACCCACCGGCGCGCGCGGGGAGCGAACAGGGCGGACAGCGCCTGCGGATGGTGAGCCAGTTCGACGTTGAGGCGGCTCCGCCACGCGGATTCCGCGATCAGGAGCAGCGCTTCAAGGTGAGCGTGGGCGCGGATCTCGTGGCGGGCCAACTGGTCGGCGCGACGGCGGGCGTGCTCGGCCTTCGCGGCGGCCAGGCGTTCGGTGGCTTTCAACTTCGTGTTTTCGTTGCCCGTGCGCGCGGCGCGCGCGGCCAGTTCCTGCTCGTAATGCTCGAAGTAATCGTCCACGCGGTCCAGCTCGCGCCGCAGGTACTGCGCCTGCCGGGCGCGGATGGCGGCGAGGTCCACGCTCAGGTCTTGCGCGAACGCGTCCTGGAGGATTTCGCGCCAGCGCCCCGGCCCGGGCGTCGGCCAGGTGATTTCGCCGGACGGTTGCGGGTCCAGTTGCGCGAGACTCACGGCTTGGGCCAGCGCCTCGTCCCGCGCGCCGTCCGCCAGCGAAACCGCGACGCGCCGCAGCGACCAATGCTGGTCAATGGCCTGGATTTCGCAGCGCACCAGCGCCAGCAGAGAGAAGTGGCGGTCAGCGGCGAACGGCGCCGCGAGCTGCCAGCGATTGGTTTCCGGGAATTGCGCGCGCCAGAGTTTTTCCGCCACGTCCGGGGCGGGCGGACGCGCGCCGGTGTCCTCGGCCAACACCACCCGCTCCAACGCCAGCGGCGCGGGACGCAGCGCCTCGGCCAGGCGAAACGTGAGCGGGCAGCCCGGAAAAACTTCCTTCGCTGCTTCGCGCGGAGCGGTGTTGTCGGGCGGCGGAAACCACAATTCGACTTCGTGCAACGCGCCGCTCTCATTCCAGAGCCGCGCGGTGGGGCCTTCGGCGACGATGTCGAGGCGATCGTGCCACGTGCGTTCGCACAAGGCGCCGAGCGACGTGAGGGCTTCGTCGTAAAAATTCGCCACCGGGCCGGGCGAGTGGGTGAGCCGCTCGATCTTCATCGGAGAAATGCGTCAATGAACTTCAAGTAACCCTGTCGTCCGCCGCTCCGGGTGTGGCGCTCGACCGACTTGGCGAGTTCCTGCAAGCAGGCGATCAGCTTCGCGACGGGAATGGGCGACACCGGTATCTCCGGCTCCGACGGCGGGCCGACGCTGCGACCGAGCCGAAATTCGCACATGGCTTTCACCGCCTCGAACGCGGTGGCGTCCAGTCCCGTCAACGCGGGTGGCTGGGGCGGATTCCCTCGCTGTTCGGCGCGGTAGAATTTGCGCGCCTCCTCGTAAGCCCGTTGCGCCGTGTAATCGGTCATCTCCGGGTGCGCCCGCCAGACTTCGACGACGGCGAATTCCAGATTTTGCAGGATGTCGAGATTCTCTTCAGCGAATTTCATAATGATTCGTAGTCTTTGGCAAAAAGGGTTTCGTCCAGTTGCTTGACTTCCGCGTAGGCGTCGCGGGCGGCGGCCAGTTCGTCGCCCAGGCTGGCGAAGGCTTCAGCTACGCGGCCTTCGCTCTCGCGCCAGCGCCGCAGAATTTCGTCCGCGAACTCGTCGCTGCCGAATTTCTCACCCAGCACCAGGCCGGTCTCGCCGATGACCAGTTCAAACAGATTCAGCTTTTCCTGCAACACTTCGAGCAAGTGTTCCTGGAGCGTTCCGGCTTGCACGAAGTTGTAGATGCGCACCGGATGCTGCTGGCCCAGCCGGTGCAAACGCCCGATGCGCTGTTCGATCTCCATCGGATTCCACGGCAGATCGAAATTCGCGAGCCGATGGCAGAACTGAAGGTTGCGCCCCTCCGTGCCGCTGTGCGTGAGCAGCAGCGCGCCGCCGCGTTTGCGGAACTCCTGGGTGATCGGCTGCCGCTCGGGCGGCGGCGTCGCGCCGTTGATGACAAAAGTTTCCACGCCCGCCTGCCGCAGATGTTCCGCCACGGCGGCCTGCGTTTCGAGAAACTGCGTGAAGATGACCGCGCCGCCTTCGGCTTTCGTGAGCGGCGCGAGCAACTCGCACTTGCGTTTCCAACTGGCTTCCAGCGGCGACTGCTCCCGCCACGCGCGGGCCGCGTCGCGGTCGGGAAATTTTTCCAGCGCGCCGCGCCACGCCGCGGGACTGCTCCCGGCGGCCTGCAACAACAGCCGGCCCCAGAGATTCGACTGGCTGGCGCTCAGGCGCGCGAGTTGCGTCCGGAACTCCGCCTCCCACTGCTGCCAGAACGCGCGCTCGGCGGCGTCCGGCTCGAACACCACGGTCTCGGCGCGGCGCGGCGGCAGCTTCACCCCGGCGTTGGCGCGGGTGTTGCGGATCATCACCTGGCCCAGCAACCGGCGCAGTTCCTCCGGCGCGCGCGGCTGGCGCGGACGTTTCGGGTCCACGAACCGCGCGCGGAACTCTTTCGGCGACGGCAACTGGCCGGGCTGCAGCAGCGTGACGAGGTTGTAAAGTTCTTCGAGCGAGTTCTGCACGGGCGTGGCGGTGAGCAGCAGCAGGAACTGGCGGGGCAGCGCGTTGACCGCCTGCCACGCCTGCGACTCGCGGTTGCGCAGGTAATGCGCCTCGTCCACGATCAACAAGTCCCAGTGCGTCTGCCGCGCGATTTCCAGATGCGCGGGCTGCTTGAGCGTGTGCAGGCTGGCGACGAGGCCGCTTTGTTCGCGCCAGAATTTTTGCGGATCACCGCGCGCGGCTTCGTGGTTCGTGGTCACGGTCGTGAGGCCGAACTTGTCGCTCAACTCCTCCTCCCACTGGTCCACCAGCGACGGCACGGTAAGCACGAGAAACTTTTTCACCATCCCGCGCGTGAGCAATTCCTTCAACACCAGGCCGGCCTCGATGGTTTTGCCCAGGCCGACTTCATCCGAGAGCAACGCCCGTCCGCGCAACGGGCCGAGCACACGCAGCGCGGTGCGAAGCTGGTAATCGAGCCGCTCGATGCGGCAATGCGGCAGGCAGAGCAAATCGTCGGACTGGTTGGAAACCCACCAGAGCGCGGCGCGCTCGCGCAAAAAATAGCCGCGCAGGTCGGTCAACGGAAACGCGGTTTCCTGAAACGCCAGCTCCGGGAATTCGATCCTCACCGGCACGGGCGGCAACGGCGGACGTTCCGCCGCCGGTGATTTCAAATTTGAAATTTGAGATTTGAGATTGGCTGGGGCCGGCGCGGCTTTCTTCGCTCCCGCCGCTTTGCGCGCTTCAGCCTCGCGCTGCTCGCGGCGGCGGCGTTCTTGGGCCAGACGCGCCATCGTCTCCTGGCGACGCGCTTCCTCCTCGGCGCGCTTCTGTTCCTTGCGCATCTGGCGGCGTTCGTATCGCTCCAACTCCGTCCGGGCCAGCGGGTCCATCTCCTGCATCACCCGGCCCAGCGGCGAGAATTGAAACCGCAGCGCCTCGGCCATCGCGGCGAGGTTGTCTTCGATCCACGCGTACGGCGATTCGTGCGGGCGGAAGGGCGGTTCCTGGACGTGAAGCGGTTTGGGATTGTTCGGCTGTGACTTGACCCAGAACGCGGTGAGGGTGTCGCGGTTGGTTGGAAACTGCTTGAGCCACGCGCCCAGCGCCGCGCGAATCGAGTTGCGATGATGCGACGTGATGGACGGCTCGCGCCGGCCGCCGGTTTCGATCTCCCACGTCAACTGATCGCCGCCCGTGACGCGCACGCGGCCGGTGGCGACGACGCTCCGATCTTGCGGACTGCTCCAGACCAGTTCGGCCAAGCACTTGATCTGATCAAACGTCACGCGCAAATGGAGCAACGCCGATAACGGTGCAATGGATGCTCCCTTTTCCACAAGGTCATTGAAGTCCGGCGCCACGCCCAACAGCGCGCACGCGAGCAAACGCAACACGGCGCTCCCGCGCGTCGCCGGATCGGCTGCCGGCGTCAGTTTCGAGTCGAGCGTGCGCGCGAATTGAAGCACCTGGCGGCCCAGCCATTTCCACGGATCTTCGCCGGGCGGGAGCGTCAACGTAAAGACCGCGCCGGCCTTGGCCGGGCCGAGGTCGGTGTCCGGCAGCAGGCAGACGCGCGGAGGCTCATCGGCGAGAGGAAAGGTTTTTTGGACCCGATTCAGCAGCGCGCGGATGGAAGCCGGGTGGGCGCTGCAATTCCTTCCGCCGGATGTCACCGGGTTCTCCATCGCCCAATCCAGCGCCCAAAACCGGAATAAGGTCACAGGTGACGGGCGCAGCCAGCCGCGCGCCGCGGCATTGCTGTCGTCGCTGCGCAGCCACTCGAAACAGATACCGCCCGCAGCCAAATCGAAAGTGACGCGCAGATTGAATTGCGGCGCTCGCAAGCCGTCTCCCCGGGCGAGGGCGGCGGCGCTCAGGTCAAGCTGGCGTTCTGCATCCGGCATCACGCGGCAGGATGCGGTGTGGCGTGCCCCGACTGCAACGGAAAAGCCACTCGGCGAGGGTGTTGAACAGGGACTGGCTGAAGCGCTCGCTGAGTGCGCGCTGATGCGAGAAACACCGCCGACTCCGCGAACCGTTGGGAATTTCTGACGTCGAAACATCTCCGCCGCCGGTCTCCTCGCAATCCGCGCCCACCATCGAGGCGCAGTGAGCTTTCCCAGCCCGAATACTTCACCCGCCGATTGGATCGCTGGCAGACTGTAGGCGCCGACGTAAGGAGGCGTACCGTTGCGGGTCAATTGCGCCGCCGCTCACGTTCGCGACCACCAGCGGAGTAGCCCAGTTGATCTGGAGCGCGCCGGGCTTCACCTTGCAACAAGCCGCGGTGGTCGTCGGCCCGTGGACCAATCTCGTGCCGCAACCGGCCAGCCCGTTCTTGATCACGCCCACGAATCCGGAATCCTATTTCCGTCTGCGCTGGAGCGCGCCTTGACTGTAAGTGTAAAGCCGGAAAATCGCATAAAAAAACGAAAATCTCATGGACGCTTCCCCTGGCTTGGGCTTTAATGAAGCAGTAACTTGACTCATGAATTCCAACACAACTGACGAATAAAAATCCACGCCCAAAGGGCGTGGTATTGAGAAGTGGCCTCTGTAAGAGGCCAAGAACGCCCTCGTGCAAATGGTAGCGCATCTTAAATTCGACTGCCTCCGTGCAATCCACGGTTCCAAAACCCCGCGATACGTTCGGCCAAAGGCAATCGAATGCGGGCTTCTCCAGTCGCTTCCAATGCCACATCCAAAAAGACTGGGACCGCATAGCGATGTCCCTGACCACGTGCAAAGCACGTGGTTTCCATGATGAACAAATGAAATGGGGTCGCGGTGCGCGACCGGCAAAGACAGATTCAATCAACCAACAAACAGACCAGAAATGAAAACAGACAAATCCTCCAACCAGTTCAGCCGGCGGCAATTTCTTGCCACCACCGCCCTGGCGGTCGCCGCACCCGCCATCCTCCCGGCCAGCGTTTTCGGCCAGGCCGGCAAACCCGCGCCGTCCAATCGCATCACCATGGGCATGATCGGCTGCGGCTGGCAGGGCGGATCGAACATGAGCGCGTTTCTGCGCGAGGCGGACGGCCAGGTCGTGGCCGTGAGCGACTTGGACAAGAATCATCTGGCGGACGCCGTGCAGAAGGTGAACGGCCAGTACAAAAACCAGGATTGCAAAGCGTATGCGGATTATCGCGAGTTGTGCGCGCGCAAGGACATTGACGCGGTGATGATCGCGACGCCGGATCACTGGCATTGCCTGCCGGCGGTCGAGGCGGCGCGGAATAAGAAGGACATCTTTTGCGAAAAGCCGCTGGCCAAGACTATCGCGGAGCAGCAGGCGATGGTGAAAGCCGTGCAGCAGAACCAACGCATCTGGCAAACCGGCTCGTGGCAGCGTTCGCAGCAGAACTTTCACAAGGCGGCGGAGATTGTCCGCAACGGATTGATCGGCCGGATTACGCGCGTGGAGGTGGGCTTGCCGTCCGGGCACAACGATTTCGCCAAGAACAAGGACAAGAACACCGTGACCCCGCCGCCGGCGGAACTGGATTATGAAACGTGGATCGGCCCCTCGCAGATGATGGCCTACATCGAGTGCCGCGTACACAAGAATTGGCGCTGGAACTACAACACCGGCGGCGGGCAGTTGCTCGACTGGGTCGGGCATCACGTGGATATCGCGCATTGGGGTTTGGGTTTCGATGACAGCGGCCCGAGCGAGATCGAAGGCGCGGGGGAATTCCCGCCCAAGGACGCCGTGTGGAACACCTGCACGAAGTATCGCATCAACCTGAAATATCCGAACGGCATCGAGATGGTCATTGCCGGCGGATATCCGGACATCAAGGGCGGCACGAAGTGGATCGGCACGGACGGCTGGGTGTTCGTGACGCGCGGCGGGTTCGAGGCGTCGAACGAGGCTTGGAGTGAAATGAAATCGCTGCCCGACGACCAGCGCAAGGTGAAACTCTACGAGTCGAGAAATCACCAGCGCAACTTCCTTGATTGCGTGAAGTCGCGGAAGCCCACCATCACACCGGTCGAAACGGCGCACCACTCGGCCATTCCCGGTCACCTCGGTCTGATCGCCATGATGACGGGACGCAAGATCAAATGGGACGTGAAGCGCGAAGTCATCGTCGGCGATAACGAAGCCAGCAAACTGCTCGGTCGCGAATATCGCAAGCCGTGGGCAATGGGGTAAACTCGAGACGGCTCCGGAGCTGCGTGTTGCTCCTGCTGGCGCTGTTGCCGCTCGAAGCCCGGGCGGCGGCGTGGCCGCGCCCCAACATCCTCATCGCCATTGCGGATGACTGGGGCTGCGGCCACGCCGGCGCCTACGGCTGCAAATGGGTGAAGACGCCGGCGTTTGATCGCGTGGCGGAGCAGGGGATTCTCTTCACGCACGCCTACACGCCGAACGCCAAGTGCGCGCCCTCCCGGGCCTGCCTACTCACCGGGCGCAACTCGTGGCAACTCAAGGCGGCGGCGAATCACATCCCGTTCTTCCCGCCGGAGTTCAAGACCTGCTTCGAGGCGCTGGGCGAGAATGGCTGGTTCGTCGGTCACACGGCGAAAGGCTGGGCGCCCGGTGTCGCGACCAACGCGCTCGGCCAACCGCGCGATCTGACCGGCAAGGCGTTCAACGCCCGCAGCGCGCCGCCGCCCGCCAGCGGCATCGGCCCGAACGATTACGCGGCGAACTTCACCGACTTTCTCTCTGCCGCACCGAAGGACAAACCGTGGTGCTTCTGGTACGGCGCGCTCGAACCGCATCGCGGTTACGAATACGGCTCGGGCGTCGCCAAGGGCGGCAAGCTGCTCGCCGAGGTGGACCGCGTGCCGGCTTTCTGGCCGGACAACGAAACGGTGCGCAACGACCGCGTCCGCGCCGAATACAACGACGGCTTGAACTTCCTGAAATCGCTCAACCTGGACGAGCCTGCCGCGTAGAATTTTTTGCATGAAGACCCCCAAACTCTCATTGATCACCGCCTTCGTCAGCCGCACGAAGGACCGCTTTCACGAATACAACGAACCCAAGACGCTCGAAGAACGGTTCGAGATCGTCAGCCGCATGAAGGACATGACCGGCGTGGAATGCATTCACCCGTACGAGACGGGGACGGTATCCGAGTTCAAGGCGCTGCTCAAGAAATACAAGCTCAAGCCCGCCGCCATCAACGTGAACGTCAAGGCCGAGCCGGAGTTCCGCAACGGCGGCCTCACCTCGCTCGACCCGCGCATCCGCGCCAAGGCGGTGCAATTCATCAAAGACGCGAAGGATTTCGCCGCAGCCGTCGGGGCGGACAAGGTCACGTGTTGCCCGCTGGGCGACGGCTACGAGTTCGCCTTCCAGTGCGACTACGCGCAGATGTGGAAATTTCTCATCGCGACCTTCGGCGAGGCGGGCGATTACCGCCGCGAGATTCCGCTCTTCATCGAATACAAACCCAGCGAGACGCGGGGCCGCTGTTTCCTGGACACCGCCAGCAAGACGCTCTGCCTGTTGAACGACATCGGCATCAAGGAAATGGGCGTGACGCTCGATTACGGCCACTCGAAATACGGCCAGGAGAATCCGGCGGAGGTCGTGGCGCTGCTGGCGAACAGCCGGTTTCCCTACTACGTCCATATCAATGACAACAACGCCAAATGGGACTGGGATTACATGGCCGCGAGCCACAATTTTTTGGAGTATCTGGAGTTTCTCCACTACCTCCAGGAATACGGCTACAACGATTTCCTCACCTCCGATGCCTCGCCGACGCGCTGGGACATCGTGGGATTCTTTGACGCCACCACACGCCTGACACGGAAGATGTGGTTGCTGCTGCAGTCCGTGGATCGCGACGAGTTCCGCCAACTGATCCGGGGCGGCGATTTCCTCAAGACCTGGAAATTCGTCGAAACCAAATTTCTGAAACTGTAAGAACCAGCCCGATATGACCAAAGATGTTTTTCAGCAAGGGGCCGAACTCACCACCCTGGAAATGAACAAGCCCAGGACGCTTTGTTTGCTGCACACCGGGGCCATGCTGGTGCCCGTCTTTGCGGAACTGGCGAAGGAGCTTTTGCCCGGCGTAAAGCTGTTTCACATGCTCGATGAGAGCCTCATTCAGAACACCGTCTCGGCGGGCAAACTGGAGAAGGTCACCATCCGCCGGCTGTTCAAGGAGATCGAATGCGCGCGGGAAGGCGGGGCGGACGTGGTCATGGTGACTTGTTCCTCGCTGGGGCCGGCGATTGCGCTGGCGCGGCAGGCGTTTGATTTCCCGGTGCTGCGCGTGGACCAGGCGATGGCCGGGGAGGCGGTGCGGCACGGGCAACGGGTCGGCGTGCTGGCGACGTTGCCAACCACCCTGGCCCCGACCTGCGATTTGGTGCGGGAAACGGCGCGGGCCATGCGGCGGAAATGCACGGTCGTAACCGGCCTTTGCCCCGGCGCGTTTGAGGCTGTGCGGGCCGGAAATGGCGCGGAGCATGACCGGTTGGTGACCCGGGGACTCCTGGAGTTGATGGAGAAAGTGGATGTCGTGGTGCTGGCGCAGGCGTCCATGGCCCGGGTGATCCAGCAGATTCCGCCGGAGCAACTCCGGGTGCCGGTGCTGTCCAGTCCACGGCTGGGACTGCAACACGCCCAGGAAACCCTGGCCGCGCTCGCCGGCTGACCTCGCCATGAAAATCCGCCCTCTTGTCCTGGCCTTTCTCGTTGGGCTCGGTCTGGTCACGTTTCTCGACCGCATTTGTTTCTCCGTGGCCGGAAGCCGGATCATGGCGGAGCTTGAACTCGATCCGGGACAGTGGGGCTGGGCGCAAAGCATTTTCATTCTTGGCTACGGACTGTTCCAGATTCCGTTGGGGGCGCTGGCTGATCGGCACGGGCCGCGGCTGGTGCTGGCGTTGATCGTCTTATGGTGGTCGGTGTTCACCATGCTGACCGGGCTGGCTGGCGGGCTGGTGTCTTTGCTGGCCATCCGGTTTTGCTTCGGCCTGGGCGAGGCGGGGGCGTATCCGGCGATGTCCGTCGTGGTCGCCCGGTGGTTTCCCACCAACGAACGCGGGCTGGCGCAGGGCTTCATCTGGGGCGCGAGCCGGCTGGGCGGGGCGTTAAGCCCGTTGATCGTGGTGCCGGTGCAGCAGGCTTATGGCTGGCGGGTGGCGTTCTTCCTTCTGGGTGCCATCGGTTTTGGGTGGGCGCTCGCGTGGTGGGTCTGGTTCCGCAACCGGCCGGAGGAAAAACCGGCGACGACTCCGGCCGAGATTGTGGAGATAAACGCGGGCAAGGCCCCGGCCGCAAAAGTCGTCGTGCCGTGGGGCCGGATCTTTGCCGCCCCGCAGATGTGGGTCATCGTGACGATGTATTTTTTCTACGTGTTCGGGTCGTGGTTCTATTTCACCTGGATGCCGACCTATCTGGAGAAGGGACGGCATTTCTCCGAGGACGAGATGAAGGTGTTCTACACGCTGCCGTTTCTCGTGGCCGTGTTTTCCAATGTCGGCGGCGGAATGTTGAGCGACGCGTTGTCGAAACGCTTTGGGCGGAAGATTGGTCGGGTGGCGATCGGCACCGGCAGTCTCGCGCTGGCGGCCGGCTGCATCGCGTTGACGGCGCTGCTGCCGGCGGGCAACAAACTCGGCATCGGCATTTGTGTCGCCCTCGGCCTGGGAATCATGGACTGCATGTTGCCGTGCGCCTGGGCGCTGTGCCTCGATGTCGGCCAGAAATATGCCGGCACCGTTTCCGGCGCCATGAACACCGCCGGCAGTCTGGGCGGCTTTCTCTGCGCCTTGCTTTTCGGCTGGGTGGTGAAAGCAACCGGCAACTACAACCTGCCCGTGCTCGGCATCGCGGTGATGGTTGCCATCAGTGCGCTGCTGTTTGCGTGGATCAATCCGGACCGCCCGCTCGTGTCCGACGAATACGATCCTTCCCCGCTTCCTCAACCCTGATATAAATATTTACCATTATGCGGCTCGGCATCGGCTCTTACACCTACGGCTGGCACTCCGGCACCTACGGCTGGGAACTTACCAAGGATCGTCCGCACCTGACGGCGGAAGACCTGATTGAACGGGCGGCGCGGTTTGGCCTGCCCGTGGTGCAGATCGTTCTCCGTCCCGCGCTGGACGAAATGGATGACACCGCGCTGCAACGCATCCGCGCATTGGCCGAAGCGCGGCGGGTCGAGATCGAAGTCGGCTCCACCGGATCGGCCCCGGCGCAACTGCGGCGCTGGCTGCGCGCGGCCCGCGCCGTGAACGCACGCCTGATGCGCACCATCTTCACCCAGCCCTCCGCCGGGCTGGCCCGGGAAACGGCGCAGTTGCGCGAAGTCCTGCCGGAATTTCGCCAGGCGGGCGTGGCGCTGGCCGTGGAAAACCACGAAACCTCCAGTTGCCACGACCTGCGGCGGCTGATCGAGACCGTGGGCGATCCGAACCTGGGTGTGTGTCTGGATTCGGTGAATTCGCTCGGACGCGGCGAGGGCGTTTGGGAAGTCGCCGACGTTTTGCTTCCGTTCACGATCAATCTGCACGTGAAGGATTTCACGGTGACGCGCGGCGGCACGGACATGGGGTTCGCCATCACCGGCGCGCCGACGGGCACCGGCCAACTCGACATCCCGCGCCTGCTGGCGCGACTGCACGGCTACCGGCCCGACGCCAGCGTGATCCTCGAACAATGGACGCCGCTGGGCGCCAGCATCGAAGCCGCGATTGCCGAGCAGGAAAGCTGGGCCGTGGATGGCGTGCGTTTTCTTAAACCGGCGATTGCGGCCTTGAAGTGAAACCCTGCCTCTGTAGCCATTGAATTGTAATCCCTGAAATGTTGAAACATCTCCAATCTAACCACCCATGAAACACCCAAAACCCGGAATCGCCATTGACTGCGACGACGCGGCGATAGAACTCAAGCAACTGATCATTGCCCACCTCAAGTCCAGGGGCGTGGACGTAACCGACCTGAATCTCCTCGGCGGCAAGAAGGCGGATTATCCTGAAATCGGCTATCACCTCGCCCAGCAAGTGGCCGCGAAAAAATATGACCGTGGCATTCTCATGTGCGGCACCGGCCTCGGCATGGCGATGATTGCCAACAAAGTCGAAGGCGTCTGGGCCGGCACGTGCCACGACACGTTTTCCGCCGAGCGCCTCAAGAAAAGCAACGACGCCAACGTGCTCACGATGGGTGCCCGGGTCATCGGGCCGGAGTTGGCCAAGATGATCGTGGACGCCTGGCTCAACTCCGAGTTTGCCGGCGGCGGCTCGACGCCCAAGGTCGAGCAACTGCGCGAACTGGAACACCGCTCCTTTCATAATCAATAATCGGTCCATGCCGGCCACTATGACGCCCATGCTCGCCAACGCCGTAGCGCAGCAAACCTGTGCTACGAAGCCCGGCGGTCACTGCTCTGAACTTTCCAAGCTAAAGTAGATCCACCATGCAAAAGATCATCAACCACCCCGCCAACGTCGTGGACGAAATGGTCGAGGGCTTCCTCAAGGCCCATCCCGATCTCGTCGCCGCCACGGACAACCCCCGCGTGCTCAAGTTCAAGGACGCGCCCATCGCCAAAAAGGTCGGCATCGTCACGGGCGGCGGCTCCGGTCACAAACCCGCCTTCGTCGGCTACGTGGGCCGCAACCTCGTGGACGCGGTCGCCATGGGCGAAATCTTTTCCTCACCGCCTGCCCAGATGTTTTTCGACGCCTTCAAGGCCGCCAACGGCGGCAAGGGCGTCGCCTGCCTCTACGGCAATTACGCCGGCGACAACATGAACGTGAAGATGGCCATCGAGATGGCGAAGGAGGAAGGCATCGAGGTCAAGACGGTGGTGGCGAACGACGACGTGCCGTCCGCGCCGAAGGATCAGTTGGAAAAGCGCCGCGGCGTGGCGGGCGAAATCTTGATGTGGAAAGTCGGTGGCGCGAAAGCCGCGCTGGGCGCGAGTCTGGATGAAGTCATCGCGGAGGCCCAGAAGGCCATCGCCAACACCCGCAGCATGGGCATCGGCCTCAGCCCTTGCACCATTCCCGAAGTCGGCCATCCGAATTTCACCATCGAACCGGGCAAGATGGAGGTGGGCATCGGCCACCACGGCGAGCCGGGTTTGGAGGTCGCGCCGCTCGAAACCGCCGCGCAAATGGCGAAGCGCATGACCGACATCATCCTGCCCGACTTGCCGTTCAAAGCCGGCGACGAAGTAGTGGTGCTCGTCAGCGGCCTGGGTTCGACGCCGGTGATGGAGCTTTACATCCTGTTCAACGAGGTCGTGAAGATTCTCGCCGCGAAACAGATCAAGATTTACCGGCCCTACGTCGGAAACTATTTCACGTCGCTCGAAATGGCGGGCGTGACGCTCACGATCATGAAGCTCGACGCCGGCCTCAAGCAGTGCATTGACTTGGAGGCTGACTCCATGGGCTTGCGGCAATTCGGGAGGAAATGATGGCCGCGAGCTTCACCAACGCCGCCGGCAGGCAGATCGTGCTTGATCTGATCACCGCGATCCAGGCGCAGAAGCAATACCTCAGCGACATTGACGGCCTGATCGGCGACGGCGATCACGGCGTCAACATGAACAAAGGTTTCACGCTGGCCGGCGAACAGTTGGGTCGCGAGCCCGGCGACCTGACCCACGCGCTGGGTGTGCTCTCGAAGGTGCTGATGATGAAGATCGGCGGTTCGATGGGGCCGCTCTACGGGATGTTCTTCAAGGCGATGGCCGGCGCCACGCAAGGTGTGGAGGCCGTGGACGCCGCCGTGTTTGGCCGGATGCTCCGGGCGACGCGCGAGGCCATCGAGAAGATCAGCCCCGCCAAACCCGGCGACAAAACCTTGATGGACGTGCTCGTGCCGGCGCAGGAGACGTTTCAAACCGCGCTCGACGCCGGCAAGCCATTCGCCGAATGCCTCGATACGATGGCACAGGCGGCAGAACAAGGGAGAGATGCCACGAAAGACCTGATCGCGAAGCTCGGCCGCTCCAGCCGCCTGGGCGAACGTTCACGCGGTGTCGTGGATGCCGGCGCCGCGTCCTGCTGCCTGATCCTCCAGACGATGGCAAACACGATCAAAGGATTGCTGCAATGCCGGCCGCGCTAGCCAGCATATTTCACACTTCGCGTGGAATGGCGACACCCCGCCGGCTTCAAGGGCTTTTGAGAAGCCACCAGGTCTTGGAGTGCGGCAGCCCTCTGCCGCTTTTATCGCTACGAACCTCCGAAAGCGCCAGAGGGCTGGCGCAGTCCAAGACGCTGTCGCGCCGCAGTGTGCGTGCTGCAAATCATGGTTCATGAAGACTGACATGCTGCCTTCCGCCAATCCCAACATGGCCCGGGAGGTTTTCAACCAGGCCGTGGACTTGATCCGGAAGTCAGGATTCCCACTTTCTCCAGCGGACTGGTCCGAATTGAAGGTCAACGACTTTGGACTGGGCGGCCTGCGCGAAGAAGGCTTCGTGTTCGCCGACTTGCTGCGGTCGGATCGCGTGCGCGTGACGTTGCTGGTGTTGCTGCCGGGGCAGACGTTGCCGGAACATTGTCACCCATCCTACGCGGGCGAAGCGGGCAAGGAGGAAACGCTCCGCTGCCTTTGGGGGCAAACGAAAATCTACGTGCCGGGCGCGCCGAACAACCCGGGCATCCATGTCCCCGCGGGCAAGGACGCGTATTACACCTCGCGTCATGAAGTGGCGCTCAGCGTGGGGGAACAGTTCTCCGTCCAACCCAACCTGCCGCACTGGTTTCAAGGCGGCCCGGAAGGCGCGGTCAACCTCGCCTTCCAAAACCGCGTGGACGAGAATCACAACGTGTTCACCGATCCGGCCAGCACCGGCTGCCCGGTCCCGACGGCGAACTGCTGAACCGAAACCCGAAACCCGAATGCCGAAATCCGAAGGAAATCCGAAACCCGAAACCCGAGTTGACGGCCAACGTCCGGCAGCCGGCCATATCGGGCGGCGACGATTCCCGGAGCGGGGGCAGCCTTGTCCGCGCGTGGCTTTCAAGGGCGCTGGACTCGCGGACAAGGCTGTCCGCGCTCCTTGGCTTGCGGGCGCGTCCGAAGGCCATCCCATTCGGTTTTCGGATTTCGATTTTCGGATTTCGGACTTCACTCCCCTCGCATGATTGCCAGCCGCTACCTCATCGTCCTCGCCACGTTTTCGCTCTCCGTGTTGCTTTACGTGGATCGCGCGTGCATCTCGACCGCCAAGGAGCCGGTGATCCACACGCTCAGCCAGACGGACGCGCGGTGGCTGGACAAGGAATGGGCGGATCGGCGTTGGGGCTGGATCATGGCGGCGTTCGCGTTTGGCTACGCGCTCTTTCAGACGCCGTCCGGCGCGATGGCCGACCGCCTGGGCGCCCGCAAGATCCTCACCACGGTTGTTGCCGCGTGGTCCGTCTTCACCGGGCTGACGGCGGCGGCGTGGAATCTCACCTCGATGATGGTGATCCGGTTCTGCTTCGGCGCCGGCGAGGCGGGCGCGTTTCCCGGCATGGCGCGCGTGGTGTATTCGTGGATTCCGGTGAAGGAGCGCGGCCTGGTCAAAGGCATCAACTTCTCCGGCTCGCGCATTGGCGCGGCGGTCACCATGCCCATTCTGCCGTGGCTGATCAACACGCTGGGGTGGAAGGAATCCTTCTGCCTGCTGATGGTCACGGGTTTCGTGTGGTCGTTGATCTGGTGGTTCTGGTTCCGCGATCAACCGTCCGAAAAACGCGGCGTCAGCGCGCGGGAACTGGAGCACATCCTCAAGACGCGCCAACAGTCGGCGACCGACACCGCTCCGGCCAAACCGCTGCGGCTCGGGACTCTGTTCGGTTCGGCGAACATGTGGTTCGTGATGGGGCAGTACTTCGCCAGCAACTTCACCTTCTTCTTCACGCTGACCTGGTTGTATCCCTACGTGAAGAAGACCTACAACCTCGACCTCGTGACCGCCGGCTTTTACGCCATGGCGCCGCTCCTGGCGGGGGCGCTGGGCAACGTCGCCTCCGGTTCGTTCGTGGATTTTCTGTATCGCCACCGCAGCCGCGCCCTCTCGCGGCGGTTGCCGGCGATTCTCGGATTTGCCCTCGCCGCCATTGGCCTGGTGATGAGCGTCGGGCAGGAGACCGCGTTCGGTGCGGTGGCGTGGCTCTCGCTGGCCGTGTTCGGCGCGGACATGACGCTCAGCCCGTCGTGGTCGCTGTGCATTGACATCGGCGGCAAAAACGCCGGCGCGGTGTCGGGCACGATGAACATGGCGGGCAACCTGGGGTCGGCGGTGGTCGGTCTCGTGTTCCCGTATCTGATTTTCGCCTACGGACCGAAGGGCTTCTTCTGGGTGGGCGCGGCCTTGAACGTTGTGGCCATCGGCCTCTGGATGCTGGCGAGTACGGAACGAAAACTGGAGGATGCCGCATGAGCCAGCTTCGCGGCGTCTGCATTGGCGCGGGTTACTTCAGCCACTTCCATTACGAGGCGTGGCGGCGCATCCCGGAGGTCGCCATCGTGGCTTGCAGCGATCTCGATCCGGAGCGCCTGCAAAACGTCGCGCGCGAGTCGGGCGCGCGGCCATACGCCGACTACCGCGAGATGCTCGACCGCGAGCGGCCGGACTTCGTGGACGTCATCACGCCACCGGCGACGCATCTGGAGATTTGCGGCGAGGCGGCGCGACGCGGCATCCCGATCATCTGCCAGAAACCGCTGGCGACGGGATGGGACGACGCGCGACAGATCGTGGCCGCCGCCAGCCAGGCGGGCGTGCGCCTCATGGTGCATGAGAACTTCCGCTTCCAACCTTGGCATCGCGAAATCAAGCGCCAGCTTGAAGCCGGGGCGATAGGCGAGCAACTCCACTCGCTGACGTTCCGCACGCGCATGGGCGATGGCTGGGGGCCGAACGCCTACCTGCCGCGCCAGCCTTACTTCCACACGCAACCGCGCCTGCTGGTCCAGGAAACCGGGGTGCATTTCATTGATACTTTCCGTTACCTGGCCGGCGACATCACGCGCGTGAGCGCCTGGCTGCGCCGCTTGAACCCGGCGATCCAGGGCGAGGATTGCGGCCTGCTGGTCTTCGAGTTTGCCAGCGGCGCCATTGGCCAGTGGGACGCGAACCGCTACAACGAGCCGAGCGTCCCGTTGCCCGAGGCGCGCTACACCTTCGGCGAATTCCTCGTCGAAGGCAGCGCCGGCAGCATCCGGCTCTATCTCGACGGCCGCGTCACCGTGCAGAAACTCGGCGGCGCGGAGGAGAATGTGACCTACCCGCATGCGCGCCGCGGGTTTGCGGGCGACTGCTGTTACTTGACGCAACGCCATTTCATTGACTGCTTGCTCGACGGGAAACCGTTTGAGACGAGCGGGGAGGATTATTTGAAAACACTGACCGTGCAGGAGGCGGTTTATCAATCCGCGGAAACGCGTTCGCCAGTTCAAGTCAACCCATTATGAAACACCAAGGACTCGATCATCTCGCCATCGCCGTGCCCGACACGGAGGAAGCGCTGCTGACGGACGCGGCGCTGGAGCGCGTGGAGATTTCCGTGGAAGAAATTCTGAAACCCGAGCGCCGGGCCGGGGAGTTGTCGCGCGCGGCGGCGCAATTAAACCGCGCGTTGGCGGCGGGCCGCGATGCGGTGGCATTCACCAGCCGCAAACTCATCACGGGCGGTGACGCGGTGACGAGTCTGGCCATTGGCGGGCAGGTTTCCTCCGCGCCGGTCCAGTTGGTGCAACGATTGGAATCTCGTCCCCGTTATCTCATCGCCAAAGGCGGCATCACGTCGAGCGATCTCGCGACGCGCGGGCTGGGCGTGAAGCGCGCGACGGTGCCGGGCCAGATTCTGCCGGGCGTGCCGGTGTGGGAACTCGGTCCAGAAACAAAATTTCCCGGCCTGCCCTACGTTGTCTTTCCCGGCAACGCCGGTGGCCCGGGCGCGCTGGCTCAGCTCGTGACCGAGCTCAAATAAGGATACTTACGGATATTGCTATGAACATGAAACGACGAGAGTTTTCCAAGCGGATGTTGTTGGCCGGGGTGGGGATTTCCGCCGGCTTGGCGGAGGGCAAAGCCGGTGCGGTGGACGATTTGCCCGCGGACCATTATCTGGAGCCGGCCCGGAAGCTGCCGGTGCGGAGATTTGACGTGGTGGTCGCCGGGGGCGGAACCGCCGGAGTTATTGCCGCCGTCGCCGCGGCGCGACAAGGGGCCAAGACGATTCTCATTGAACAGAAAGGCTATCCGGGCGGCACGGTGGTCGAGGGCGGCACGGCGCTGCACAGCTTCTTCAACCTCTGGAAGGCCTTTCCGGGCGTGAAGAAACGCCAGGTGGTGCGGGGGATTCCGCAGGAGCTGGTCGAGCGGTTGGCGAGAATCGGCGGCACCAGCGGGCATGCGGAGATGACCCTCGGTTACGACTATGATTCGGTCTGCACGGCAATCGATACGGAGCTTTACAAGCTGGCGGCCTTCGAGATGCTGGCGGAGGCAGGCGTGTTTGTTTGTGTTAACACGCTGCTGGTCGGGGCCATACGGGAGGGAAGCCGTCTGACGGGCGTGCTTATCGAAAGCCGGTCCGGTCGCGAGGCCGTCTGTGCCCGGGCGTTCATTGATTGCACTGCTTACGGCGACCTCGCGGCGCAGGCGGGGGCGAATTATACCGAGCCGAACGATTATGCCGTCTGCAACAGCATCGGCATCGCCAATGTCGATGTGGAGAAATACCGCGATTTCTTCAAGTCCCATGACGCGCTCGTGGAATACAGCGAAGGCGTCCGCAGCGGAAAGGCCGGCCGGATTGTGCGCCTGAGCGGGCAAGCGGTGAAACTGCCGAAAGAATTTCATGAAGGGGCCGGCCGGATCGGAATGTCCGCGGTCACCACGACGGTCCACGACAACTATTTCATGTTCATCAAGGTCAACTACAAGATGCCGGCCAGCCCCACCAACCGGGACGCGGTAGCGAAAGCGGAACTGGAACTGCGCCGTCGCCAGTTGCAGGCGGTCGAGTTGTTCAGAAAACACGTCCCCGGCTGCGAGAAGGCGTTTATCGCCCGAACCAGCCCGAGCCTGAACATCCGGCGGGGCCGGCAAATCACCTGTGACTATGACATCTCGCACCAGGATGTGATCGAAGGGCGGCATTTTGACGACGAGGTCTTCGTGTATGGTTTTCACGACAGCGCGCCCCGGTTTCAAGTGAAGAACGGCGGGACCTACGGGATTCCTTACCGGGCGCTCTGTGTGGCTGGAGTCGAGAACCTGCTGGCGGCTGGGATGATGATAACATCCGATCATCGGGCGCACATGTCCACCCGGAACACGGTCAGTTGCATGGGGCAGGGCCAGGCCACCGGCACGGCGGCGGCGCTGTGCGCGCAAAAGAAGTGCGGCACACGGGAACTGAGACACGCAGACCTGCGCGCGGCGCTGGAAAAGGGAAACGTCTATTTCGAAACTTGAACACTTCCTCAGGCCTTTGGCCTTAGTCCCAGAACCATACAAGAGGGTGTTGGGAAATTCGCGCGAAGTGCTTGGTATGCCGATAGAACTGTGCGGAAAATCGCTTGGTCGTGATTCCGCAGGACGCAGTGTTTCTGTAATGGTAGCGACGGAAGCACAGCAAACCCGCATGGTTATTGGTCAAACTCGATGTTTCCGAGGACGAGCCGTGGCGCGCGCGCGGCGTAGGTGTTCTTTGCGGAACGTGCGTTTCGTTCAATGAAATCAAGCGTTCGCATTTTGAATTTCCAAACACCCTCTTGAAGGCATCAAACGCGATCTCTACGAAGGCGGCATCCGCAAACCGATGATCGCGCGTTGGCCGGGCAAGATCAAACCAAGCCGTGTCGCTGATCACGTTTCCGCCTTCTGGGACGTGCTTCCAACCTTTGCTGAAATCGCCGGCGTCTTCGCGCCGACGAACACTGACGGCCTCTCGTTGCTGCCTGAACTGCTCGGCGGCAAGCAACGTCAGCACGAGTGTCTTTATTGGGAATTTTTTGAAGGCAGTTCCAAGCAGGCCGTGCGGATGGGCGACTGGAAGGCGGTGCGGCTCGCGCCGTCCAAGCCCATCGAGCCTTACGATTTGAAAACTGACGTTGGCGAGGTTCACAATGTCGCCGACCAGCATCCCGATGTCGTGGACAAGGTGAAAGAAATCCTCGCTCATGTCAGAACCGATGAGGGAACCTGGCCGTTGCAGGACAAGAGCGACACAATGCCGTTTTGAGTCATTATTCATCGTATTGAACCTTGAATCGTGAAAACAACCACTGGAAACATCTCCATGCTGAGCGGCCTGCTCCTGGCTGTGACATGTTGTTCGTTTGCCTCGCCGCTTATCGCCGCCGGTGAAAGTCCCGCCCGGCTACAACGGCCCGCGCTGACCGTGACGGGCAACTCCCCGCCCGGCAACCGCGCCATCCGCGACGAACGCTGGCGTTACATCGAGTACACCAGCGGCGGCCCGCTCCTGCTGGATGAGGTGAACGACCCGCACGAAACCAAGAATCTCGCGGGTGATCCCGCCCGGGCCGACGTGGTGAAACAATTGCGCGCCCGGCTCGACCGTTACGGCGCGCCTGGCGGCAAGCGGGCCCGCTGAATCGTCAGGGCCTTTTGTTGTGAAGTCGCATTCTGTTGGAGTTCATGCTTCAGCCTGTTCGCGGCTGGGCACAGCCTGAAGGCTGAACTCCAACGCGCTGCACAGGTAAAACGAAAGACCCTGGCTGAATCGTTGCGTTCCGGCGAATTTTCCTTGTCGCGGTTGACCGGTTCGGCAACGTCTTATTGATTATGCAACGACGAGAATTCTTCAAAAGCGCGGCCGCGCTCGCTTCCGGCGTGGCGCTGGGGCTGCCCGCCGCCGGGTCCGCGGCCGAGTCCCGCAAACGCACCTACGCTTACCACGGCCGCCCCGACGATTACCCCGGTTTCAAAGTCATCGAGCCGGGGCGCGCCATCGAGAAGATCGAGACCTTCAGCAAAGGCCCGTTCGCCCTCGTGCGCGTGACGACCAACGACGGCAAGGAGGGCTTCGGCCAGATCGCCACGTACGAAACCGAGATCAGCGTGCTGACGCTGCATCGCCGCATCGCCCCGCAGGTGCTCGGCAAGGATCCGGCGGACATTGACGCCATCGTGGACCGATGCATGGACGCGAACCACAAGTTCCCGTGGTCGTTCGTCTGCCGCGCGCTTGGCGGTGTGGACACGGCGATCTGGGATCTCTACGGGCAGATCAAACAAAAACCCGTGGCCGAATTGCTCGGCGGCGCGGTCAAACCCATCCCCGCCTACGGTTCGAGCATGCGCCGCGACATCTCACCTGACGACGAAGCGGCGCGTCTGGCGAAACTTCGCGACAGTCATGGCTTCAAGGCCTTCAAAATCCGCGTCGGCCAGGAGTGCGGTCACGATCGCGACGCTTCGCCCGGTCGCACCGAGAAGATCATTCCCACGATCCGCAAGGCGCTGGGCGACGCCGTGAAGCTCAAGGCCGATGCCAACAGTTGCTACACGCCGCCGCGCGCCATCGAAGTGGGCCGGATGATGGAACAAAGCGGCTACGCGCACTTCGAGGAGCCGTGTCCGTATTGGGAACTCGAATGGACGGCGGCGGTCGCGGCGGCGCTGGACCTGCCGGTCGCCGGTGGCGAGCAGGACAACGACCTCGCGCAATGGCGGCGCATGATCGCGCTGAACGCCGTGGACATCGTCCAGCCGGACGTGCTTTACCTCGGCGGCATCACGCGCGCGTGGCGCGTGGCGCAGATGGCGCGGCCGGCGGGCAAACTCGTCGTGCCGCATTCCGCCAACCACTCGCTGGTGACGCTGTTCACGCTGCATCTGCTGGCGGCCATTCCGAACGCGGGGCCGCACATGGAGTGGAGCATTGAAGGCGGCATGAACCTCCAGGCTGCCGACCTGTTCAGCCCGAATCCGTTTGTTAAAGACGGCAAGGCGCATTTCGCCGCCGGCCCCGGTTGGGGCGTGAAGATCAACCCGGAGTGGTTGAAATCCACGACGTATCAAAAGAGCGAGAACAAGGCATGAGTTGCCACTGAACGCGCGATGAAACGACTTTCCATGAACCGTCTTTCGGAGCGCGGACAGCCATGTCCGCGCGTTTCAACGGCAAGGTCCGCGCGGACATGGCTGTCCGCGCTCCGCATTGCCGTGGCGGGCGCGCTTTTGCTGGAGGCGATGGCTAAATGAACGAGCCGAACCTGATCCAGAGAACCTGCTCCCTCGGCCCGGCGCTGGGGTTGGGCGTTGGTTTGCTCTCACTCTCGCTGTTCGCGGCGGACGCCGTGAACCGCGCCGAGTCCAACTGGTGGCTCACGCCGCGCCGGATGATCCAGACCAACCTGCGCGAAATTGACGCCACCATGGATGTGGAGGCCTACGTGGCGGCGCTCAAGCAGGCGGGCGCAAACGTCGTGCTCTTCAACGTCGGCGGCATCGTGGCCAATTATCCCACCGACCTGCCGTATCATTATCGCAATCCGTTCCTGAAGGGCGATCTCACGGGCGAAGTGGTCAAGCGTTTGCACGCCGAGGGCATCCGCGTGATCGCGCGGTTCGATTTTAGCAAGGTCAACGAAAGCATTGCCGCCGCGCATCCCGAATGGCTCACGCGCGACGCGGACGGAAATTCCATTCCGCCTTACAACGGCCAGGTGGCCACCTGCCTGAACAGTTGGTATCAGCAGGAGGGCATGTTGAAGATTCTGGGCGAGGTGATGGACCGCTACCCGATTGACGGCGTGTTCTTCAACATGATCGGTTATCCGCGCAGCGATTACAGCGGGCGGGCGATCGGCGCTTGCCAGTGTGAGAATTGCCGCCGCCGTTTCCGCGAATTCTTTGCGCTGGACCTGCCGGCGAAAGAACAGGCGAACACCGAGGCCGCCCGGAAATACGGCGAGTTCACCCGGCGCACCATCAGCGAACAGTTCGAGAGGGTGAACGCGTTTGTGAAGGGCAGGAATCCCAATCTCGCCATCTGCACCTACACGACGGCGGGCGTGGATGTCGTCCGCAAAGAATCCAACACCGCGCTGGACGGCTGGATGTATGAGGAGAGTTTCCGCACGCGGCTGGCGTTGCTGGAGAACCCCGGCAAACAACAGGCCAACGCGGCGGTGCATTTCCCGCATTATCCGCACCGGCTTGCGTCGGTTTCGCCGGACCTGACCCGCAAGCGGCTGCTCGGCTGCCTGCTCAACGGCGGCTGGCTGGACTTTTACTGCATCGGCCCGTTCCACGCGCAGGAGGATCGGATCGGCCTGGACGAGGTGGCCGACGTGTTCCGGTTCCACGCGGCCAACGAGCGCTGGCTGACCAACACCGTCGAGCTGGCGGACGTCGGCCTCGTGGTGGACGGCGCGGGCAAGAGCGACGAGTTCCGCGGGCTGCTGGGGATTCTTTCGCAGGCGCATATCAGTTATGAACTCGTCTCGCTGGGGAAGAGTGATCTGGCGAAACTACCGGCCTTGATCGTGCCGGTGAACGGGGCGTTGTCGCCGGGCGCGCTGGCGCAACTCGATGCCTACGTGAAGAACGGCGGACATTTGCTGCTCACGGGCGGGCCGTTGACGCCGGATTTGAAATGTCTCGGCCTGCGCGCCGCCGGGGCGACGTTGCCGGCGGAGAAAGGGACTTACATCCGCCTTCGCCCCGAGGACAAGGCGCGGTTGAACCAACCGGTGTTCGCCAAGCTCGATCTGCTGGCGTTGACCGGCGAGTTGTGGACGGCGGAAGCGGCGCCGGGAACGGACGGGCTGCTGCGGTTCATTCCGCCCGCGATGTTCGGGCCGCCGGAGAAATGCTACTACACGAACGTCTCGGACATCCCGTGTCTTTACGCGCGGGCGTCGGGCAGGGGCAAGGTGGCGTGGATTCCGTGGCGGGTGGGCGAGCATTACCAGCAGTCGGGCCACGCGGGGCACGCCGCGCTGGTGATCGGCGCGCTGGACAGGCTGCTCGAATTGCCGCGCCGCACCCGGCTGCAAACCGGCCCGCTGGTGGAGTTGAACCGGCGGGTGGATCGGCAGGGGCATTTCGAATGGGTGAGCCTGGTGAATCATTCCGGCTTGCTGGAGAACGTCCTCCATGAGCCGCTGCCCATGCGCGATGTGGCCGTCGATATCCGGCCGCAAGGCCATGTGAAGTCCGCGCGCCTGCTCAAGTCGGGCCGCCCGCTGGAATTCACGACCGGCCCGGACGGCTGGATTCATTGCTCCTTGCCGGAACTCAACCGCTATGAAATCATTTTGTTCGAGCAAGCAAACTGACGTTGAGCATCAAACCATAATTCGCGAAAGCACATGAAAAAACCGTCCTGTTCCTCTTCGCCCTGATCAGCGACTTTGAACTGAAATTGAAGTTCCAGGCTTACACTAATTGCACTCAAAAAATCAGTTGCGCATCCGGTTCAAGGATATTCAGGTTCGGGAAATCCAACCGCCGGCGGCTTTAATTTCAAAACCCACCAAATGAACTCACGACAGATTGTCTGCCGCATATTGAGACTCGCGCAACCGGGTGACGGAGCGCGGGCTTCAGCCCGCTTCAATGTCCAAAACCACGTAGCGCACCCAACACCCGGCCTGCTTGAAGGTTTCACGTTGAAGCGGCGTGAACGCCGCGCTCCCCGCGCGCTTGACCGGTGTCACCTTGATTTACGAGACTCAATAATTCTGGCTGCGATATTGGCGGCGACTGTGTTCAGCGCGTCCGGCCAGGCCACCAACTTCGCCGGCTGGACGGACACCCAATACCCGGATTACATCCAGAAGGTCACTGATTTTGGCGAGCGGGCCGACTGGTCGCATGACGGGAAAAAGATTCTGTTTGTCGAGCGCTCCTTCGGCGACGTGTATGAGTTTGATCTGGCGACGAAGCATTACACGCCGCTGACGCATCATTACTATTATGGCGGCTATGCGCGCGCCCTGTATCTCAGCAACGGCGACATCCTGCTGTCCGGCCCGAAGGACTTTCCCGGCGACGACTGGCGGCAGGCGCGGTTCAAATTGTCCGAGCTGTGGGTGTTGAGCCGGAAGCTGGACAAGCCGCCGACGCGGCTGGGCGAGATGTGCTGGGAAGGCCCGGCGGCTTCGCGCACCCAACTGCGTATCGCGTGGTCGCAGCATCCGGATGAGGCCCACGGCCACGGCGCATTCTATCAGATCAAGGTGGCCGATCTGGACTACTCGTCCGGCGAACCCAAGCTCGTCCACACCCGGGTGGTGCTGGACAACCAGCGCGAGGCCATCAAGGGCCGGGTGCTCGAGCCGCAGAATTTCCGTCCGGGCCGCGAACAGGAATTGACCGTCCAGGTTTCCGGAAACTGCGAAGTGTTTGGCTTGAACTGCGCGACGGGCGAACTGGTGAACTACTCCAACGATCCCAAATCCTACGACGAGCCGGAGGGCATTTATCCCGACGGCAATTACACGCTGGTCGAAAGCAGCCGGCACAACAACCTGAACAAGGGTGCGGACATTGACCTGTGGAAGTTGAAGCTTGAAGCGGGGAATCCCGCCTGGGAACGAATCACCTGGTTCAACGAAGACCTGAAGTATAAAGCCGCGAATCCGGTGGTGAGTGACGACGGGCGTTACATCGCGTTCCAGGTGGCGGGCACGCATGAGGTGGCGGGCATCGGCCACGGCATCTACCTCCTCGATCTGGAAAAGCAAAAGTTGAACCGACGGGAGTTGTCGCCGGTTCGTGCCCGGGGACAGGAAAAATGAACCAAACCACCATGAACAACATCTCCAGCCTGCTCGCGCTCAACAACATCTCCAGCCTGCTCGCGCTCGTCCTGGGTGCGACTTGTGCCTCCGCCGCCGCACCGACGACCCGCCCGAACATTCTCTGGCTCATCTCGGAGGACACCGGGCCGGAAATTCTCAGTCGCAACGGCACGCCGCAGACCGCCACGCCCAACCTCGACAAGCTGGCGGATCAGGGCGTGTATTTCCCGCACACCTATCTCGGCATGGTCTGCTCCGTCAGCCGGAGTTCGTTCATGACGGGAATGCACGCGGTGAGCATCGGCGCGCAGAATCATCGCACAAAAGACAAGCAACCCTTGCCGGAGGGAGTGCGCGTTTTGACCGGCTGGCTGCGGGATGCCGGCTACTTCACCGCCAATGTCGTGCAGCTTCCCGCCGCGCTCGGCTTCAAGGGCGGGGGCAAGACCGATTGGAATTTCCGGCCGGCCGACCAGCCGTTTGATTCCGACAAGTGGACGGAGCTCAAGCCGCATCAGCCGTTTTACGCGCAGATCAATTTCAACGAAACGCATCGCGACTATCACGCGCCCGCCCACGCCGATCCGGCCCAGGTGATCCTGCCGCCGTATTATCCCGATCATCCCATCGTGCGCAAAGACTGGGCGCAATATCTCGACTCCGGCGCGGAACTGGACCGCAAGATCGGCCTGGTGCTGGCGCAACTTGAACGGGACGGTCTCGCCGACAACACCATCGTCGTCTATTTCGGAGACAACGGCGCGTCCATGGCGCGGGCCAAACAGTTTTGCTACGAGGAAAGTTTTCATGTGCCGATGATCATCCGCTGGCCCAAGAATTTTCCCGCGCCCAAAGATTTCAAGCCGGGCGCGGACGATGCGCGCTTCATTGACGGCATTGATCTCGCGCCCACAATGCTCGCCCTCGCCGGCGCGCCCAAGCCGCCGAAGATGCAGGGGCACATTTTCCTCGGCGACCGCACCGAAGCGCCACGCGAATACGTCTTCGGCACGCGCGACCGTTGCGACGACACCGTCATGCGCATCCGCTCCGTGCGCGACAGCCGCTACCGCTACATCCGCAACTTCAAACCGGAAGTTCCGTTCCTTGCGCCCAACAATTACAAAGAGACGCAGTATCCCGTGTGGAATCTGCTCAAGCAGTTGCACGCGGAGGGCAAGCTGACGCCGCCGCAGGAATTTCTCTGCCAGCCGCGCATGCCGGACGAGGAGCTATACGATCTCCAGACCGATCCGCATCAAATCCACAATCTCGCCGCCGCCACCGACGCCGCGTCCCAGGCCGTTCTGAAAAAACTGCGCGCGGTCTTGGCCCAGTGGATGGTGGACGTGGGCGATAAAGAGAGCGTGACGCCCGCCGCCGCCGCGCCCGCCGCGAAAGACGCTCCCAAGAAAAAGAATCGCAAAGCAAAAACGGCCGAATGAAACTCGGCCGAAACCATGCTATTGAGCCGGCGCGGATGGGTGCGCCAGCATTGTAGGACAGGCGTCGCGCCTACGCGCCCGTCCTGCTTTCGTTCGACGTGGGCGAATACATTTATCTGTGGGCGGTCAACGACACGCGGCAGCCGGTTTCCGGCACGGTGAAAATCCGGCTCTTCCATCTGGATCGCAATGAAGCGCGGAAGGAAATCACGCGCGCGGTCACTGTGCCGCCGGGCGAATCGCAGGTTGTGGTGCGCCTTGATGAAGCCGGCATCGGCAGCTTTCGCCGCGAGCACATCCTGCACGCCACGCTCACGGACGCCTCCGGCAATGTCCTCGCCACGGCGAATACGCTGGGCGACATCGAACGGCGCGTCACGTTTCCCGCCGCCCGACTGAACGTGGCGGTCCGCGACGGCGCGCTGTTCCTCACGACCGACAAGTTCGCCCATTGCGTGACGTTGGAAGGCGACGCGGACGGCGACGCCTTTGGCTGGTTTTTCGAGGACAACTATTTCGAGCTGATGCCCGGCGAGGAAAAGGTCGTCCGCGTGCTGGGCGACCGCACGAGCGGTCGCATCACCGCCAAAGCCTGGTACTCGCCGCATCTCACCACCGTGAACTGGCAACGAGCGGGGGCCACCCAGCCCAAGTGATTCCCTTTTTCTCGTGTTGAACCATATCCATTCTATGAAGCGTCCGAAGTCCCGCAAGGTTTTGGACTGCGCCAGTCCTCTGGCGCTTTCGATTGGAGGACCCGCGTTCCCAAAGCGCCAGAGGGCTGGCGCACTCCACGACGCTGACGCGAATACGGAAGCGCTACGCGGTTCCGGGGCACGCTGCGCGGCTTTTCGCGGACCGAGGAAACTCTCATGAACACCCAACGATCACACGCCAGTTTCCTGGCCGCCATTCTGGCCCTCTGGACTTCCACCTGTCTCGGGTTGAGCGGCCTGGCCGCCACGGCCCCCGCCCGCCAACCACCGTCTCATCGTCCTCGCCGACATGGGCAACGAACCGGACGAGGAACAGCAAATGGTTCATCTGCTCGTTTATGCCAACGAGATTGACCTGGAGGGATTGATCGCCGTGACGGGCAAGTATCTGAAGCAGACGCCGCAGCCGGAGTTGTTTCACAAGTTGATCGCCGGCTACGCCAAGGTCGTGAACAACCTGCGGCTCCACGCGTCCGGCTGGCCGTCGCCGGAGCACCTCCACGGCGTCATCCGGGCCGGCCAGCAGAAGTACGGCCTTGCCGATACTGGTGAAGGGAAAGCCAGCCCCGGCTCGGAACTCATCGTCCAGGCGCTGCTCAAGGACGATCCGCGTCCCCTCTGGGTGGTGGTCAACGCCGGGGCCAACACGCTCGCCTAGGCGCTTCGGGATCTGCGCGCGCAGCAGCCGCCGGAAAAGCTGAGGCAACTCGTCGCCAAACTGCGCGTGTTCGAGAACGGTTCGCAGGACAACGCCGGCGCCTGGATTTGCCACGAGTTCCCGGACATCCATTGGATTCGCAGCAACTACCAGACGTACTGCTACGGCGGGCCGGCCGGGGATGGCGCGGCGGACAATCACGGCCGGGCGCAGGAACTCGGCCCGCACACCTGGCAACCCTACGCTTACAGCAGCGTGGGCCAGCATCAGTGGGCGCTCGAACACATCAAGGGCAACCACGGCCCGCTCGGCGCGCTTTGGCCCATCCGCCAGTTTCAAAACGGAAACCTTTCGTTCCTCGAAGGCGGCGGCACCGTGCCGTGGCTGAGTCTGCTCAACAAGGGCATGTTCAGCAGCGACCAATGGGGCAACATCACCGCCGGCATTGCCCTGTGCCGCAAGAAGCTCGGGCGGACGGTTTATGGCCTCACGCTCCCGCTCATCACGAACGCCGACGGCTCGAAGTTTGGCAAGACCGTCGCCGGTGCCGTCTGGCTCGACGCGAAGAATACCAGCGTCTATCGCTTCTGCCAATTCTGGATCAACACCGACGACCGCGACGTCATCCGTTACCTGAAATACTTCACGTTCCTGAGCCGCGAGGAAATCGAGGCGCTGGAGAAAAACCACGGGGAGAACCTAGGCGGACGCGAAGCTCATCGCGCGCTGGCCAAGGCGGTGACCGATCTCATCCACGGCGAGGCCGCCACGCAAGACGCCATCCGCGCGAGCCAGATCCTTTTCGGCGGCGAACTGGAAGGCGTGTCCGAGGCCACGTTCAACGACGTGGTCGGCGAAGCGCCCACAAAAGAAATCGAAAAGGCCAAGCTCAGCGGCGCCGGCGCGCCGCTGGTCGAATTGCTGGTTCACGCCGGCCTCTGCCCCAGCAAAGGCCAGGCACGGAAGGACATCGAGGGCGGCGGCGTTTACGTGAACAACGGCCGCCAGGCCGGCTGGCAGCGTGCGGTCACTTCAAACGATTTGCTTTTTGGCAAACATCTGCTGCTGCGCAAAGGCAAAAAGAATTACGTCGTCGTGACGGCGAAGTAATTTCAATAAGGAAACCAGGAAGGCAGGAGGCCGGGAAAACGTTTCTCGTGGATTCCCAGAACTGGTTTCATAAGTCTCTGGCTGGTGGGGCGAGCGTACGCGCGAGCCGGAAAAGGCCCGGATTCTGAGCGGCCTGCGGCTCGTCAGTAGCCTCGCCCCACCTTATGAAACCAGTTCACTGCCGTCCCACAGGGTTGAGGGTTGAGGTGTAAAAAATGTTGGCTTGCGGGTTTGGGCCTTGCCACAAGGTAAGGCATGAAAATTAAAATCCCATACAAGAGGGTGTTGGGAAATTCGCGCGAAGTGCTTGGTATGCCGATAGAACTGTGCGGAAAATCGCTTGGTCGTGATTCCGCAGGACGCAGTGTTTCTGTAATGGTAGCGACGGAAGCACAGC
>Ga0315289_10002102_pt1 | contig 30822 bp, 31 predicted proteins | sample YL17G11_40_MG_FD_203452 | JGI IMG/M metagenome (GOLD analysis project Ga0315289, IMG submission 203452) | Sediment microbial communities from Yellowstone Lake, YNP, Wyoming, USA - YL17G11_40 | ecosystem: Environmental > Aquatic > Freshwater > Lake > Sediment | place: USA: Wyoming | collected... | reverse complement strand
GCTCTGGTATTAGGGATTCTCAATGCTATCTTGAGACCAGTTCTGATAATCTTGACTTTGCCCATAAATATTTTGACCCTGGGACTCTTTACCTTAATGATAAATGGTTTTCTTCTATATTTGGTCGCAGGTTTAGTATCAGGTTTTGAGATCGCCAGTTTTTGGAGAGCATTTTTGGCCGCCCTTTTGATCAGCATAGTGAATGCTTTGATAAATTTTCTGATCCACAAAGAGCCTCGAGTGAGCATAACTTATATTAAAAGATGAAAGTAGTGGTCTTCATTGTGGAAAGCTAATGGTCATCAACTTTTTAACTTGACACATCTTGTAACTACAAGTTGTTCTAACTGACTTTAGTCAGGTTTAGGTGCTAACGCCCATATGGGCTAAGAATTATAACTTGATCTTATGTGGAAGTAGGGTATGTTAATTTATTTGATCGAAGACCATAAACTTTCCGCTACGTTGTCGTCTTTCATTTAGGAGAGTTAGAATGGATTTTTGTTATATTGAAGATGTTGGAAAATATGAGGGAGAGAAAGTTACCCTCAAAGGCTGGCTTTATAACAAAAGCTCTAAAGGAAAAATACATTTTCTTTTAGTTCGCGATGGAACGGGGCTCATACAATGTGTTTTGATCAAAGGTGAAATCCCGGATGAAGTTTTCAATGCCTATGATCAACTTACTCAAGAGTCTTCGTTAGAGGCGACGGGAATGGTCAGGAAAGACCAAAGGGCTCCCGGTGGTTATGAGCTAAACTTGTCAGACCTCAAAATCATCCAGATTGCCCAGGATTATCCCATAACGCCCAAGCCTCATGGAACCACATTTCTGTTTGATCATCGCCATCTTTATTTAAGATCGAGGCGACCGCACGCTATTTTGAAGGTGAGAAATGAGCTGATCTGGGCGATCAGAAACTACTTTTATAAGAACAAGTTTGTCTTGATCGACACTCCCCTTTTGACTGGTGCAGTGGGTGAGACCGCCACCACTCTGTTCGAGACTCAATATCTTAATGAGGGGAAAGCGTACTTAGCTCAAACCGGGCAACTGTATTTAGAGGCGGCTATAGCGGCATTCGGAAAAGTTTATTGTTTTGGTCCCTCCTTCAGAGCTGAAAAATCCAAAACCAGAAGACACTTAACCGAATTCTGGCAGGTAGAGGCGGAGGAGGCTTTCTATGATAATGATGATAATATGGATCTAGAGGAGGATTTTTTGGTCTTTATCGTGAATTGGATTCTTGAAAAATGTCAAGAAGAGCTTAAAGAGCTGGAAAGGGATATCTCCCCTTTAGAAAAGGTGAAAAAACCTTTTTATAGAATCTCCTATGATGAAGCAGTGGATAGGCTACAAAAAGCGGGAAGTCAGATCGAGTGGGGAACTGATTTTGGTGGTGAAGATGAAACCATCTTGACCAAGATGTTTGATAAACCGATTTTCGTTTACAATTACCCCAAAGCCGCTCGGGCATTTTACATGAAGCCGCATCCAACCAGAGATGATTTGGTTTTATGTGCCGATCTTTTGGCTCCGGAAGGATATGGAGAGATCATCGGCGGTTCTCAGAGGAATGACGATTATGACAGCTTAGTTCAAAGAATAAAAGAGGAGAATCTTCCTTTGGATGCGTATAAGTGGTATTTGGATTTAAGGAAATATGGCTCAGTTCCGCATTCGGGTTTTGGCTTGGGAGTGGAGAGAACCGTAACTTGGATTTGTGGTTTGACTCATATCCGGGAATCCATTCCGTTTCCCAGAACTATATATAGGCTCTACCCATGAAACTCACCCTCTATCCCTCTCTTAGAAAGAGAGGGACTTCCGCTCCCCTTCTCTTTCCAAGAGAAGGGGTAGGGGGATGAGTTCTAGGACGATGTTATTTCCAATCGAGAGGAAATTGTTAAAAGTTCATGCACAAGAACATTTCGATAACTTATGATCAAGAAGCAGATGTAGTTTACTTGAGTTTCGGCAAACCTGTGCCAGTCTCAAGACACAGAATTCGTGCTGTGAGCGAGGAAATCCAAGAGGGGGTATTTTGCCAGATATGATCCACAGACGGATGAGTTGGTGGGGCTTACCGTAACTAACTTTTCAAAAAAGTTTGGGATCGAACTAAAAGAAATGAATGAGTAATAAATGGAGGATAGCAACATGATTACAAAACTTTATCTTGAGAATTTTAGAAGTATTGTTAAGGACGAAGTAGAGTTAGGAAAAATCACCATACTAACAGGTCCCAACAACTCTGGTAAATCCAGCATAATTTATGGGTTATTGGCATTGAAAAATGTTGTCTTGAATCCCAACCAAAGTTTAGATGGCTGTTTAACCCTTGGTTTTATTAACCTTGGGGGATTCAGTCAGACAGTACATCTTAAAGATGAAGATTTAAATATTCTGCTCGGTATAGACGTTTTGGGAGATGGTGCAGATTCGCAATATTCTGCTTTGTTAGGAAAGAAAAGATCAGAACTAAGACTCAAGACTTTAAAACCATTTCAAACATCATTAAATCTGGAAGTATCATTTCCATATCCCGCAAATCGTAATACGGGATGCGAAGTAAAAGGAGATTTTGGCATAGCGAAGATAACTTGGAATGGCGTTACTTCAACTATAAATATTGAGAAGGGCGAATCCACAGAGAAAGAAAATGAACAAAATATTCTTAATGAAGTACTTATTGAAAAGGAACTTTCTGATAGTCTTAACGCCCCCATAGAAGAATTAAGAGCTGTTGATTTTGTTCCACTAAGAAGAGGATTTATGAAACCAATTTATTCATCCGTCCCAATGCAACAGCAATTGCTTACCGAAGACGAGTTAGCGACTTTACTTTCTTCCGACAGAGATTTAGAAGGCAAGGTTGCGAACTATTTGGAGAAGATATTGGAAAACAGGGTTTTTCAAGTAAGATTTACACCTGGCACTGGAAACTTCAGCCTTCAATCCCGTGACCGTTCTACCGCACTTGTTTGTGACCTTGTAAATGAAGGATTTGGGACAAATCAATTGGTTACCATTTTAACAAAATCCTTAAGAAAAGAAATGCACACCATTTGTATTGAAGAGTCTGAAATTCATCTACATCCTGAATTAATGGATAAGTTGGTTAATGCATTTATTGAAATAACAAGAGAAGAAGATAAATCCTTCATTATATCTACACACAGCGAACATATTGTATTATCTCTTTTGAATAAGGTGGCACAGAAAAAGATAAATCCGAATGACATATGCATATACTATCTGTCTAAAGAAGGGAAAAAAACAAAGATCGAAAAACAAGAGATCAATGAAAAAGGACAAATCAAAGGTGGGCTGAAAGGATTCTATGAAACGGAATTGAAGGAGGTGAGAGAGTTCTTCAACATTCCTGAGGATAAATAAATGGAAATTGTGGTCAACGAATGGTTGTTAGACTATATGCGTCTTGGTGTTGATCAAGAGAAAACATCTAAGGTGATTCAATTTCTTCTTGGTCTCAAGAAAAAGTGTGACAGAATTGTTGTAAAAAGACAAAGTCCATTTTTTATGAAATTTTATCGCTATTTCCAAGAATCAAATCAGGATACCAAATGCAAAGAGCTTTTCAAAACATTAAATCTGTTATTTTACAATTCTGATAAAACGATCATTGTGGATGACGTTGATATAGATAAGCTCCCAAAAGAGATTGACGAAATACTACCTGCTGATGATAAAGATAGATATTTAATTGAACTAGGATATTCTTCCTCAGATAAAATAATATTAACCACAGATCAACGATTAAAAGATAAACTTCAACCTAAATCTGAATTAAAGATATATTTGTTTGAGGAATTTTTGGCAAGTTATTTGAGTTAAATATTAGAGGTGTCAAATTGAAGTCTTATCCATACAAAGAGATCGAATCCAAATGGCAAAAGATCTGGGAGGAATCGAAATTATTCCAAGCTCCGGATCATCCTGAAAAGAAATATTATATGCTGGTGATGTTTGCCTATCCTTCAGGCGACATTCACATGGGGCATTTCAGGAATTTCGTCATCGGGGACGTGGTAGCCAGATATAAGATGATGCACGGGTATTGTGTCCTGCATCCATTCGGGTGGGATGCTTTTGGCTTGCCGGCAGAGATAGCGGCGATAAAAAGAAAGATCCATCCCAAGGAATGGACCATGGAGAACATAAAAGTCTCCGATGCTACTCTAAGAAAATGCGGGATAAGCTTTGACTGGAGCAGGGAGGTCATCACCTCCGAGCCTGAATATTACAAGTGGACTCAGTGGATGTTCCTTAAATTATATGAGCATGGCTTAGCCTACCGGGATACTGCCTTTGTCAACTGGTGCCCCGGTTGCAAGACCGTTTTAGCCAATGAACAGGTGGAGCAGGGGAGATGCTGGAAATGCGAGTCTGAGGTTGAAGAAAAAGAATTAGAGCAGTGGTTTTTCCGCATCACTGCATATGCGGATAGGCTTTTGAGAGACTTGGATAAGCTGGACTTTTGGCCCGAAAATGTGAAAATCCTGCAAAGAAACTGGATCGGAAGAAGTGACGGGGTGGAGATCGACTTTACTATGGACAACTCAAATCAGAAAATATCGGTCTTTACCACCAGGCCCGATACCATCTATGGAGTCACCTTTATGGCTATTGCTCCAGAAAATAAACTACTCAAAACACTAAAGATGGATTCCAAACATAAAGCGGTGGATGATTACATTGAAAGGGCGAGTAAAAAGACAGAGATAGAAAGATCGGCGATAGGGGAGAAGGATGGAGTATTTACTGGAGTTTATGCGGTAAATCCACTTTCGGGAGAAAAGGTTCAACTTTGGGTGGCAGATTATGTTTTGGCAACTTATGGCACAGGAATTGTGATGGGAGTTCCGGGACATGACCAGAGGGATTTTGAATTTTCGAAAAAATATGGGATACCGATTAAAGTAGTAATTCAGCCTTCTGGGGTTAATTTATTGGCAGACAATATGAAAGAAGCCTACACCGAACCGGGAACTATGGTCAACTCGGACATCTTTAATGGTCTTTATTCCGTAGAAGGAATTAAAAAAGTAAATGAATATGTGGTCGAAAAAAATCTGGGAAGGCTGAAGACCAACTATAAACTCAGGGATTGGCTGATCTCCCGGCAGAGATACTGGGGTGCACCTATTCCAATGATTCATTGTGAAAAGTGCGGGATCGCCCCGGTTAAGGAAACAGATTTACCGGTTTTATTGCCTGAAGGCGAAATTGATTACATGCCTAAGGGACGCTCTCCTTTGGCTGATTCAAAGGAGTTTATAGATGTAAATTGTCCTGAATGCGGCGGGAAGGCGAAAAGGGACCCTGATACTATGGACACATTCGTCTGTTCATCCTGGTATTTCTTGAGATATACGGATGCTCATAATGACAGAGAACCTTTCTCTAAAGAAAAAGCAAGGGAATGGCTACCGGTCGATAAATACATTGGTGGAATCGAACATGCGTGTGGGCATTTATTATACTTTAGATTCTTTACCAAGTTCTTGCATGATATTGGGTGGCTTTCTATAGACGAACCGGCTATTGAGCTTTTCAATCACGGCATGGTGTTGGACAAAGAAGGTAAGGTGATGTCCAAATCCGTAGGCAATGTTGTCTCACCGATTGATATAATAGAAAAACATGGCACCGATGTCTCCCGTATTGCCATGTATTTTGCGGCGCCTTCGGAGAGAGAAATATTGTGGAATGAAGACGGAGTGGTGGGTGCAAGCAGGTTTTTGAATAGGATATATAGGTTTGCTGAATTAGCTGATCCAAAGAGCATAAACCATCACATTGGATTAAATGACTTAACCGGCAGTGATTTAAGGGCTTACAGAAAGCTAAATCAAACCATTAAGAAAGTCGAAGAAGATATAAGAACTTTGCAATTAAATACTGCCATTGCAGGTATGATGGAGCTTTTGAATGTGATGGATGAGGTAAGTCCTGATGAATCAAAGGTTTTCTCTGTTTGTGTGGAAAAATTAACTCAGATTTTGGCTCCATTTGCGCCACATATATCTGAAGAGATCTGGGTTAAATTGGGGCACAAGGAGAGCATTTTCAAGTCCCAATGGCCCGTTTTTGATAAAGATGCAATTAAAGAGGAAGAAGTTACAATTGTAGTTCAGGTCAACGGTAAATTAAGGACTACCCTCAATCTTCCCGCAGATACAAGCGAAGAAGAGGTTAAGAAGCTCGCTTTAGCCAACGAAAAAATCAAAAACTTCATTGATAACAAGAAAATAGTTAAAACCATCTTCGTTCCGAATAAGTTGATCAACGTGGTGGTTAAAAATCCCGCCTAAGGCGGCGATAAGGTAGAGGGAGTGTTAGCGGTCAACGGATTAAGCGGATGGAGTGGATATAATTAATGGTTTTCTATTTGAGGGGATAGTTTACATAATGTATGTTATAAGACGTTCAAATGACGGGTTTTAAGGTTTTAGAAGTTAGAGAGGTGTCGGGTTTTGAAAGAAGTAGTGTCGTGTCAGACAAGAATGTCTGATCCCCGTTTTAGAGTTAGAGCTGAAAAAGTTGTCGGAAAAATGAAAAGAGAAATGTCGCAAAATGAGGCACGAGAGAAGTATCACTACTCCAGTCTCACATCTCAGTCTCAAATCTTAATTTTGTCGGCTAAGTCGCCTAGGAAGGGGATTTTCCAGTCTTTTCCCTGGATGGCGAATAAAACTCCTGCGACTGCACAGGCTAAGCACAAAAGTATTACCATGCCCCAGAAAAGATCGCTTATTTTAGGAAGTAGAAAAATTATGGCTATTATTTCGACTAGGAACAAAATAAATCCTTGCTTGCCATGCTTGACGGCAAAAGGATTATCCTTCATCTTGATTAACGGGACAAAACACATGAAGGGAACGTAACCCAAGATGGCGGCGGTTTTCCCCTCCTCTATCATCTCGTTTTCTTTTTCTTTCTCTATCTTTTCTTCGGCAGTTTTTTTTGTTTGTTCTCTTTCTGCACCAGCGTTGAAAATCTGCTCAGACATAAATGCCTCCTAATATTTCTTCTAATGCCCCCGTCACCCTTTATCCCTCCCCCAAGAGGGTGTGTCACAATCATGTTTTGATTTTGTAGCCGCCCACTTGGGCGTAAGCTGTTGGAATTCAACAAATGGTTTTCGCAGACTAAAGTCTGCGGCTACAAAAACCGAAATTCTGACACAGCCTCCCAGGGGAAAGGGGATTTGTGACATTTTATTTGATTTTCCTTCATTTTTCTTCTCTCCCATAGGAGAGGGGAAAGTTTTTTATTAGACTCCCCAGAAGATGGGTTTGCCTTCTTGAGTGGGGAGATCGAATTTGATCACATCCACGGGGGGCCATCTCTCTTCTTCCTTCCCCTCCCTCTTTACTATTAAACGAAACCACACCCCTTTTTGTTCCTCAAACTCTAAAAGATGAATAGGAACGGAGAGCTCCATTATCTTTAAAAACGAAAAATCCAAATCAGAAGAAATCGGTCTCCATTCAGCTTCATCGATTCTCTTGAAGAGAACTGCTTTATTATTTCTAATCGATATTCTATATCGGGGCGGTTCAAGTAACTCTAAAACGTATTCGTAATCTTGGCTTTTAAATTTTTCCTGTGGCAAACTGGTGTCGATTCGGAAATATATGTTCTTTTCATCGAAGCCAAAAAATATTCTTGTGATTTGACTTTGAGCCCGATGCATGGCGCCACCCGCCTTGAGGCAATCATAAACCCCCGCCTGTTGCCATTCATAATAATGCGTATTTTTGCCATCTATAGTGGGTTTGACATATCCAGTCGGAAGGAGAAGATAGGTGTAGATAAATTCTGATCTTATGGGTTGATAGAGTATCTCTGGTGGCTCTTTGTTGATCAACTCATAAACATACAAAAGATGTGACCGGAAAATGCGGTCAAATTCATCTGTGTCCGGTCCTTGATGCTCATCTCCATACCACCAACACCAATCGCTCCCTTCGGCAATGTAAATCTCCTTCCACGCTTTTTCTAATATCTCTTTACCCGCCTGGCTTGGCTTGGCTTTTTTTTCATACTCCGCTAAGGTATCCCTGGTCATCTTCAAAAGATCCCAAGCTAAATTATCCTCTGGATGTCCGATCCAGACTCTGAAATTGTGGTTTATCCAAGAGCCGGCAAAAAGACGAGGAAGCCTTTCAATTACTTTGGGTCCTTCCAGGAAGTCACTTACAGTAGTGGTTTTCAAGAATTTGTCTTCGGATAATTTAGTGTAGAGAGCGGAAAGAAAATCATGTCCATCATTTTTGTAATATTCCCAACAATTTTCACCATCTAAGATAATGCTGACCAAAAAACCAGAGAGGTCTTTTTGTAGATTCGCTCCGCTCACTACAAGTGGAAGGCTCTCCCTTATCTTATGCAGTCTGTTGATGAAGTCATCTGCGGCTTGCTCAGCATCCCAGTTGGAATAAACAAAACCGATAAGATCGGAAAGAGTATGATCTCGGAAGATGATTGAAAGCTCGCTGTCTTCCACCGATATTTTATACGGTTTGTAGAGCGATCCTTCGTCATCAGAAGTTGGTCTTCTCTTCATTGATTCTGAGAGCATGGTGCTGAAATATAGAATTTCCTCATCTGTGGCTATCCATTTTACCCCGAATTTTGCCACCTTAGAAATGATCTCTTCACTTACGCTTCCCTCGGAGGGCCACATCCCCTTTGGTTTTCTGCCAAAAGTCCGCTCATAAAGTTTTATGCCCAAGTCTATCTGTGCCTCAAGATCTTCAGGGTGGGAAAATCTTTCTTTTGGCAACTGGATATTAGGGAGGGCAATCTTGGCTACCTCGGTGTCGCAGATCAATGGGGAGATAGGATGAAAATAAGGAGAGAGGGTCACCTCAATCTGCCCCTTGTCTTGCAGTTCCTTATATTTAGGAAGGATCAATCCTAATATTTTTCTCTCTTTGAAAATTAAACGCCTTTTATCCTCTTCGGTGAAGTTTGCTCCTTTTCTTGACAGATGAGAGATCAATGGATCGTTTTTAAAAATTGGGTCCACCCAAGCCAAATTTGACCATACTTGCAGGTCCAAGAAATCCTGAACTTCAAAATCCTGCACGGCTGATTTTAAGTCGTAAGTATCCTCTCCTCCTCCCATGGATTCCACTTCGTTCAATTTCTCCAAGAGTTGGTAAAATTTTGGGTGTGAATAGATCATGGTCTTTTGATTACAATTGAAGAAACTCGAAAGTATCTTCTCCTTTTCCACCTCGGTTAAATCTTGGGCTGGTTTTTCAGTCAAGAGAAGATGTTCATCATATACTTGGCTGGAGGCGTAATCTTGAATTTGTTCGATCAAGGAGGGAACCAAATTAAAAGTCTGGCGAATGGATGGATAATCATCCAATATGGCTACCATGTCAAAATAATCTTTGAGCCCGTGCAACCTCACCCAGGGCATCTGATACTGATTGGTCTTTAGGTCTTTGTAATAGGGTTGGTGCATGTGCCACAAGAAAGCTACTGAGAGGACGGGCGATTTGGGATTCATATTCTATAGAAGAGGCTTTTAAGTTGTTTATATTATTACTGAACGACCAAAATAAGGTGGTATCTCCAAATACGAGGTTTTTGAAAAATCCTTTTACCCCTCACCCCTTCGCTTCACTCAGGGCAAGCTCTAACCCTCTCCCACAAGGGGAGAGGGGAATTTCCCCTCCTTGATAGAAAGGAATAAAGGAAAGGTTACTAAATATGCAAAAATTTATGTCGTTGACTATAAATCACAGAAGTTGGTTTTCTGCCAATAGCTCTTTGGCTTTGGAGACTTCCTGAGCTTCAGGATATTGGTCGATCAATTTCTTGAAGACTTCTTTGGCTTTTTCCTTTTGATTGGCTTTCAGATAGGCTTGTCCCGCAGAAAAAAGATACTGCGGAGCCATGAAATTATCGGGCTTAAAAGAGACCGCTTTCACGAAATTATCCCCAGCCGCCTGAAACTCCCTGTTTTGTAAATGACATTCTGCAATTCCCGCCTGAGCCGATGCTGAAAGGAGCGGATCCCCCTTGTATTTTTCTATAAAGCTTTGAAAAATAGCCTGGGACTTGGCATAATCCTTGGCATAGAAATAAGCGTTAGCTAAGTAAAAGGTGGCTTGGCTGGCATTTGGGGTTCCGCTATATTTATCCATTACCGCGTGTAAATCCGCTATGGCCTGACCGGCATTGCCAGATTGGAATTCCAGAGTAGCTTTACCCAGAAGAACCGCCGCTTTTTTATTTCTACTGGACTTTGAAGAAAAAATGAAGAAAACCACAATGGCCACCAATACTACCCCTCCGGCAACCATGAGCACCTGATTCAAGTGCTTTTGGATCCATTCCTTTAACTTGAAGGCTGAGGTAACTAACTTGTCTTCCTTCATCTCTTTTTTGGTTATTCTTCTTGGACTCATCGAAAAACTCTCCTTACGCTAAGATTTCAAAGACGGACAGGGATACTTCTCCCGCCTCTGGCGGGATCAGCACGAGGCAAGCCCTGTCCCTACGGTTAATAATGATTATGTAGGGACAGCCCTTGTGGCTGTCCTAAGTTCTTCTTTGGACCGATTCATCGAGATTGCTTCGTCGTCCCGCCAAAGGCGGGACTCCTCGCAATGGCATCACAGGATTCAGACAGGAACTCCCCCGAAGGCGGATCTGCCTATGGCGAAAACCCTGTCCCTACACTGAATCTCTATTGCCAAAACACTTCGCACTCCAACAAAAAAAGCGAAGTCCTCTCCTCTCCTTCGGGATGACTTCGCTTTTTTTCAACTCTGCATGTTTTAGAAAAATCCGGTGAAGCTCACCATGATCCGGCTGTATTTATTGCTTTCTTTTTGGGAAAACTCTTTTGGCTCATGGATTCTAAAAGCTATTTTATTGAACCCCCGATCAAAAGCTACTATCTCGGTCGCTACTTTTTGCTCGACGTCATCATATTTTGCGAACTCAAAGGTGAGGTCGAACTTGATCTGGCTCCAGGCGATGCCAGTGCCAAAGGAGAAGACATTTCCATTAACCCAAGACCCTGTTTTTATGCCTGGTTTTGACTTAATATAGGTAGGCCAATAAAAAGTATCCTGAGAAATAACGTGTATTTGCTCTTCCATGTATACCAGCATCGAATCATACTGATTGCTGAAAAGTTTCGGATCGTTTCTGAAGCCAGCTCTTATGGGGATATTTCCAAATTTAGTATGCACCACATATTCTCCGCCTATGCGGAATTGGGTTAAGTTTCGCCAGCCCAAGCTGGTGGTTATTTCACTTCCCGAGGGGTTAGCTAAATTGTCGCGATAAGTAACCTCGGATTTAGAATAATTTCGGAACTCCACATCCGCAGCTAAGGTTAAGGCATTTAACTGATAGGATGTTCCTAATCCAACCATCATGGGCATCTTCCATTTTCTATCAGTCTTAAACATGGGTGATAGAGCCCTTGTATTTGGGGCAACCAGCACCCCACTTTCCACATAATCCACTAATAGCTTCACATCATTCTCTTCCTTTAGAGTAAAGGGCGTCTTCACTACAGCAGATACCTTCAACTTATCCAGCTGATACATCCCCCCTAAGGTGAGATTAAATCCTGAATAATCTGTGCTTATAGTCGGATGGAACTGTTCATATAAGTTCACCGTGATCTCCCCGGTGAGGGTGTCGATGTTTATGTCTTGGGAGTATCCTTTAGGATAGAAGAGTTTGACGTCATTGTCGAATCCACCCGCATAAATATTCACACCCGCTCCTAAAGAAAGTGATCTGAATGTCTTTGCCCCCAAGGCCAAAGTCACTGCACTCAGCCTTCCAGTTATCTTTTCAGTTAATATGCTCTTCCAGTTTGTGATATAGCTTCCTTGATTGGTCTTAAGGCTATCATTGATTAGGGCATACTCATTTTCTTGATAAATATCAGATAGCACCTGATAAAGAGCGCTCCCCACCACATCTTTGTTCTTTATTTTGAAGGGTATAACCACACAAGCTGAGGAGATCTGGTTTTTGTCATATTTGGGCTTGTTGCTGAAACCGAAATCAAGCACAGATGATTTAAGGGTACTGCTATGTTCCGGGCGAGACATAAAAGAGCCGAAGCTTAGGTCCATTTGTGACCTGTCCAATAAGGAGAGTCCAGCCGGATTCCAGGTGGCAGCAGTGGGATCATTGGAGACGCCCAAAAACGCTCCTCCCATGGCTCTGGCTCTGGCACCTGCGCCTAGAAAGTTATAGTCGGTCAACTGCATAGGTGAAAAGAAGAAATTCTGAATGGTGCCATAGGTGACCACAGTATCGGATTCAAACTTTTGTCCAACTCCAAAGGCTGAGTTAGCCAAAAATATCATAACGAATATCACCAGAAATGAAATCTTTTGGTTCATTTTACTTCACTCCTTGTTTAAAATTAATTTCAACTCTTGTAGGGGCGGTTCACAAATCGCCTCTACTGAACACAAATCGAGTATACATTATATTTATTTGCAAAGAATTGTCAAGCAGATTTTAATGATTTTTTTAACTTCCCCACTTTTTCACTTTCTCACTGTTTTTAATACCCCCGGCCCGACTTGAACGGGCGACCAAAGGTTTAGGAAACCTCTGCTCTATCCAAACTGAGCTACGGGGGCTGGTTCTGAAGAACAGCTCGTAGTTCGTGGAAAAAGCCTTTAAGACCCTTGTAATGAATATATTGCTATGAACTCTACATGAGACAAGGATAATTTCTTTTATGTCATTCTGATCCCCGCCTTTGGCGGGAGGAAGAATCTCATTTGCATCACATACCATTCGCGGTGCAATCCTCTCCACTGTTCTTATTTTGCTAAATGTTTACTGTATAGCAGAAGGTCGCGTTGCCATGATGTCTCCAATGCTTTTGCTCCAGCTCCTGGAGCTCTCTGGCTCCGGCAAGCTCACGCGCAGAGCCATCACACAAAAATCGCTGCCATTGATCCTTATCCCTAAACTGACCACCCCGTCCTTATCAGAGTCCAGCCCGACCTCGACTGGCGCACTTTCCGGCAGAATCACGAATTTACCAATCATCTTATACCTCCCTAAGGTTAAAGGATTTTAAGCTTGTCATTTTTCTCTTTACTTCTCCTCGTTCAGCTTGGTTCACAGTTCATGGTTCATAGTTCATAGCCAGGATTTTGGAAGGTTCTGCTATTGATTGTCTACCATGAACTTAATTGTTTTGAAGTTGGCAACTCCTTGTCTGTCAGGCAGGCTTCGCCATGCTTGACCTACAATCCTTAGTTCCCTCACTTTTTTCCGCCAAAGACTTACAATTGCACCGAAGGTAGCACTACTTCATGATCTCTCCAATGGTTTTTGTCCAAGTCGTAGATTGATTCGGACTCGGCATGCTCACGCCTTGAGCCAAAAGACACTCATTGCTCCCGTTGATTCTTATACCCAAACTAATTACTCCTTTATTATCAGCGCTCAGCTTGACCACGACAGGTGTCTTAGCATCCGGATTCCCGGCTTGTGGAGCCATCTTTCACCTCCTAAAAGTTAAAGGGTTTAAGGTGTTACTTTTTCTCTTTATTTCTTCCCGCTCGGTTTGGTTCATAGAAAAAATCTTGAAGTTTGTAGGTCAACCATGCCCGAAGGGCTGGTTGACAAATCTTTTGTTTTGTCAAGCAGGCTTTGGTTCGACTTTGCTCCCTTCGACCTTGCTCAGGGACAGTGAGCGAAGTCGAACTGTCACCACCCTGAGCTTGTCGAAGGGCGCCATGCTTGACCTACTCATACCTAATTAAAGTAAAAAGATCGTAGTCCGTCAGCTTATCTCTGCCATTTAGAAATCCAAGCTCGATCATCACCAAAATTCCCACCACTTCTCCTCCCAATTTTTCCACTAACTTGCAGGCGGCTTTGATGGTTCCTCCCGTGGCTAAAAGGTCATCTACGATCAAAACCTTCTGTCCGGGCGTTACCGCATCTTTATGAATTTCCAGGGTGTCGGTGCCATACTCTAAGTCATATTTCTGCTCCACCGTATCTGCTGGAAGCTTACCAAATTTTCTAATGGGAACAAAACCAACCTTTAGCTTATTAGCCAGCGCTCCTCCGAAGATGAACCCTCGGGACTCCACCGCGGCCACCACATCCACGTTCTTATCCTTGCATTTTTCGAGAAATATGTTGACCACCTCATCAAAAGCGTCTCCCCTTTTTATCAGGGTGGTGATGTCTTTAAACACTATCCCCTTTTTGGGATAATCGGGCACGTCTCTGATTAACTCTCTTAGCTTATCTGTATTGATTGAAGTTTCGTCCATTTTTTGACCTCTTTGAAATGATTAACCTCTCCCCCTGTTTCCCCCTCTCCTTAGTTAAGGAGAGGGGGATCAAGAGGGTGAGGTCATTCAAAATCTTATCTCAAAACCTTTGTATTTATTTTCGTATTCCCTCCACTCGATTTTTATGTCCGTCACATGGGCAGATCGGGGTCCGGTCTTTATCTGTCTCACAAAATCCATTATCAAAGCTCTCTGCCCCTCTATTTCTACCTCCACATCATCAGTATATAAATTTCTGACATATCCTTTCAAATTATATTCATTCGCCTTTCTCATCACAAACCAGCGATAGCCCACTCCTTGAACCAGTCCAGATATCAAAAGATGAGCAGTTACTAATTCATCACTCATCTTTAATCACCTTCATTTGTTTGTCGGTTTTTGCCTTTCGTAGGGGAAGCGCTTGTTGAACGTAGTGAAATCCCGCTCTAAGCGGGGTCGCCTCCCGTCCTTCGGGAGCCCGCAAGGGGCTCCCCTACTTTAACATGGGTCATCTGGCTTAAAGCGAATTTGACTGCTTCTTCTGCGTTTTCGGCTTTGATTATAGCTTCTGAGACATCCCAGGTGGAAAGACCGATTATCGGTTTTCCCAGTTTCAAACAGAATGCGATTTCAGATAAGGTTCCATATTCTCCGGGAAGAGCGATCACCACATCAGAATTTCTGATGACTAAAAGATTCCTTTCCTCTCCTAATCCGGTGACGATAGGAAAGTCTATATATGGATTAGCCTGACTTTTGTCAATGCCCGGTAGAATTCCGATGGTAGTCCCACCCACTTTTTTCGCTCCCTTGGAGGCGGCTTCCATAACTCCACCTAATCCACCACAGACCAGGACCGCCCCAGCTTTGGCAATCCTCTCCCCCACTTCCTCCGCCAATTTACACACATCCTCTGAACAAGCCCCTGCTCCAATTACCCCAATAAAGATGCGGAGCATGCTTCGCATTTTGTTTTTTTGCATTTACCGTGAACTATTAACCGAAGGGTTACGTGTTGTTTCAGCTCCGAAGTTTCGGTGTAGCCGAGATTTTGGCGAGCGAAGTGAGCCGGATATGCTGTGTTGGCAAGGTCTTACACAATTGCTTTCCATCTCATTTTCTCCTAATTCGTATCTTCCCGGGTTCCATGATAATCAGATTTCCCCTGAAGTCATCTTCCGACAGATCTTCAAACCATTTTACAAGATAGCGGTTTATCTCCATGGTCGGCATCTCATTTGGAAAGTGCGTAATAACAATTCCAAAATGCTTGCCCACCGGAAAACGAAGAATATTACCGAAACCTCTATCACCTGTAAGGATCAGTGCTTGCTCTTTTTGTGCAAACTCATAAATCTGTTCGTCCTCTGCTCCGCGAAGCCCATAGTCCCGAATATCCCTAACATCATATCCCTGCTGTTTAAGAATCCTTCCCGTGGAGCGAGGCATATCCTCATCAATCACAAATTTCAGCATCTCATCCTATCATTTTGATTTCTTCGCTAGACAGCATTTTAGCGGCATAGTCAAGGACAGCCAGTATATCCTCACGGGTGATTTCATATTCAGCCATAACCTCTTCATAGGTCATTCCTCCTGCAAGTTTGCCCATGATGAGGTCTACTGGAATGCGTGTCCCGCTGATTACAGGCTTGCCAAAACGAATTTTCTCATCTACACTAATTCTTGGAGCTATTTCCATGGTATTCCTCCACTTGTTTTCATTTTATATCCCCTTCTCTCAGCCTTTTTGTCAAGCTTCTGCCAAAGGCGGGGATGCTTGACTACAAGACGATCTGTGCCGTTAATTTATACACCTCCTCTGAACAATCTCCCGCCCCGATTACCCCAATAAAGATGCGGGGCATGCTTCGCATTTTGTTTCTTTTCATTTACTATGAACTATGAACCACGAACTACGAACCGAATTTCAACTCGGGGCGACTGGATTTGAACCAGCGACACCTTGGTCCCGAACCAAGTGCTCTACCAGGCTGAGCCACGCCCCGAAAATTATTCCTTTAATTCATTTGGTGATAATACGTATTTTCCTTTCGCCAATAATGGTGAGAGAACGTGCAATGATCTCCTCATCGATATTTGCTTTTAGAATGAATTCAAATAATCTTTTCAGAGCTTGGTTAACCATTTCAACTGTTTGAATCCTCTTTTGCCTGATTACTATTATTCCCACATCTGCTTTCATCATGAAGTAATAGATTCTACCAAAATCTAAGTCTTGGGTAATTATTACCCTTTTTTCTTTTTTGGCGATTCGAATAACTTCTAAGTCACCAACGCCCCTTATATCTTTTTCCGCTATTGAGCTTACATCAAATCCCCAATATTTGATAAGTTTTTCTGTTTGCGGTGAAATATTTTCATCCAGTAGGAATCTCATGCCCCTTTTCCTTGAATTATGTATTCTCGGATCTCTTCATTTTTCAAGGTCTGAGAAGCATACCCCAAGGCTGCCTTCAAATCTTCTTCTGTTAGGGTGGGATATGCTTTTAGAATTTTCTTGGAGGAATAACCGCCCGCATATAGTTCCAAAATTAAATAGACCGGAATACGTGTCCCTTTAATCACTGGCTTCCCCAACATAACCTTAGGGTTTATTTCTATTCTGTCTTCAAATTTTTTTCTCACGATTTCTCCTTTTACAGAACCAAGTGTTCTACCAGGCTGAGCCACGCCCCGAAATCTTCAACACTTACTAATTCTATATTTATTTTTGAAGAAAGTCAACTAAAAAAACTGACCCAAAACAAAGAGTACCACCTGCCGGAATTCCAATATCCTTCAACTTTAGTGAGGAAATGCCCTCATTTTACGGAACTATAATCCTACCCGCGGTTTCAATAAGTTTTATGTAATCATCGAGAAAAATAATTTGGGGTGAAATCATGGGCTTGGCAGTCAATAAAAATCTACCAGAAGTCATTCCTTGCTTTCCATAACCTAATTTTCTCCGAACGAAGTCACTGAATTTTTTCTTTGAGCTCTTAGACCTGTGCGCAATTCGGTTGCGAATTGTGTTCAGTTCATTTAGATCTGTTAGAGCTGATTCCAATGCATTTTTGTATGGCTCGCCATCCCTAAAGAAACGTTCTGCTCTTCTAATAACCTCGCTCGCCGACACCCACTGCACGTATTGTTTGTCCCCGCATATTATTTCCAGGGCCTTGTTCAAGGTGGGTGCAGTCACGGTACAAACTGGACAAAAGCCAGACGGTGATTTACCCCCAACCATATATCGAATAAAAGACTCTTCTAAAAAGTTTTCCCAGGCCAAAAGGATTCTTAAAAAAGCTAATTCTGTTACCATCTCGATATAAATACGAGGCATCTGAAGCAATTTTACTTTGGCAAGTAAAGTCTGGCTGCTTTTGATTTGTGAATGAAAATCTCTTAGGATGGTCTTCAATTGCGGTTTTTGCATGATGCTGCACCACCACGTTTACTTTAGGCAAGACATTTAATGATTTCTTTCAAGATAGTTTCGTGTCGTATTTTTCGAGCAGAAAGATCTGTCGTGTGACGAGTGCAAGCATCTTTAAATTTAAAATATTCTCTCGGAGGTTCCTTTGATCTTAATGCTTCTTCAAGTTCTCTGAGTGAATTTCTTGTTGAATCGTATGAAGCCTTGTTGATCTGCCTTTGCTTAGTGCTAGACTTAGGTAAGCCGTATAAGAAATCGTAGACCACGCAAAAAAGACTGTAAAATAGTGTAGTTTTTCTGAATTCGGACTCCGGGAGGGCCACGCCAAAAATATCTGCAATTTTGTCAATGCACGCTTTAAACTGTTGCGTCACTTCCTCGCTCTGCGGGAAGCTGTCGTCGTATTCTTTGTAGAAGTGTCCTAATGATTTTTTCTTATCCTGCAACCCATCAATCATAGCAACTACTAGCTCCGAAGCAAACTCCGCCTCTCTCATTCTTACTATAGTTCTATCTGTTAGAATTTTGTTTGATCGCCAGAACTCTAAGTGATCTCCACCTAGCTTATAGACAGTCTGTTTAAATTTGCCAGACCATTTTGCATTGAGTTTTTCTTGATCGTTTAGGACGATGGTATAAGAATTCAGCCGAGCAAAGACTTCAAGAACGTCCGCATCGGTGGCGCCGATCAGAATGTCTACTGACAAATCATATTCCAGGAAGCCCATTTGCACACAGTCTGGGAGTTCCGAGAATTTTTGTCCCCCGTATCGTTTATTATGTATTGGAAGCAAGGCGAATTCGTTATTAATGAAAGCGAGTATTGTTTTAACTCGTTGCTGGCCATCTACGACCTCTCTCACTGTTTTCTGAGTTTTTGTGTCGATAGATTGTCTTAAGTAGATCGGCGGGATCGGATGTCCACAGATGATACTATCTATAAGAAACGATCTAGCCTTAGGCGACCATACATCTCGTCTTTGAAAACGAGGTTGCAGAACTAATTCTCCTCGATTGTCCCATTCTTTGAAATCATTAATACTGAAAGTCTTTGGTTTATGAGTATCCATAGCAACCACCTCTTTAATTTTGACTTCTAACAATTGGGCTTTCGATGTTATTTGGAAACCTACAACTTACATTAGGTTCAAAGCATATTTTATACTCGTCTTACAGAAAAGTCAATAACATAATATCGCTTTTGCTCTTTAAATAGCTTTAGCCTGGAAGAAAAGTCCTAAAGGTCAACGAAAACGGCATTTTTTATTTTGAATTTCTAGTTTCTATTTTATAAAATTCCTTCCTTCTTGCCTCCAGAAACTCAGGTTCTTTTCCCAAAAATTCGGCGGCGGTGATTATCGCTTTATTCAAAGACTCTGCTTTCTTATATACCTCTTCTATTTTATTAAGATAATGCAAATCTCTAACTAAATGATGATCTAAGATGATGGTTTTGACTTTAGTTTCAGTAAGAATCCTAATCAAATTTTTATTGCTCTCATGCAAGCCTAACTTTGAAGACCGCCAGCCCATAAGCAAGGTGGGAAAACCGGATAAAATCAAAATATTCGGATTTTCTTGAATGATCCAATCTGTGGTTTGAATGACTTGAGGACCTTGAATGTCGGAAGCATGGATCAATTTTTGGTCTCTATATTTTATCGAGCATATCAACACATAGCCTAATTTTGATCCTTCTCCTCCATGATAGAATGGCGGAGAAAAACTAATTTCAGTCTGTCTGAATTTGAACTTTTTTCCATCAGCAAACTCCAGCAACTGCGGGGTATCTTTTATCCAATTCAAAAATTCTTTACCTCTCCCTTTCTGGGATCGGTTTATATTATTCTTTGGATCTTTTATTAGCAAAATCTTGCCTGCATAAAAATCCACTTCAGGAAAATAATGGTCATAATGATAATGTGAAATGGTCAGAATATCGGCATTTTGAGCATAATCGTAGACTTTTTCACAAAGCCCTTTAACCCTTTGAAGCTCTAATTTGGTGGGAGGAAGACCATATCTCAAGGGGGCAAATGAAACCCCAGGATCTATCACGATCTTCAAATCGGTTTCCACAAAGGTGGCAGTAGACCTTACGCCCATCGAATCGAATGCTAAAGGAATTATCTTCATAACCTTTCCCTTTTGATTAAATTAGTTTGTTTAGAGAGAAAGTCAATGGAAAAAACGTCCGCTGTCCACAGCCCGCAGACCGCCGCTAAATCCTTTTAAACCGTCCACAATGCGTTTTGATCATTTCATCTGTTTCATCCGTTGGAAATTGCTTTCCGCCTTCTTCAAATTTGTGTTGACGCAAAATCGTTTTACTGTTATAATCTAAACAAAAGAGAGAAATGTCAAATTCATTTAGAGAGTTCAAGTGAAAAAGAACCAGTGCCCCAAAAAACAAAAAGGCAAAAACTTTTATTCTTCTTTCACCCAGGCTAAATTTCTTTTGCCATTTTTCGTCTTCGCTTTAGCTTTTTTAGTGAGATTTGTCTACCTGAACCAGATCAGATCCTCTTTGCCTTTTTTCTCTGCCCCCATTATGGATGAGGAATATCATGACAATTGGGCTAAGGAGATTGCCGGTGGGGATTGGATAGGAAAGGAGCCATTCTTTAGAGCTCCACTTTACATCTATCTTTTAGCATCGGTTTATAAAATCTTTGGACACGGCTACTTTATTCCTCGATTCTTTCAGATCATTTTAGGCTCCTTAAGTTGTGTTCTCGTTTTCCTAATAGCAAAAAAGCTTTTTAATCAAACCGTGGGAATAATCTCTGGGGCAGTTGCATCCTTCTATGCCATGCTGATTTTTTACGACGGCGAGCTTTTGCTGGAGACTTTGACCATCTTTCTGGATTTAGCGGTGGTATATTTGCTTATCCATACCCACGAGAAATCGAGTCTTAAAAGATGGTTTGTTTGCGGCATTGTTCTAGGGCTTTCTACGATTGCCCGCCCAAATGTATTGATCTTCATTCCTTTTGTTTTAGTGTGGATGTGGGTTGCCTTCAAAGAGAAACTTCATTTTAAGACCTTCCTTTTGCGTTGGGGAATCCTCTGTTTGGGAATTTTGATTTTCATTTTTCCGGTGACTTTGCGAAATTATCTGGTGGGAAAAGATTTGGTGTTGATCTCCTGGCAAGGGGGATATAACTTCTATCTGGGCAACAATGCAGAAGCCTCGGGCTGGTCAGCTACGGCAAAACAATTTGACGAAACCTGGTGGGGTGGATATTATGATGCCATTAGATTAGCAGAACAAGAAACCGGACAAAAACTCAAACCCTCGCAAATATCTAATTTCTGGTACAAAAAAGGAGTGGACTTCATTTTATCCCAGCCTTTAGATTGGCTTAAATTGATGGGTCGAAAGATCCTTTATTTCTGGAAAGGATACGAAATCCCCAATAATGTGGACATGTATTTTTTCAGGGAATTCTCCTCCCTTTTTAACTTGCTTTTGGGCAAAGTCTTTATCTATTTACCTTTCGGGTTGATAGGTCCCCTTTCTCTATTAGGTATGGCAATCGGTCTGAAAAAGTGGAGGAATTATCTTCTTATATATCTATTCATCCTATCCTATATGGCTTCCATAGTTATTTTCTTCGTTTGCTCTCGCTTTCGAATGCCGGTGATCCCTTTTCTGATCATCTTCGCTTCCTTTTCTTTGTGGTGGCTTATTAATAAGATCGAGCACAAGGGGAAGTTTTCTGTGGCGGTCTTTTTGATTGTGCTTCTAATTTTGTTTTTTGGTTTAAACACTGAACGGGCAAAAGTGGTGGGGGATCAGAGCTTAATGGATCATTTTAGCTTGGGCACTATCTATAAGGATTCGGGCAAGCTGGACTTGGCTATTCGAGAATATGAAATTACATTACAACGTTATCCCAATTTTGCTCCCGCCCACAATAATCTGGGCAATATCTATAGCGATCAAGGGAAAACAGATCTGGCTATTGAAGAATTCAACAAGGCAATTCAAAGCGACCCTACTTTTGATAAATCTTATTTTAATTTAGCCATCGTGTATCATCGACAGGGGAATTTGGATACGGCGATTGAGTATTATTCTAAAGCTATAAAAATAAGTCCGCACTTTGAATTAGCCCACCTCAATCTGGCGAATGTCTACTATCAAAAAGGACTCAAAGAAAAAGCCCAAGAAGAGTGGAAAAAGGTATTGGAATTGAATCCAAACAACCTGGAGGTTAAAAGATGGCTGGAACAGATGAAATGAAAAGTATATGAAAGCCAAAGTTCTTATATACAAAACAGACCTGAGAAAAACGCGATTATGGAAAACTGGTTGAAAGCAGTGTTGTTCAAGGGGTGTCCAGACTATACTCTATCAACTGGTTAAGGGAAAAGGAACTCTTGGGCAGTTTATGAATTCCTTATCCCTTATCTCGAAGAAAACCGATTCACTATAAGAAAGTAAAAATGCGAAAAAGCTTACTATCGTTCGTAAATTTCTGCGAGCGAAATAAGTTCTTAAACCGCATAAAAGTAACTGGGATTATATAGAAGGTTTTGTTCTTAGCTCGCAGATTTCTACGTTTTTTTCACAAGGCTTTCTTTTTCAAATATAATATAACTTCGTAACGCTATGATATTTATGGAGAAACGAAAACCAAATGCTTGTGGTGTTCTTCAAAAAACTTGGCATAAATCTTGCACCCTTTTTTGATAATTCTTTATTTAAAGAACAATTTTTAGGGGAGGTAAAAAATGGGATTTATTGAAAAAAGTAAATGGATGACGATCTGCTTGATGATTTTTGCCATTTCTTTGTTTCCCCTTTCAAGTAGTTTCTCAAAACATAAAAAGGCTAACCTGCATTTCAGTAAATTTAGTATTACCCAAGAAGATTCTTCTGTTTTTCCAAACGTTCAACAAAGAGTTCAAAGAGCTGGAAATATCAATATGTGTCAGACGAATTGGGGATTCTTAGGAAGTTGGGGGCGAACGATAATAGAATCTAAAGGAGGTTGTTTTAATCCAAATCCTGATTCAGAAGTGTTTGCTCCTTCGTTTGAATTTCCAATGGGATCGGAACTCGATTATTTGTTTTGGGGAGGATTATGGGTGGGAGCAAAAGTCAACGATAGTATCTTCGTTTCTACCGGATGTGATGGCTGGCAATGGAACTTTGAGTTTTGGACAGGAGGACCAGCGCCGGTAGATGAGATCAAGGAAAAAAGCAAAACGCCAAATCCATGTTATACCCAAGATGCTATTTCCGATCAGGATATCCTGAGCACATATACCGACACCACCTGGTACACGGGTGGTATCGGACCTGACCCGGGCCCTTGCGATTTCCGATGGCATCGTCCTCTCAATGTAAAGGTCGTTCAAAAAAGTTATTCCTGGAGCGAGGAAGAATATAGCAAGTTCATCATAGCCGATTATGTTATTAAAAACATTGGTAGCGAAATTCTATCGGATGTGTTTGTAGGACTTTTTCTCGATCCAGATATTTGGCATTATACTGAATATCCTTTTGGTTCTTACGGACCTCAAGATGACATTACTGGCTTTCTTAAAGAATATGAAATTACTCCGGGAGATACCCAAGAAGTTAATATTGCCTGGGCGGCGGATAATGATGGTTGGGGGTATTATGAAGATCAGCTCCATTGGACACTACGTGGCATCATAGGAGTGAAAATTTTAGACACAAGTGATCCTGAAATCCAATTGTCTTATAACTGGTGGTTTTCGGATGCTGATGGACTTCCCCATGATTGGGGACCTTGGAAAAGCGAAAACCAAGGCAGATGGGCACAGGAAAATTGCTACGCACCAGGCGACAGCTTTTTCCCTGATCATGTTTTGGGAACCCCATGTGGAGATTGCTCAAAATATTTTATGATGTCTAACGGAGAAATCGATTATGATCAAATTTATTCCTGCCTATGGCCCGCAAGGCATCCGGAAGAAGGTTGGCTGTCTCCGATTGAATCCTGTGATGATTTTACCGATGGAAACGACACGCGATTTCTTTTATCCTTCGGTCCATTTGAGCAGATTCTTCCAGGGAACAGCATACATTTTGCTATTGCCTATATAATCGGAGAAAATTTCCATATCGATCCCACCAATGGTCAGAATCTACCAGACAATCCAGATACATTTTATGCCTATCTTAACTTTTCTGATTTAGTTCAAAGTGCGTTAACCGCTCAAAAATTGTATGATAGCTTATTTTTCGGTCCAACCGATGTCAAGGATTCTAAGGATGAGCTTGTTAAAAAATTCTCCCTTTTCCAAAACTATCCTAATCCCTTCAATCCAGAAACCAAAATTCAGTTTAGAGTTCAGAGTCTAAAGTTAAGAGATCCCATTCCCATCACCCTTAAAATCTACAATGTTCTGGGACAGAAGGTCAGGACTTTGGTGGATGAGCGGAAAAGAGCGGGGAGCTATGAAGTGATCTGGGATGGGAAAGACGACCAAGAAAATGAGGTTGCCAGCGGAATATATTTCTATCAGTTAAAAACAGAGGAGTTTAGCCAGACGAGGAGGATGGTTCTGATTAGATGACTTGAGTGGTTTTCCATCGCTTGAGCAGGATGCCCTTACCAGCAATTCGTAAAAGGATTTCCCGCAGAGATCATAAAAGGCTTATGCTCATTTGAGTCAACTGACCTTAACTCCCTAAAACCAGATCAAGCTAAAGCTTGATACTCCTCCAATGGAAGGCTGAAGCTTTCCTCACATAATCTTCCATTTTTTGATTTGGTCGATGGCTTTGTGGTCGGTCATGTCTAAATGAAGTGGAGTGATGGAGACATATCCTTTCTCTATGGCATAAAAATCTGCATCTTTTTCTTTTTTCCAGGTGGGTGATTGCTCACCGATCCAAAAATATTTCTTACCCCGAGGATCCATCTTTTCGATGACCACATCGTTATAAACTCTTTTTCCCAGATGTGTGATTTTGTACCTCTTTATGGTCTCTTTGCGGTCAGGGATATTCACATTAAGATAGGTGCTCTTCGGAAGACCATTCTTTAAAACGAATAAAACCAACTTTTTCACAAATCTTGCCGCAGAGTCGAAATGCTTAGGATTCCAGTTGGCGATGGAGGCCGCTATGGAGGGAATATTCAATATGGTCCCTTCCATTGCCGCCGCCACCGTTCCGGAGTAAGAGACGTCATCGCCCAAATTTGGTCCATGATTGATACCGGAGATGACTATATCCGGTCTTTTTTTCAAAAGACCGTAAACCGCCAGCATCACTGCATCCGTGGGGGTGCCATCCACGCTAAAGAATTTATCTGCGATTTTGGTGATGCGCAGAGGATAATGCAGAGTTAAAGAATGGCTGGTGGCACTTTGCTCCCTATCCGGTGCCACCACCCAGACCTGACCAATTGTGGAAATTTCCTTCTTCAGGGTCAAAAGACCTTTGGCGTTGATTCCATCGTCGTTAGTAAGCAGAGCTAACAACTTTCCTCCAAATACCTCACCCCCTTAGTCCCCTTCAGGGTGAATCCCTTCAGGGTGAACCCCTCTCCACAAATGTGGAGAGGGGGAAACAGGGGGAGAGGTTTTTAAGATTTTCACCACCACAAGCTTCTCCACATCAACTTGATGAATCTCCCTGTATCTACAAAAGGATTGATAAAGCTTTTTCCTCCGTGATAGATGGTTTTTATGGGGACTTTCTCTATCTTGAATCCCTTTCTGCCAGCTTTGACTACAATCTCCGATTCCAGATCATACTTCTTCGCTTTCAATTTGACCCTTTTTAAAACTTGAGTCGAAATCAATCTGTAACCGGATTGACTATCTCTTATGGTTTGACCGGATAAGATCGACAGGATCGCCGAGGTTAAATTATTGGTCAGCCATCGAGCCAAAGGCATTCTTTTTAAACTTATGTCTCTGGTGCCAATTAAGATTCCATCAAAATTCTCATTTGCTTTTCCAAGAAAATCTGGGATGGAAGAAGGATCATGCTGAAGGTCTGCATCTATAGTGAAGCAAACATCATAATTTTTCTCAAGAGCAAATTTGAATCCAGTTTTTAAAGCCTCTCCCTTACCTTTATTTTCTTTATGTGAGAGAACTATCGCTCCAGACTTTTGAGCAACTGCAAAGGTCTCGTCTTGGGATCCGTCGTCGATCACCACAATATTACTCTTTTCTATAAATTTTGAAGCTTTTTCTATTAGCTCTGAGATGGTCGAACTGGCATTATATGCGGGGATAAGGACCAGGAATGTTTTTGCCATGAACTGTGAATTACCACAAACGTGCTAAAAATCTTATGCTGTCATTGTGAGCGACTGTCCGCCATAGGCGGAAAAGGAGCGAAGTCCCGCAAAATGCGGGACTCCTCGCAATGACAATTTATTCAATGCGTTTTCATTATTAATTAAAAAATCGGGGCGATCCGATTTGAACGGACGACCACTTGCACCCCAAGCAAGTGCGCTACCCAGGCTGCGCCACGCCCCGATATACTTTAACTAACCTTCGATTTCACTCGAGATTTAGTGCTTTATTAATTAAATAACATTGTATCTTTTGGGTTTCGTTTTAAAAGGTTACGGTTCAGGTTCGCTACGCTTCTGCCATAGGCAGATCCGCCTCTGGCGGACACTGCAAGTCGGTTAGGTACCGTCTAAAAAGTCATCGTCAGTCGTTTGTCGTCTAAAACACGCTAAACGAAACCGATCTCAAGACACAGAATTCGTGCAGACGCTCCCCGATACGTGACCGACTTGTAGTGAGCTTGTCGAACTAAACCCAAACCGACAACAATAAACTTAGAAACTCGTATGAGTGCATACGCATCTTATTTTGTAGACAGAGCACTAGGTCTTGAGATTAGATCACGACAAGGTTTTCAAAAGCTCGGAAAGCTCCTTTCTGACCTCCGTCAAAAGATTTTTAAGCCGCATCTTCTCTGCCACCAATTTGGCTTCTTCATCCTCATGCCGTAAAGTCTTAAGCCTGGATTTTGCGCCCTCAATGGTGTATCCCTCATCATAGAGAAGATGTTTGATTTGATTGATTAAGTCAATGTCTTTCTGTTGATAGGAACGGTTACCCGCCCGGTTCTTTTTGGGATTAAGAATGGGAAACTCCTTCTCCCAAAATCTTAAGACATAGGGTTTAAGTCCAGTCATCTCCGCCACTTCGCTTATGGAATAATAAAGCTTGTGGTCGAGTTTTGAAGTCTGACTCCTCGATCCCATTTTTCACCCGTTCCTACTTTATCCTAAGATATAAATTTTATTGTCTATGTCAACCCCAAATTTCAGATTTTGGATCTCTGGTCATAAGTTCGCCTATAGCGTGTTGGGGCTGCTTGTCCTCAAACAAAACCTTATAAACCTGTTCGGTTATGGGCATCTCCACTTTGTATTTTAAGGAAAGCTGATAAGCTGATTTAGTGGTCTTGACTCCTTCTGCCACCATGGTCATCTCTTTTAGAACTTGACTTAAGGTTTTACCCTTTGCGATTTGTTCACCTACAAACCTATTTCTTGAATATTTGCTAATACATGTGGTCACCAAATCACCAAGACCGGAAAGACCTGCAAAGGTCTCTCTTTTTGCTCCTAATTTTTCGCCCAATCTTATTATCTCCGCCAACCCTCTGGTAATCAATGCTCCCCTGCTGTTGTCGCCCAATCCCATTCCATCACAGATGCCGGCGGCGATGGCAATTACGTTCTTCAAAGACCCTCCCAGCTCCACTCCTATGATATCGCTATTAGTATAGATCCTGAAATGCGAGCTCATAAAGGTTTGCTGAATCTTTTTGGCAATCTCCTCTTTAAAACCTGCCACCACCACGGTGGTCGGAATCTTTACTGCTACCTCTTCTGCATGGCTGGGTCCAGATAAAGTGGCAATGTTATCATGTAGATTTGATGGCAACTCCTCTCTTAAAACCTCTGACATTCTGCACAAGGTATCGTTTTCAATCCCCTTGGCTAAGTTGACTATTATGGGATCATGCAAATTTATTTTTGCCAATGTTTTTGCCACTTCCCTTACGGTATGAGAGGGCAATGCTAAAGCCAACATTTCAGCTTCCGAAGTGGCAGTAGTGAGATCATCCGTGATTTCTACCTCTTTGGGGATTATAATGCCGGGCGATTTTTGTTTATTTTCCCGTTCTCTTTTCAGCCTGGACATTTCTTTAGGGTCAAATTCCCACAAAGTCACCTGATGTCCATTAGAATGAAGAAACACCGAGATAGCTATGCCCCAGCTTCCTGCACCTAAGACTGCAATCTTTTCCATATGACTTATTTGAATCCCTTTCTACCGAACTTATTTTCTGTTCCATTTAATAATCTTTTGATATTTATTCTATGATTATAAAAAACAAAAACCGTTAAAAAGAAGATCATGCCCAAAAGTTCCGTGGGCACATTGTAACCAAGATAATATCTTTCGAATAGTAAGGCAAGAAATATAAAACTCGTCGCAGAAATGGAACCAAGAGAGATATATCGTGTAATTGCAACTATGGTGATGAATACGATTAAAGCTAAAGCGATCTCCAAAGGGATTAAAGAAAAAAGAGCACCCAGAGCGGTGGCAATCCCCTTGCCTCCTTTGAATCCTGCAAATATCGGAAATACATGACCAAGAATGACCGAAATCCCTGCCAAGATTTTTAGACTGACTAAATTTAATGTCAACGGATCAAAAGATATTTGAGTTAAAAGAAGCACCGCCGCCACTCCTTTTCCAATATCCATAATCAAGACAATAATGGCAGGCAAGGTTCCCAGCACCCGATAGACATTGGTAAATCCGGGATTTTTCGAGCCGTAATCTCTTATATCTATTCCTTTAAATGCCCTGCTGATGATTATGGCTGAGGGAATCGAACCTAAAAGATAGCTGAGAACTATGATCACCAAAAGCGTCAACACGTTTTTCTTGCTCTCTGAAAAAGTTTCAAAAATTGGAGTGTCCCGCTAAAGTGGGACACTCCAATTCTACAAGATGACAGCGATCCTTTCATTCCAATCTTGCATATAATATCCATTCTTCTTTCTTTGATCCCCGGTCGAAATATATTTCAAAGACTTCTTCTTCCTCCGTCAATACTCGGTAATAATTTCTATGCCGTCTATGCCACCATCTTTTTCTTTTAGCTCCGGATTTTGAATAGCTATAATCGGGCCAAGAGGCGATCACTTCTTTTATTTTATATTCATTATCTCTCCACACAAATGAAACCGGATTTTTCGTTATCTCATCCCGAATTACTTCAATATTTTCAGAATAAAACTCAGGCATATAATCTGTCTCAAATCGCAGACTCTTCCTGCGGAACCATAAAGGCTCCGCTACGCGATAAAAAAATATGATTTTATTAAAAGAGTTGCATATTTAGCCCAAGATTAAGCGCATGTCCCCCTCACCCTAACCCTGCTATGCATTTCGCTTCGCTCAACCCTATGCGTTTCGCTTCGCTCAACCCTATGCGTTTCGCTTCGCTCAATCTCCCACAAGGGGAGAGGGGACTTCATAAATTTTCCCCTCCCTTGATGGGAGGGGGTCAGGGGGAGGGTGATAATGTCAATTTATTTACTTCGTTTGCTATAGTTTACTCTCTTCTCTTTATTTTTATTCTGAGGGGGGTTCCCATGAATCCAAAATGCTCTCTGATTTTGTTCCCTAAATATCTCAAATAGGATTTTTGCAAAAGCTCAGGGTAATTACAGAAAAAAACAAAGGTGGGCGGCTCGACACCGGTTTGGGTGCAATAGTATATTTTGATATATCTTCCCTTGACCGAGGCAGGTGGTTTTCTTTTTATCTCATTCCCCAATTTATCATTTAACTGGCTGGTGTCGATTCTCTTTTTTCTTTCATTATAAACCTGATTAATCAAATTCAAAGTCGTTCCTACTCTTTGCTTGGTCTTGGCGGAGATGTAAATTAATGGAACGTAATCGACAAACGGAGCTTCTTTTCTTATTCTCTTAGTATAATAGTCTGCGGTTTTGTCGTCTTTTTCTACAAGATCCCATTTGTTTACCCCAATCACCATCCCCTTTTTCAGATCATCTACCTCGCCTATTATCTTTATGTCCTGATTTAATAGCCCGACTTGGGCTTCGATCAAAACCAAAGCCACGTCGCATCTTTGAATGCTTCTTAAAGTTCTAAGTGAAGTGTAGTATTCTATCCCATCTTCGATCTTTGACTTACGCCTTAAACCAGCTGTATCTATTAGCGTATAATTTTCACTGTCAATTTCTATGTCCGTATCAATCGCATCCCGTGTAGTTCCCGGTGCCTCTGCGACGATCAATTTTTCTTCACCTAAGAGGGCGTTGACGAAGGAAGATTTTCCCACGTTAGGTCTTCCGATCACTGCTACCTTTATGCTTTCTTTTTTCTCCTCTTCCACCGGCTTTTCGGGTAAGGATTCTGCAATAAGATCAAGAAGGTCTCCGATGTTTATGCCATTCAATCCGGAAACCGGCATCGGTTCTCCCAGCCCCAATCTGTTTAAAAGAGCAAGCTCCGCCTCATCTTTTTGGTTGTCTACTTTGTTAGCCACCAATAGAACCTTCTTCTCCATTTTCCTTAACCGGTTGGCAATTTCTAAGTCGATATTCTGTGCTCCTACTTTAGCATCTACTAAGAAGAGGACCAAGTCGGCTTCGGAGATGGCAATCTCCGCTTGAGCTTTGACCAGTCTCTCCATCTCCGTTCTGCTATCCGGGACAAAACCTCCGGTATCCACCAGATAGAATTCTTTTCTATTCCAATCGGTGGGGGCGTAATTTCTGTCACGAGTTACCCCAGGCTCGTCATCGACTACTGCTATCTTTCTTTTCAGAAGCCGGTTAAACAGGGTCGACTTCCCTACATTTGGTCTTCCAATTATGGCAACGATCGGCAAAGTCATGGTCTACAGTGGCAAATTAAATTTCGATTTTTCTATATACCTCGTCAATCTTTTCTTGTAGCACAATTGTTAATCGAATGGCTTTTGCCATTTTCATATAATGGTCAATCTCATCCAGAGAAAG
>Ga0315289_10002101_pt1 | contig 30831 bp, 34 predicted proteins | sample YL17G11_40_MG_FD_203452 | JGI IMG/M metagenome (GOLD analysis project Ga0315289, IMG submission 203452) | Sediment microbial communities from Yellowstone Lake, YNP, Wyoming, USA - YL17G11_40 | ecosystem: Environmental > Aquatic > Freshwater > Lake > Sediment | place: USA: Wyoming | collected... | reverse complement strand
GCTCTGTAGAAACCCTCTGAAAAGCGACATCCTGGAAAGGTAGAAACGTCGGCACGGTATAGCCCCTCCCGGAAGCCAGCTAACGATCTGCCAAGGATCCTGGCTCCAAGGATGGGATAGCCCCGTGCCGTGGGATGGGAAGAAAGCGAACCAGCATAAACTGGTTCGCATCGTTCGTCGTCAGAAGAGGGTCTTGAAGAGGGCTCGATACCCTCTTCGAGGATCGAAGTGCGCGAATCACCTGTACACGGACCACCAGCATGTGGTCCTGCTGGCGCTCCGCCAGCATTTCAGGAGATCGTACAGGGATTTCTGTGAGGTCCTCGAGGTCTGCACCGAGCTCCTGGACGAACTTGGACTGAGGAAGGTGCCTCATTGGACGACGTTGCACAAGTTCTCGAAGAGGACGAACACGAGGAGGCTGGAGCGCCTCCTCCTCGCGTTCCTGGAGGAGGCGAGGGTCAGGGTTCTCTATCTGGCAGTCGATTCGACCGGGTTCAGCTCGACATCCGCGAGCACGTACTACACCCGCGTTCTCGAGTTCAGGAAAAGCACTCTGGGAGGACACAGGCGTGGTGTCCTCACTCGTCGGTACCTGAAGCAGACGATAGCCGTTGAGCCGAGGAAGCAGCTTATCGTCGCGATGAAGTTCAGGCGAGGTCCGGCGAACGACTCGCCGGACATCATCTGGACTCTTAAGAAGGTTCGGCCAGCGGGGCTTCCAGTGAAGCTGGTCGTCGCCGACAAGGGCTACGACGCTGAATCGAACCATGAGTACGCCCAGGACATCCTGGGCGCGAGGACGGCGATACCTGTCCGCGCCGCATCGCGCCCAAAGATCAAGATGAGGGGAAGGCGTCGGAAGAGACAGGCCAAGAGTTTCGACAAGAGGGGATACGACTGCCATCGGCCGAAGGTGGAGACAGTGTTCTCTGTGGAGAAGCGGAAGATGGGGTCGCATGTGCTAGCTCGTGTTCCGAGCCAGCAGCACAGGGAACTCATCTTCCGTGCGTTTTCATACAACACGGGGAGGTTGGAGACTCTCTTTTTGCTCTTCATCGAGGATTTCTACAAAGCATGAGGCCGGAGCTCATGCTCACAGTTGTGATGATAGGTGAGATGCGTAAGAAGTGAAGGCTGAAGAGGGCACAACTGTCCGGAGAAGAGCAAGTACGTTTCAGCAATCGCCTAAAGTACCTTCACGGGCTCGAAGGCCGCCTTGACAGTTATGTGACCGTCTGATGTATCGAAGTAGGCAGATCGGCCACGATTCCCACCGAGGTCCTCGGCGACGATCTTGATCATGAACTCCCTGAGTATGTTCCTGATGGTCATGCTGTTCTCTCTGCCGATGTTCGCGATCGCTAGGTTCAGGTTCGGAAACATCTGCGCCCCACCAACCAGCTTCGCAACCAATCTCTCTCTCTTGGCGCCGCGCTTGAGCATCTCTTGAACGAGCTTCTTCGTGCCCGTGTCAGCGTACTTCCCCTCGTTGTCGCATTTGATTGGGGATTTCGGGAGCAACACGTGGGCGACTCCCCCTATCCGGGCCACTGGGTCGTACAAGATTATCGCGACGCATGAGCCTAGCCCCAAGCATATTATCTGCTCAGGCGCGTGGCACACTGCCATCTGTCCGATCCCGACGGTATGCGGCGAGTTCATCTTCGAGGCCCCGCCATCCTCTCAAGGATCAGTTTGAGCGTCGATTCCTCGGGGAGCATCAGGAAGTACCCCTCGAACTCTTCGTCGATCCCTTTGAAGCATGTGTGAACCGCGAGGACAGTATCGACCTTCTGTGCCAAGGTAGCCAGTGGGATGTCAAGGACAGCACCGAGAAGGTCCACGGTGGCGTCCGGGGGCGCAGGGATCATGTCTACATCTATCATCTTCGAGACGGCGATGAGATACCAGCAGAGGCAGATGTTGCCGACCTCCTTGAGCGCGGATTCCTGTATCTTCGTCAGCGAGGCGATATCGACTTTCTCCTTAGTGAGGTGCTCGAGCAATGTGACCGCGGATTTCCTCGGGAGAACCACAAGTATACCGCTCTTTAGGTCGCCGCAGAGGTACGTGTAAGTGCCCGCGACGATCTGGTCGGGGCCTCCAAGCCAATCCGATACCTTGGACATGGGCAGAATGTTACATGAAGTGACTTCGTTCATGAGCTCGACGTCCATGAGCGACGAGAGCGCCGTAGCAGCGCTGCCTGCGCCTATGTTGGCGAATTCCTTGATCACTTCCAAGACCTTCCCAGCCTTTTCGTCAGTCACTGCCCTCATCCTCCGATTATGGAATCGACGTCGAGTATCAGCGCTATCTTGCCGCTGCCGAGTATCGTTCCTCCCGATATCCCCCTGACCTTCCTCAGCCGCCTGTCCAGCCCTTTTACGACTATCTGCTGATGGCCGATCAGCTCGTCGACCTGCAGAGCAACTCGCCTGTCCCTGCTCTGGACGACCAGCGTGTTGATGCCCTCCGGTGTCTCAGGAGGTTTCGCCGTTCCGAAGAATTCTCGCATTCGTATGAGAGGCAGGACCTCTCCTCTGAGCTGCACGACCTCCCTGCCCCTGATCGTCTTGATCTCGTCCTTTTCGAACTTGTGTGATTCTACGATGGTGCCCATCGCGACTGCGTAGGTCTGGTCTGCGATCCCGACTAGCATCGCATCGATTATCGCGAGAGTGAACGGCAGCCAGAGCGAGAAGGTGGTTCCCGCGCCTTTCGAGGTGGTCACCATCACGCTTCCGCCTAGTTCCTCGACGGCTCTTTTGACGACGTCAAGCCCAACGCCTCTTCCAGACACCTCCGTGACCTGGCTCTTGGTGGAGAAACCCGGATTGAAGAGCAAGTCGAGGAGTTCCCTCCCCGAAGCCGCGTCGGCTTGACCCTGGGTCATTGAGCCTTTCTTCACGGCGGCCTTCCTGATCTGGTCGTAGTCAATGCCTTTGCCGTCGTCAGAGACCTCGATGAGCACATGGTCTTGCTGCTTCGACGCGACTATCCTGATCAGTCCTTTCGCCTTCTTCCCCGCATGGACCCGTTCATCCGTTGTCTCTATGCCGTGGTCGACGCAGTTTCGCAGCAGGTGCATCATGGGCTCGGTTATCCTATCAACGACAGTTCTGTCGAGCTCTATGCTTCCCCCCTCGATGAGGAGTTCTACCTCTTTTCCCTCGTTCTTGGATATGTCCCTGACCATGCGAGGGAACCTGCTCATCACCACATCCAGGGGGATCATCCTGATCCCGAGGACTTTCGACTGTATGTCAGAAGTGAGCTTGTCGATGAGAGCTGAGATCTCCTGGAGCTCGAAGTCGTCTCGCGTGGAAGCTTTCTCGAGAAGCCTGCTCCGCCCGATGACAAGCTCGCCGACGTTGTCCAGTAGGTCGTCCAGTTTGTCCATCCCCACCTTGACGGTCTGCGCGGGGAGAACATCGGATGAAGCCGCCACAGCGCTAGCTTCCTGCTTCGTCATCTTATTCCATTTCTCTCTAGGTTCTCCAGTCATCCCGACGGAGACCTCGTCGACATCTGACATGGCAATGACACGTCTGAGCGCCTCCTGGAACTTCTCGGTAGGCTCGAGAACGACTGTCAGCTCCTCGAAGACGTGCTCACGCTCGATGTCCGCCTCCGTTGGGCTGGATTCGACGATCTCGGAGGCTTTTGCAAGCTCCTTCAGGATAACCATGGCCCTTGCAGAAGGGAGTGAGCACCTTCTTCCCAGCCTTATCGAGACGGTCGTTGTCTTGGATTTGACTAGTTCAGGCTCGATCTCAGGAGTCTTCTTCTTGGGCGTTCGACGTTCGCTGGCCCCGGAGAGCAGTCCTCGTAGCTGTTGGATCAGTCCTGGATTCTCCCTGATTTCAGCAGACGCCTCGACTGCAATGACCATAGCGTCGAGGGTGTCGAACGCCGTGAATATGGTTTCCACGACGTTCTCCTTGAGCTTTAGACGGCCGTCGCGGATCCCTCCCAGCACGTCCTCTATGGCATGAGCTGTCTCGACGACAGCCTTGAAATTCATCATCCCCGCCATGCCCTTGATCGTGTGCGCGGATCTGAATATCCGATCCACCAACTCCTTGTCTTCAGGGTTCTTCTCGAGCTCCAGCAAAGCATCGTTCATGATGCGCAAGGACTCTCGCGATTCGGAAACGAACAGCTTCGAGTACTTGTTCAAGTCGATGTCTTTTGCCAAACCAGCTCACTCCTGAAGGAAATTGACTATCTCTTCCGCGATCTTGTCCAAGGGCAAGACCAGGTCTACCAATCCCGCGTCTATCGCGGATTTTGGCATAGAATACGCAACTGAACTGTGCTCATCCTGAACCACGACCCTGCCTCCGGACGCCTTCACCACCATCGCTCCCGCTGTGCCGTCCACTCCCATGCCAGTGAGGATGATGGCCATCAGGTTCTCCCTGAGCGACTCCGCAGCACTCCTGAATAGAACGTCGACAGACGGCCTGACGAAGTTGATGGGTTCGCCGTCGTCCAGATTGATCACAAGGCTTGCTGCTCCTTTCCAGCAGAGTTTGAGGTGCCTGCCGCCGGGGGCCAGATATGCCACGCCTTTCTCGACTCTATCGCCTTCGCAGGCTACAACGACCCTCGGGCCCTTCGCAGCGTCCAGTCTTTTCGCGAAAGATGCCGAGAATTCTGGAGGGAGGTGTTGAACGACAATGAAGGATGCTGGAAGATCCCGGGGTAGGGCTGCAAAGACTATCTCCAGAGCTCTTGGGCCTCCCGTCGACGCGCCGATCACTACGACCTTGCGGCCTTTGAAAGCTTCTTTCTTGACGGATAGGACCTTCTTGGTGAGCAGAGGTTCCCTCGTTCTTCTCAGAACCTCCACCTTCGCTTCCGCAGCGGTCTTCACTATCTCGACTATCTTACCGGTGAAATGCACAATATCAATGGAAACGGGGCCGCTGGGCTTCGAGATGAAGTCGACAGCGCCCATCTCCAGCGCTCTGAGGGGAAGTTGGTCGTCAACCTTGTCCATTGCGCTGAGCATGACCGTCCTTGCGGGTGACTCCTTCATGATCCTCTGCAATGTAGCGATGCCATCCATCTTCGGCATCTGTATGTCGAGAAGAACGACGTCTGGAGCCAGCGTCTTGACTTTCTCGATGGCCTCGACCCCATCCTTGGCGCTCCCCACGACAGATATGCCGGGGTCAGACTCCAGCATGTCCTTGAGAACGACGCGCATGTACGCGCTGTCGTCAACAATCAAGACCTTGATCTTCTCAGGCATCCGCCCGACCTCAAACTTCCATCTGGAGCACGGCGTTCACAGACTCTAACACATCGTCTGCCGTGAAGGGCTTGATTATGAAATCAACCGCGCCCGCCTCCAGCGATCGCATGACGGTCTTCTGATGGCCGAGAGCGGAGATCATGATGATCTTCGCCTTGCCGTTGGCCTCCTTGAGCCTCTTGACCGCCTCGATGCCGTCCTGCTTGGGCATCACGATGTCCATCGTGATCACGTCGGCTCCTTCCTTGCTGAACCTCTCAACAGCATCGTCGGCGTTTCTAGCCTCGATTACCTTGTGCCCCCCAGCTTCGAGTATGTTCCTGAGGACCTTTCGCATGAATTCCGAGTCATCCACAACTAGTATCTTGGCCATGTCAGCTACCTCCAGAACTGTGTTCAGAATCATCAGACAGCTCTAGAACCTTGAGCGGGTCAATAAGCGTGATAAGCCTGCCATCGTGCTTGGCGATCCCGAGGACATATTGCGCCTCGATGCCACTCGCCACGTACGACGGGGCCTTCTCAACTGACTCCTTCGTGAACCTCGCGACCTCAAGAACCTCATCGACGAGGAAGCCGACCGGAGCGTCAGTCGCATCGACGACTACTATCTTCTTGTTGCCCTCAGCGGCAGGGTTTGGCTCCATCCCGAATCTCTTCCTGAGGTTTACGACGGTCAGAAGCTTCCCTCTGAGGTTTATTACTCCCTCGATGTGTGAAGCGCTTCTATGGACTTTGGCGACTTCCTCGATATTGTGTATCTCCCTGACGATGGCCACGTCGAATCCATACTCTTCTTTGCCCAGGCGGAAGACTACATATTGCAGAGTGTCGGTGTCCAGCATTGTGATCACTGCCTTCTAACGCTCTACTTGCCCTCGCTTGCTTTCTGCACGGTCATGACAGTTGCTTTCGCAGATTCGACCTGCTTCGTGATCTCGTTCAATTTGTTCGCCAGATCCGCCAGCTCATGGGCCGATGCCGTGAGCTCTTCCATTCCTGCCGCGAGGTTCTCAGAGGATATCGAAATACCTTCTGAGGAGGCCGAGTTCTCCTTCGAGATCGCTGCGACCTCGTCCAAGGATTTGGCCAGGCTCTCTGTAAGTGCCTTCTGCTCCTCCGTGGAGGCGCTGATCTCCTGCACCATTGCGGCCGTCTCCTCGACTGTCGCTGCAATGTCCTCAAGGGACTTGAGCGAGTCTGAAATGGTCCTTGAGCTCTCGGACGCATCCTTCATTGTGTGTTCCATTTTGTCCGTCGTATCATCGATATCGCTCTCGACGAGTTCTATGAGTTGCTGTATCTGGTTTGCAGCTTTTCGAGAACCCTCAGCAAGCTTCCTGACCTCGTCAGCGACCACTGCGAATCCGCGTCCCTGTTCACCTGCTCTCGCAGCCTCTATAGCAGCGTTGAGTGACAACAGGTTCGTCTGATGCGCGATGTCGGTGATTATCGACACTATTTGTGAAATCTCTTTTGACTTCTTCGAGAGAAGCTTCATCGACTCTGCGGTGTCCTCGACGTTTCTGAGCATCGAGTTCATCTTCTCCAGTGATATCTGAGCTGACTTGCTGCCGTTCTGCGCGACTTCGCTGGCGTTTGCAGATGCTCCCGCTGCATTCTGCGAGCTCTGGACCACATCGTAGATTGCCTTCGTCTGCTCCGAGAGCATCCTGACCATCTCATCGATTCTCATCGATTCAGCCTGAGCGCTCTTGGATTCCTGGGCGACGGCAGAGGACACCTGTTGCGTGTTCTCGGTCATGTGCCCAATGGTCTCTGCGAACGATGCGGACGAATCCTTGAGAGACTCCGCAGCTATCTTGATCTCGTTGGTTAGCTTTGACAGGTTCTGCCTCATCTGCTTGAAGGCTTCGACAAGCGTAGCTAGATCGCCTTTTGCAGCGACATTGATCTCCCTTGTCATATCCCCTCCAGCAATCGCTTGTGCGCTTTCGGTCAGCTCTATGAGGGGTTTCGATGTGTTGTCGATCAACATGTTCATCGATTTCACGAGGTCTCCCACCTCGTCGTTCGTAGCCTTGATTTCTAGCCGTGTTCTGAAATTGCCTTCGGCGATCGTCTTGGCCGTCTTCGAAACTGCCACAATCGGTTTCATCTCGATAGATGAGAACACGAACGACAGGAGGATGACAGCGACAGTCACCGCAGCGGCTCCAACGATAGTGTAGAAGATCGCGCCGTTTATCGTCTTGTGGATCACTGTGTCCATCAGCGCGGCAGCGTCATCGTTCACATTGATGAGGTCTTCCATATTCATGTTGATGGCCTCCATGTGCGACGATGCATTCCTCGCCGCGTTGTATGCAGAGACAGTATCGCCACCGCGTAGCAGGCTGATGGTGGCAGTGGTATCCGCTGTGTAGTTCTCCCACGCCGTCTCGATGACACCATACGCGCGGGTCTCTTCCGCGATCAAATCCGTTTGACCTTGGCCAATGATGATGTTGCCCATGTTCGGAGAGACAGCTAGGGACAATCGATTCTTGTAGTCCCTGAGAAATTGCATGAATGATGACTGGAAATTCACCATGTTGTTGTAGAATATGCTGGAACCAGGCCCGCCATAGTCGAGCACATATGTCATGAACGATTCGTGTGACGATGCCAGGTCGTTGCCAGCTCCTGCAATCTCGGCCACAACCACAATCGATTCATCGTGAAGAATCGTTGCATCCTTCTGGATGTCGTACATTCCTTGGATCGACACGACGCTAACGAAGGCAATCGGGATCAAAGACAAGCACATGATCACGGCGACGAGCTTCGCCATCAGACTCAATCTCAATTGACCACCTGTTCAACTCTCTAGCCGTGGCTTCTGAGCCGGAGCTTCTCCGCTCGAGGAAGCCATTCTATGCATCAAAATCCGCCTGGGCCATATTAATATATGTTGTCTCATTATCAATTCTGGTAGCCAGTGCTACTGACCTGTGTCTTTCGTGCCCTCTCTTCAGGTAAGGAGGTTCCGGAACAATTCGGGTGACAAAGACATACACGAGGGCGGATATTGTCACTCGTCTGCTACATGTAGCCAGAAACTCATAATATGCCGATCGTCGTCAAGGACATGATGATGGCCAAGGTCGACCCAAGAAACAGCAGCAGAACGTGCCCGATATGTGGGAGTGTACAGGGTTCCCGAATGGGTGCGGAGTTCGCGTGCGAGTGTGGCTGGCGTCTCGACAGGCATATCAATGCCAGCATGAACCTGCTGCAAACAGCCATCTCGAAGGGGATGGCAGGGGGTTTATGGTTCAACCCCGGCGCGTTCCAGCATGACGTGATGATGATCCTATACGAGCCAGCGATGGCCGCACGGTCGGAGCCGAATGGAACGAGTAGCATTGCAGGGGTGACCTAGATGTCACCACCCGATAATGCAACAGAACCAGGCAAGGAATATCTATCCACACACCCATGACCAGCCAACATGGAAATCAGCGAGGACCAGTTCACGACGCAGGTCATGAAACACCTCTTTGAGTCTCGAGGTATCGACCTTTCGGGATACTCTCAATCGTTCATGATGAGGAGCATTAGGAGAAGGATGGGCAGGAGCGGAAGATCGGACTATGCCACATACCTGCACCATCTTGTCAGCAGTGACGAAGAAACAAACGAACTCCTTGGAGCCCTTTCAATCAACGTGACGGAATTCTTCCGAGACAGGGGAGCCTTCGAGACGTTTTCTAGAACGGCGATAAAGCCACTTCTGGAATCGAAGACCGGTTCTGGAGGTCTGCTTCGGCTGTGGAGCGCGGGGTGTGCCACAGGCCAGGAGGTGTACACGATCGCCATCTGCGTGGCCCAGGAACTCAAGAATCTGGAGCGTGAGCAAAGGACCCTGATATCGATACTCGGGACTGACATTTCCTCCGCTGCTCTCGTGAAGGCTAAGTCTGGGGCCTACACGGAGGACGAGGTGCGTGGCGTCCCAGACAAATTCCTTTCGGAGTATTTCGACTACACGGGTGACAAGTACGTTGTGGGCCCTCAGTTGCGAAAGGGTGTCAGGTTCGCACGGGAGAACCTGTTGGACAAGCCCGGATCGAAGTTCTTCGATGCCATTGTCTGCAGAAACGTTATGATCTACTTCTCGCGGGCGATGCACGACAAGGTGACTATGAACCTATATGAGGCCCTGAAAACAGGCGGCTACCTGATGGTTGGACGGACTGAGACCCTGATGGGTCCTCCGAGGGCTGGGTTCGAAGTTGTCGATTTGGAGAACAGGATTCTGCGCAAGAAGTAGCAGCGTGCGTGAGCGCGGTCACGTGGTCGTCATCGTCTGACGACACGCCTATGCAGTCGATTCGACCCGCAACTCGCCGGCTTCCTCGAGGTTCATCAACTCTCCAAGACTGGATACCTCGACTCCGCTCATGAATTCCTCAATGTTCCGGTAGTTCTCGCTTAACTCGTTAGCAAGCTCGGCCTGCATGAGATCGAGCTCTCTCGGATCCAGAGTTCTCGTTATGACCTCCGCTAGCGTGATACCTTCCTTCTCTGCCTGGCTCGCAAGTTCTACTAGGGTCACACATGCCATTTCTGTCCCATCCCTGCGTATGACAATCGTCGGACAGTATGGGACTCCGTTCTATATAACACTTGTCCAGGCGCGGTCACTTGACCGGGTCCAGCCATTTCAGGTACTTCTTGTCTTTCCCCTTGACTACGTCAAGGAACTTCGCTTGGATGGCTTTGGTGACGGGGCCAGGTTTTCCCTCGCCAACGCTCCTTCGGTCGACCTCACGGATGGGAGTGACCTCGGCTGCTGTCCCCGTGAAGAACAGCTCATCTGCGAGGTAGAGCTCGCTCCTAGCGAAGTTCTGCTCGCGGACATCGTAGCCAAGATCGGTGGCCAGCTCCATCACCGACTCCCTCGTGATGCCAGGTAGGATTCCAGCATTCAGAGGAGGAGTCAGTATCTTCCCTTTGCGGACGAGGAATATGTTCTCTCCGGAGCCCTCCGCGACCATGTGCAGCTCGTTGAGCATGAGTGTCTCATCGAACCCGTTCAGCTTCGCTTCCATCACAGCGAGCGCGCTGTTGAGGTAGTCACCACACACCTTCGCGGTAGCAGGGGCTGATCCGCTCGAGACTCTGTGCCAAGACGAGGTGTGGACTCTGATGCCATTCTTGAGGCCCTCATCACCGAGGTACGCTCCCATAGGGAACGCGATGATGAACGTCTCAACAGGGTAGCCAATCGGGTTGACGCCGATCCCGGACACGCCGTAGAACGCAATCGGCCTGATGTAGCATGCGTCGAGCTTGTTGGCCTTGACCGTGTTCTTAGCAGCCTTGCACAGCTGATCCGCTGTATACGGAAGCTTCAGGTTGATTGCCTTCGCGGAGGCCTGGAGCCTTTCCATGTGCTCCTTCAATCTGAAGACTGCGGGGCCGTTGACGGTGCTGTAGCACCTGATTCCTTCGAATGCGCCAGTGCCGTAGTGCAGACCGTGTGTCAGCACGTGGACAGTCGCGTCCTTCCACGGCACGAGGTTCCCATTCTTCCAGATAACCTCAGTTGGCTGGATCTGCATCTTCTCCTCATCCCCTGCATGTTCATGGCGATTTAACTACTTGGTTTCTCAGGCATCCGACGCTGTCGAGCTCGACCTCGACGACGTCACCATCCTTCATCGGCGATATCCCCGATGGAGTGCCTGTTGCAATCACGTCTCCAGGCTCGAGGGTCATTATCGTTGATATGTACTCCACGAGTGCCGCGTCTCCGAACACCCTGTCAGACAAAGGCGAATCCTGGAAGACATTCCCATTCAGCCTTGTTGTGACGCGGGTCGGAGGGGTTCTGGATATGAATGGCCCTATGGGGGCGAAGGTGTCGAACCCTTTTGCACGAGTCCAATCGACATCGTTCTTCTGAAGGTCCCGCGCCGTCACGTCGTTCAGGCATGTGTACCCGAAGACGTGTTTGAGACCGTTCTTGGCGTGATGAGCGCGCTTGCCGACGATGATCGCCGACTCGCCTTCGTAGTCAACTCTCTTCGAAGCTCGAGGAATGATGATGTCGTCACCCGGTCCTATGATGGCTGATGGCGGTTTGGAGAATATCACTGGCACCTTGGGTGTCTCCCATTTCATTTCCTTGATGTGGCTCCTGAAGTTCAGGCCGATGCAGATAATCTTTGAAGGCCTGTCAACGGGGGCGAGTAGCTTCAGGTCTGAGATGATGTGCGTCGAACTCGTAGGTCTCGCTCCGTTCTCGATGGCGTCCATCATCGATGATGCCGTTGTCTCGGCGACATGGTTGCCGTTGACCTGGCCGACAAAGGTTCTCTTGCCCCTGGAAAACTTACCAAGCTTTGAGCTAGAACGCATTTTCTCACTCACGGAGCTGTCGGAAGGATCACTCGAACATCTTCCTGATTCTCTTCCCAACGACCTCTATCTGCGACTTCTTGCCTTCATCTCTCATCTTCGTCAGCTTCGGCATCCCGGCATCATGCTCGGCAACCCACTCAGCGGCGAACTTGCCGGACTGTATGTCCTTGAGAACGCCTCTCATGGTCTCCCTCGTCCGATCGTCGATTATCATGCCACCTCGGGTCCTCCCGCCGTATTCTGCGGTATTCGAGACGCCGTCCCACATACCTTCGATGCCGCCCTTCTGTACAAGGTCGATGATGAGCTTGAGCTCGTGCAGTACCTCGAAGTACGCGATTTCGGGCTGATATCCCGCGTCAACCAGAACGTCGAATGAGGTTCTGATGAGCGCACTAGCGCCGCCGCAGAGATCTACCTGCTCACCGAACAGATCCGTCTCCGTCTCCTCCTTGAACGTGGTCTCGATGACCCCTCTCGAAGTCGCCATCAATCCCTTCGCTATTGCCAGAGCCGTCTTCTTCGCATTGCCCGAATGGTCCTGGTGGACTGCGATGAGGGCTGGAACTCCGATTCCTGCGACGAATGTCTCTCTGACGAGCGCTCCCGGTCCCTTGGGAGCGACCATGATAACATCGATGTTCTTGGGGGGGACGATCCTCTTGAAGAGTATGTTGAATCCGTGAGCGAAATCCAGAACCATGCCCTTTCTCAGATATGGCGCCACATCCTTGTCATAGACCGCCTTCTGCACCTCGTCTGGTATCAGCATCATCACGATGTCCGCGCTCTTCACTGCGTCCGGAATCGTCCTGATCTTCATCTTGTCGGCCTTCGCCCTTTTCCAGGTCTCGTCCTTCAGGTTGAGGCCGAGCACGACGTCGACCCCGCTGTCGCGAAGGTTCAGAGACTGTGCCCTACCCTGTATCCCGTAGCCGACCACAGCGACTCGCTTGCCCTTTAGCACCTTGATGTCCGCGTCTTTGTTGTAGTATATCCTGGCCATTTCTGTTCACACTCCCCTTCAGATTGCATTCATCGCCTGAATGTACCTCTCCGGCTGGCTCTTCTTGACGATAGCATCGACCTCATTGACCGACCCTGTGACTCTGCACACTCCTTCGCTGCTAAACAGCAAGGCGTAGGCCTCGTGCCTCGAGTGGTCGACCAGATCCGCTTCTATGACCTCGTGGAGCGCCCGCATGTGTTCGATCACGCTCAGGGCCTTCTCCTTGTCCTCGATTGAGAGGACGATTCTCGCCCTGTCAGGGACCTCGCACTTGCCGACAACGATGGTCTCGACGTTTATGCGCTTTCTGTTGAATTCACCCATAACGCGTTGCATCACACCGGGCTGGTCGTAGACCAGCAACATCATGACTTCCATCTAACACACCTCGCCTTTCCACTGGCATCTCCCTTTGATGCAGTCCGCAGTCGTCTTCCCCGGCGGCGTCATCGGGAGGACATCCTCCTCTGGATCTATGACGAAATCTATCAGGAACGGCACTTCTGCCTTGCATCCTCTCTTGATCGCCTCGGCTACTTCCGAGTGCTTCTCAACTCTAACCGCCTCTGCGCCGTAGGCCTCCGCGAGCTTCACGAAATCAGGAGATCCCGCAGTGAATTGAGTGGCTTTGTACCTGGAGCCGTAGAACAGCTTCTGCCATTGCTTGACCATCCCAAGCCACCCATTGTTCAGAAGGCATATCATGACCGGTATGTCGCTCTCGACGGCGGTGGCGAACTCTTGGGACACCATCTGGAGGCTTCCGTCCCCTGCGATATCCGCGACGACACTGTTCGGCCGGGCGATCTTGGCGCCCATTGCAGCAGGGAACCCGAAACCCATGGTCCCAAGCCCACCCGACGTTATGAACATGCGTTTGCCATAACACTTGTAGAAGTGTGCGGCCCACATCTGATTCTGGCCGACCTCGGTGGTTACGATTGCGTCATCCGGGAGGTTCTTCGAGAGCTCGTATATGACTTTCTGCGGCTTCAACGGGTCGGAGCGAAGGTCGTAGTTGCACGTGCATTGCTTGTTTAGCTCGATGATCCTTGCCTTCCATGTGGCGGACTTGGTTCTCTTCTGCAGGCCCGCTATCAGAGCGTTCACGACGGTCCATGCATCGCCGACAAGGCCAACCCTGCCTTTCACGTTCTTCCCGATCTCCGAAGAGTCGATGTCCACGTGGACGACCTTCGTCTTCATCCCGAACTCGCTCAGTTTGCCCGTGACGCGGTCGCTGAACCTGGTCCCGATCGCCAGCAGAACGTCGCAGTTGTTCAGCACATAGTTCGCCACCTGCCGTCCGTGCATGCCGCACACTCCGAGCACTAGCGGATGGTTCTCCGCGACCGAACCCTTCGCCATCAGGGTCGTAACGATCGGCGCCATCAGCATCTCTGCGAGCCTCGTGATCTCTCCGCCCGCCTGAGACCAGGCCACACCCCCGCCAACCATGATGGTGGGGCGTTCTGCCTTCTCCAGCAGTTTGATTGCATCCAGCAGCTCAGATAGGTTCCTCTTCGGCTTCGGGACTCTAACCTCTCTTGCCATCTGCTCATCGGTGATCTCCGCGCGGAATATGTCAACTGGGATATCGATGTGGACTGGTCCGAATCTCCCGGTAGTTGCGATCATGAAGGCCTTCTTCATCGTCTCAGGGAAGACCTTCGGATCTGTGACCCTGAAATTGTGCTTCGTGACGGGCATCATCAGGCTGAACGAATCGGCCTCCTGGAAGGCGTCGCCGCCGAGCTTGTCCGTCTCGACCTGACCGGTGATCGCGACCATCGGAGATGAGTCCATGAATGCGGTTGCCACACCAGTTACGAGATTAGTCGCTCCGGGACCGGAAGTAGCTATGCATACACCGGGCTTCTTCGACACTCTCGCGAATCCGTCGGCCATGTGACCCGCGCACTGCTCGTGCCTCACGAGGATGTGCCTGATGTCAGACTGCACGAGCTCGTCGTAGAAGGGAAGCAGGACTCCGCCTGGAATGCCGAACATCACCTGCACGTTCTGCTTCTCGAGCAACTCCACGGCGGCCCTAGCACCTTTCATCATCTACACACTCCTCAATTCGCCCGCACGGACACAACCAAGGTTGGACGTCCGTCACGGGCGCGAAATCCGCAGGTCGACAAGGACCCCTAGAACGACGAGAATTGGCATCAAATCACCTTGTCCAGCGGACTCTCGCATCGGAGTTCGCAATATCCCCGCTCGTATTAAAATCTTGGCCGCGAGAAGCCAGCAAGGCGTGTATGCGCATTTATGTACAATGCAGAGGGCCCAGGGTCTATTCGAAATGGCCGCGGCCGGTAAGGACGGCGACGAAGACATGATTTCTCGAATCCAGCTTGGTAATGCCCCAAGCAGCGCCGGCCGAAGCAGGAAGGACATCGATCCCTTCCTCTTGTCTGATAATCTCCGCAGCTTTGATCAGGTCTTCATCAGGGACTTCGATACCCGTCCCGTTCGATTCAAGCATTGCACCCAAGGCCTCATCACCATCTGCCAAGAAGTTGCCGCACAGCGGTTCGTTGACCTCTGTCACTGTCAGGTTGGGAACATCCAACTTCTCCTTGAAACCGCATGCGATACCATGCACAGCTGAGTTGTTATTGGAGACTCCGAGCATCCTGGGTTTCATCCCCATCGACCTGAAGCCGTGCCATATGCCTCCGATGAGTGAGCCGTTCCCGACCGGCACAGAGACCCAGTCCGGCTGTCTGCCGAGCGACTGCGCAATCTCCTTCGCGATGAACGTGTACGCGTACAGACCGATATCTCGATTGCCGCCTCCGGGGTTTGCATCGTACCACCTGTTCGCCACCGCGTCCGCAGCTGACTTGTGCAATGCAGCCTCGTAGTCGCCGGAGACGCTCACGACCTTGCTGCCCCAGCGTTCGATTTCCGCGCGTCTCGGCGACGCAAAATCCGCTGGGATATAGATATAGGCGCGCATGTTGAGCTTGTCCGCGACGTATGCCAGTGCAGCGCCATAGTTGCCGCAGCTTACCGCCGTGACGGCTTTCATTCCCTTTGCGCGTGCATCTAGAACTTGAAGGAGCGCCACCCTGTCCTTGTGCGTGCCAGATGGGTTCTCCCCCTCGAGCTTCACGTGAAGCCTTCTGATGCCGAGCCTCTTCTCGAGCTTCTGGGCCCGGACTAGAGAAGTGCCCCCTATCCTGAGGGCCTTCATCTGCGTCTCGAACTCCCTTATGAGTTCTAGGGGAATCAAGGTCCACCTCTGTATTCGAATCAACTGGCCGCAGGCACCGAAGTGCCTGCCGACGCCAGGATATTCAGTTGTGTCTAATCGAGACCGTGTGCTTGAATGTCCTTGTCAGCATTCTTCACAATGGTCTCGAATTCGCGCGCGACGCCTGAAGGAACCGGAGCGACCTCGTGCTCTTTCATGATCTTGTCGGCCTTGGCTCTCGCGCGGTCTACGACGCTCTTCCTGCCATCAGCCTCCCAAGCCTCACCCGTCCGCCTGTCGGTTATGTCCGTGATGAAGTGCTCTTTATTAAGCCACTGCATCGTATGCCTCTCCGGCAGGAAACTTCCTCCTGGACCGACCTTCTTTATCAGTTCCACCGCAAGATGATCATCATCGACAGTCACACCGTAAGCCAGCCTCGCCATTATCTTTGCCATCTCATCGTCTATGACCATCTGTTCGTAAGAGAGCATCGTGACATCGTCCAGGAGACCGAGGCCCGCGATCATGTCGCAGCCGGCATAGAACTGCGGCAGGCCGCTAGACATCTTTTCGTAGCATGCCTGAGGGCCGGGGAGCTTGGCTGAGGTCACAATCCCACCGCATAGTATCGGGAATCCGTAGTGATGTGACAGCTCGCCCGCCCCGGCAGATATCAGAGCCCTCTCAGGGCCTCCGCCTGCCCAGGTCATCGTCCTCATGTCGAAGGCTGCTCCTCCGGTTCCGTACATGAAAGGCGATCCGGGAGCCGCAAGCTGGGCCATCGTCAGTCCCGCAAGGACTTCCGCGTTGTTGACTATGATGGACCCTGCCAGTGTGACCGGGCCAGTTATGCCGGCCTGTGGCATCCCATAGAATGATATCGGCACACCCGCTCGAGCGAGCACCAAAGCTCCCTCGGTCGAACCGCCGTCGAGCTGCAGCGGTGAGAACGGACAGTGCATAGAGGAGAAGATGGGCCTCCTTCTGAGCGCCTTCTCGCCGCCGGCAAGCGCTGCGCCAATCTCCGCAAGCCACTTCGCCTCTCGTCTGTGGCTCGTAGTCTCGACCTGCACGTGCTTCTCGATGCTCGACAGTGCGACCTTGAGATCGACCACATGCCGAATGTGGTCTGGCACATCCTGGCTGCTGACGCAGGGCCAGAATATGTGCGCCGAATCCAACGCGTTCGCGACTTTGCCGACCATAGCGAGGTCCGCGCTCGTCGACACTCTTCTCCTACCAGTTCTGAAATCCATGACACTAGTGCCGTTTCCGTCCGTCGTGCAGAACATCCGCCTTCCGTCCAAGACGACATCGTATTTCGGGTTTCTCGCGCAGAGCGTCATGTTCTTTTTTGCCTTGCGGATTGCCTCCTCGACGAGGCTCCCCGAAATCTTGGCTGTGCTAGTCTTGTGGTCGACGGACGATCCAGCATCCTCTAGGAGTTTCAAGCATTCCTTGCTGATGATCTTGATGCCTGCGTTCTCAAGCACATCCAACGTTCCCCAGTGAATGGATTTCAGATCTTCCTTTTGGAACATGTGAAACGCGACTTTCCCCTTTGGGAATCCAATCATTTCTTCGCTCTCCTTTAGATCGATATGCTTCGGAAATCTGCGTGATTTTGCGAAGCATGTCACGGTAGCGATATCAAGTATTTAGTTAGTGGGAGAAGAAGCATGAATCGGGTAGGGTCGCGACAACACTCCGACTCGAGAACGCTGAGACGTCATCGGTCGACTGGTATTGCTGAGACTCCCGAAAGGCTTTAATCAAGAGATACATATGGCCGGACATCCAGCCATTCTGCGGGGGTAGCCAAGCCCGGTCAACGGCGCCAGATTGAGGGTCTGGTCTCGCAGGAGTCCTTGAGTTCAAATCTCAGCCCCCGCACCATATTCTTTCTACACTCGGATGTCTTATGTCGCTCCCATCCCCAAGCAAAGGAAATACACACAATCTCATGTCGCGCAAGAATGATATATCAGTGGCGAGAATAAGTCTCCAAGCCGTGTCGCGATGATGGTGAGCGATGATTTCTGCAACGCACTTGATTGTGAGCCTCCTTCTGATCCAGATGATGCGTCTTGATAGGAACGACGCTTTCGTTGCGCTTCTGTTCGGAGTGTTCATCGATCTTGACCATCTTCTTGGTCTCGGCAACTACACCAAGTCACATGGGTTCCGTGCTGTGTTCGATTTCAACTCGCTCCTGAGCCCCGACGGCCAATGGAAATCCATGTTCCACAACCCTGTTGCGTTTGCAGTCGTGGGTCCTTTGTCGGTCGCGTCGAGGCTCGCAGTCCCTCTGATCTTCTGGGGGACGCACGTGGCGATGGATGTGATCGAAACCAGCTACCTGGGCGTGCTTTCGTCCGCGGAGGGACTCTTCCTCGGACTATGCATTTGCGCCTTCCTATCGCTTAGGTACGCCAGCTATCTCCAATCGTGTTCCTCTGGGACGTTGGCCCATTACTTTGAAACGGAGTTTAAGACCTTGCGGGAGGCGTTCAGGTTCAGGAGCATGTCCCAGCTCTAGCTAGGCGGTTGGGCAGCAATATTCCTGAGAACGTGTTCTGTGAAGGATTTCGAACCGTGTCGACCACCTATGTCGATTGTCAAATGGCCCGACGAGTAGAACTCCGATACAGCGCGTTCCACTCTCCAAGCGTGGCCCGGCAGCCCGATGTGTCTGAGCATCATCGCCCCCGCAAGGACTGCAGCAGTCGGGTTCGCGACGCCCTTTCCAGTGATGTCTGGTGCAGAGCCATGTGCAGGTTCGAAAACCGAATGCTTTGGCCCGACGTTCCCAGATGGGGCAAAGCCTAGTCCCCCCGCTACACCTGCAGCTACATCCGACAGGATGTCTCCGTAGAGGTTGAGAGTCACGATGACATCGAAGGCTGACGGATCGGTCAAAAGCCTCATTGCGGCGGAATCCACCAGCTGTTCGGAAGCCTGCAGCCCTTTTCCTTTCGTCTTCATCAACTCTCTGAATGTGTTGACGAAGAGCCCATCCGACGCCCGCAGGACGTTCGCTTTGTGCACGCACGTGATCCTCTCGCGACCGTTCGCCAAGGCATGTTCGATTGCGAAGCTCACAATCCTTTCAGAGCCCTTTCTAGTGACCCTGCGAAGGGTCGTGACGCCTGCGTCATCGTAGACCTCATTCTGCGTGTACATCCCCTCGGAGTTCTCGCGCACGATGATCACATCGATGGGGGTTCTATTCTGCACCTGGACTAGCGTCTTCACAGGCCGGACGTTCGCATATAGATCGAGCTCCTTCCGGAAACGCAGGACCGGGGGGTCGTATTCCGGGCCCTCCACTGAGGTGACCGCTCCGAAGAGAGAGCTGTCGCATGATCTCATGATCTGAAGGGTTTCTCCTGGGAGGTAGCTTCCATTCTTTGCATATGCCGCCTGGCCGATGTCCGCGAAAACAAATTCGAGCTCGTTCGTGACGCCCCTAAGAACATCTACAGCGCACTCAACGACCTCAGGACCGATGCCGTCTCCGGGGAGCACACAGATGCGCTTCATGTCCGTATTACTCTTGCACTAGCTTGGCGAAGTCAACGAAATGCTTCTCCATGCGTGCGATCCTCTTCCTGCTGTCATGGATGTCCTTCTCCACCCTGGCGGCCATCTTGCGCATATCTTCAACGAGGTTCTCGGCTTCCTTCTCCAGCTCACTTATCTTCGAATCGTGGGAGAGTGCCTTCGTCGTGTGTTCCTCGACGCTCTTCTCCAGATCGGCCTGCCTCTCCTTTTCCGCACTCTTCGAGAAATAGCTCTCCACCTTCGAGTTGAGCATCGTGAGGATGTTGGACACTTTCTCGAGATGCTTCTCCAGCCGCTCGATCCTCTCCTGGGCTTCCTCCAGCTTTGAGGTGAGATCGGGTGCCTGGGCAGCCTTTTCCACCTCGAACATCCTCGTTTCGATCATCTCCAGTTTGTTCTCAGTATTGGCGAGGTTCTTTACGCCGTCGGAGATCTCTTCCAGCAGCTCCTTGTCTGGGAATTCGATGGTTACGGTCTCGGCTCCCGGGACATACGCCTTGAGAGACTGAAGAGCGGCGATTGCGTCCACTGTCGGGAAGCCTCCCTTGACCCTCCCCTCGAGCCCTCGCAGGGTTGAGACCATCTCGGTCCCTGTCTTGCCGAGCCACGGATTGGCTTTGACCATCTTCGTGATGTTCTCGATGATGCTTTCCAGCTCGGCTCCACCCTTCGCAAGGTCCGACTTGTCCATAAGACGGATATCCCTCAGGGCGTCCCGCTTGCCGCGCTTGTTCCAGTCGCCAAGGGAATGGCCCTCGAACGGGAAGAAACCCGCGAAGTGCTCGACCCCTTTGACAATGGTCTCCTGAACCTCGTCCCAGTCCTTCGTTTCTCCGTCACTCTTGAGCTCCTCCGATGGGTTGAATATCATGCATATGCACCCGTTCGGAAGCAGGAACGAGTGGATGAAGTACGGCGCCTCCTGTGCGAACTTCGGGTAGGTTTGCGGCTTCTTCTCCTCAATGGCCTCCATGTATGATTTGTAGTACTCTCTGGCGAAAGCTGCCAGGTCCTGATTCGACGGGATCTCCGGTCCGATCTCCTTGGGGGTCATGTTTTCCTCCGCGTACAATAGATATGGAGTATTTTCCTCCTCGATATTAATGTCTTCCTGGCCGGCCTTCGCCGACTACCGAGCTAGCCAGCATGGGCAGCGTGATCGTGGCGTCGCCTTCCACAGTGATGTACTGGGCGTCCTCCTTGACCTTGCCCCATGAGACTGCTTCCCTTATCCTGGCACCTGAAAGAGATCCGTCCCACTCCTCTGCCGTGGTCAGGTAGACTGCGTATTCGAGTCCGCCACGGAACTGGTTCCACCAAATCACATGATGCTTGGATATACCGCCGCCAACCATTATCGCGCCCGATTTCTTGGACGTGAATACGATGTCTGAGAGTTCCTGCTCGTCTTTGAGCACATCGATACTGAAGTCTGGATGCTGTTGCTTGAATAGCCAGAGCTGGGACCCGAAGGCACCATCCGTGATGCCAGGAACATATATCGGTATCTCGTTCCTCGAGGCCCAATAGAGTATAGACTTCTTGTCGCTAACTCTGAGGCCAAATTCGTGTGCGAGCTGTCTGCTAGACAGTGTCTTCTTGCCTTCCTTGTATAGTTCCGCGAGGATGGGCTGGATCTTCTGCTCGAGGACGATGCCGTAGCTCTCGTTCGGTATCAATATGTTGCCCAACCTGTTGATGCCCTTTCTGTGTAGGTCAGCATCGTCCATCATGAAGTCGCCGTGATAGTACTTGCGCCAGACTCTCGCAAGATCGTGATCGAGCGTGCCGCAGGTGGTGACGATGACGTCGACGAGTCTGTCCTCCACCAGCTTCCTGACCACTCCACGGGTACCGGTCGATATTATGCACGCAGGGAACGAGAGGAAGATCGTGCATTGCTTGTCCCTCATCATCTTTCGGACTATCTCGCAGGCCAAGCCAAGCTTCTTCGCGGTGAATCCGCCAGAGGCCAGCATCTGACTGGTGAGATCTTTGACCCTGGTGTCATCCTTGATCTCTATGTCCGCTATCGGCTTCAACTTCATCCGCATGATGTCAGAACCTGTGTGGCCATTGCGACTGATACAACCGGCCGAAAACATTTATAGCTTTCCTGCTGATGTTCAGCAGGTACAATGTTGAAAGTTAGAGAGGTCATGACCAAGACAGTCACGACTGTCACGCCTGACACGCTCGTCAAGGATGCAGCCGCCATACTGGCTTTACGGAACATATCGGGGGTCCCTGTAGTTGACGGCGGGAAGATAGTTGGTATCTTCAGCGAAGCCGACGTTCTGAAATCCCTCAAGACCACGAAGAAGGACATGCGGCTGATCTACCCGTCCATATCTTCACTGGGCATCGCGTTCCAGGAAGAGGTCACCCAGAGGGAGATAATCGAGGCATACGAGGAGATCGGCCGGAAACCGGTCAAAGATATCATGTCCACGCGAGTGGTGACGGTTGCCTCGGACATCCCCCTCAACGAGGTCATCATCCAGATGGTGCAGAAGAGCATCAACCGACTTCCCGTGGTAGACAACAATGTCCTCGTAGGGATAGTCACGAGGGGAGATGTCATCCGCGGTCTGGCAGTCGAGCACGCTGTCGGAGAAGTCGAGGGCAGCAAGAGCTAGTCCCTACCACTTCAGGAAACCCCTTTTCTTCTTCTCTGGCGCCTTCTGAAGCTCTTCCTTCGCTGGTGCTCCTCCAAGCTTCAGCTCGTTGGGGACTGGCTTGCTCACCTCTGAGTCTCTCCCGGCCTCCGTCGTGAAGGTGTGTCCGCACTCGAGACATTTCTGGTTCGCGTCAGGATAAACGTAGAGAGATGCTTGACCGCACTTGCCGCACTTCGCGTCTTCAACATGTTTGATGACGCCAAGTTCGAGCCGTTTCTGGTCAAGATTCTTCTCCATCGCGTCTGTCTTCTCTCGTACTCTTCTGGCATACTTGGCAGCCGTGACGACATCCTTCCTTGAGAGTGAGTTGCTGATGTTATCCATGTAGGCCATGCTCTCTTGGACGTTCATGCCATAGCCGGAAGCCTCCTTGAGGATTGGGCCGTACTTCCGAACTGTGAAGCCCGCCTTCTCCGTCTGTCTAGCCTCGAGCTCCCTCCGCGCCTTGATGCGCTGAAGGTGTGCGTCATCCGCAGCCCTCTCAACTGCCGCGAGGAGATCCACCGCGCGCTTGAACGCCCCCTCCTCGAATGCTCTCCGCGCTTCCCCCAGGTTTGACTCCACGGATGCTGTGTCGGCGCCCACATCTCGTGCCTCAGCTGCGGATGCTCTCACAATGTGGAAGGCGTTGTCAATCTCGTTCTTCCGGACATCTCTGGCCGCATCCGCTTCTTCTCTCGCATCGTGCATGAACCTGTCATACTGAGTGAAATCAAAAGCCTGCTTCGCGCTCGCAGCGATCTCCAGGTACTTCCGCGATTCCTCGGTTCTGGTGCCGAACGATTCGTAGTCCGCCAAGAGATCCTTCAGCTCAGACTCCTCCTTCTCAGTGTCAGCAATGAAAGCGCTGTAAGTCTTTGAGGCGAGCGTCTCCAGGCTCTCCAGAGCCTCTTCCCTTTGTCTGGGGGACCCGCCTAGGAACGCCCTCTTGGCGCCTGCCACCGCAGTGCGGAGATGCGAATCGAGCTTGCCTTTGCCGTCCGGGATTCTGGCCAAGAGCTCGTCCGCAGCTCTGATCGAAACAGCTGCCGAGTACACCTGGAAAGTGCTGAACGACTCCAGACATTCCATGCGCGCCTCCCGGCTGAGCCTGATAGCTTCATTGTAATCGCCAACTATCATCTTGTTAAGCGCGCTCTCCGTTATCGAGTCCACTCCGAAGAAAGACGGCTTCATCGTGAGTGCCTCGTCAATGTGCTTCTCGACGCTCTTCTCGTCCTCTGTGGGTAGCTCAGTCGGCTCAGCTGGTCTCCGGGCGATCTTCTCGATGTCTCTTCCGATATCTTGGACTTCTGCCAGCTCCCGAGAAGGGGCGATCCCTGGGGAAGGTTCGTTCTTCGCTTTTGCCAGGGCACTTCTCACCTGCTGCTCTGTGAGCTTCTTGGCTCGTATCTTCTCGATGAAGTCCCGCTTGTATCGGCATGAGGACACGTCTATCCTGTATTCCGTGGCCACTAACTTCAGCTTCCAGATAGGGAGCTCGTTGAGGAAGTGACCCGAATCCTGCGCCATGGAAACCCCTCTCCTGAACGCGCGCCCTATCCGAATGAACACCCATAATGCTTTCGAACTAGGCTTGCAAAGGGAACAGCGCAACAAAACCTAAGTATGGGCGGACATATCGAGCCCGCTAATGGACGCGGCCCAAGAGAAGATCTCGATTGCCAAGCTGTCAGTCACCTCGAACTCTTCTCTCGTAGTGCTGAAGCTTTTCGCAGGCATAATGATGGGCTCTGTGGCAGTTCTGTCAGAGGCGATTCACTCGGGAATCGACCTGCTTGCGGCCGTGATTGCGAGATACTCTGTCAAGAAGTCGGCGGAACCCGCAGATCTGGAGCACAGGTACGGTCACGGGAAGTACGAGAACTTCTCGGGCATGATAGAGGGCGCGCTCATATTCGTTGCAGCAGCCTGGATCATCTACGAAGCGTTCAAGAAGTTCTTCCATCCACAGCCCGTGGAGGCCGCGTTCGCTGGAATGCTCATAATGGGATATTCCGTCGTGCTCAACATCCTCGTCTCGAGAAAGCTCACCGAGGTGGCCAAGAGGACAGACTCGCTCGCCCTCGAAGCGGACGCGTATCATCTGAGGACGGATGTCTGGACCTCAGCCGGTGTGTTCATTGCCCTGACTCTCATACAGGTCACTGGCTTGGATTGGCTTGACCCGTCTGTGGCCATGGTGGTCGCTGCATTCATCATCCATGCCGCATACGACATCACGAGGCGCTCGGCCGAAGGGCTCGTCGACAAGAGCCTCCCGGACGCCGAGATCAAGCTGATCGAACGCATAATCAAGGATCACCAGACGGAAGTCCTCAACTTCCACAGGTTGAGGGCCAGGAAGATGGGTTCCGAGCGGCAGATAGACCTTCACATGGTCGTCCCGAGAAACCTGAGCATAAAGGAGGGCCACGATCTTGTAGACCACCTTGAGCACGACATAAAGAAGGACCTTCCGAAGAGCATAATCGTAGTTCACATCGAGCCTTGCGACGCCAACTGCGAGAGGTGCAAGATGACCCCGGAGAACAGACTTGCGGGCAAGAAGCTGGGGTCAGGGACCAACTGCAGGCCCAAGAACGGATCTCTCTCGTAGTATCGCCTCGACTTCTCTGAACGGTCTCTCCCCGTCCTCGCTATTGTCGATCGTCACCCATTCTTGCGCCACAAGCGATCTGGCCACCCTCCTCGTGGCTGTGAGCTTCTCGGGCGTTTCGAACATCTCGGGCGCATGACCCCTGGACGCTATTCTCCTTCTTGCGACCTCAGGCTCGATATCGATGAACAGGGCGATGTCTGGGAACGGCAGAATGTTCCTGAACAACCTGTAGCCAATCGGGGCAAGCGATTCAGGCAGGTAGGCGGTGCCAAGAAGGTATCTCACGAATATCACATTGCCTGTCTTCTGCTTCCGGTACCAGCGCACTGACATCAGCACGTCGAGTGTGAAGAACAAAGTCGCAAAGAGCCTCGCACCAGCTCCTGAGTTTTCCAAGAATTTCTTTGAGAGCCTTCCGAAGAACCTTCCGGACGGGTGGGAGACGATTATGACTTCCTCTCTTTGCCCCTCAAGCAATCTCCTGATATTGTCTGCGTGCGCGTTTTTGCCGCAGCCATCTAGCCCGTCCACAACTATCAGCCTTATCGTCAGACCCCCATGACATGCATGAATCCAGCAACCACCAAAGGTATGACCAGATTGTCCGTCGAGCCTGGCGTCACACCCTCAAGACACGCCACGAACCCCGCAACCGCGAGCGCGAACAAAAACAACAGCTCAGGCGCAGTTCCTCCGGCATAGCCAACAACGCCGAAGTAGAACCAATTGATCACGATTACGCTCAGCATGGTTGCGAAGAAGACCGCCAGGCTCCCTTCCAGCGTCCTATGGGGCATGTACCTCAATCTGCCAAAGCGTCTCCCAACAAGCTCTCCCATGCCGTCCCCGAAAGACATCGCCGCGATGGCGATCGAGGCCGCCACGAGGTCCCCGAACAGGAAGTAGGCGATGACTGTCCAGGAGATGGCATACATGACGAGACCGTACTCATGGCCTTCCGATGATCTGGCTCCCAGGGGGCTCCTCCGGAGGAACCCCACGGGTGACCTCGGGGTCGCGAGCAACAGCAACGGAACGAACGGCAACGCCGCCAGGCCAGCCATAATGAGCCGGGAGTCGAAGCTCCACCAGAAGAAGATGATGCCTCCAGTTAGAATGTGTACCAGCTTCCTGGGGTTCTTCACCCTGTCTCTCAATGCCCAGGATAGCGCCACAACGCAAGCGACGTAGCCGTAGACGCCGACCAGACCAAGAAAGTCCCCTTCAGTTAGTATGACCACGGTACTCAGATTATCGTTGATATCAGCTTATACTTTTCCGAAAAGGGCTCTGTGCGTCCTCGACCGCTACTTGCGCTTCTTTGCTTTGAGCTCTCGGATGACTTCCTCGGCCCTGTCCATGCGAATCTTCTTCTCCGCGACTAGTATCCTGCAAACCTCGTCCACGAGCTCGGGTGGGCAGCCCGCACTCGTTACGATGTTCTTCGCGTGCAGCGTCATGTGCCCCTTCTGGATTCCCACTGTCGCCAAAGCTCTCAAGGCGGCAAAGTTCTGCGCAAGACCGACCGCTGCGACAACCTCACCAAGCTCCTGGGCAGTCTTCACGCCCAGTAGCTTGATGGATGCCCTGGCCGTCGGATGCACTTTGGTGGCGCCGCCTATGAGACCCACAGCCATCGGGAGTTCTATCGTACCGACAAGGTCACCCTCGGGCGTCTTTTCAAATGTGGTGAGTGGCTTGTACGCGCCCGTCCGGGCGGCGTAGGAGTGCGCTCCAGCCTCGATCGCTCTAGTATCGTTTCCAGTCGCCAAAACGACGGCATCAATGCCGTTCATGATCCCCTTGTTGTGGGTGGCGCATCGGTAAGGGTCGGCCTCGGCGAAGACATAGGCCTCCACGACCCCTTCAACCACATCTTCTCCACCAATCGCATCTTTCGACCAAACAGCGCGCGCGCGAACGAGTCGATGAGACGCGAGATTGGACAGTATCCTGAGGCGCACCTTTCCGCCGGATATCGACTCCAGCAACGGGGCGACCGCTTCCGCCATTGTATTGACGGCGTTCGCGCCCATCGCATCCCGCACGTCTACCAGAAGGTGTACGATTACATTCGGCCCTCTAAGCGTGTTGATGACTCGGACCTCAAGATCCTTCGCCCCGCCGCCGAGCTTCACAAGCATCGGGTCCTGCTTGTTGGCGAGCTCAAGCACTTCATGCTTCTTCTCCAGGATGATGTGTTTCACTCTGCTGGGGTCGCTTATGCCGATCAGCTGCACCTGTCCAATCATTATCGGGGATGTGCTGCTCGTGTGGAAGCCACCAGAGTCTCTGGCCATCTTCGCGGCGTTAGATGCAGCGGCAACGACCGACGGTTCCTCGATTGCCATCGGAATGAGGTAGTCCTTGCCGTTTATCAGAAAGTTGACAGCGATTCCAAGGGGAAGCTGGAATGACCCGACAGCGTTCTCAATCATCCTGTCAGCGATCGATGGACCGGGACTGTCGGAACCAGAGATGGCCAGCGCCTCCTCGTCTGTCAACCCTGCGAACTCTTTCACTATCTTGAGTCGTTCCGCCATGCTGAGTTTGTAGAAACCCTCGATCCTAGAAGTTCGTACCATCTTGACACCGTGTTCGATTGGAGGAAAACCCCGTACCCCGGTCTTAACCTTTTTGCACATCCCAATCGGCAATCAGCGTCTCGAATCAATGACCACCCATGGCCAGCTACTCAAGGAAAAGGCTATATCGTGATTCGGGGCTGAAGGGGCAACATGACCAAATGCTCCGCGCCTGGCAAGATGATATTGTTTGGCGAGCACGCTGTCGTTTTCGGCAAGCCCGCCCTCGCTCTCGCAATAGATCTCAGGATAGTCGCTGAGGTGACTCTAGCAGACGAGTATACCGTCAATCGGAACCCCATGAAGAAGAGAAGTCACTCCTACATATCCGCTGCTCTGGACGAAGCCTGGGGCGGCCCTCCGATAGACGTTCGCACTGTGTCTCGGATCCCGTCGGGCTCGGGATTGGGTTCATCGGCAGCATTGACGGTTTCATGCGTCGCCGCCTTGTTGTCCGCCAAGGGTGAGACGACCAGTGAGGGGGTAGCTCGCAGAGCGTTCGAGGTCGAGAACATGGTCCAGGGCAGAGCCAGTCCCACCGACACGTCGGCTTCCACTCACGGCCACGGGATCATCGTCTCGTCGGACCGGCTCGACGGGCTCCTCTGGAGGATCGAGAAAGGGGAGAGGAAATGGAACGTACATCACTGCGATGTCCCCGAGCTCGGGTTCGTCGTCGGCTACACGGGGATAAACGCCTCGACAAGGCTCCTGGCCGCGAAGGTGAAGAATCTGGTCGATTCGGACGGTGATGCTAAGAAGGCGGTCGACCGCATAGGCGAAATCGTCCTCGAAGGTGTTGAGGCGATCAAGAGACGTGACAAGAAGAACCTTGGAGCTCTGATGAACGAGAACCACGCCCTTCTGAACCAGCTTGGGGTCGGCCATCCTGCACTCGACAGGCTTGTGGAGGCATGTATCGGACACTCGTATGGTGCCAAGATGACGGGGGCAGGTGGCGGCGGGAGCATGATCGCGCTGACGGATGACCCTGACGCCGTGTCGAAGGCCATAAGGGACGCTGGCGGGGAGCCGATCATCGCGCGGGTCGGATGTGAGGGCGTCAGGGTGGAGAGATGAGCAATTGAGTGGGGAAACGATAAATCCCCGCAGCTGCTTGCCATGAGAGGTGACCGATTGGTAGAACGTATCGCTCAACACAGACACTGTCAGAACTGCGACAAAGCAATCCTGTACAAAGACAAGTTCTGCGATGAGAAATGCGAGACCGAGCACAAGAACAAGCTGAAGGCGAAGAAGAAGCAATTGGTGTACTTCTATGGTATGATGGTGGCTGTCTTCATACTGGCCATGGCTTTGGTATTCATAGGGTGAGAAGGATGAAGATTGCGGTGGGCGGAACCTTCAACGTGATCCACAAAGGTCATGAGCTGCTGTTCGAGACGGCATTCAGGGTCGGAGAGTCCGTCGAAGTCGGCCTCACATCTGATGAGTTCGCAAAGAGCATCAAGTCTGTTCCCGTGGCGCCATACTTCCTGAGGAAGGCCGGCCTGATCAAGTTCTTGGAGAGATACGGCAAGCCCTTCAACATAGTCATGATATCAGACATCAAGGGGACCGCGGCCACATCGGAGACCATCGATGCCATTGTCGTGTCGCCCGAGACGAAGGAGCACGCAGACCAGATAAACGAACTCAGGCGTAGGAACGGCCTCAAACCTCTCAAAGTGTATCCGATCAAGGAGGTTCGAGCGGACGACACAATGGTCATAAGCTCCTCGAGAATCGTGAAGGGAGAGATAGACAAAGACGGCCGGCTGATGAGACCCTTGAAGATAGCTGTCGGCTCCACCAACAGAGTCAAGGTCGACGCCGTCAGGAACATCTTCACTCAAGCTTTCGGTCTAGTGGAAGTCCTCAGCATCGAGCCGAATCAGAGCGTTGGGAAGCAGCCGCGAGAAGAGCGTACCATCAAGGGCTCGATCGAGCGCGCCAAGAGCGCCCTTGAGAAGACCGGGGCGGATTTCGGCGTGGGTGTCGAAGCTGGTCTGTTCTACAACAGCGTCCTCAACAGACATTTAGATATTCAGTACTGTGCGATCATAGATTCATCTGGCAAGATGACGGTCGGACACGGCCCTGGGTTCGAGTATCCGCCCAAGGTAATCAGGTCGGTTCTCGAAGGCGGGACCGTAGGGGACACCATGAGTGAGATCACCGAGATCGAGGAGATAGGTCACAAGATGGGTTCGGTCGGATACCTGTCCGACGGAATGATCGATAGAACATCTTTGACTGAGATCGCGGTCTTGATGGCTTTGATCCCGAGGATCAAGAAGGAGCTATACGAACCAGGACCCTAGGCTTCCTCTTCTTCTGCCACTGCTTCCAGGTAGTTCGACAGGGTCTGGCAGCTGTCCTTGCCCACACAACCGAAGCGCGCGTATTTCCTGCAGTAGTCACCGCTGAGCTCGTGGTACTCGCATTTCTGCGCTTCTACCAACGATGAACACTGTTTCTTGATGCAGGCATAACCCGCGTATTTGCCCGTGCACAGGTTGTCCTTGGTCTCGAATCTGCACTTCATCATATCACCCCTCATCGTCGAACTGCATCTGTCGCTCCTGGTGGATGATGAGCTGCTTGCGGTACGACTCCGGCGTGACGCAGTGTTCCCGTCCTGGGCAGAAGAAGCGTCTGTACTTCTCGCAGTAGAGTCCGAGCCATTTCTCATGTCCGCATTCATCGATCGGCCTGCCTGGCTTCCTGAGCACGAGTATGTTCATGCCTGAGAATTCGCACTTGTCTTGGCCTATGCACTCAAGGCTGTCGACATGTTTGTTGGCGCAAGCTCCGCTGACGTAGCTATACCTGCACATGGATCCCATCCCGTGCCCTTTCGAGCACAGTATGATGCGCGTGCGCGCACATAAACATTGAGGAAATGTCGCTTTTCTTGTGACCTTCCTATGGATGAATGGGCGGCTCAAAGATCAGGCGATTGAGAGCAAGGAGTGTGTCCAGCATCTGATTGATGAACATAACGCTCTGCTCAAGGCGAAGGTCGACCAGGGTGTGCAGAAGAGTAAAGAGGTCAGAGTCGGGGCTGCTGGGCAGTACTGGGCGCCGTACTTCACTGACTTCGACTACAATCCTGCTGATGCTAGATTCATAGGGGGGCCAATTGACTTTGTCATCTTCGATGGTTACACGGAATGGCTTGATGGGAAGAAGGACAGCCAGTTGAAGATTGTACTGGCAGAAGTAAAATCGGCAAAATCGGGGTTAACCGATGGGCAGCGGATGATAAAGAAAGCTATTGACAAGGGAGAAGTCAAGTTGGCGTTCTACACCTACAAACTGCCGAAATCTGTGCAGGAGGTCAAGGAGGATCGGATACCACTCTCTCTAGATGATATGGTTGAGGAAGATGAAGGGGGATAGGTTCTCCCTCGGAAAAGCCCATAGGGATGGTATGTAGAAGAGGCCACTCGCCATTTCGTAGAAACGAGGTTGGATTCCCAGTGCCTCAATACGAATCGGAGGCGAGTAGGCCATGCTGTACATAGGTCTGGAC
>Ga0315289_10002100_pt1 | contig 30832 bp, 24 predicted proteins | sample YL17G11_40_MG_FD_203452 | JGI IMG/M metagenome (GOLD analysis project Ga0315289, IMG submission 203452) | Sediment microbial communities from Yellowstone Lake, YNP, Wyoming, USA - YL17G11_40 | ecosystem: Environmental > Aquatic > Freshwater > Lake > Sediment | place: USA: Wyoming | collected... | reverse complement strand
GCATCTATCTCAAGACCGAACACGTGCGCCGGCTGGGTGTACGGACACTTCTTCGTGAATGGCCTGAACCGCGTTCCACCAACGATCTCGATTTGTATCTGCGGCCGGAACTGCTCATCCAATCAGCAAAATTGAAACCACTGGCAGAATCCATTGCCAGGCTGGGTTATCAGGTTATTCCCGGCGCGGAGAAGTACCAGTTTGTGAAACCCGGGCCGGGAGACGTCCCGACAGGCAGCATCAAAATTGATATTCTAACCGGCCCGGAAAGTTGTTTTAAGGGGACAAGGGTAAAGACGGATGCCCGACGTGCCCGGCCACATCCTCCCGTTGGCATTCATGCCCATCCCGTCAACGAAGCGCTGACGTTGGAGGAAGGACTTTTGCCGAAAACGCTGGCAGGAAGACTCAGTTCAGGCGACGACTGGCAGGCTGAGATTTTCCTGCCCCATCCCTACACCTTCCTGATGATGAAGCTGTTTGCTTTCAAAGACCGGCTCAACGATGCCGACAAGGAACTTGGCCGCTACCATGCCCTGGATTTGTACACCATCCTGGCAACTACAATGGAAACGGAATGGAGGCAGGCCCTCGAATTCCGCGATCAACTAAGAGACGAGCCATACATTGTGGAGGCTGGGCAGTTGGTCTTGAGGCACTTTTCGGCCCGTGACCGTTTAGGCATGATCCGCATGATGGAAAGTCCTTACTATCGGCCCGGATTGCAGCTTGACGAATTCATTTCAGCCCTGAAGGAGTTGTTTCCTGCAAGATTAGACACTGATTCAAAGGGAAACTGAGGAAAAATCACATTAGTTTATATCTTCTGACAATATAAAATCATCCTCTGGATTGGTCGGCTTATAATTTTCAAAAGGATTAAAATTATAAATTCTGCTGGCGATCTCCTGGTATTTGATAAACCATTCGTTCCCTTTTAGTTCGCCTGAGTGTATCATCGCGGCAACTATTTCGCCTGCTATTCTTTTAGCCCCGCTTACAGCTATACCCCCCTCTTTCCGGTCTTGAGCCTGTCTTATTGCTCCATTCTTATAATCTTATTACTTTTTTAATCTGTTCTCCCTCTCTATTAGATTTAGAGAATTGATTAGAAAAACCTTGTTTTGCATTTTGGGTAGTTTTGCACTCCGGGCAAGACCAGAAGGCTTTATAAGGCTTGCCTGCTTTGGAAATGCCTGCCTTGATGTATTTCATCTCGGCTTGGCAATTAGGGCTATTAAAAAGGCGAAGCGGAATTCAAAAAAATGTGGTATATAAAATCTGTGAATAACTTGGCAGGTGGTATCGGATATTTATATAGCACACACTATAAAGCTCAAAGTGTGGATAACTCTTTCACCAGATTATCACCAGAAATAAAAAAGGAGTTAGGCCATAAAACATAACTCCTTGAAATCGTTATGAGTGCCTGGATGGCGGAATTGGTAGACGCAAGGGACTTAAAATCCCTCGGTGCTTAGCACTGTGCCGGTTCGATTCCGGCTCCAGGCACCAGTTTTTTCAAGGGTTTATAAAACCCATTGTTTGCAAAGTCAGTATTTTCGAGCCTTCCTAACATTACCATTCCTTAAATGCCCATCAATTGATTGACTGCGAGGCTTCCTTTAACTCTAATTGTGCCTGCTTTGCCTCGACTTTGACCATACTTTGACCAAATTGCTCAATTACTTCAAATTTGCTGACGTAAAAAATATTTAAGTAAAAGTTAAGGCCTGATACTCTATTTTCTTCCTTTACCTTTATCAAATGCTTTTTTCATGTCGGTTTTTCTCCCGTCTTTACTGCCTCAGTCTGAACTCATCTCAGAGCACATTTTTACCGATAGGAAAAGAAGAGAAAAGAAATATACCTTTTGAAAATAATAGTAGAGAGCATGAGATAGTGCCGAGCAAAACAGGAGTTACAAGTACATTTTTCAGCGGTTTTTTAAGAAAAAGATGGTTTGTCAATGTTGGATGAATTAATTGGATTCCTGAAGGGAGAGGAAGGAAAAACTAATGAAGTATACGCCATATTAATCTTTACACTTACAAGTGTCATCTTTATGCTTTTTATGATTGCCATAAAGATAGGGCAATCTTTTAGGGTTGTTTTTAATAGTATATGGTAATCTCCCTAAACGATCCTACGGCAAGCAAGTCTGATTCTACCCCAACAACTTAATAACATAGAAATTTCATCCACTAAAAGGCAGGAGTCGTTGTAACCCCTACCTTTGTGTCAATCTAAATGATGATTTACTCTATCTACCGATCATACATTGATCTCGGCTTAGCACTCACCGGCCCATGTAGGGTATTGAATTTACTATTGCTGAGAAACATATTCGTTATAGCAGGTTATCACATCAGTCCAACGTGCTTGACCGCTCACATAGGCATTGTATTTTGAGATTACATCAGTCCAGGTGGAACATGAAGTATCGCAAATATCACCGATTCCATCACCATCAGTATCAACTTGTTCAGGATTGTAGTAACTTGGGCAATTGTCACAGAGGTTGCCTATACCATCGCCGTCTGAATCTTCTTGTCCAGGGTTGGGAATGGTGGGGCAGTTATCAGTAATATCGGGGACTCCATCATTGTCAGCATCGGGTGCAACCGTTATGACAAGGGGTGTACTGGCCTGCTGGTGTCGTAGCGCAGCAGTCCCAACAGTTTGATTTGGTTCTTCATAGTAAACCACCCTTTTCCCGGTGGCATGATAGTAAGGACTCATGTTAGGGTCAGTGTTGGGGATAGCTTGATTGATCCATACGCCGCTGGTTCCATATTCGTAACTATCTCCCGTGCACTGTGTAACAGAGGGCCTGGTGGTATCGGAGTAGTAAGATGTATAAGAAAAAGAATTAATGTCAGTTATTACAGAATGAGAAACGATGACAGTTCCCTGGAGACCAGTTACCATCTCCCAGACAATAGCCCCTGCATTGACAGCGTCAGGGCTTCCATCCACAGTTACTCCATTTAGGTTCAGGTTATTATGGTAACGCATGCCAGTTGCATCAGGACTGTAGTCATACAGGTCCATAATGCCTCCTATTGCATGTACCCGCAGGAATGTGTTGACATCCTGCCTCTGTTTATAGAACAGGTGCTCACGCTGGGTAAGAGGTCCGCTGTTGGCGCCCATATAAGAGCGGATGCCCCGCACAGGGCCGTCTTTGTTGACGAAGAAGGCACCCTCACCAGCACTAAAGGTATTCTCGGTCCGGTCACAATTACCAGGGGCAAACATATTTTTGTGCCGGTCAAGGATGTTAACACCAGTTGAGCTCCCTGCAAATATATTCAGTTCGTTACAGACCCATCGGTCTGAAAAATGGGTTCGGTAATAGGGAGATGAAGCTGTTGAGTTTTCTGGATTCGGTCCGCTTTGGAGATCATAATTTAGTATATAGTCACCGGCCAGAAGGTTGAACTCATAGTCTACATAATCCTGACCGGCATCGGGCATGAGGCTTCCATCACTCTCAAATAGGTAAACGTAGCCGTTACCATTATTGAGTGGATCGACAATAGTGATTTCCACGACTGTCCCGGTGATGACTCCGGCAGGAAAAGTGGGACGGGAGGGAGCGTGGTCACCGGCATCCATTGCCATGAACACCAACTCGTCATCGTTGTCGAAATTCGGATCAGTATCAGTTCCGACATACGTATTGGCATCCGCATATGAAATCGTCTCAATGCCGATTGAATTGGTGTTATAGACAGAGCCGAAGTCTACGGTTTTTCGTTCATCAATCTGTATGGGAATCTGCTGCCATGCATTATTCAGAAAACGAAACCCCACTATCCTGTCCGTTGAAAGTCCATTGAGGGTAGGCAGCTGGCTGCCGGTGATGATCACTGGATCATGTGGTCTGTTCAGAGAACTGCTTTGCGCCGTCGTTGGGTCGATCGCCTGGGAGAGCATCAAGACAAAGCTCAGGAAAGTACTAAAGGTTAAACGCTTCATGTTCTTCCTCCTGTAGCTTTCCAGGTTTTGATTCCCTGATCTCATCTCAGCATCGTTGCTCGCATGCTGGCTGACCACATCCCCCGCAACCCGATAGATTTTTCTATACCTACCCTGCGCTCATCACTCCTTAACTCTTAACAGTATTCTCGGCACTGCACTCATTGGGCCGTGCATGTTGCTGGTGCCGTTGAGGTCGATATCTTTCCGTAAATAAAATCCTGTTCATTTTAGATCATCTTTTAAGAAGTCATCGACTCCGTAATATGAGATAGATCAATAAAACAAAGCCTAAGGCAACCGCCATTGGAATCCAAAACGGAATCGAAGCCCAGATACCTTTAAGTTGCTCCAGCAACTCAAAAAAGAAATCGGATGATTTGGATGCCAGCAAACCGTATTCGACCATCACGGGTTCTTCTATCTCATTTAATAAAGAGGAATATATCAGTTCAGGGGGGATTGCAAGGGGAAATGAGGCAGAAAGACAGGAGCCATAACCCCTGCCTCCAAATAACCCTACCTAATTTATTTACCTGCCAGTGCTGTAAATCCCCTTCGGCATTGCACTCACGGGGGCATAGTGCCGATACCAACTCTGGTAATTGGATTTTAAATTTCCCTTTTAAACAGGTAGGATTGAATTAAGATCTCTTTAGGATTCACTCTTGTAAATACTTATCGCCGTTAGCGTTGCGATGCCGCTCTTGCGCCATCATCGCTGAAAAGTAATACTCGGTGCATCATAGAGAGAGACGGCCGCAAGCTATACTTGCGACCGCTCTCTACAGATAGCATTTAGAATTGAATAACGATCGTTGGGTTGAAACCGCACGTATCAAGATTAAACCCAACAGTCTTGCTCACCCTTTTCCCATTAACAATCGCCGAGGCCGTTACTTGATAAGAACCTGGCAACAACTGGATTTGATTGGAGATCGTACCATACTCCCGGTGATACTGAAATGCTGCACAGGGGGGTGGCGGTGTTGCCGTCTGGAGCAGTACATTCTGCGCCACGTCCACAGTGTCCACAATCTTTTTGTTTTTGTTGCCGCTGATTCTTTGGATCTGGATCTTCTCCACTTTTGCCAGAGGTACTCCTCCCGCAGTCACCAGGACTCGGGCGCCAGTTCTCACGCCCTCTCCTTCCAGTGTCCGTGTGATGACAGTCGTTGCGCCGGTAACGGGATCTGAAACGTATCTGACCGTGATAGTAGCCGGAATACTCCGGATAAGGGCTGTGGGTTTAAAAACAACCTTCAGGTTCCCTTCTCCAACTACATGGCCTGGCTCTAAAATTATCGGGTACGAGGGCAGGCCTGAAAGCGAGTAGTCAGGGCTGTCAATACTGATCTCGGTAATCGTCAGATTGCAGATTCCTTTATTCGAGATCGGGAATGGTTGTGTACTCGAACAGGGGCCTACACTCTGGATAACTGTGGGCGAGAAGCATAAATCAGGTGGTACATTGATCGAAGCAAAGGGTGTATTCGCCTTTACAGTCAAAGTTATTGTAGGTTGATCAGGATCACTGCTCGATATAACCAGAGTGCAACTCTTAGGTCCGGCTGAGGTGGGAGTGAATTGAATGACGAGATCTACGTGCGAGTCGGGGCTCACCGTTGCCGGGAACGGGTTGTTGATGAGGGTAAAGTCGGGGCATGCAGGAACAAAGGAGGCACTGGACACGTTAAGGTTACACTTCCCGACGTTGTTTACCGAAATCGTCTTTTCAGCCAATGTGCCGAGGCAAACATCTCCGAAATCCGTAGAACCAGTCACTTTAATTTTACCCGGTGGCACATTGCCGGAGACAGCCACCACTTTGTTAGGAGTTGTGGGATCATCGCTCGACACTTGGATGGTTCCGGTTTTCGACCCGAGACTCGAGGGTTGGAGTCGGATTGGCACGCTGGTGGAACTAGCTGGACTGATACGGATTGGGTAATTAACACCCGTTGGCACGATGAATTCACTGGACCCGACAATGCTTGTTACATTGAGATTACACTTCCCGCTGTTGTTAATTGTCAGATCTAAATCCTTGTAGGACCCGATGCAGACATCACCAAAATTCCCGGAGTTCGCTATAGTTGTGACGATTTCTGGAGGCGGCGCACTCCCGGAAACAGCTACTATCTTGTTTGGGGTTGAGGGATCGTTGCTCGCCACTGTGATATTTGCGGTCTTGTTCAACCCGCGACTCCCGGGTTCGAACCGAATCGGAACCTGAGTGGACCCTCCCGGAGAAATAACCAGCGGAAAGGAAGTAGCTGGAACCTTGAAATCCACTGATGAAGAGCTTATGCCAGTCACCACCAGATCGCACCCGCCGACATTATTGATCGTCAAGGGAAGATCTTTGAAAGACCCCCCGAACGCGAAGCAAACATCGCCAAAGTCCCCAGAATTGGCGATCACGGTAGCAATCGCCGGTTGGACACCATTTCCGTTTGCGGTAACTTTTATTGCTGGATGCCCAATATCGCTACTTCTAATTGTCAGAGTGGCTGTTTTTTGTCCTGCGCTTGTTGGTGAAAACTTTACCTCGAAAGGATAGCAAGAATCAGGACTGATGATGACGGGATATCCCCCCGAACACTCATCGGGAACTTCGACTATTCCATCACCATCTAAATCATGGCAATCCATTAAAGGGGTAGTCGACACAAACTGAGGATCAGAAGATGCGATTGAGTAGACGCTGAGGTCTGCCTTCCCAGTATTACAAATGTTCAACGTCTCAAGACTCGTCACACCTGCGCAGGTGTCTGCAAATGTTATGTCCTTTGGGACAGATATGACAGGAAACCAGTAATCACCGGGTTGTACCCACACAACACGATCCTGGACATTACAATCATTATAGGCAATATAACGATATCCGTCATGATTTGGTTCTCCGTCGGTATTGCCCCAGCTGTTCTTTATGATCCAGGCTCCCAAAGTATCATCCCATCCGGTGATGATTACACAGTGATTTGTGCCGCACCCATTACCACAGCCGCCACAACTATATACACCGGTGGCGGGATCATAACCACCACCATATTTGGCAAAGTTAAACTGTATGGCGGTCGTAAGAGGACCATGTGCAATGAGGGCTGCTTTTATGTCGTCCACAGTATCACCTACAGAATAGTAATCAGTTATATGTACCAATCTGCTTGCAACGTCAAAACATGCATCATCACAAAAAGCAATACTGCACATATCGTTATCCCCAACTTTGTTGGGGCAAGTACCTCGACATTGGTCTTGGTCAGAGCCGGCGTCACATAAACAATCCTGTGAACTGTATCCAGCAACGTCGAATACCAAGCATGCGTCATCTGGAACGCCGTTGTCCCTTATCGCTGCTAAAGCTGCCTCATGCGTACCTCCACAGCAACCGTGCTTCCCATTACCATTACAATCTGTATTCACATACTCTTCAGAGAGGTTTATGTCGAGATTAGGCTGATTTTGCTTAAGGTTGTGTACTGCCTCTACAGTTCCTGTAGAGCCAAATGCCCAGCAAGCGCCGCACTGGTTTTGATCCTTTACGGGAGTCATCCAGTCAAATCCGTTGTAAGTTCTCCAATCGAATCTATTTGGAAGAGCACCCTCCAGACGCTCCAGACCCTCCAGCACAGGTTTTGTTTCTTGAGGGCTCGGTTTAATAGGTGCGAGTTCATTTTCTGAAGGAGACTGTTTTAATAACCTCTCAGTTATGCCCATAAGATCCAAAGGATTACCTATTTCTGTCGATCCGCTAACGCAAACAGGATAGTTTATTGAAAAAGGATTTTTCCCATCGGTCTTAATTATCTGGCCATAACCGTTTTTAGCACAGTAGGAATATTCTTCTCCGCACTTACCTACCAAAAACCTCCATGCATCGCAGCTGTTGCCGTCAGGAAAAACGCATACTGAATATTGTCCTCCATCATCTTCTGTGATTGTTTTTACTTGATAACCTAACTCGCTGCAGTAGACAGCAGCTGGGTTTGGCATCCCTGCCCAGACATATCCGGCAAAGACAAACACCATTATTGAAATCATTATCGGAATCATTAATTTCTTCATTTTTATCCCCCTGTCTATTGGAAATGAAAATTACTGTAATACTTTGTTTCCACAAAGTCACCTCATAGGACTTCACCTCCTTATTCCCCAGATAGCGAACGTAATTATTATGGTACCGCTATCGCCAACTGCATAGACGTCTGACCCGGATATACCCCAGACATGTATTAAAAACCTACAGTATGAAATGTTTTTTATATGGAAAAATGGGTAAAGTCAAGAAGAATTTTTAAAAATTTTGGTGCTTTAGATAGCCGAATGAAAATGTCGCAGTAACTGCCGAGTGAAAATGTTAGTAGGATTCCTCCTGAGAAGGGAGGAGGAAGGGATACTACTGACAATGAAGCAACAAGCAGAGGATATATGTTATTACAGTTGTGATGGATGGGAGAATGCGAGATTTCTGTCAAGATATGCTGTAAGTAAGGAGAGGGTATTCTGAGAAAAAAGAAAAAGGAATATCACCAGATGCTACCTCTCATTCTACACTATGGTCAAATTCCACTTTCCATTTGACCAAAATTTGACTATTTACTGCCTATACTGCTTATTTTCCTTATATCCCTTATATCGTTTATACACCTGAATCTTCCACAAAGTTAAATAGTTACAAAATTACCGATAGTTGCAAAAATTGCCTTCCTCGCACTTAAAATCCCTCGGTGCTTAGCACTGTGCCGGTTCGATTCCGGCTCCAGGCACCACTTCTCATAAAAGAAGCTGAGGCCATTTCAGAAACCTGCCTTGTAAAATTCACCTTTACGCTGACTTTCAGAATGATACAATTGACTGCAGGTTAGCTACCCTTCAAACATCATGTGATCGAAAGGGAGGATGAGGTATGAAGATCATAGGCATTAACGCCAGCCCGAACGGATCATCAGGCAATACCGGCCAAGTCTTGACGGCGCTGCTGGACGGTGCCCGAGAGGCAGGCGCAGATGTGCAGGTATTTCTGTTGGGAGAGCTTACGGTCAAGCCCTGCAGGAGCTGCAGGGTATGCCAGAGGATCGGCACCTGTGCGATCGAGGATGACTATCCAAAGATAAAAGCCGCCCTGCTTGAAGCGGATGGCATGGTGCTTGCCACTCCCAACTATATTTACAATGTCAGCGCCCAGTTGAAGGCCCTGCTTGACCGCAGCTTCAGCATGTTCCACTGTCAGATGCTGGCGGGCAAGTACGGCGCCGCTGTTTTAACATCCGGGGGCCCGCTCTATCAGCAGGTCGAGGAATACCTGATGCACGTCATTGGCAACAGCGGATGCTGGAAGGTGGGCAGCATCACCGCGATGGAGGTGCAGCTCAGAGATCCCGAGGAGAAAGCACAGGCACTGAAGGAGGCAGCCAGTCTGGGGCGCAGGCTTGCTGCCGCAATAAGCAACAGGATGCGCTTCCCCGATCAGGAAGCCGAGCGTGAGCAGTGCTTCGAGATGATGCGGTGGCTGGTGGAACAGGAAAAGGATAGCTGGCCCTACGAATATGAATACTGGCAAGAGCACTGGGGGACTTAACAGGCTTTATGCCGCTTATAACAGTAAATTTCTTAAGCCCAGGATGCTTAAATTTTTAAAGTATTGGCTGCCGGTAATTTTGTGGGCTGGTTTTATTTTTTATCTTTCAGCTCAGCCGGGATTATCATCAGGATTACCTTGGCTCTACGATCTTGTTTTGCGCAAGGGCGCTCATGTTGTTGTGTTTGCCATTTTATTTTTATGGGTGATCCGCGCCTTTAAAAATTATGGTTTGTCAAAGAGAAAAGCCCTTCTCTGTGCTTTTATTTTTACAATTCTTTTTGCCGTATCTGATGAATATCATCAAACCTTTGTCTCTCAACGAGTTGGAAGTCCACGTGATGTTGCGATTGATTCGTTGGGCGTGGTTTTCTTTACCTGGTGGCAGATGCGAAAACGGCCTTAATAAACTTCGGCGTCGCACTCACCGGTCCATACGTTTCTCTTTCCATTCTCGATAGCAATCTATAACATCTCTCAAGGAAGCTTGGTTATTCTTATAGGCTTGATATTTTTCAATTACCTCAGCCCGGGTTGAACACTCTGATGTGCATTCTCCCAAGTATGCTATCGATGTCCCCTGGCAGGCTGCGAAGCATTCATTATCATAGGTAGTGCCATCGCACCCGCAAACAGGGGAATAGTATTCGGGGCATATGCACTGTTCAGGTTTCGGATCACAAATACCCTCACCATCGCAATTACCTGCTGGCTTTGAACAATAAAAACCTTGACCACAGTCGGAGTTGTCGAAGCATATTTCAGGTATCGCAGCAACAGTCCTTTGAATCATGATGGTGTCTGCAAAGGCAACTGAGGTTAAAAAGAGGGACAGGATAGATAACGCGTATATCTTTTTCATGGCTATCTTCTACAAAGGTGATATTTATTTGTTCTCCCAATGGGCATTGGCAATCCCTTTATTGTTGTGACAGTAGATTATCTTCGTGGGAGTAACCCGGATCATCCTCAGCATTCCTTTGGGTATTTCGATAGGGGTACCCATTTCCTTCTCCATATCCTTTATAATGTGACTGAAAAGTTTCATGCCATGGGCAAACTCCGGAGTGTCCTCAGTAAAGACCTCAACAATGCCCCATAGGTTCATACCTCTCACAGACCTGAAAGTCTGGGCAGATGTCCCGATCCCGATTGCCACTTTGTTGTTCTCTTTAAGGTTTTTAAATTTATTACCACCCTCACTGAAAACATAGATAGTAAGACCATCATTTACATAGTCTACTACTGAAATCCTCGGTACTCCATCCTTCCCACACGTTGCCAAAGAACATGCTTGTTTCTTACCGAGATAGTCTATGATCTCCTTCTCCAGCTCTTCCTTGGAGAGATGCTTCCTCTCTATCTTCATCTTACTGAACGCCTGTTCAAGCATCTGTTCCCTTTCAGCTTCCGTTAATTCATGAATTTCCATCGCACATTCTCCTTAAAATCTTTCTTAGATAAAACTGTCACTTTGCATTCGCTTGAGCTGTCGGGATGGGTAGAATTACACCTTTAATTAAATAAGTGAAAGCAACCATGTAGGCGAACGTTTTGGGGATCATGAAAAGTCCGGACATCTCATTGAAGGGAAGAAGGGCTAACGTGAGGATAAAGAAAAGAAATGAGAAAAGCAGGCTGATTCCAATAGTACGCAATGCCCGTTCCTGGGTTTTTATTAAACCGTCTGATGCTTGTGCCAGGGCATGCGTGGAACAGCGAGTCAATTTCCCTACCGTCATCAAACCAAAGATGAGGAAAAGGATGATGTGAGGGGCCCAAATTGCAATATCATATTGCAGGGTATAGATTCCAAAGGCATTAGGAACAGCTCCGGGGAGCATAAGAATAATAGCCCCTATAGCCAGACCAACAGTTGTTTTATCTCGATTATTAAATTGCCCCTGTTGATATCGGGCAACGATGAAAAACGCCCATAGCATGTAATAGACCATAAACACTAACCCGTCAAAAAACAGGGAGAAGGTCCGGGATTCAAAAGGTCTTCCAAATAGTTCTAAGAGCCCTGTCGGGCTGCCATTATAAGCACTGATCGTATATCCGATGGTGTGGAGTAAATCACCGGTGAATACAAAAGTACCACCCAGCCATATATAAAACATTTGTTTCTTCAAGAAATCGTATGTCTTTTGCCATTTTTTAAATGCCAGAACAGCAGCGGTAGCGACAAGGACAAGCCAAAGAGTCATCAGAATCCACATAGACACAATTGCCATAAGAGTTGAAGATGTCATGTTGATTTTCCCTCCTTATCTTTCTCCCAGTTTCAAGATTAATAGTAGTTATTTTATCAGCATTGGACCGGGCATTTGCTATTCAGTTCTCTCGTATCCCGTCGTAAGGATATGTGCATTTGTAGCATTTCCAGCGGAAACTGCAAGAAAAAAATTGGGTTTTATTTCAGGAGAGAGGAACCCCAAATCCCCCTGTACTTGGCACTGTGCCGGTTTGATTCCGGCTCCAGGCACTACTCAAAACAAAAGGCTGTCAAAACAGAGATCTCTGAAAAAACAGGATTCCTCGTTGCTCAACAACATTTTTTAGACAATTCTGCATCTCGCTTCACTGCAAATTCGAAACTCGCTTGCGCTCAAACAGCCGAATTTGCAGCCGTTTAGCTTGATACGAATTGTTACCGAAAAAATCTTGAATTCGCACTCAGAACCCTGGTCACGACTTTTTCAGAGATCTCAAACAAAAGGCTTGACATTCCTCTCGAAAGCCAATAAAAAAGCGTTACAATGTGAAAGGGGCACTTTTCCACCACGCATTGTACCAAAGAAACTGATAAGCTCTTCTCCACTTACTGCTGAGCTTTTCCCGCACTTTTTATATAGCTAACTCACAAGCCCCTTCAATTGAAGTTTTACTGCGAGCTGCTTAAGGAAAAGAAGGTCAAGAGGGGGACACTTTTTCTTACACCCATAATTCGAAAGATTTATATTTTTATCTGAGAGTTGGAAGGATGGTCCACATCATCATTTTAACCTTTTCCAAAGAAAGGGGGTAATAGCGTGAATAAAAGCATCATGTGGTTAGCAAGGGTGTTGGCCTTCATCCTGTTCATCGTGGCCCTCCCCTGGGTGAGGGAGGCAGAGGCATATGTCTCGCTCATGGACGGAAGGCTCATGCTCAAAGGGAGCATTGATACCTTCTGGATCGTGAGGACCCATATCCCCGGCCAGGAGACACAATGGCATAATTCCAATGTAGGGATGCTGCTCAATACTGTCCGTGTTGAGCCCATGTTTAAAGTGGTGCAGCAGGATGATCTTACCATCAATATCCAGGCGATATTCAGGTACTACTTTGAAGCCATGACCGTCCTTGACCGTCAGATGCATGAAGCCCTGCCTGCCGGCAACCGGAATCAGTACGAGTACCCGAGATATCGGCACGATGATCCGGTGAATGAGCTGTTCGTTGACGTCATGAAAGGGGCATGGAACTTTCGACTGGGGAAGCAGATTATTACCTGGGGTGAAACCGAGTTGAAAAGGACGACCGACGTGATAAACCCCATGGACCTACGTTACAGCTTCCCGGGGATATCCCCCTTTGAGGACCTGAAGATCGGGCTGTGGATGCTCCGTACCTTTTACAAGAGCGAGCTTCCGGGGGACTTGCTCTTCGAAACAATCTTTATCCCCGGTGACCATCAGCTGATGCGGATCCCTGTTTCAGGGTCGAACTGGGGATCTGGCTTGTTTAACGAAGACATGCCGTCAAGCGTTGCTAACCACTGGGTTACCTGGCTGCAGGACAACTGGAAGCACGATGCGCCCCCTCGTCTCCGCAGCCTCAGATATTATCAGTGGGGTATGCGCCTGAGAGGGTATACCAAAGGTGTTGACTGGACCCTCCAGTATTTTGATTCTGTTGACTTTATTCCCACGGCTATACCTGACCGATTAAATAATGCGGCCACGAGATTTTTCGGCTTTGGGAAGACGGACAGAAGATTCGATAAATACTTTAACTACGAGAGAACCAGATACGTAGGCGGTTCCTTTCAGTATCCCGAGGAGCGCTGGGTCAAGGGAATGCTCAGGGGTGAGGTCAGCTATCAGATCGGGAAGCATTACAATTTGTGGGATCCAAAAGCCGGGGACATTGATCAGGTCCTCCAAGACAAGGTTGTACAGAGGGATGCCGTTGGCTACGGCATTGCCATTGACCGTCCCATCCTGTGGCCGTGGCTGATGAAGTATAACGATGCGCGGAAGCTTGACCTGACCTTTCAGGTTTTCCAGGACTGGATCCTGAGACACCAGCGGGAACTCGTCATCTCAGGCAGGGGAAAGGGAGACAGGAACACCACTTCCTTAACAATCCAGCTCATGACCTACTGGTTCAAGCAGGAGCTTACCACAGTCTGGAAGTCCCTCTACGACACCAGCGGCTACGGTTATAATGTCCTCTCTGCTGTCTATGCCCCGGGTGACCACTGGAGATACGAGGCGGGCTCCATGTTTTTTTATTCCTATACATCGTGGCATCCGTCTTCTCGTGAGTTCAACAGCCTTGACAAAGACTGTTTCTATTTCCGTCTGAAATATGAGTGGTAATTGATTAAGGAGGTAAACGATGAAATGTTTGTTGAAACGATTTGTCTATTGTGCTCTGCCTCTTTCCCTGGCCGTTTTTTTCCTGTCAGCCCTTCCCGTTCTCAGTCAGACGACGGAGGAGGTATTTCCGCCCTGCTTCAATGAGAGCGAACTTGCCAAGGTAAGGGAGTGGGAAAAGACCTGGGTGGGCAAAAAGGTAAACGCTGCTAACGTGGACCAGGTGAAAGACCTTTTGCCTGATATCCTGGTAACCATGATGAAGGAACCGGCGCGATGGGGAGCGAAAGAACTCTGGTTTGAGATTGTTCCCTACCAGTTTGTCCCCCAGAGCAAAACGGTTGCGGAGGCAACGAAGAAGTATTCCCCAAATATTAAATTTTCACCGAACGGGTTCAAGACCCCCTGGGGAGAGGTTTATCCCAATGAGTTTCTGGAGGGTTATGAGAAAGGTGAGGGTGCCGGTTTTCCCTTTCCCAAGGCAAAGGCCGGCTTAGAGATGGCCTGGAACTATGACTCCCTCAACTACGGTGACCACTGGTACAGAGCTATAGACGGTCCGAGCGTGAACCCCAGAACAGGGGCAGAGCGGAAGGCGTATCAACCCCAGTGGGTAATGATGTTTTCAGGAAGAACGGACATGCCTCCCACCCCCATGATTCAACCGAATAAGAGGGGAATTCGCCAAGCACTCTACATGGAGATACTTGAACCGGCAGACATGTACGGCACTCACCACCTGGACATCCAGTACATGGACCCGAGGAAGGAAAACGATGCCTATATCTGGATAGCCATGTACAGACGGGTGAGGAAACTCACTACCACCCAGAGAGGTGACACCATCGACGGCACAGATGAAAACTATGATGACCACACCGGATACTATAACCATGTCAACCGGAACACCTGGAAGTACCTGGAGACAAAAGAAGTGATCGGCAGCCGGCATATGGTCAAAGAAAACTTCACCAGGCAAAAAGGACAGGCCTTCTGGAGCGGACAGCTGAGAGAGAGGTGCAAGGTCTACCTGTTAGAGTTTGTCAATAAGGACAAGGAATATGTTTACAACAAGTCAATAATGTACCTGGATACCGAGACCTATCAATGTCTTTACAAGGAGATATGGGACAGGCAGGGAAAGCTATGGAGGTTTTTAGATTCACAGATAGGGATCTACAAGAGCGTTCAGGGAAACCAGGTAATAGCCCCGGTGGGCTATAATTACGTGGACGTACAGAGACTTCATGGAGGCCCTAATGCTTTCGGTGATCCCAAATTCGGCGTAAATATGAAACCTGACATGTTCACCTTGCAGCATCTTCAAAGGGTAGGCTATTGAGGAAAGGGACAGGGATTTTTAGGAAAGTATCCGCTTCGAGTGAGGTAAAAAACAATAGATAGCTAAACTGTTTCAAAATACACAACCCGACTTATCAGTATAAGTGTATGGCGGAAGGCAACATACCCTTTGTCAGCGGCCATATGCGGATGGGTGTGGAGGTAAAAATCCTCGAGAGAGGTTAGAGGCGCTTTCCTTCTTTCAGGAATTGGGTAGCCTGTTCCGGGGGTACAGGGGGGCTGAAGAGATAACCCTGCATCCCGTCGCACTGATGTTTACTTAAAAACGCAAGCTCTTGTTTTGTTTCCACGCCTTCAGCAATGACTTCAAAATTCAGGCTGTGCGCCATGGCAATGATTGCCGTGGTGATGGCTGCATTATCGGAATCAGTAGTGACATTCTTCACAAAGGACCGGTCAACCTTCACCGTATCAAAAGGAAAGCGTTTCAGATAGCTCAGGGAGGAATAACCGGTACCGAAATCGTCTATCGAGAGCCGCAGCCCCATGGACTTTAATTCATGCAGCATAGTAATGGTTGTTTCCGCATCTTTCATGATGTTGCTTTCCGTAAGTTCCAGTTCCAGATAACGGGGGTCCATTCCAGCTTCATCTAATGCCTGGGTAATAGTCCTTATCAGTGTTTCCTGCCTGAACTGTGAACTCGAGAGGTTTACTGTCACACGGAATGGAGAAAACCCGGCCGCCTGCCAGGCTTTATTCTGGACACAGGCAGTGCGGAGCACCCATTCGCCGATGGGAACAATAAGGCCGGTCTCTTCAGCCAGCGATATAAATGCTGCCGGTTGGACTAACCCCCTCTCCGGGTGCTGCCACCGTATCAGGGCTTCCATGCCAATAATCGCGCCGGTACGGAGGTCAAGTTGCGGTTGGTAGTACACCAGGAACTGCTGGCGGTCGAGCGCCCTCCTGAGATCGTTTTCGAGGACAAGCTTTTCTAAGGAGGTAGCATTCATGGCCTGGTTGTAAAACTGGTAATTGTTTCTCCCCTGATCCTTTGCGTGGTACATTGCCGTACCGGCATTCTTGAGGAGGGTATCCACGTCTTCGCCATCGTAGGGATACACGGTAATGCCGATACTGGCGGTGATAAACACCTCATGGTAATCCAGGATGAACGGATGGGAAAAGACCTCGAGGATGCGCTGGGCAACTTTGGCAGCATCCTGGGCATCCTCAATCTCTGTCAGTAATATGATGAATTCATCACTGCCTAAGCGGGCCACGGTGTTTATTATGTGCTCATTGCTGAAACGAGCAATGACGTCACTTTTCCGCACGCAATTTTCAAGCCGTTCAGTAACGGCTTTCAGCAACAGATCACCCACCGTGTGGCCGAGAGTCTCGTTGATCTGCTTGAAACGGTCGAGGCCCAGGTTCAGCGCTGCTAACGGTCGATCATACCGTTTTGCCTGGGTCAATGCCTGAGTGAGCTGGTTTTTAAAGGAGTGACGGTTCGGCAGGCCGGTGAGTGTATCGTGATATGCCAGATAGATGATCTGTTCTTCTGCCCGCTTGTGCTCGGTGATATCACGGACGATTGCAAGGACTTCATCTTCTCCGCTCGCCACGATGCGGGCTTCATGAGTATAGGTTGTGTCATGGAAATGGAACTGGTACTCAAAGATCTGGGTCTCGCCAGTTTGCAGTGCACACTCAATGTAATGGATGGCTTTGGGGACTACTTCTTCAGGCAGCAATTCATAGAGCTTCTTCCCTGATAATCCGCTGATGGGAAATACGGTATCAAAGTCTTTTGCTGCCTTGAAGTCCAGGATGGTACCATCACTGTTGATGTGAAACATTAAATCCGGTATCGCATTGAGGAGGGCTTTATTTTTCCCCTCACTTTTATGTAGTTCGCCAAGGGTCCTGCTTGCCCGTAACATGTACCGGATGCGGTGAGCCAGGATTGTCCAGTTGAGGGGCTTGGTGATAAAGTCCGTGGCACCCGCTTCGTATGACCGGTTAATCGATTCAAGGTCATCCAGTCCGGTTGCCATGAGGACTGGCGTCCGTTCACCACCAGGAAGCTTGCGGAGTTCTCTGCAGACCGTAAAGCCATCCATTCCCGGCATCATAACATCCAGCAGCACGAGGTCCGGTTTCACGCGGTTAAATACAGAGAGCCCTTCTACTCCATCACGGGCTTCTTCGACCACAAAATCAGACTCTTCCAGCAGGTCGCGGGAGATTTCTCTTACTGCATTGTCATCGTCAATGACCAGCACCACCGGTGCTTCTTTCATGTCTCTGTTCTGCATCATGATATTCCCTTCAGCCCTTCAGTTATAACACATCCGATATCTCTGCCTTACAACGCACTTTTTTCTATCTCACCCGTTCTTCCCGGTTGATGAATATTCTAACTATCGGTCTTATCAGTGAGATTCTTTAAGCCTCTTTGCAGGGGGCGAAGCGTTGTTTCGGGATAATTGGAGGGATAGTCCTGGTCAGACTAAATGCTTCCCAGTTGGACTAAGTCAGGACCGTTTCCTGTGAGCCTGTTTGAAGGGTCAGTCTCTCAGTTAATTTGAGGACCAGGTAACCACTTCCGCTGAGGCCTTGAAGAATGCCGTTGATTCTCCGGGAGATTTATTGGCCTGAGTTTTTTTATAGTAGAATACCGGCGACTCTTTAATGAGTTTAATTCTGGTGAGTGCCTTGGCCTGCACACCGTACAATCTGAAGGCTTCAATTTTCAGCCCTCTGATGGCCTGTTCCTCAGTGAACCCTTTTTTTGATTCGTCATATATGCTGACTGTTCCGAGGATCTTGAAGGTGCGACGGAACAAGTCGTCAGATGAAAGAAGGGAGATCTGTGCAAGGGCAGGGATGTCTTCTCCTGCTTGCTGAGTCGATATGCCTCCGGCTGCACTGGGAATGGCTGGGGTTGTTCCTGCTCCTTCTTGCTCGGGGGTTCCCTTTTTAACCAGTGTTATTACGTCAGCGGAGACTCCTGCATACAGGTCTTTCTTAGCCAAGAGCGGTGTACCCCCTCGCTTGTAATCAACGTTGATTATCCCCTGTGCGAGGTTGCCATACCGTTTGTATGCCTCTACCTTAAGATTCTGGAGCGCTTTTTCCTGGGTAAACCCCTCCTTTGAGGGACTGTTTGCCTCAACCCTTCCCAGGACCGAGAATCTGTAGTCGGCCAGGTCTTGCTGTGAAAAGAGGGGGATGCTGGCAGGAGAGGAAATGCTGCTCGCATATTCCTGCGATGGAGTTTTTTCAGTGATGCCAGGTGTTGCGGGAGCAGGTTCTTCTTTCGCCGCTCCTTCTCTGCTCTGAGGGGGTAGGGAGGGGACTGCCGGTGTTTGTTCCCCCATGGCAGAGTCTCTGGGGGCGGGCGCAACTGATGCTGTTTGGGATGAAACAGGCGGCTCTTCCGGCTTTGGTTTCTTTAATACGATAGGAGAACGGATCTCGATCGCAGAACAGCCAAAGAGCAGGCTTACCATGAGTATCATATACGCTGGCTTCATGATTCCTTTGTGCATAGAGCATTCTCCCTCTCAGTTTTCAACCTATTCTTTCTATCTGCTTTTTGCCGAGTAATCAAGTCAATTTATGTCTTATCAGCGGATTTCCTCATCGGTGAGGACAATGCCGGTCCAGGTTATCATGTCATCATGGAATTCAGCGTCCAGGTGTAACCTCTTGAGCAGGCTCACCACGTCTATCGCTACCGCTTCCATGGAAACCCTCGCCGTATCAGGATGAACACACGAATTGCCGCTGAAGCCGGCACATTCATCGCACAGGTCGCACCGGCCACCAATCATACCCCAGATGTGTTCACATTTCATTTCTTCTTTCAGGTACCGTTCTGTCTCAAGTACGATGCGGTGGAGATTGAGTTTTGTCCTCTTCAAGTCTTCCGGATCATTCCGGACATCGATATGCTCGGAATACTGGATCAGGATTCCTGTGCGGAATGGCTTGAGCTTATCCGTTATTTCTGCGATCGTACCGGTATGCGGAGGACAGGTTAAGTGTTTATGATAATTTCCGCAGATATTCTGATAACAGTAACTCCTTATCCGCTCTTCAGGCATGAGAAGCTGAGCGGGGATGAACTGACAGTGAGTTGCCCCTGACTGAATAATATGGTCCAGAATAGCCTGCTGGTTTCTCAGCATCCTAGTTGGCCTTTTACCGGGCAAAGAATGTTTTTCTGTCATGAATACCGTTCTGATCAGCAGAAAAAATATACTGCATACAAATACAGCAGTCAATGAAAAGCACTCAAGGTGAAAATTTTTCACTTTACTTTTGGTTGATTTTACATTAAAAAAACGTCAATATATTTATTGGGTATGTAATGTATTTGAGGTAATTTGCTCCAGATTTCCCCTCTGTTCCCTTCGGGAATGGGGGGAGCCGTATATATGTCAACAGAGTCAGAACGATTAGCAAATATCCTGAGAGAGCCTTTATTTCCCTGCATCCAGTGCGGAAAATGTACCGGGGGCTGCCCCATCTCAGTCATATCCCCCCACTTCAACATCAGGCGGCTTCTCTATGAGACCCTCAATTCAAAAGGGGAGGAGATTGCGTATCAGAAGGAAATGATATGGGATTGCAGCACCTGTACTACCTGCGTTAAACGCTGTCCCAAGAAGGTCGATCCTTCAGATCTTATCATCAGCATGCGGAGTGTTCTCGTGGAGGACGGTCATTTACCTCCTAAGGTACGGGATGTCTTGAAGAGCATCTCAGTGCGTGGAAACCCATGGAACATCGGGCAGGAAAAGAGGTCTGAGTGGGCGGAAGGGCTGGACATAAAGAGTATTGCAGATGCAGAGATTCTCTACTATGTATGCTGCACGACGGCTTTTGACCCCAGGCTGCAGAAGATAGCCCGGGCCCTGACGAAAACGTTCCAGAAGGCAGGGGTAAACTTTGGGACCCTGGGGAATGATGAAGTCTGCTGCGGGAATGAAATCCGCCGCATGGGAGATATCTGGTCCTTTGATGCCCTGAAGGAGATGAACCTTGGAATGTTCGGCCAGTTTCCCATCAAACAGATCATAACCACCTCCCCTCACTGCTACAACACATTTAAGAATGAGTACAAGGAGCTTGCGATTGACGTAAAGCACTATACCCAGGTAGTCTCTGATCTCATCAAGAAGAAAAAACTCAAATTCTCAAAGAAATTTGAGAAGAAGGTTACGTACCACGATCCCTGCTTCCTGGGGAAGCAGAACCAGATCTTCGAAGAACCGAGAGCCATCCTTAAGAGCATCCCCGGCCTCACCTTTATCGAAATGGATAGGGCCCGGGAAAGGGCACTCTGCTGCGAAGGGGGCGGCGGAAGGATGTGGATTGAAGCCTTCGAGGCAAAAGAACGAACCGCCACTATCCGGGTGAACGAAGCACTGGAACTCGGGGCAGATATCCTGGCAGTGGCATGCCCGTTCTGCCTGTTAACCCTTGAGGATGCAGTGAAAAGTGGGGGGTACGAAGACCGGATCCAGGTTCTCGACATAATGGAGATCGTTACTCAGGTTATTGAATAAGGAAGAGGAATGGGAAAGATAAAAGTCGGCGTTTATATCTGCCACTGTGGGGTGAATATCAAATCTACCGTTGATGTGGATAAACTTACCCGGTTTGCATTAACCCTGCCTCATGTTTCCGTTGCCAAAAACTATATCTACCTCTGCTCTGATCCCGGCCAGGAACTGATTAAGAAAGATATTGAGGAGAATAGCCTGAACCGGATCGTCGTGGCGTCCTGCTCACCCCGGATGCACGAGCCTACCTTCCGGAAAGTCTTGAGGAGCGCCGGTCTCAACCCCTACTGCCTCGAGATGGCCAATATCCGTGAACACTGCAGTTGGGTTCATAAAGATGCGCACAAGGCAACCCGGAAGGCAGAGGGAATCCTTGCGGCGTCGGTAGCAAAAGCCAATTTGCTTGAGCCTCTTGAGGAAAAAGAGGTTGATGTGACACCGACAGCACTCGTCATAGGTGGTGGCATTGCAGGTATCCAGGCAGCTCTTGATATTGCCGATATCGGATTTAAGGTGTACCTCGTAGAAAAAGAGCCGAGTATCGGTGGTCACATGATGCAGCTTGACAAAACCTTTCCCACCCTCGATTGTTCAGCGTGTATCCTGACACCGAAGATGTCGGATGTGGGCAACCACCCGAACATCGAACTCCATACCTACTCTGAAGTTGTGGACGTGAAAGGATACATTGGCAACTTCAAGGTAACCATTAAGAAGAAGCCCCGGTACATTATCGAAGAGAAGTGTAATGCCTGTGGTCTATGTGTGCCCTACTGCCCAGTAGAAATGCCCGACCCCTTTAACATGAATTTATCAAAAATGAAGTGCCTGTACATCCCCTTTCCCCAGGCCGTCCCTGCCTGTTATGTGATTGACCCTAAACACTGCCGTTACACTTTGAAGAGAGAGTGTAAGCAGTGCGATCCAGTATGCAAAGAGTTGAAGGCAATCGATCTCAAACAGAAAGAACAACTGATCCAAGTTGAAGTTGGAACCATCATTGTCGCTACCGGGTTTGACACTTTTGATCCGACCCTGAAGCCCGAACTGGGGTACGGGCTGTATCCCAACGTGATCACCGGATTAGAATTTGAACGATTATCTTCTGCCTCCGGTCCAAACCTGGGCGAACTCCTGATACATGGGAAAAAACCGAAGGATGTTGTTTTCATCCAGTGTGTGGGGTCGAGAGATAAAGCTGTCGGGAATGAATACTGCTCAAGGGTCTGCTGCATGTATACGGCTAAGCAGGCCCACCTCGTACGCGAAAAGATACCTGATGCGAATATTACCATCTTCTACATGGATGTGAGGGCGTTTGGGAAAGGGTTTGAAGAGTTTTACGACCGGGTAAAACAGGAAGGTGTCATGTATCGTCGGGGGAATGTCGCTGAGGTCTTCAAGCGGAAAGACCGGCTCATCGTGAGGGCAGAGGACACCCTGATGGGTCAGCCGATCGAGGTAGAAGCAGACCTCGTTGTCCTGGCAGTGGGGATGGTCCCCAGACAGGACACTGCTGCCGTCGCTCAAATATTGAAGCTGTCTCAGTCGGCAGACAGGTTTTTCCTCGAGGCGCATCCCAAGTTGAGGCCTGTTGATACAGCGAGCGACGGAATATTCCTTGCCGGCTGCTGCCAAGGCCCCAAGGATATTCCGGATACGGTTGCTCAGGCGAGCGGGGCAGCAGCACGGGCAAGCATCCCCCTCTCCCAGGGGAAGGTGAGAACAGAAGCCATCGTATCCTACGTGGACGAACGTGCCTGTCGCGGATGCGCACTGTGCGTTGAGGCCTGCCCTTATGAAGCGATTGAACTGAAAACGATCGAGCGGGCAGGGCAGCTGGTACAGGTAGCGTCGGTGAATGAAGTCATCTGCAAGGGATGTGGCACGTGCGTGACAGCCTGTCTCTGCGGTGTCATGCAGCAGAAGTCGTTTAACGATGAGCAGCTCCTCTCCATGATTGCAGTATTGGGTGAACGCTATGAGTGAATTTGAGCCGAACATAGTAGCATTTCTCTGTAACTGGTGCTCGTATGCAGGAGCGGACCTTACGGGGACCAGCCGCATTCATTACCCTCCCAATGTGAAGGTGATCCGGGTGATGTGCACAGGGAGGATGAATCCTCTCTTCGTGGTACAGGCCCTGAGGCAGGGTGCCGATGGAGTGCTCATTTCAGGCTGCCATCCGGGAGAATGTCATTACCTGAAGGGGAACTACCTTGCTCGCAGGAGGTTTATGTTAATGCGGAACCTCCTCGGGTTTATCGGCATTAACCCCCTGAGGCTGAGGATGAGCTGGGTGTCAGCTTCAGAGGGGAAGAAGTTTGCAGATGTAGTTACCACAGTCACAGAGGATATAAAGAAGATTGGTCCCCAGCAATCGTTCACGAGAGAGGCCGTATGAACATCCAGAAGATCAGGGATGAGGCGTCGAGAGCTCTCGGCCGCAAAGATGTTAAATACCTCATCGGATACCAGAAGGGGAGCTACGGTTTCAGGGTTTCCCCTGCTTTCTTTCAGACAAAAGAAGAGGTAGAGCGCCTCATCTTTTCCCCTCTCTGCCAGGTGAGCCTTGCTCCATACCTTACCCTTGAAGAAGTAGTCCCTCTGCCGGGGGAGGAGAAGCAGAAAGCTTCAAAAGTCGCTCTCCTCGCCCGAGGGTGTGATTCGCGGGCGATCAATCAGATCCTTGCAGAGAAAGGGATACCCCGTGACAGACTTTTTATTATCGGGATTCCCTGTGAGGGGGTAATTGATCGCAGAAAGATTGAAGCCCGGTTCCCTTCTGTGACAGAACCTGCAGAGGTAAGGGAAGAGAATGGGAAATACATCATTGCCATCGGGGATCAATCCCATGAAGTTCCCAAAGAAGAGCTGCTGGCTGACGCCTGCAAGGTTTGTCGGTACCCCAACCCGCTCATCTATGACAAGCTAACAGGTGACAAGGTGGCTCCTCATCAGGCCAATTATGATGACATAACGTCATGGGAAGAGAAACCGCTGGAGGAGAGGTTACAGTTCTGGCTTGACCAGTTTAGCCGGTGCATCCGCTGCTATGCCTGCAGAAATGCCTGCCCCCTCTGTTATTCTACCGTCTGCATTCTGGACCGGCTTGATCCTCAGTGGGTGAAACGCTCGAATGATACGTCTGAAAATCTCATGTTTCATGTCTCACGTGCCTTCCACCTTGCAGGGAGGTGCGTCAGTTGTGGTGAGTGTGAGCGTGCCTGCCCCATGGGCATTCCTCTCATGAAGCTGAACCGCAAGCTGGAAAAGGACGTGAACGACCTCTTTAGCTATGAGGCAGGCAAGGATGCAGAATCAAAATCGCCGATGACCACGTTTCACGTAGAAGACCGGGAAGATTTTATTCTATAGGATTTTTCATGAGTGCTCTTATTTTACCAAAAGACAGATTGACAGATTTTCTGTTGCTTCTCCATGAATATACCCTGTGGGCACCTGTCCAGAGGGACACGGTCACCCTCTTCGAAGTGATCAAAGACCCCAAGGACAGCCCTGTAGACCTTGAACATCAGGCAAGCCTTGCAAAAAGATCGATCTTCCCTCAAAGCGAAGAGCTCTTTTCCTTCGATCAGAGTGGAATCCTGAACGATGCAAGCAAGGAGGGATCGAGAGAAAACATCATCTTTGGTATCCGTCCCTGTGACGCACGAAGCTTTCGTATTATGGACCCGGTGTTTGAAGGAACCATGCCGGACCCCTATTACCTTAACCGGAGACAGAGGACGGTACTGGTTGGCATTGCCTGCAGGGAACCATTTGCAAACTGTTTCTGCACCTCATTGGGGGGAAGCCCTTTTTCCCAGGAGGGTCTTGATCTCATCCTCACAGAACTTGACGGCAGGTTCTTCGTTGAAGTCCTCTCCGAAAAAGGGAAGGAGATCGTTGAAAAGACAGCTTCAGTTTTTACTCCTGCTTCAGCGGAAGATGGCAAGCAGAGGGAAGATCTGGCAAAGCGGTCTGAAGGTGCCATAAAGAGAAAGGTTGATCTTGAGGGAATAACGGAAAAACTGAACGGGATTTTTGAGCACCCTGTCTGGAAACAGATGGCTTCAAAGTGCACGGCATGCGGGATCTGTACCTATACCTGTCCTACCTGCTACTGTTTTGACATGCAGGATGAGACGACGCTCAGGAAGGGCAGGCGGGTCAGGAACTGGGACTCATGCATGTTTGCAGAATATACCCTCCATGCTTCAGGCCATAACCCGAGACCGACCAGAGCTGAGAGGCTGAGAAACAGAATCTACCATAAATTCAAGTTCAACGTAGATAACTTCGGGACGTTTGGCTGTGTTGGATGCGGCAGGTGTATTTCCCTCTGTCCCTTTAATGTTGACCTTATTGAAAACCTCTCAACCATCAAGAGCTTGGCATGAATAATCCCTATGTCCCTGAAACAGCTACGATTCTAGACATTCGAGAAGAAGCCTCAGGGCAGCGACCAATCAAAACGTTCAAGGTGGCACTGACCGATGGGCGTGACTTCAACCATCAGCCGGGACAGTGCGCCATGGTGGGTATTCTGGGCATCGGGGAGAGCATGATCTCCATTGCTTCATCACCCACAAAAAAAGGATACCTGGAATTCAGCATTATGAGACTGGGGAAGGTTACCTCAGCCTTACACGCATGCGAAGCAGGCGATACCATCACCATACGGGGACCGTATGGCAACGGGTTTCCGGTTCATGACTGGAAGGGAAAAAACATCATAACGGTCGGCGGTGGAATCGGACAAGCACCCCTGCGCCCGATCATCCAGTATATCCTGGACAACAGGAATGACTTTGGCACGCTGGATGTTATCTATGGTGCTCGGACTTCACAGGACCTCTGCTTTAAGCAGGAGATTCTTGAGCTGGAAAAATGTGACGATGTGAAGATCCATCTTTCCATAGACGTCGGAGAACCGGACTGGACACGGTTTGTCGGATTTGTACCCACAAACCTCATGCAGGTCAAACCCTCCCCGGAAAACGCCATCGCTATCACGTGCGGTCCGGTGGTAATGATAAAGTATGTAATAAAAAATCTCCTTGCACTGGAATTCTCTGACACGCAGATCTTTACTACTCTGGAAAACAGGATGAAGTGTGGCATTGGGAAATGCGGGAGGTGCAATGTGGGCAGTCTGTATGTATGTAAGGACGGCCCGGTTTTTGCCTATGCTACCTTAAAGAACCTGCCAGAGTATTAAGGTTGGTCTCTCGTTGGCTCTTCCCCCTTGCCACGGTAATCAATTCCCTCTGGAAGAATCAACTCAACCCTTATCACGTTAGGATGGAATAGGTTTGTCTCAAGGCTATCTTTTGATATGATTATGGAATCAAGACCAGCCCTGATGAGTTCTTTAGCCATGCCATGGTCAATGAGGGTGCCATTGCTTGTCAATTCAATTTTGGCATAAGGATCCATCATCCTTCATATTCGTACTCAAACTCCCCCCGTTCTTTCATTTTTTTGATCTCTTCCTGTCTCAAAGCATTCTTGAACAGTTTTTCGGTTACAGTTAAGGGGAACTCATCTCTGAATTCAACATAACTTGGATCCTTCGGGGCTGCATAAGCAGGAAGCCGTTCCCTGCAAAACTTGATAATATCCTCGGCGGTGAGTTTGTCCTCATACCCTGGTTTGGGTTTTATATAAATCTTTACCCTTTCGCTCCCAGGCATTTTCGGGTCAGGGATTCCAACTGCTGCAGCTACGGCTACAAAGGGATGTTTGAAGAGTTCCTCATCAAGTTCGGTAGAATAAACTTTAAATCCGGAGACATTGATCATATCCTTGGTACGGTCTTCAATGAAAAAATAGCCGTCTTCATCCATCCTGGCGACGTCGTTCGTACAGAGCCATCCATCCTTTAATCCATTCCCAGGGGTAGGCCAGTAGCCTTTCATTACCTGAGGACCGCGCGAGTAGATAATACCGGGTTCACCCAAAGGCACCTCCTCACCTGTTGACGGGTCAACTAACTTAACCTCAGTATCAGGAACTGGTATCCCGAGACTCAATTTTTCTTCTTTCATAAATCCTGTGATCTTTGAGAATGCCGAGACATTCAAATGGGTAAGAGGCCCTGTTTCAGTTAAACCGTAAGACTCTGAAATCGGGTTGCCCATCTCTTTTTTAACAGCATCGGCAATGACTTTGGGAAGGGGAGCTGCGCATGACATCATCATGGTCTGCATCCTTCCAATTTTGCTCTGAACCATCCGGAAGAACTGGGTGGGAACACAGGCAACCAGAAAAGGACGGTGCTCCTGCATGGTCTTTACCAAGAGATCATTGTCTCTCGGATCAGGAATCAAGATAATACGAAGGCCCCAGTAAATACCAAATTCTACCACCCAGTGGCCATAGGCATGAAACAAAGGGACCGGGATGAGTATGGAAGTCTTTCCCCTAATGCCAGGTTCTAAGGGTGTCAACATCCATGGAAGCCCCTGCTTTAAATTGGCCATTCGGTTGAAATGGGTGATCATAACACCCTTGGGCAGGCCAGTAGCCCCACCGGTAAAACAGAGGAAGGCAAGATCCTCTTTTGGGTTAATTTCAACCTCTGGTGGATTAGGTTCATGTTCATTTAGTAATTTACGGAATTGAATTGCACCCGGAATCTCTTTCAATCCTGGCGGGTTCGCACCATAATCTTCCCAGGCAGTGACGATGATATTTTTCAGCTTCGTTTTACCCTTGATGGCGTTAATCAAATTGAGATTGTCTTCAACGCATATAACGGTCTCAGCTCCAGGTGTGCCGATCTCATGTTCCAGATCACGCTCTTTGTGCAATATACTGCAGGGAATGTGGGTTGCACCAGCCCTCAGTATCCCAAGGTCTGAGATAATAAACTGTAAACAGTTGGGGAGCACAGTAACAACGAAGTCACCTTTCTTTACCCCCAGGGCAGCGAGAGCGGTCGCTAATTTATCCACATAGTTCTTTAGTTCACTGTACCTTGTTTCCTTTCCAAAGGCGAGACAGGCAGGACGGTTAGGAAACCTTTCTGCGGAATCATACAAAATCTGATATAGGGGAATTTCCGGGTAGGGGTTCAAAGTATATTTCAAAGGATAGGGGCCGAATTTATAACTCTTCAGCCAGGGTTTATCAGCATAGGCCATTGTCTTGGTTTTAGCCACAGCCATATTTATATCCTCCTTTTCAAAATCTGGGAAAGTTACAACTCCCTACTCATTTCCACAGATCAGGAATGACATAGTCTAAACCCAATTCTTTGAGTTTTTCAGGAGTGGGCTTACCGGTCTTCTTATCCCACCTTCTCGCTTCATAATAGTGATCTAAAAGTTTGTCCAACTGCTCTACTCTATGACCTTTGGCTGGACCATCGGGCATTGGTTCTTCCAGCAAGCGTTTAGGAAGGGTGTCATCAGCCCTCGAGAATCCATCCCTCATATTGAATGCTCTGGAGAGGTTAACAATCCTTTCACCGGTTCTTTTGAAGTCTTCTATGTTGAATTCCCATCCAGTAACATTTGCAATCAAATCAACCCACTCTTTTGCGTCGAGCATCAACCCCATGAATTTGCAAGTCCCCGTTGCATCAAACATGGTCAATGCGTTTTCCAGATCCCTGAGAACAGTTGCATCTTTTGGTTTTGGTACATACACATCGTCAATTTTGCTGTCATCGACGACGAGGAAGGGGGTATCGATAAATGTTGGACCCTGGATATAACCGGTCATGTGGTCGCCTCCTCTGCTTGCCACCGCATACCCAAGACCGGTAATTTTAGCAGCCCGGGAGTCATAAGCAGGGAGTTCCAGTCCCTTCACATGCATGGCGAACTTCTCTGACCCTTTGCCCAGCTTTTCAGCAACCCTCTTTACCCCTTCAGCCAGTAGATCTCCAATGCCTTCTCTCTTGCCTATTTTTTCAGTAAGCTCAACCAGGATGTCTGGGTCACCGAATTTAATTTCCAAGCCACCAGTATCCTTTTTGGTTAAAATCCCTTTCTCATAGCATTCCATGGCAAAGGCGATCACACTTCCAACTGAAATGGTATCAAGACCATATTCATTGCAGAGAAAGTTCGCCATGGTGATCGCATTGAGATCATCTACATCACATGCGGATCCTAAGAGGACTACTGATTCGTATTCTGGACCTTCTCCTTCTTTGCCCGCCCATTTCCCGGTCTTGATTTCCGATACCCTGCCACAGGCTATAGGACAGGCAAAACAGGCTACCCGGTCTTTGAGGATGTTTTCCGTAAGAGCTGGCCCGTCTATTTTTTCTACCTGGGCAAACATCCCGATTTGCCAGTTTCTGGTGGGAAGCCCACCCCTAACATTCACCATATCGAGAAGAAGGTTTGTTCCATGTGTTTCAAGCCCTACCTTCAGCATTGAGTCTCTAATGAGATCATATTGTTTTTTTGCAACCGCTGTGAAAACATCTGGTTTGGCTATCTCGACTTTCCTCGTCCCTCTTGCAGCGATGGCCTTCAATTTCTTCGACCCCATCACAGCCCCCATACCGCATCTCCCTGCTGCGCGATGTTTATCGTTCATCACACATGCAAATCTCACCAGCTTCTCGCCTGCAGGTCCAATACAAGCGACTTTAAACTGGCTTCCCAACTCTTTTTGGATTTGATCTGTCGTTTTATGGACATTGAGCCCCCAGAGATGGCTGGCATCTCTGAGTTCAGCTTTCCCATCTTCACAGACAAGGTAAACCGGTTTTTTAGAGGCACCCTGGAAAATAACTCCATCATAACCTGTTCTCTTGAAATCTGGAGACCAGAAGCCGCCTGAATTGGCCTGAGCCCAAGTACCGGTTAGAGGAGATTTAGCTACCACACTATATCTCCCAGCACTTGGACAGGGTGTTCCAGTTAATGGGCCGGTCATAAAGATAAGTTCATTTTCTGGTCCTAAAGGATCTGTGCCCTTTTTAACTTCATCATAAAGATATTTGGTTGCTAATCCGCCGCCACCCAAAAACATCTTTGCTACCTTTTCAGGAATCTCTTCTTCAGAAATCTTGGACGTTGTCAAATTGACTCTTAAAACTTTACCCATGAATCCATACATGTTACCCCTCCCTGTTTAATAGTTAATGATTTATTTTGCGCCGTATTGATTGTTTCGATTGATCTCACGGGGATTCCTGGTGGATCATCATATGTCCGGTTTTGACGTCAGAGTGACAGCTGCTCATTCGCTGAATGAAAACTGAAAAAGTATTTTTGAGATACATTTTCCCCTCCAAGATGGAGAAGATATTTTTTGTTAAGATTTTTCAGATACAGGAAGGGAGAGCTTAATTCATCTAATCTCAGCCACCCGCTAAGGGCGGAAAGATTGCAATTACATCACCTTCCTGTAACTCTGTTTCATTCTTGGGCCTGACGCCGTTGACTAGGACAGTTTTTAGCATCAGTTCCGGAAGATACAGTTTGTCCAAAAGGTTCTGGATAGTTGCCCCTTCTTCCAGGGTAATATGACCTTTACTATTTTTTGCTTCAGGCGGGAGATATTGAGCTAAGTCATAAAAAAGTTTAACCTCAATATTCATGGTTATTTTTGCAAAATATCTCGCTTGAAATAATTGCCGTCAGTTATATTTATATCTACCTAGCCACAGCTTTCTTACTGAACTCCACAAAAACACTGCCTATTCCGCTGATTCCGCCATGTGATTCCGAAGGAAGCCGCCATGCTGTTCAGATGCAAAGCGCCAGGGTGGTCCGATTGATTCGGCCACCCCTGATCTGAGCATAGCGACGCTGGTTTTTCGT